>Ga0210394_10000022_pt1 | contig 375224 bp, 341 predicted proteins | sample IncBWC12MmetaG_FD_160121 | JGI IMG/M metagenome (GOLD analysis project Ga0210394, IMG submission 160121) | Forest soil microbial communities from Barre Woods Harvard Forest LTER site, Petersham, Massachusetts, United States - Inc-BW-C-12-M | ecosystem: Environmental > Terrestrial > Soil >...
GTTCACGCCGAAGTCCGCACCCGGATTGGAGCCATGCTGCAAGTTGCCAAGGTCCCGGAAACATTGAAAGTGCGGGAACACATCGACCTGTTCTCTTCTTATTATCCGCGGCCGCTGCCGCAGGCCGAGACACTCGCAATCGCAGGCTTGCAAGAAATCAAAGACCGCCCTTTCGGCGAGCTTTCCGGCGGACAAAAACAGCGGGTGTTGTTCGCTCTGGCCCTGTGTGGCGATCCCGACATCTTGTTTCTCGACGAACCGACGGTCGGATTGGACGTCGAAGCCCGCAGACTCCTATGGGAGCAGATTCGCAAACTAGTGGCGCGCGGCAAGACCATCCTGCTTACCACGCACTATCTGGAAGAAGCGGACGCGCTGGCCGATCGCGTGGCTGTGATCAATCGCGGTGAGATCATCGCGGAAGGAACCCCGTCGGAGATTAAGGCCAAGACGTGCGGACGCCGTATCCGTTGGGTGAGCAGTCTCAACATCGAGACTGTGCGCTCGTTCCCCGGAGTGGCTGAGGTACGCAGAGACCGCGACGCCTACGAGATCCGCGTGGCGGAAGCCGAGCCCGTACTGCGCGAACTGTTGTTGCGCGACTCCACTGTGCACGACATTGAGGTGGCCAGTGCCGGCCTGGAAGAAGCTTTTCTCGCACTCACACAAAATGGCAATGGCATTTCACAGATTTCAGGGAGGCAATGACAATGGCAACCGCTGCGACCACTATCGACAGCATCACGCCGGCTCTAGCTCGGCCTTTTGGCCGGACTTTGACCATCTACGCCAAAGAAGCCAAATTCGAATTCCTTACGCGCCTGCGCTTGCGAGCTTTCTCGCTTTCGACGATCGGCTTTCCGGTAATGTTCTACATTTTGTTCGGCCTGGTGCTGAATAGCAAAGAAGCGGCCGTGAACGGCACCCACTTTGCCACCTACCTGATTGCAACCTTCGGCACTTTTGGGGTGATGGGAGCTTCGTTATTTGGCACTGCTGCGGGATTGGCGACCGAGCGCGGCCTGGGATGGCTGCAAGTGAAGCGCGCCAGCCCCATGCCGCCATTCGCCTACTTTGCTGCCAAAGTAGTCATGAGCATGATCTTCAGCGCCGCCGTTGTGCTATCGCTATTTGCATTGGGAGTTACTTTCGGCGGAGTTCATCTCACCGCAATGCAAACCATGAAACTGCTGGGCATTCTGGTCCTGGGCTCGCTTCCCTTCTGCGCCATGGGATTGGCCATAGGATACTTCGCCGGCCCCACCTCGGCGGCGTCGATCATCCAGCTGTTTTATCTTCCGCTGTCGGTCTGTTCGGGACTCTGGGTTCCACTGATGCTTCTCCCCAAGGTCCTGCAAGAATTGGCTCATTTTCTACCTCCATATCATCTGGCACAACTAGCACTGGGAGTGGTGGGCGGGGGGCAGCCGGAATCGAGTTGGACGCATTGGGTAATCCTGATCGGATTCACGCTTATCAGCCTGGGCGTGGCCCGGGTTGGTTTCCAGCGGGACGAAGGCAAAACCTACGGCTAGAAAATTGTGAAACGGGAAGCCTTTCATGCAAACAAGAACTTGCAACTCGGCTATTTGGATCCTGGTCGGGCTAGCCATTCTTCTGCTCATGTTTCAGGGCAGGATTGGCTTGCTGGCGGTGGTGCTGCCGATCTCGCTGATGTTGGCATGCGCCCTGATGTGGTCGGGGAACCACCACAGCAAGCTGACGCGCGACCCGGAAAAGCGGTAGCCTAGAGCTGAAAATGAAAGTCATAACCAAGCCGGAGCATGGTTGGGCCTTTTACATGCCGCTGGCATACTTCGGCTTTTTCTACCTTAATCCCATTTTTGAGCACGCAAGCCGCAAGCAGTGGCTGCTTACCGCGCTGGGCACCGTCATTTTTCTGGCGCTCTACCTCGGCGTGCTGTGGATGGAAAGCAAGCCATGGCAATTGGCCGGTCTCGCCGCGCTGATTGTCGTTGGAACTCTCTACGCTCCCTATAACAGCGGTGCATCCTGCTTCTTCATCTTTGCCGCCGCCGTGCTTCCTTACATTGTGGAAACGGAAGCGAGTGTCCTCGGGTTGATCGCGGTGATTGTTGCGGTTGCCGGCTTGGAGACCTGGCTGCTGCACTTGTCGGGCTGGTTTGCGTTTTATGCTGCCGGCCTGTCCGTCGTTGTTGGCGGCACCAACATTTATTTTGCTCAGCGTACCCGTATGTACTACCGGCTGAAAAAAGCCAACGAAGAAATCGAGCATCTGGCCAAAGTCGCGGAGCGGGAACGGATCGCCCGTGATTTACACGACGTGTTGGGTCACACCCTTTCCGTGATCATCTTGAAATCTGAGTTGGCCGGAAAGCTTATCGACCGTGATCCGCAACGAGCCAAGCTGGAGATGGCGGACGTGGAAAAAACCTCCCGCGAGGCGCTGGCCGAAGTGCGAACCACCATTCGCGGCTATCGCGCCTATAGTCTGGAAGCAGAGCTCAAACAAGCCCAGGCAACTCTCGAGACCGCGGGAGTGAAGGTGAAGTCTGAGTCCGCCGAGGTTGCACTCACGCCGGTACAGGAAAGTGTGGTTGCATTGGTGGTGCGAGAAGCGGTCACCAATGTTGTGCGCCACTCCGGAGCCCGCAATTGCCTCCTGCGCCTTACCCCGGTCAACGGAAGCTGCCGCTTTGAAATTAAAGACGACGGCCGCGGCGGCGGCACGGTTGAAGGCAACGGTTTGCGCGGCATGCGCGAACGCATTGAGGCCCTGGGCGGCACTGTGCAGCGAGAGACCAAATCAGGGACACGGCTCACCATCGAGTTCCCAATCACTCTCGCGGCAAGGAACGAGAACTGTTGAGCATCGCCTCCAAAAGCGTGCGCAAGACCATTCGCGTGGTCATCGCGGAAGATCAGGGCATGGTTCTGGGAGCACTTGCTGCATTGCTCGAGATTGAAGGCGACATCGGCGTGGTAGCGCGATCACGCAACGGTAAAGAAGCTCTGCGCGCTGTACTGGAACACAAGCCCGACGTCTTCATCACCGACATTGAAATGCCGGAGATGACTGGCCTCGACGTGGCTGCGGAACTGAAACGGCGGAAGACCGGCACTCGGGTCATCATCCTCACCACTTTTGCCCGTGCCGGCTATCTGCGCCGTGCCCTTGAGGCCGGAGCTTCCGGATATTTGTTGAAAGACATGCGCGCGGAAGAGCTGGCTGAAGCCGTGCGCCGCGTGCAGCAGGGTTTACGTGTCATCGATCCCGAACTTGCCACCGAGGCCTGGGCGGAGCCTGATCCTCTCACCGACCGCGAGCGGCAGGTGTTGCGCCTGGCCGGCGACGGCAAGGGTAGCGGCGACATCGCCACCGATCTCAACCTCTCCGAAGGAACAGTGCGCAATTATCTTTCCGAGGCCATCAGCAAACTGGGCGCTGGCAATCGCGTAGAAGCCGCACGCATCGCCCGAACCAAAGGCTGGCTGTAGATTCTCCTGGTTCGACTCATTCCCAAACCGCCCTTTACACGAGGTGTACAATCACGGCCATAGTCAGTCAAGTGTCTATGACTGCTGTTCAGTTGCGTTAATGTTGGTCGCAGCGTGTGATTCGGGAGGGGGCACCGATGATCTCTCGCCGCTTGGCTGTGCTCCTCACCTTATTCCTTGTAATCACCGTACTCGCTGAGGCTAAGACCGGACGATTGCATGTAAGGCTCATTTTCAGCGATGGTCATCCCTGTAATCTTCATGCCCGCGTCGTACTTTTGAGCGGCCCGAGTTCCATTCCCATCGCGGATGCTTATACCGCTGACGACGGCACCGCAGACTTCGACGATCTGGCCACGGGAACCTATCACCTCCAAGTGTCTGGGGAAGGCATTGAAGAGACCGACAGCGGCCGGATTGAAGTAAATGCCGGGGACGGCGCGCAATCGTTGTTTGTAACAGTGAAACGCATTCGAGAGACGAGTGCGCCCGCGGAAAATCAGAGGTCTCCCACTGTGTCAGCGACTGACCTCAATATTCCCGACGGGGCGAAAAAGGACTTCGAGAAGGCCCGGGCTCTGATGGCAAAGCAAGATTGGAGCAAGGCCAAAGATGAGCTGCTGAAAGCCGTGGCGACGTATCCGCAATACTCCGCTGCCTACAACAACCTTGGGGTGGTTTTTGCCCGGCTCGGCGAACGCGGCCGGGAGCGCGAGTCCCTGCAAACCGCGATTCGCCTGGACGAACACTTTGCTGCCGCGCTGGTAAACCTCGCCACCATGGCTGTGGTCGATCACAACCTGCCCGAAGCCGAACCTTTGCTGAACCAGGCAGCCGCGGCCGATCCTAACAATGTTCAGACCCTGGTGCTGCTGGCCAAAGTGCAGTTTGCGCAGCGGCATTGGGAGGCCGCGCTCGCCACATGCCATAAGGTGCACTTCGTGCATCTGGGCGAAGAGCCTTTCGTGCACTACATCGCTGCCAAAGCCCTAGAACAGGAAAGCCGCGCCGCCGATGCTGCCACCGAATTACACACCTTTCTTGACGAGGAACCCACCGGCCCCCGGGCAGATGCCGTGCGTAAAGAGATGGCGGCAATGGAAGCCCGGAACCGCTAAGCAAGCTCACAGAGCGGTGGTTGGCGACCTGAATGAAATTGTTTCACGTTGCTGCAACAGAGGTGGGGAGCATGGCGGCTTTTTTGCGATTAAGAAAACTCCGGCCTCCATCGACCAGGAAACGTGCGGAAGGGCCAGTGATGAGAATCGCGGTCATGGCTGTGGCGGTGGGGTTGTTGTTATATGCGCTTTTCCCCTTCTTAGCTGGCGGATGGATTGTGTCGCAGTGGGCGGCAGTGTCAACAGCCCTGCTTAGCCTTGGATTCGTCATGTTTCTAGGCGCGGCGGCCACAGTGGGTTCTGCGCTCTGGTTGCTCGTCCGTCTAGGACGTCCGCGACAGCCCTTATGGATGGGGGGAATCGGGTCTCTGTTGTCCGGAGCTGCATTGTGTTCGGCTGCACTCACTCACGTCTATCCTTGCCCCGGCCCGGATTGAATTCATAGAAAAGTGGTCTCCGGTGGAGTCCAAATAGCACTAGGGCCGATCGCGATGCTGGCAGCCTGGCTGAGAATTGGCCGATCGGCGGGAGCGCCGCCTAATGCACTCAAGGACTCTGAGACAAAATAGAGAGTATAGAATTCTTCTTTTGGGGACGAACACCATGCCTCTTCTCAACCCTGACTTGTCTCGATGCCTGCGAACGTTGGTCTGTTGGCTCATAGCAACAGTGGTTTTGGGATTTCCCACGTTCGCTCAGGACTCTTCTTACGTTGTCTCCACCTCTGCGGCCTGGGTCGATACCAATCTTGATCTTCAATCTGGCGACTTGGTGCAGATTTCTGCCACGGGCAGTGCCGGTGGCTGTGATCCAAATGGGGTGAGCGGCGCCGCGACCAATGTGAACCTGCCGCTGCCATCCGCTCCTGCCGGCGCACTGATCGCACGGCTTCATGATCCCGGTGCAACACCTTTGCTGATCGGCAGCAGCCATGATCTGAATATCACGGAAGCGTCACACTTGTTCTTGAGCGCAAATGTGGCGGGCGATCCGCCATGCCAAGGGAAGTTCGTGGTGAAGGTTCATCGGGTGGCGGGTGGAGCGGAAGCAGATTCGAGCAGCGCGAGTTCGACTGCGGGGAGTGCGGGCTCCGAGAACCGCGGTGAGCAACTGAAATCGCAACTCTCGGCTGCAGCCGACATCTTCATGCAGGGGCAGTTTGGATTAGACAAGCCTGCGGCCAGCTCAGGGACGGCCGCGGTGACTTTGAAACTCTCCACCGCACCCTTGGATGCGTCTCTCCGCAAGAGCATTGATGGATTGCCGCGCCGGGTGAATGATCAATTCAAGAATCTAGGCGACATGGTGAACTTCGTGATCGTCGGATCAGAGAAAGACGTGCAGGCCGCGCTGGACGCTGCGAATTGGCACGTGGCCGACACCAACAACAAGAAAGCGGTTTTCGAAGCCGCAATGGACACCTTCGAAGAAAAAGACTATTTGCAGATGCCGATGAGCACACTGTATCTTTTCGGCCGGCCGCAGGATTTCGGTTACGAAATGGCGGAGCCCATTGCCATGGTCGCCAGCCGCCATCACTTTCGCATCTGGAAAGCGCCCGTCACCTGGCAGGGACATGAAGTGTGGGCTGGAGCAGGCACGCACGACATCGGCTTTGCCAAGGACAAACGTAACGGCAACGTGACCCACAAGATTGATCCCGTGGTCGATGGTGAGCGGGACAATATCGGCAGCAGCCTGCAAAAGGCTGACAAAGTAAAGAGTCTGACTTATTATCTTCCACCCAACCCGGTTCAGACCGCCAAGAATGCCACCGGTGACGGCTACAGTTCCGATGGGCGCTTATTGGTCATTCTGCTTCAATGAAGCCTCGCTAACCACGCCCACTTTGCGGAGGTCACGCCACAGTTGCAAGTACTGAGCCGCGACTTCCCCCCTATGTGACGTTGATCACCCACTACGGTGATCTAAATCATGGTGTACCGGGCGCCTCTCTGCGAATCTGGATATCGCGAGGTGTCTTATGCCGCAACCTGAAAGTGACCTTTTGGAACTGTTCAAGTTTGAGCTGAAATTCGTAGAAGATGGCGGTTACGGGCGGTCTCCGAGGACACCCTGGCGTCCTCCCTACATCTTTGAAGACTCACCCAGTTGCCCGAACCTGGGCGATCCCGCTCGGCCGCATCCGTGCAGCGAGTGTCTGTTGGCGAAGTTCGTTCCTGGTGAACTTTTAAGTGAGAACTCGCCGTGCCGGTTCATCCCTCTCAATGAAAAGGGACAAACCATTGACTATTTCTATCGCTACGGCACGCAGCTCGAGTTGGAAGAAGCTCTGGCGGGCTGGTTGCGCACCCAGATCGCTCGTATCGAACAGCAGCTGGCAATCGGGGTAAGGCTGTTGCCAGAGCATTGTGTGGAGCACTCGAAGCCTGTCAAAAGCTAAGAAACCGGGTGGCGGTGAAGATGGCCTTCAAGACATCTCGCTACTCTCGCATGCCCGAAGGACTGGATGCGCGACAAGCGACCTTTCAAGTACGCTCAGTGCCACTTGACCGCATCTTTTGGAGCCTATTCGCCGTTCAAGACCCTCCACGCCTCTCCACCGGTCATCACAACGTGTTGCAGGCCTTTCACCGCTCGGGTGTATTGAGCACGCTCGAAGGTTTCCGGATCAGAGCAACGGATCTGGCTCAGGCTGCCTTGCATCTCGTGCACAGATTCATACTCGTGCTCCTCCATCCATTCCTGAACCCCGCCTTCTATCAAACGCAGATGGCTGATGCCATTCCGCAACAATGTCGAGCACAGCATAGTGACGTCGGCGCCGACCAGGAGCAGCTTGATTACATCTTCGGGACCATGCACTCCACTGGTTGCAGCCAACTCGGCCCGGATACGGCCATAGAGAATACCAATCCACGTCAGCGGCAGCCGTAACTCATGGGGGCTGCTGAGAAGCAGGTTGGGCACAATTTTCAATTCGTCCAGGTCGATGTCAGGCTGGCGGAAGCGGTTGAACACAACACCAGGCCGTCTGCGCCGGTGTCATCCAGCCGCTTTGTCATGTAGGCGAAGCTACTGAAGAATGGACTGAGCTTCACGGCTACCGGGATCCGAACCGAAATCTTTACTTCCCGGACGATGTCAATAAAGGTGTTCTCTATCTCAGAACTGGTGACGTCCATCGCGGTCGGAACAAAATACATATTGCACTCGATGGCGTCGGCTCCGGCTTGCTCAATCTGCTTGGCATACTTGGCCCAGCCGCCCAAGGTTGCACCGTTGAGGCTGGCGATAATGGGGATGTCCACAGCGTCTTTGGCTTTGCGAAGTGATTCAGTTAGTCCTCGGGCCGGGTGCGAAATTCAATGGCCTTGGGAAAGTAGGCGGGCGATTCGGCAACGCTTTGAGAGCCGGCCTTGCGATGGTGTTCAAGCTCAGAACTCTCCTGATGCAGTTGCTCTTCAAACAGCGAGTGGAGCACAACCGCCGAAGCGCCGGCCTCCTCGAGGCGACGAATGGCGCTGATTTCGTGCGAGATCGGAGACGCGGACGCCACTAGCGGCGTGCGCAGACTCATGCCGAGGTATTTAGTGCTCAAGTCCATGATGTTTCCTCCTCATAAGAGAACGCACCCAAGTATCCTCGGATCGGATGGAACTGTCGGCAATCTGGCTCACTCAACGGTGTGATTCGAATCACACATGAAGAGTACGAAACAGAAGGCATCACAGCTCCTAGAAAATAAAAGCCGGAGCAGCCGTGCTGCTCCGGCCGGGTCCTTTTGGCCTATGCTTCAGGCCGTCAGGGCCGCCACGAAGTGCTCACAAAGCGTGGTTTCCAGGTTGTAGTACTTGAAGCAGACTGGGGTCGTCAGGTACGGCTTGAGAATTCCTTCGACCTTGGGATACACCTCGCGCTCATAGCGCTCGGCATCCCGTTTCTCAGCCCACAGACTGATGGTGATCATCTTTTCCGTCTTGGTTTCCGGGAAGAAGGGCAGGATCTCCAGAAATCCCGTCTGCTTCCTCAGGATCGGCAGTACCTCGTTGTGCAGGACCTTCACAAACTGTTCTTTCTGTTCCAGCTTCGGAATAAATTCAACAATGCGGGCAAACATGATAGTTCTCCTTTCCTTTTTGAGGATTGGTGCGACCCGCAAGCTGACCCACCCTGGGAGCGGATTGTTTACGAGTCAACATCATGTAACGATTTGAGAATAGGCGATAAGAAATCAGAAGTCAGTGACTCGAGGCACGTTAGGCTGTGATTCCCAACACAATTTGCCCAGAGGCAGGGGGACGACGGGGGATAACCGCTCAGGAGTTGAGCATTTTCTCCAAGGCAGGCTTATTGCAAATCGTCAGGGTGGATCCTTTCAACTGCAACAACTTCTTCTTCTTGAAATCGGAGAACAGGCGGCTGACCGTCTCGCGGGTGGTGCCAATCATTTCTGCGATTTCTTCGTGCGTCAGGGTCAATTTCACCGGAGCCGGCAGGTCCGGCTTACCCGCGATGGCCGTCCAGGAGAGCAGCAGCTTGGCAAACTTCTCAGACGGTGAACGGGTTAGTCCGAGGGTGCGTATCTCTTCGTGAGCTGCGTAGTAGTTGCGGCTGAGCTGCTCTGCAACCCGCAGTGCCACCTCGCCATGCTGCCGCAGAAATTGCAGCAGGGCATCGCGGGCGATGAAATTCGCCTGGCTGGGCACCATCATTTCAGCCGTGACTTCATACGGACGGTTGGAGATGGTTGCATTCAGCCCGAGAACGTCCCCAGCCTCCGAAATCTTCGTGATGATGGTCTTGCCATCGCTGGCAGAAGTGAAAAGTTTGACCTTTCCTGTACATAGTACAAATACCCCGCGCGGCTGTTGGCCCTCGATAAAAAGCATGGCGGCTTTCGGGTAGATCGCGGTCGACTTTATTTCATTCAGTGCTTGGACTGCCGGTAGAGACAGGTTGCAGAACAGATGCTCCTCGCGCACCGGACAACTAATGCAGTTATCGATGATATTCAGGCCGTAGGGGGCACGCATCTGGAGCCTTCCAATGGCGAATTGTAGCACTTGATGTGTGACCAGTGTCACCAGGAACCGTGACTCTCGCCGGGGATTCTAGGAGCCGGCCGTGACACAATCGTCGAAGTGAGAGGCACATCCTTAAAGCCATATCAGGGACTGCTGCAACGGAGCGGCGAGCTTGCGATTTATAATCTAGCCCGTGAAAACAACCATCGCTGCAATTGCTTCGGCATTCTTGGTCATTCTCAGTTCTACTGGGCTATTTGCCCAAGCGCCTGCCCAGCCGCAACAACCTGAATTCGTCAAGCAAGGCCAGCAGTTGCGCGATGGCAAGCCGGAACAGGCGTTGACGCTTTATCGCCAGACTCTCCAGACTTCGCCTGATTCTCTTCCCGCGAACCTGGCGGCGGGGAGTGTGCTCGACCTCATGGGGAAAGCCGAGGAGGCCCGCAAATACTTCATCAAGGCGATTGAGGTCGCGGACGCGCCCGAGGCCAAGGTCTCGGCCCGCAGAGCCATGGCGATGTCCTACGCCTTCGAGGGGAACTGCAAGAAGACGGTTGAATACGAACAGCAGGTTTTTGATTTCCACGACAGCGCGAAGAATTTCTTCCAGCAGGGAGAGACTGCGGACGAAATGGCTCGCGTGTGCCTCGATTCCGGCGATTTAGACGCCGCCTACAAGTGGTACCAGACTGGCCACGACACTGGATTGAAAGAGCCCGACATCAAGCCGGCCCGGCAGGACCTGTGGAACTTCCGCTGGGAACATGCTCAAGCTCGCATCGCTTCCCGGCGCGGCGACCAGGCTGAAGCGCAAAAGCATGTTGCTGCAGCAAAAGCTATCCTCGACAAGGGCGCCATCCCTGAGCAGGCGCAGTTCTTCCCTCCCCTGAAAGGCTACGTCGCGTTCTATGCTGGAGATTACAAGGAGGCGCTGGCTGACCTGGAACAGGGAAACCCGAACGATGCATTCATCCAGTGCATGATTGGCCAGACCTACGAACAACTCGGGGAGAAGGACAAAGCATTGGAGTACTACCGCAAAGCCTCGACAACAATTTCACACAACCCCGCTGCGGCATACGCGGTTCCCTTCGCAAAGAAGAAGCTGCTGTAAAGGTTGAGGGCCAGGGAGGGACCGCAAAACTGGTGAGCGCGGCAGGACTCGAACTTGAGCCGGTTAGCGGGCGTGAGCGTAGCGGAAGCCCGCTGGCGAAATCCCGAACCCTGAACACCGAACGCAGCGAGGTGGAACGGGGAGGGACCTCAATATTGGTGAGCGCGGCAGGACTCGAACCTGCGACCCATGCCTTAAAAGGAGTTGCCGCGCCAGAAATCAACGAGTTGCGACTGGAAGCTACACCAGGTTACGATTCGTTACCATGTGCCACAGAAGCCCCGTCCAACAAGGCTTTCCGGAGGTGCGGTCGCCAGCCTCGGGCATTCGGTAGCACTCGGTAGGGTTTGGTGGTGGGCACAAAATTGGGCACAGTGACTCTCCATCTGAAGCCGTCCATCACTCGCCAAGATAGGGCCCTCGCCTCTAATGTCTCCTTTCGGTTCTGGCCCGCCGGGCGGAGGGGCCCCCGATCAAGGGGGTACCCGGGGGGCGAAACGTACCCCTTCGCAACGGCTGGGTCTTCGCAAAAAACTTTTTCAATTTTTCGTTTTGCCGTAGCGCTCCAGATTTGTAGCGGAGAATGTGGCATTCCTTGAGACCTGGGAACGCGTTCCCAAAGCCCACACTAGATTTAAACTGGAAATGCCCCGACCAGTCTAGGCTCGTCAGATTGTGGTTTCAATGCGGGAGGAGGATAGGAGTTATTGCGATCTGAAAGTGCACCCGGCCTGCCTCGTGGACCATGTGGAAACGTGGGGAACCGCTAGGCAGGTTGAACGTCGAACTCGCGAGTCTGGCCAACAGAAAAAACCGGTGACGCAGGTCGAGCTTTACCCTGCTCTCCGGGCAGCCGGGCCGGATGTTGAGACCCCGAGGCATTTCGGCTATGGTTAAACCGCGCGAGAAAAGAGGGTTTGGTCACATGGTCCCGTGGCCGTAGGAGCACAAGGCTTAGATGCTAAAACGCTAGCGGCTGAGATCAGGAACGGTACCTGGGCCACCTGCCCTCCGGGCCTGCCCTACCGGTCCCTTAGATGATCGCTGATCTCCTTCCTTATCAGGTAGCCGCCAAGGAAGCACACAACACCGAACCACGCGGCGCAGGCGACTCCAATGACCAGGATCGCTCCTCCGGGTTCTGGCATCGCACGTGCCGCCAGCAAGCTGCACGCGATCCAGAATGCCACCCACAGAAACGTACGAAGTCTCTTGACGCGAACCGTGACCTTCGTAAGTCCACTGTCGACTTGTTCGCATTGCACTTCGACGCCGCTGACAAAAGTGAAGGGGTTTAGACCAACCCAGTTACGGTGACTGTATAGCTTCGGCTGAATCCCTACCACTGCAATCGGGGTTCTTACCGATTCAACAGAGAGATTGGCAGCCCTGTACTTGACACCCTCTTTTGATAGAAGGCCTTCGATCCGCTCCGAAGCTGCTTGAGCGGGCAACTGACAAACGAATTCGTAGGTCTTATGCATCATTAGCCTGGCCCTGACCTGCATGTGTAATTGGTTACCTCACGGGCCGCTCCCGGAGACCCGATTCCAAGACCAAACGAAGCACCCGACCATCCGCCTTTTCCTGGAGTCCAGAATATCGAGCCAGAGAACAGACCTGCGGAGACGCTAATCGAGTTGAAGGGGCCTGTCCAGCTACCGCTTCCCCAGGCCCAGACCGATTGAACGGAGGCGCCCACGTCCAATCCGGCACCTGTTCCGCTGTAAGTATAGTTATACGTGGTTGCGCCGAATGACTGTCGGTTCGCGCCCCAAACTCCGCCTCCCCCAGAAGTGAACGGATTCACCGTTGCGACATTTCCAGAGGCCCCCATAGAAAGATGGTTTCCACTGGGTACCGCACAGGGCGTTTTCTGCGGAGTTTGCGGATCGCCGTTGTTTGGGCCACCTGGCGGGGAGCCTGGCCCTCCGCTCGGCGCGGACCAATAGAACATGTCAGCGTTGCCGTAAACTAACCAAGCCTGACCTGAAAGGAGGGCTAGCATCCTCCCGAGCTCGGAATTGAGGAAGGGCAGAATGTCTGGATTTGATGTGGCAATAGCAGTTGATGTGATTGACAGGGTGTATAGGCTTAACTCATTCCAGGTCACACCGATGTTGCCGCTGGTTGGATCATTGGTGGAGCACTGCCGATTCGCAGGACTGTTGCAGAGTGCCATGAATAAGCCGGACGGATCAACGAAGGTCGTGGGGTTGTTCCCCACGTAGGCATAGCGGTTCCAGGTCTGCGGATTCCAGGGATTCACCGCCGCAACCCCTGCCGGGTCGGGCGTCAGCCAGCGTCCCTGCGTCTTGGCGTATTCCCTGGCTCCGAAGTGGTCGGCGTTGTTCTCCGAGTCCCAGAAGCCGTCCGCGAACCCGGTGAAATCTACGAATGGACTCGCGGTTTCGCTGAAACCGTCCCCAAACGCCAGGTTGGTTTCGGTTCGTTGCACACTCCCAGTATAGTCGGTAGTCACACGGGGCGTCCCCGAATGCCCGGGGGGCGAAATAGTACCCCTTCGCAACGGCTGGACCTTCGCAAAAAACTTTCTGGATTTTTCGAGTTTGGTTTGCGCTCCAGATTTGTAGCGGAGATGTCGAGATTAATTAGGGCCGGGCTTGAGACTCAGAACTGGCCTCAGCAGTCTCGGCTCGTCAGATTGTGGTCTCAATGCACGGAGAGGGATAGAATTAGTACGATCTGAAAGTGCACTCCCTGGTCAAACGGAGCAGAAGTTCCCGAAGATCCTGAAGCATTTCGGTAGTGTCCTAACACTGCGTTGATTTGGTGGCGGCCTCGGAAAGAAGGGCCGCCAGTTCGTCACGGCTTATTCTCCTTAACCTCAACTACCAAAGGTAGCCGTTCTTGGACTGCCGGAAGCGGTTTCCCAAAAGCCTTGGCGAAGTGCCGCGCTAGTTCTTCCTTCGTATCAGATATTCGCATCAGGGTGATGACGGTCATTATCTGGCGATCTAGATGTTCATTTCCGGTATCTGCCGTTAAGTATTGGAAATGTTTACGCTTCCGGTAGCCATGATCAGTGACGGGGTTGAGTCTCCGCAACTCTTCAAGTACGCCAGCAGGTAGCTCCCCATAAACATATTTATTGATTAACTGACCAACAAAAGGGGTACGCTTCGCATTGCCGGGTCTATAGGGCCAATCGTGAATCCGGTAAATCTGGCGGAAAAATTCCTCAGGAAAAGTTCGCGTCCAAGGCCGATACTCTTCCAAGACGTATGCCTCTAAAATCCGTGCAAGTTCATCCTTTGCCCGCTGTTCCTGATAGCCAGTCGCCTCGTCCACCAGGGCAATGATTCCAACGCGAGCAAGCCCTTTCATTAGGATGTAACAGGCCGCTGCAATATGCTCTTGGCCTTTTAGGAGCTTGTCTTCATCGCGGGCATTGACGTAAACCTCGCAGACCATCGGGAGCAACATCGCGTCATATCCGAACGCTCTTCCGCCCTTTACGGTGCGAAAGACTATCGGAGTCGTCGACTGCATTAACTCTTCTGAAATAAAGGGTTTAAGGTTCTCAGCAACCAAAAAAGGCGGCAGTCCGTCGACTAGCTTCAAACTGCCAGTTCCGGCCTTGGCTTTCGCGGCTCTACCAATCGCCGTAAGGAAGGTTTCCTGAGTCAATACACGTTTTCCATTCCGAAGCACAGCACAAGCGATGTTTCGACCACCAATTACCAATTCGCCGGAATGTGTTGCTTGCGGTAGATTGTGTCCCCATCTGGCGTCGGCCCCGCTCTGCGCAATAGCACTGCGTTCCTCCTTCGACAGCTTTTCCGCTCTGGCTTTACCACCCAAGGATTGATCTGAAGGGTCTTTGTCGCTCACGGTTAACCTCCGATGCTTACACTAACACATATAGCAAGCATCGACACACAATTATTTTCAAACAGTCCGAGATTGTCTTTGACATGCTTGCATAGCAAGCATAGAGTAGGGTGGCATTAAAAAGCCCCATCTCGGCGCAAACCGAAATAGGGCCAGAATCCATCACAGCCGTGAGCTGGGATAGACCCCTCAAAGTCATTATCCGGCAAGTCGGCTGTGAACTCAAGGAGATTTCACAGTGACCTGCCACAACTGCCAAATAGCCTGCAATCGCTTCGGGAAGCACAGGAACGGCTTACAACGCTTCCGCTGCTCTCAATGCCGCAAGACGTTCACGGAAGACCACGCGCAGCCCTTAAACGACATGCGCCTGCCGATGGACAAGGCAGTTTCTATTCTGAAATTGCTAGTCGAAGGAATGTCCATCCGCTCCATTGAACGCATCACCGAAGTTCACCGTGACACGATCATGCGGGCGCGTAAATCTCCGCATCTGCATCCTGATGGTAAGGTTTTGCCTTTCGACGAACGCTTTCAGCAAGAAGCTATCGCACCTGAAAGCCGCGATCAGCCTGCATTTTGCGTGGTACAATTTCGTTCGGGTTCACGCCTCGCTTCGAGTCACGCCTGCCATGCAATCTGGCATCGCAGATCACGTCTGGAGCATCAAAGAACTAGTGGCCTAAAGCGTATGAAAGACGAAAGTGAAACATTATGCAGCAACCCCCTTCGTTTCATTGACTTCTGGGTATACCCCGTTGTAAGGTAACTACGTCAGTGGGTACTGTCGTAAGCGCACGCCGAGTTTTGTCCTTGCGGGGATATATGCCTATCCGCAAACATTGAGCACCTAAATGCCTGAGAACCAAAATCCGTCCACGGTAGAAATCGACTACCTCAAGAGTAACTTTTTTCGCGTTATTCGTGTGAATGGAGCTTTTGGCGGGTTCAGTCCTGACGGTCAATTGTTCATGGCGATCTTCAGTGAACGCCCGCCATTTCCCGATGCCACCGTCTACTCTGTTGAGGCCAACGGTCAAATTGGCCCAGAAATCATTGAGAAAAGGCAAACCACTAGTAAGGGCAAAATTGTTCGGGAGTTAGAAGCGGGGTTGTCGATGGATGTTCGTACTGCGCGCGCGATAGTTCAATGGCTGAATGAGCGAATCGATATCGCTGAAAAGATGGCGGCAGCTACGCACCCAAGAACGGAGGTTAAGCAATGAGTTCTTTTGGACAGTGTTTCATGACAAGTCATCCCACGGCTACCATCGTTAGGCAGCAACCTGTAGTCAACGTGGGCGCCCTCAATACGATTGTGGACGCGGTTTGCAATGTTGGCATTGAAGCCCCTGAGGAGAAGATGCCCACTCCCAGCGTGTTTTTGCAAGCCGCAGATTTACTACACGCCTTTCCGATCAACAAGGCGGAGATTTCTCCCTTCTACGGAGAGGTTAACATCACATGGAAAAATGGCTCCGACAGGGTCAAGGCTACCTTTGGCCCGGAACCAGGGATGTTTTTTGTATACAAGGAATGTTTCGAGAACGGGCGTGTTACCTTCAGCGATTTAGATGAACACGCCAATGAGGCTTCCCTGCGTCAATCACTCTACTGGTTGAATACCCACCACCCGAATGTGCGATGAAACATCGGATGGTATCGGCGACATAGTGCTCGATAACCGTGTCCTGTTTAGAGCCTGCACGCGGTCAAACTTCTACAATTCTGCAAATCAAGTCCAGCCAGAAGCTTTCTACAAAGATGGGAAAAATCAGACGGATGGCCTATCTTTGGCCTTGACCCAAGAAGCAGCGATAGGGACAAAGAAGACCTACGGAGTAATCAGTATCACAGCAGGTGAAGTACATGCGGTTCGTGTCGATATGAAAGCAAGGCTCGATTTGCAAACCGCAGATCATGTGCTCATTCGTAATATGCCCTGTATGGATAGGGAGGCTCACGAAAGACAAGAAGCTGAAAAAGTAGCAGCGGAACTTGCTTTTAAGGCCCGCGTCATATCGACCGCCAGAACCAAGAAATCAACGCAGTAATAGGACACTACCAGCATTTCGGCTATGGTCGCAGCGCGCTAGAAAAACAGGGTTTGGTCACAAGGCCCCTGTCCGTCGGAGCAAGGCTTAGAGTGCACAACGGCAGCGCCGATTTCCGGGTATCGTGTCAGGGCTGCACTCGAAGCGCAACTCCGCGATTCGGGGAAAGTCACGCGCCCTTTGCCAGGTCCATGTAAAGCTTCGCATTTGCCTTATCGCCGAGATAGTGACAGGTTTGCGACAATCCCTCATATACCTGCTTGCGTGGGACAGCAGGGTTCTGGCTCGGAAAATCTCGCAAGATCATTTCAAGCTGCTGCCTCGCTTGCGCTAACGCCCCACCCTTGTAGTGAAGTATTGCCAGGCGATACAGGGCTTGTTCCGCAACGTCGTTCTTGAGACCAAAACCAACAACTCGAATGAACTCCTGCTTTGCGGCCTGCGTGTCGTTTGCATCCTCATGGCACACGCCCAGCGCAAAGTGTACCTGCTGCTCATCCGCCACATTGTCAAAAGAAAAAGAAATGGCTTCCTTCAGGATCGGCAATGCCTCTGTGAACCGAGAAAGGCCGAATAGCACGAGGGCTCGCCGCCGTTGGATATCCTCGTACAAGTACCGGAACCGATCGTCTTTAAAGGCCTCGCTATGTCGGTCGAGCATCGCAGCGAAAGCGGATAGACCCTCTCCATACCTACCCTCCTGCATCAAGAGAGTGGGTTCGCAGAATTCGGCATTCAAGAGGACTTCTAGGTCCGATATGTGCAGTTGCTTCAGTTGGCCAAGCGTCTGCCTCGCCTCTTTCAGGCGACCGAGTTTGCAGTAGGACACGTGCATGCCCCCCAGCAAACTCGCTTTCTCATTGTCGTCAGTGGCTTCCGCTAGCAGGATCTGAGACTCCCGAATCGCGTCTTCGCTCCGTCCAGAATTCTCCAATTGCATAAGGTGTTCAAAACGTGCTGAATCCATAGGGCCAAGCTTACAAAGTAAACTACCATCTCTCAGTGCCGTAACTCGGCCCTCCCCCGCCTCCCCAGATGCCCGCGCCGTCGGCGTTCTGCGCGCCGTGCGACATGGCTAGGCAGAGCGGCGTAGTTGTGTTTGTTAGATTGACGGCGGCTGAGCAGATTTATTTGAGCGATCGGGCCAGCCCGTCTGACCATTCATGCAAGTGCCGGGCGCGCCGGAAGGTGCCGACGGCGTGCCATCGAACGCGTAGACGCTGCCATTCATTGTCACCACGTAGACGACAACATGATGGTTCGTATTGTCCGCCTGCATCGTGACGTTCGTCACGACCAGCGGCTGCCCGAACACCTGACCGTCTAAATTGTAGTAACAGTATTGCCCAAAAGTGCTCTTGGTAATGTTGTTGGTGATCGTACCCTCTTGCAGGTTTTGCCCAGTGCGATACACACAGCCGGCGCAGATGGCCGGTATATCTTGGTGCGCGGTGGTCACATTGACGGTGTAGGTTTGACTTTCTAGTCGTTGAGGTGCGCCCACTAACAGAAAAGCGGTGGCGTAGAGGCCTAATAATGTTACAACGCGGTAGTTCCTCATACCTTCTCCTTTTTCGCTCATCCTTCTTGTCACCACTGATCACATCGAGTCATCATTTTTGTTTTCAAAACTTGAGTACAGCGTTAGCATTGGTCTGGGCGATCCAAACGTATGCCCCGTCAAAGGCGACTCCGGTGGTTTGGACCTGTTGGTACCACACTGGGAAGCCGTCGCTGGCACGCAGAACACGTATGTAGAGGTCGCCGGACAGCCACATATAGGTGCCATCAAACGCGATCCCATAAGGCCCATCGGGCACCTGGAAGATGCCGATCACCTTGCCGTCGCTGGCGCGGAGCTTAGTCACTGTCCCGTCGGGACGGCTGACCACCCACATATTAGCTCCGTCAAAGGCAATGCCCAGGGGCCCGTTGCCCACGGTGAATGTACCCACAACGGTTCCGTCGGAAGCGCGCAGCTTGGTCACGGTGTTGGTGCCTCCGTTCGTTACCCACACATTGTTTCCGTCGAACGCCGTGGCGATGGGGTTATCGCCTACCGTGAACGAGCCCATACTCTTTCCGTCGAGGGCTCGCAGCTTAGTTACGCTACCGAGGCCAGAACTTGGGCTGTTCGGGACCCAAATGTTCTGCCCGTCAAAGGTCATCCATCCGGGGAAGGTGCCAGCTGCAAAAGTGCCCATGTTCTTGCCATCGCTCGCACGTAATTTTGTGACCGTATTGTCGGCCTCGTTGGACGCCCAGATGTTGGCTCCATCGAAGGTCACCCCGAACGGCTGCCCACCGACCTTGAATGTGCCCAAAGTCTGGCCCGTGTTAGCCTGCACCTTGGTAACCGTGTTATCGGCAAAATTCGCGGTCCAGATGTTAGCTCCATCAAAACACAGACCATAGGGCTGACTGCCCACAGTCACCGAAGTCGTAGTGTCGGCCAGATACCAATGCAGCAACGCAATCTTCAGCGGGTTCAGCCGTGCTCCCGCATCCAGGATGGGAGGATGCATCTGCAACCCAGCGTGTGCCGGTTGATTGATCGGCTTCTGCGCCTGGATCGGTCGCAAGTTCGCCATTGCCAGAACCACTACAATCAATGACACGCCAGTCAGGATTCGAGTCTTCATGTGTATCTACTCCCTAGGGGCGGCCCATAAAATAAGGGGCTAAGGTAAAAACGTTGTTTATGAGTGGAGCAGTTTTGGAAGATCGACCAGCACTGCGGGACTGCGGCGAACGCTAACCGATCAGGCGGTGGCATTATCACGCCAGCCCATCCGGTTGTCAAGCGGTAAATGCAAGGCACCGCCGTTGGTGCAAATGAACGACTTACTACGCACAAAGGTAAGTGGGGAGAAGCTAGTTTACGGCTGAGGTGCTGCGCGATCATGCGCCTTCACGGTCGTACCGCTCTTTTTCTTGTAGGATCGCACATGGACAGTCTTAGGCCGACTGTTTTTCTTGTGACTGTGGCTAGTCCGAGGAGAAGCTAAAGCGGTTGGTCCGATGGGCGCAACGAGCAAGGTCGCAAACACGAACGCGGCCAGCACTCTCTTCAATTTCATAAGCTCAACTTTCTCGATAGCGGAAGTGGGTTTCTAGTGGCTCCAGCCCATTCTTTGGAGCGCCATGTTCTCCGTTAAGGCGTCCTGCAGAATTTTTCTCCCTCAACTCCAACGCTCCAGTCGCACCCTCCAGTCGTGAGATTGCGTAACCTTAACGGGCCGGTTCGCATTCAAGGCGATCTCAAGATCGTGGTCGCTGATTAGGGTAGTTGCCATCACTTTTGTGTTGCATGTGGGGCAGATCAAGCCTGGGCTTCCGTTAAGCGTACGGCAACTCGATCCCGATGGATACACAGGGGCAAACGGGATCGCTTCAGAGTGACGGAAATCAGCGGGCGTCCTTCTTCCGGCCAGCGGCTTGACTGGCATCCTCGTTGCAATTGTGCTGAGCAAACCATGTTTCCAAATACTTCCTACCCATCTCTGGGTGAAGTTGCAATGTGAGTGGAACTTTTTGTTTTGTGCCACACCTGGAGCACTTGCCGAGCGTGAGGCGGACATCCTCAGATTTGGTCTCCAAGGCTCGTTCTGCCATGCCGTACAGCCTCCCAATGCCTGTGGCTTTCAAACTGCACGATTAACGGCATGATCCCTCACGAGATATTAAGGCTACCTTAAGAGAATTGTTCTTCCGTCAACTCCAGCGGACCAGTTCCTTCGCCACAACGTTCGCCAAGTTCTTTCTCTCCTCAATCCCAATAGTCCAAATATGATCGCCTTGGTCTTCGGTGAGATGTATAACCTTGATCGGCGCATCGCTAGTCAATGCGGATGTTAGGTCGCTTCCGCCAAGCAACGTGGTTGCTGTAACCTTCTTGTTGCACGTAGGGCAGTGAATCTCGAAACTGGCCATGAGCTGAGTTTACCTCAACGGGCTGCGATGCATCTGCTCGATGCCCGTTGGTTTCCAAGAATACAACTGGGCACGCCCACCAGAAAACCTAGTCATTGTCCGCCCTTCGGGACAACTTGGCTAAACACGAGTGGTCGGCATTTGTGATCGGCGTACTTCTGTCGCAAGTGCTCCTCCGCCCCCTCTGGGTCGTTGACTAGCTGCATCGGAACAAGGAACTTGAGATGGCACGCTTCGCAGGATGCCAAACTTGGTGTTTTCTGCACGTATTTCAGAATCGAGAACCTGCGCTCAGCCATAGGTGGAAGTCTGACACGATTCAGAGGTTTATCCTAGAGGCGGACTGCCCTGTCGGCGGGGATTTACTTCTGCTATGGCCTGTAGTACGATGCAACCCGCGCTGGGCGGCCCTTCCCCAGGATTTTGGGACCGAACCCTTCCCAAGAATGGGTGTGTGGGGTTGCCAGACGTGGTAGGCCCCGGCTTCCTAGCGCACCCTCTTTTATCGCGGAAAGGACTGCGCACGTGACCCGAGAGGAAGAACGCATACGGGAGCTGGTTGAATTGATTGCCCTCGCAAACGGCACCAACGAAGTGCTTGCGCTTGCCGGAGAGCTGAAGATTCTGGTGGACGCCAGGAACAGAAGACTCAAAGGCAATCCACCTGATCCAACGGAAAGCCCTGTTAGCAGAGCCGGAAATGCGTCCAGTAGTTTTCGTCGGCAGCCTAGGTGAACTCCCATGAAATCGAAAGTCCAAGAATCTGCTGCGACAACTAACTGAACCACTTCATCAAAAAGGCCAACGCGAAAACACCCGTATCCTTAACAAAGCATCCAACATAATAAAGCGAGACTGGCCAGGTCTTTTTGTGAAGAGCGAACAACACCGCTAGCAGGGCGTAGGCTACGATCAAGATTAGTTGAGCATTTTTGGCGAACGCGGGATTCGCAATCAGTTGTCGCATTTCCCCTCCCGTGGGGCAAAACGGATTATGATGCTTATTTCCTTCGACACGTTTCCAGTTGGGCAGTTCCGACAGGTATAGCGGTAGGTTGGCTCGCCGGGCCCGACCCTGAACGATGTGACCGCGCTAAAATAATGGGCAGGACGGCGAACTGTGCTAGGCTGGAGGGAGTCGCTTACACATCCCTCCTTCGGACCCCCATCTTGGGCGCTGGTCTCTTGTGCAATCTGATAATTCACAGGAGATGCATCCATGCCCGTTCCCGAATCAGTCCACAAATCAATCGTTGATTCCTTCAACCGGATAAGCACTCCGGGCGCTATATCGGCAAAGCAACTCTACGGAACTCGAATCCTTAATCAGCGCGAACTGCAAGTCATCGCCCTGGTTGCCCAAGGACTCAAGAACAGTGAGGTCGCAGAAGCCATCGGCACGACGGAGTATGTCGTCAAAAACCAACTCCGCGCAATCTACGACAAGCTGGGACTATGGAACCGGGTCGAACTAGCATTGTGGTACGAAGCCAGGCGGCGCGAGGGGCAGGCTGCCTGAAAAGTGAAGCCTTTCTGAATGCACTATCCAGCTCTGCGAGCCAGGAAGTTTTGAAAGTTCCAAACCCATTTTTGGTGCCAGTTGTGCTGTCAGTTGGTTTTCGACCCTGATGAACGACATCGAGAACGGGCCGGAGAGCCGATCCCGTTAGAGCTGCCCGGCCCGTCCGGCTCGGCACCAAATTCGCCCGCCGTCCGCTGATCTGCTGGTGTCCTATCTCTTTCTACAGAGCCGGACGCAAAATGAGGCTCCCAGCGGCAGGCCAGGCACGCTGCGACACCGCCATGGGCACCCTCCCGGTACCATCTACATAACTCTAGAGATACGTCGCAATCGACCAACGTCGAACGCAGAATGAACAACCTACCAAGGCCCGTAGAAATCAACATTTAGAGGGCGCGTCGCTGATCCAGTCGTGCTCGTTCTTCCCCAATTGACAATGACTTAGCGAGAGCAGAACTGCCCAGCGGGCCAAATCATATAGAAGATTTAGGAACGAATTTGGCTTGTCAGCCATGAGACGATGGTGATATGGCGCACCATCGGAATAGACGGCTGACGGTCGAACAGTGCCGGATCGTCGATGTGGGCTGCCTAAAGCAGGACCTGAGGCGCGTAGATTACGAGACTAGCTTCAGAAGCGTGATCGAGTGGCGGGACTCGTCCGGCCGAACCGAGGCAGTCCTCGGCTATGAGGTGGGACGGACCACGAGCGAGGGATTGATCGTCCTGACCGACCCTGAACGAACCTCTCCATTTCCGGCTTCGGTCCGGCTTCGAGGCGAGTATGTAATCCCAATCGCAACGACGCAAGCCCACATCGGAGTCCGCCACTGGTTCCGGTGCCCGGTGGAGCACGATGGGAAACCCTGCGGCAGGCGTGTAAAAAAGCTCTATCTGCCCCCTGGTGAGCAGTTTTTTGGATGTCGATTGTGCCACGCCCTGACATACCGATCCACTCAGCAGCACGACAAACGCAAAGCCGCGTTGGCGCGAGATCCCGATGCGCTGGGCGCGGCGCTCGGCAGTGAGGATCTTCGCCGCGTCTCTCTCGCCATTGAGGCGTTGCCCCTAGCTCTGCGACAGGCTCACAGTAGCTGACTGGCGACGCACGGGAGCACCCTTGTGCGGTCCATTCATCGGCTCACAACCTGGGATGCTGCAGGGTGCACCATTGGCCATCGTTAGGGTCCCAGTAGCTCTTCGACATCAACTACGAAACCTCTGTCTGTCGAAAGCGAAAGTCGCGCTGTCAGGCGCTCGCCGCAGTGGAGATCGACATACCTTATCTCTTGACCAGGTGCGAGGCTTTCCTTCGCCGCCAATTTGCAGCTAGTGAAACCACGTTGCTCAAGGTCTTTTGCCGCGCCATAAAAGGCGGTCGCTACATCTGACGCAGTCTTCGTCTCCACCCAATTCTTTGTGGCCATATAGAGACGGCCTTCTCTGAAGGTGATCTGGCCAGACCCAGGAACGCACTGCGAATCGTCGAAGGGCTCGCAGACTACCCACGTTTCGAATGCGGGTGACGGTTCGAGCTTCCAAGCATTCACCTTCTTTTCCCGAAATTTCTTGAAAACGAAGTCCTGATTCATTCCCAGCCTGAGTTCGATGCCGTTGATCTCCAATACTTCGTCGTGCAGCTTCGTGGTCTGCGCGTAGTTCGGGTTTGCAAGTGCCAAGACTAGAAGGATCGTGTTTGCGGAGCATGTGACCATGGCTCGTCTCAGCATGAGGCCCTCATTCTGCAGCGATTTGCTCTGGTAGATACTGAACCGGAGATCACTGATAGTCAACAAGAATGTGACTCATCGGATGTCGACGCATCGGCTGCACGGATCGAAGATGGCGTGCAATGCCGCTCGACATCCGAGTCCGTTTTGGCCGCGCCATCCGGCGAATTCGTGAAGAGCAAGGGATCACTCAGGAAGAAGCTGCGGAGCGATGCTCACTTCATCGGACCTATTACAGCGGCATTGAGCGGGGAATCAGGAACGTGTCGCTGGTGAACGTCGAGAAAATCGCCAAAGGACTGAAAACGATCCTGCCCAAGATATTTGAACGAGTGTAAGGGCCGGGGCCTGGCCCAGGGCTTCGAGGTGACTGTTCCTCAGTTGCTTTCCCGCGTTTGACAATTGCGTCTTCTTTACACACAGGCCCCTATCCTCTCTACCCGCTCCACCCTGGGGACGGGCTAACGGCGCTCTATGCACTCCGTCGTACAATCTGACTCTGTTGCTCGTCTACAATCGCCTTTGGACTAGAAAATATGATAGGAATCGCAGCCTGTTTCGGAGGATTCCATGTCAGCAGCTACTGAGCCACAACCGGTACCCAAGGGCGATCCGCGCTTGGCAGTGCCCGCCGTGCTGATCACCCTCCATGGTGAAATTATCGGCAAGGCAACCGTTTTGTCGTCGGAGATCGCGGTGACGACCGCTGAAGTGGCCAAGTTAGCTCAATCCAAGTCCGGGGAGATCCCGCGTCCTGGCCCCGGTTCCGTGGCCACATTGATGCTCACTTTCCCGCAGTTTGCGGGCTCTCCTGGACTGCGCCCCGTTCCTGTCTCCCTTCATGCGATTGATGGGGAGCTCGGGTTCGGCGTATTGAGACTTTCGGGGGCGCTTCCGCTTCAGGTCCCGCAGGGTTTGCTTGGAACCGGCGAGATTCCAGCAGAAGGGGCCGAATGCGACGTTCTCTACTCCGACATCGAGCGAAAAGTTTTCTCTCAGCTCTCCGGTCGAGTCAGTGACCTACCAACCCAAGGGTTTGCCGTTCAGCTGGAATGGGATGCAACACCAAAAGGGAGTTGGCCCCTTCCGCTAGCTGGCGCTCCAGTCTTCGCTGCGTATCGGCTAGTCGGGATTGTTGCCAAGGGACCGTTGCGCCTGGTAGACGACCCCCGGTCTGGGCCATACATCGTTGAGGTACTGAGCGTGGCCTCGATGTCAAAAAGCGCAGTGACGCCAGTAATCCGCGATTTGTTGCCGTGGGTAGAAAGTGAACTGAACACGCCGAGGCCATTTCCCTTGAGTGCTCGGGATAAGAAATTTTCGCACGCCTCCGGAAGGAGTGCGCAACCGAGGGAGGAGGAAGATACGGAGTCCAAGCCAGCGGCTCCGAGCGATACGGAGTTATTTGCGCGGATGAGTCCGTCGAGCCGGAGCGCGCTGGAGCGTGCGGACGGGATGCGCCGCTCTGCGGGCCAGGATACGGTACACATGGAACACCTCATCGCTGGCCTTTTCGACAAGACGGACGGCCCCACTCAGCGGCTACTAGGTCTCGCTGGGATCGACCGCCCAAGACTGGCGCAGATTATCCAGGACACAGTCGGGAGTGTCATCCCGCAAAGCTACAGAGGACCAGAACTAACCAGGTTGCCGCGCATGTCAAAACATGTACGCGACGCTTTGACCATGGCAGCTGCGAAAGCGGAAACGACAGGGTCGATCCGAAGCAGACACCTGCTGTACGGTGTGCTCTCCGTAGGAGAGTGCAGGATGGTGAAAGCGCTGACCAACCTCGGCGTGACCCGGGACGGCATCATTCTTGACGAAGAACAAGCTGCGGAGCCTGTGTCGCGCCTCAAAAATATTACGAACCCTGCGCAAGAGGCCGGGGCAAATCCGACGCCAAAGTTAGACTCCGATCTTTGGAGTGAGGAGGACCGGCTGGGGTATGAGGCGTATGCGCGAACGATTGCGAGTCTGATCACGCACAGGGAGACCAGGCCGCCGCTGACCATTGGGATTAAAGCGCCTTGGGGTGCGGGGAAGACCACGTTAATGAAGCGTGTGCAGCATTTGCTGGACGGGTACGCAAGGTTGAGCGAGGAGAGCCAGATTGGAATCCTGCACGAGTGGCAGCCTTCGCAGCTGACATTGCGAGAACTGCTGCGGGAGCTAAAAGGTAGCTCCAAGCCTACGAAGCTGGAAACGAAGCGGAGCACGGAGGGAGAAGCGTATGGCCTGTCGCCGCGCACCACGGTTTGGTTCAACGCGTGGAAGTATCAGACGAGCGAACAGATATGGGCGGGCATGGCACATTGCATCATTAGTCAGATCACGGCACGGATGGGAGTGAAGGAACGTGAGTTGTTCTGGTTGCGGTTGCACGCGCGACGGGTGAACGCCGATGAAGTACGGCGAAAAATGTACGAGATGATCGCGCGGCAATTACTCCCACTGGCGCTAGTTGTGGGTGTCGCGGTTGCGATCGTGATCTGGGTCGCGGCAGCGATTCAACTTCTCCTGCCCTACCACTCCGTGATTCGGGGAGTTTCTATTCTGGCGGGTCTGATCGTGTTGGTTTGGAAAGGCTGGAACAAGCTGGGAGACAAGGCTGCCGGAACGGTGCGCGATTTAGTCCGGGAGCCCGCGTACGAAGGAAAGATGGGTTATCTGCATTTAGTCGAATCGGACATGCGGGAGGTGCTGCAACTGGCGACTGCGGCTTCGGTGACGAAGGATAATCCGAAAGGGGATCCCCTGGTGATTTTTGTGGACGATCTGGATCGCTGTGTTCCTAGTAAGGTTGCGGAAGTGGTGGAGGCAATCAATCTTTTTCTGTGTGGGGATTATCCCAATTGCATTTTTGTTCTAGGGATGGAGCCTGGGATGGTAGCGGCGGCGCTGGAAGTCGCCAATAGAGATGTGATTCAGAAGGCGGAGGAGATGGGACTGGCGGACCGGACGGCGCCGGTGGGTTGGCGGTTCATGGAGAAGATTGTGCAGCTACCGATCATGATCCCTCCTCCGTCTGCGGCGGGACGGCGGATGTATTTGGGGTCGCTCACCGGTCTGGCAGGCGAGAGTCCCGACGAGACGTTTGTTATGGCGGGCTCTGTGCCGATGCTTCTGGGGCCGCTGCCCATTTCCCGACCAGCGCAGCACGGGGCTGACGAAGAGGCGAAGGTTCAAACCTACATCGGGAAGATCGGGCCAGCCAAGAGTTCAAGTGAGGCAGCGGCAAGAAGCCTGAACCTAGTTGCGCAAGCTCCGGTCGAAGAACGCTGGGCGGCGCGGGAGGCCGGCAACAGGGTTTACGAACAAACGTTGAGTGAGCGTGATCCCGTGATGGCGCAGTTTCTGGAAGACGTGGCGCTGTGGGTGGACGGGAATCCGCGGCAGATCAAGAGGTATTTGAACGTGTTCCGCTTTTACAGCACATTGCGGCATAGCTTGCGGTTGGAGGGTGTGATCCCCAGCAAAGATTTGCCCTCGGATGAAGTCCTGGCGAAGTTTGTGGCACTGAGCATCCGGTGGCCGCACGCGGTCGATTGCCTGCGCGTGAAGAAAGACCTGAAAATGGACGGCGCGGACGGGCGGAAAGTGTCGTTGCTAGAGTTGCTGGAGACAGAAAGCAAGAAAATTGCCGGTGATGATGTGGCTGCGGACGCCGCATGGGAGAAGTTAGTCGGCAAGAATGGTCTAGGGATGGGCGCGTGGGCGGAACAAAGGGCGTTCCGGCAGTTCTTGTCGCGTGGGGAATCTCTGTACAAGAAGGGGGGGCATGGGCTGTGGTGAAGGGGATTTTCCATTTGCCAGCCGCGAACCCACATCTTTGGTCCGCGCGGTTTCGGTAGACCGGGTAGAGCAGGTAGACACTCTCTCTTATGTGTATGGGAATCTCTGGCTCGAAGACTCCCTACCTATAAAGAAAGAAGTCTACCCTCTCTACCCCTGACGGCTGAGGGCTATGCGTTCGGCCCGCGCGTGGTCCACAAACTTTCCGCACTATGCGCTACGCCAGGCGAATAGGGTCCATCTTGACGCCTGAACGGTTGGCACCCTCGGAACCCAACAACTCTTTTCGCAACTTCTCAATAGCCTCGTCCGTATACTCGCATTCATCACAAGCCTTGATCAGCGTCGCAGGTGTCGGAACGACCACCGTTACTCCGTGAGAAGTTTTGGTCTCGAATCCGAGATCTCTTACCATGGGGCCAATCTGACGAGGCAGCAAAGGGAAGCGGTGGTTGTCCCAGATGGACTTAGTCAAGGTGCTGAACTTTATGTTTTGCCAGTCCGCACCAAAATCGTCGTGATAAAGGACGTCAAGGATTGCGCCTAGAACTAAGCCGTCCGGTTCAGATGACTGCGCCTCTTTCAATTCGGCGGTCTCCGTGAGAAGTCTGGGGAGCAGTTGTGCCGGAAAGTCTTGATCCCCGCACAGCCCTGCAGTACTGAGGAGCACTTTGTACGTGGCGAAGATTCGTCCGGCCACACCCTCCGGCTGTTCGATTCGCGGTGGTTCAAAAATCGCATTGTGGACCAACTCTCTGCCTTCGACATTCCAGGAATCGTTGGCATTGTAGTCTTGGTACTTTCGGCTATGGTCGGCTTTGTACCGAACGAACACGGTTCGGCCGTCCAGAGCAGCATCGTTGAAGGGAATCCGCCGATGAAGAACGGTAGCACCGAAAAACTTCTTGCTGTCGGTTCCCCAGTTTTCTCCTAGCTTCACCTTGTGGGCCGCTTCTGCGGATCTCCTTTGATAACGATCTGACAGCATCCTCTCAAATGTAGCCTCCGAGTCTTTCCAGGCCTGGTCTGCTTCTTCGAGAATAGCGGTTCCGGAGCCGCATTCGGCAAACTTGTCCCTGATGGTAGGTGCGGTCATGCTACGGAGGCTGAATGCGGCAGGCCGGTAAGCGAAATTGCCGATGATCTCCAGAGTCGTACTCTTGCCACACGCTGTCTTGCCTATCAAAGCAAGTAGCGGAAATGTGTCGACATGAGGAAGGCTATGAGTCGCCAGCGTCCAGTAGGTGACCAATTTCTGGTCACGCTCTTTCAGTCCAGTCGAGCGTAACAGTGCCGTCTGCATCAGAGCCGCTGCCCGAGCGAATTTCTCTTCCATGTCTGACACTGTGTCGCTCACCCCCAGAACCGCTCAGGCAAGTGCGTTCGTGAGCCTACTTGCTTTGCCTAGCAGCTAGATGCGTCCCGATGGAGACTATTCGTTTGACTTCACTGGCGGGAATTCGTACAAGGCGACCTACATGCACGAAAGTGATTTTGGACTCGCTGACCCAGCGACGGACGCAAGAAGGTTTGACGCGCAGTGCCGCTGCAAATTCTGGGATCGTCAGTAAACCGTAAGTTTCGCTCATGGCGTAGCTTTCTCCTTTGGAGTCGGCCACGTGGTCCGTGGTCCGTTGAAATAGATCACACCAGATGAAAGGACACCTGTCACTATGGAGAAAACTGGAGAGGGATTTATTCCACGGAGGAAATTGTCACGAGGTTTTGTCCGGGGTAGTGGACTGTTCTTTCTTGCGAGAGGCCAATAGCTTTCGTATTGCTTCGGCTGTCGTGCAACCTTCCCCGTGCTTTCTGTTCAGCGTCGACGCGACTTGGGCATAGGACTTGCCCCCGGACTTCAACTGCTGGGCTTCCTCCGCTAGTGCGTCCTTCCTTGGCCTTCCTGCCGTTGCGCGTGGTGGCCCCAAAACTCGTTGCGCGTACAGCCTCTTTGCCCTCCGGTATTCACGCCATTTCTTGGGAATACGCGGCAGGATGCTTTCGTATTTTTCGACTAGTCCCGGGTATGGTCGAAGATTTATAGGCGAGGGGTTTTTCCAAAGGATCCTCTCAACCCATAGTGGGTAGTCGGCTAGCAGCTCTCGGAGTTCTTCCTCTGCACTCTTGAAAGTCACACCCTTCATCTCGCTTGACATCTGGGACTTAACGAAAACCACTAGCGGACGGGATGCGCCCGTCGTTCGCTGGGTCCAACTTTCCGACTCTCTAGCACAGTCTATCGCACCCCGTAACACGTGGTACACTGTGCAAATTGTGTTTGTCATAACCTAACGTTAGCTATATAATGGCTCCGTGTATGAACAAGGTGAGCAACGCGGCAAGCCTAATGGGCCGTAAGAGCGCGAAGGTACGACAAGAGAAGTGGGGACGGAAGGAATTCGTGCGCCGGATGCAGGAGTGGGGAAGGCTGGGCGGCAGGCCAAGAAACGGCAAAGCGAAGGACAGAAACAAACGAGGTGAGCGATGATCTATAAACGGGGATGTAACAAGAAAGGTCCAAACGAGACTTGCAGCAAGTGCGGTGAGCGTGGCTCCTGCGGTGTCTACTGGTACAAATTCATGTGGAACGGCAAGCTCGTGCGGGAATCCAGCAAACAGGGCAACGATAAGGTTGCGCGACAGATGGAGGCCGCGCACAAAACGTCTCTTGCGAAGGGCGAGGTCGGCATTCGTGAGAAGAAACCCATTCCCACCTTGGCCGAGTTCCTTAAACATCGCATCGAACCTTGGGCCAAGCAGCGCACTTCGTGGATTTGGTATCGAGCCGGTATCCGCGCCCTAGTTCGATACAGGCCGTTGGCCAACATGCCGCTAAATGAGATTCAGGGTGAGCAGGCGGGGGACTTTGCAGCCCATCGGCTGTCCGAAGGTCTTCAGGCGGGCTCGATAAACAGCTCGCTGCGCGTATTACGGAGGGTCCTCCATCTGGCAGTCGAGTGGGGAGTATTGGAATCCGCCCCGAAAATGGGACTCTTGTCCGGGGAACGTCGGCGGGAGCGCGTTGTAACGGTCGAGGAAGAGGCTCGTTACCTTGCTGTTGCATCGCCGCTTCTCGCGTCGGTGGCTGCGGTCCTGGCTGACTCAGGTCTACGCCCTGACGAGTGTCACAGATTGCGGTGGGAGGACATTACCTGGGTAAACGGGCGCAACGGAACTCTCCTTGTGACTCATGGGAAGACTGCGGCAGCGAGACGGGTCCTGCCTATGAGTTCGAGAGTCAGATCAATCTTGGAGCAACGATGGGCTGAAACGGGGAGACCCTCTGAAGGGTGGATTTGGCCTGCACCGACTAAGACCGGGCACATCGACCATTCGAGTCTCAAGAAGCAGCACACCAAGACACTGAGACTGTCCGGTGTTCGCCCATTCGTGCTCTACAGCCTGCGCCACACCTTCCTAACACGGCTCGGTGAGTCCGGATGCGATGCTTGGACATTGGCCCGCGTTGCTGGACACAGTTCAGTTGCAATCTCCAGCCGCTATGTTCATCCATCAGAAGATCTAGTCCTAGCTGCCATGTCTCGACTGGGTAGGCACAATTCTGGGCACACCGAGAATCACGACGAGACGCCGAGTGGATTAAGAACGGCGGCAATGCCAGAACAATCAGAAGGATACATGGTGAGCGCGGCAGGACTCGAACCTGCGACCCATGCCTTAAAAGGGCATTGCTCTACCAACTGAGCTACGCGCCCACACCCTTAACAATTTACACCAACTGGTGATGCTCTTGTTCTTGATCGGTGAAAATCCGCACGAATCCGTGACCGCTCCTCTCTTCGCCCACTCCGCACCAAACTATACAACTTCGTCCTGAATCCCCCGATTGAAGCGCTACCCAGCTAATGCCAAAATGGGGCTACGAATTCAGAGGTGTTCCATGTCCCGCATCAAAGCCAATCTCCTGCTTCCGACTCTCCTGCTGATGTGCTGGAGCCCAGTGTCAAGCGGCGCACAAGACAACCTGGTTACCGTGGACGTTCCCAACGCCAAAGAAACCGACTGCACTGCCATCAATAAGAGCGGGGTGGTGGCGGGATATTATGTCGACTCCAAGGGAGTGAACCACGGCTTTGCCCTGATTCAGAAGTCTTTCAAGTTCTTCGACGTGCCCCGCGCCCAGGCGACCTTCGTGTACGGGATCAACGATTTGAACCAGGCCGTGGGCTGGTACACGGATAGCGGATTCATCACTCATGGCTTCCTGTACAACGCAGGCAAGGTGACGACGCTCGACCCTCCCGGCGCGACGCTTACCAATGCGTGGAGCATCAATAACTCAGGAACCATTGTGGGCACCTTTGTTGACGGCGGCGGAGTGCACCATGGCTTCACCTACTCGCAGGGCGCTTACACTACCTACAATGCTCCGAACGCAATTCTCACGGCCATCACGGGGATCAACACCGCCGGACAGATCGTTGGATTCTACGACGACTCCAGCGGCAACCAGCACGGCTTTGCTCTGATGAATGGAAAATTCTCCTCGTTCGAATACCCCGGCGCCACGGACACTCTGGCCACGCGGGTCAACGACAGCGTAAAAATTGTGGGCTACGACGGCGCCGATGGACTGGGTCCGTTCAGTGGCTACATCGAGAGTGGCGGCGTCTTCACCACCGTCAATTTTCCTGCCTCGTTAGACACCCGCGTGCTCGGTCTCAACAAAGCCGGAACCGTGGTCGGGCGCTACACCGACCTGAACAGCGTGGTGCACGGATACATGGGCACGCCGTAACTTACGCCCGTGCCTCCCTCAAAGCCGGGCGCCACTCGCCCAGATTGCCGCCGCTTTACGCGTGACAGTCGTGCTCAGCAGCAAGGAAAGCTAGGTGTTGCTGAAAGTCGTCGAGAAAGTAATGCTCGCGCACAGCTGCCTGAGGAGAGCGGCATTGGACCCGGAAATCGGTCATTCTGACCCATTTTTTCCGCAACCCTCGGCGACCGGGATATAATCCCTGCCGCAGCAACCCGCGAAAAAGGTTTTGATGCTTTCATCATCCGTCAATTACTGGATGTCTTCTGTCGGGCTCATCTATTTTCTTGCCGGAATTTTTGTACTTCGCAAAGAGATCAGCGCGGCTCTCGGCTGGGAAAAGCTCATCACCTTGGGCCCCGTCTTGATGGCCGTTCCAGTCGCTATGTTCGGCACCGACCACCTCTGCAGCCCGGGGCCTATCAAGGATATAGTCCCGTCCTGGGTGCCGGCGCACTTGTTCGTGACGTATTTTGTCGGATGCGCGCTGCTCGCCGCGGCTACCAGTCTTACAGTGAGGAAGTACGTACGCTTGTCGTTCACTCTGTTCGGAGTGATGTTCTTTCTATTCGTCTGCATGATGCATATACCGAATGCGCTGGCGGATCCCAAAGATCGCTTCGCGTGGGAAATCGTGCTAAGAGATATCACTTATTCCGGAGCTGGATTCGCCCTCGCCGGAGTGTATAGCCGCGCCTCGTCTCCGCAACAATCGAAATGGATGATTTTGTTTGGGCGCGTCGTCATCGCGATGGCTGCGATCTTTTTTGCCGTGGAACACTTTCTTCATCCAGAGTTTTCGCCCGGCGTCTCTTCGCCAGCAGTGACGCCATCCTGGGTTCCTTTCCCCAGCGTATGGGGATACCTCGCGGGTACGATCCTACTGACCGCTGGAATCGGCCTAGCCCTGAACAAAAAACCCCGGATAGCCGCAACCTCGATTGGCGCGTTAATGGTCGTGATCGCTCTTTCCCTGGAGCTAATCACGCTGATCCTAGCCCTCGCCCGCGGCGGGTCAACGCTGGAAATCAATGTAGCGTTAGATACCGTCTTTGACACAATGCTCTACGGCGGAGCAGCACTCGTCCTGGCCTCGGCATTGCCGCGCGATCCTGATCTCGTGGAGAAAACCTAGCGTCCACGTTTCCAGGATCGCAACCAACCCTTTTACAGCGGGCTCGATGTTTGCGCCAACGCGATTGAGTGGGACCTTCGGCAGTGTTATGAATTTGGTGGAGCTAGTCGGGCTCGAACCGACGACCTCATCGTTGCGAACGATGCGCTCTCCCAGCTGAGCTATAGCCCCACGCCGACTAGGGAACATTGTGGCGTCAGATGATTTTACCAGCCTGGAGTGCCGCAAGCCAGACGCGCTGCCGCTTCCCCTCCCACCCCACTTCGCGTTATATTCACAAGCCGGTTCATTTCGGAGGCATTCATGGTTACTCAACCTAAGATCGAAGGCAAAGTGCGGTGTTTTGGCGAGAACATTGAGAGCGATCTGGCATCCAGATTCCTGCGTGTTGTCGAGGTCGCTGCCATTGCTTCGGCACACACCATGGGTCAGGGCGAGCGCAAATTGTCGGACCAAGTCGCCACCGAGGCCATGCGCAAAACCATGGACTCGATTCCCATGCGCGGCACCATCGTGATCGGCGAAGGCGAACGCGACGAAGCCCCTATGCTCTATATCGGCGAGAAAGTGGGCGCAGCGTTTCCCGACGGCAGCGAAGTGCCAGAAGTCGACATCGCCGTGGACCCGCTCGAAGGCACCAACCTCTGCGCCACCGGTGCGCCGGGGGCAATCACTGTGCTGGCCGCGTCGGAACATGGTGGCCTGCTCAACGCGCCCGACTGCTACATGGACAAGATCGTGGTCGGGCCTTCCTGCAAGAACGCCGTCGAACTCGACGCTCCCGTGGCCGACAATCTGAAGAACATTGCCAAGCGGCTGGGCCGTGACGTGGAAGACCTGGTGGTGATCGTGCTCGAACGTCCGCGCCACGAAAAGCTGATTGCGGATATTCGCGCCGCCGGCGCACGCATCAAGCTGATCGGCGACGGCGACCTTTCCGCCGGCATCGCCGCAGCCGTCATCGGCACTGGCGTGCACGCGGTGATGGGCTCGGGTGGGGCGCCGGAAGGTGTGATCACAGCCGCCGCTATCCGTTGCCTCAACGGCTACATGCAAGGACGACTCATGATCAACACGCCCGAACTCGAGGAGCGCATCGCGCGTATGGGGATCAAAGACAAGAAACGCATCTACGAAGCCGAAGACCTGGCCCCGGGCCAGCAACTCATCTTTGCCGCCACTGGCGTAACCGACGGCGCTCTCATGCGCGGCGTACGCTTCTTCGGCGAAGGCACACGAACGTCGTCCGTGATCATGACCCTGCGGACGGGCAAGGTGCGCTTCATCGACAGCATCCACCTTGAGAAAGGGCCGGATGTGAAGGTGAGGTTCGCGTAAGAAACAGTCGTTGGGCGCCGGTCGTGGGTCGTTGGTAGCACCGCAGTCTCGGCAGCGGTCCGGCGATAGCTCTTGCCAACTGGCATTGTTGACACCAGCCGGTCCGAGGCGAGAGGAATTGCTTGACGGGAATCTCTGATTCATCTAGATTAAAAATCTAGGTGATACAGATATGCGAACCTTGGGACTATTCGAGGCTAAACAGAAACTCTCTGAAATCGTCGAGCGGGCTTCGGCCGGCGAACAGATCGGAATCACCCGTCGCGGCAAGCTCGCTTGTATTGTCGTTCCCGCTCGCCCCAAAACCAGTCTGCGGGAAGTCTTCGAAGACATCGAGCAGATACGGAAGCGCGCCAAACTGCCCAAAGGGGTCAAGGTTAAGGACTTGATTGAGGAAGGCCGGTTTTGAAGCGCTTTGTCCTCGATGCTTCGGTCGCACTCAGTTGGTTCGTGGATCGTCCTGTTTCGCCTTACGCCATTGGTGTGAAGCAGGCGGTGTTGGATGGTGCGCAGGCGGTTGTACCTGCTCTTTGGCACGCAGAAATGGCAAATGGCCTCATAGTCGCCGAGCGCCGGCGAATTCTGACCGCCTCTGATGTGAACGGCTGCCTGACAGATCTTGAAATGTTGCAGGCGCATGCCATCGAAACCAGCTCAAGACTCGCCACAGCACGTCAGGCCCTGACGATTGCGCGGTCGTTTCAGCTCTCCGCGTATGATGCGCTTTATCTCTATAGTGCACGAGTCGAGGAACTGTCGCTTGCTACTCTTGACTTGGCCCTTCGCGCCGCGGCGCCGCGTTCAGGTGTCGAGCTCTTCGGTTAGTCCCAATCCGGCGAAAATCCCTCTGCCCGTTGTCGAATTCTGCACCGTCCATCCGTCTATTTCTCGAACAGGGAGAATGAGCATTTTAACTAAGACTTCCCTGCTCAGGAGGAACTCCATGAAACTACGTGTGTTAGCAATTGCGATCGGGCTGTTCATGCTGTCACCTTCGCTAGCGGCTTCGGCGGCAACCCGGAGCGACTCTGCCGCCTTCGCTCAACTCAAATCCCTCTCCGGCAGTTGGGAGGCAACGACCACCAAAGGCAAGGCCCACTTACGCTACGAAGTGGTATCGGGAGGCTCGGCTGTGGTTGAACATTTCGACAGCGACGATCTGGGCCCCGGCAATGCCATGGTCACCGTATATTATCTTGACGGCGACCGCCTCCAACTCACCCATTACTGTATGGCGCACAACCAGCCTCACATGCAAGCCGAGTCATTTGACAACGCGAGTGGCGAGCTGCGCTTTGCTTTTGTGAATGCTACTGGGCTCAGCGGCCCGGAGGCCGGCCACATGCACAACGCCACTTTCCGTTTCATTGACGCCGACCACTTCTCCACCGACTGGCAATTCTACGAAGGTGGCAAACCCAAGTTCAACGAAGCCGTCCAATACTATCGAGTGCGATAGGAGACCTTTATGCCAAGCTTCATGCTTTTGCTCTATAACGATCCCGCGAACTGGCAGAACATGAGTCCGGAAGACGCGCAAAAAGCCCTCCAGAAATTCATGGACTGGGGAAGCAAGCTGCACAGCTCCGGCGCTCATCTCGCCAGCCACAAACTGGCCGACGACGCCGGTAAAGTCATGCGCGGACACGGTAAGGTCCGGGTCACCGACGGGCCTTATAGCGAGACCAAGGAAGTTCTCGGCGGCTATTACCTGATCAAGGCCGCAAACTACAATGAAGCCGCCGAGCGCGCCCGCGACTGCCCGGCGCTGGAGTACGGTGGCACTATCGAAGTGCGCCAGGTCGATCCCATGATGGACGACGCGGCCTAAGGAACAACGAACGGCGAACCGCTGTGAACAACGAAGTCATTGTGGCTCCCGACCTGCTTATTGACCATCTGTTCCGCAATCGTGCGGGGCAGATGGTCGCCTACTTGACCCGGCTGCTGGGCCCCGAACATCTCGATCTGGCAGAAGAAGTGGTGCAGGAAGCGTTGCTCAAGGCGCTGCAAAACTGGCCCTACTCCGGAATCCCCCAAAACCCTGCGGGGTGGCTTTTTCGTGTAGCCCGCAACGCCGCGCTGGACGCCATTCGTCACCGCACCCTGGCGGGAGAAAAGAACGTGCAGTTCGCAGCCGAGCGGATTCGTGACGCCGAGGCGGCTGCGGGAGATGACAGGGAAATCGAAGACCGGCTCCGCGATGACGAACTGAGTATGGTGTTGATGTGCTGTCATCCTGCCCTGCCGCGTGATGCCCGCGTCGCATTGAGCCTGAAAACCGTCGGCGGATTCAGCACCCGCGAAATCGCACGGGCTTTCCTGTCCGATGAACCTACGATTGCCCAAAGGCTGGTCCGCGCCAAGCGGCAGATTCGCGAGAGCCAAGTCTCGTTCGAACTGCCCACTGGAGACGACCTTGCCTTGCGTCTCGAGTCTGCGCTCGAAGTTATCTATCTGATGTTCAACGAGGGTTATGCCGCGCAATCGGGCCAAGACTTGGTGCGGCAGGATCTTTGCGGAGAAGCTCTACGACTTGGCCGCTTGCTGGCCACATCTTCGGTGGGAACGCCACAAGCACATGCCCTGGTTGCATTGATGGCCTTTCAGGCCGCGCGCCTGTCGGCCCGCATCGATTCCGGCGGAGAACTGGTGCTGCTGGAAGATCAGGACCGCAGTCTGTGGGACCAGAAATTGGTTGGGCTGGGCTTTCGTCATTTCAGCGAATGCGCAGAAGGCACGCAAATGTCTGCCTACCACGTACAGGCGGCCATCGCGGCCACCTATGCTGGCGTTCAGCAGGCGAATGGGATCGACTGGCCGGTCATTCTGAGTTTGTACAACGAATTGATGGAAATCAGCCCGTCGCCCGTGGTTGCGTTGAATCGGGCGGTCGCAGTCTCGAGAGTTCAGGGTGCAGAAGCCGCACTCGCCGCTCTCCGGCCGCTCATTGAAGACCGTTCTCTGCGCAACTACTACTTGCTGCCCGCGGTGCAAGGCCGCCTGCTTCGCGATCTCGGCGACCGCGAAGCCGCCGCCGACTGCTTTCGCCAGGCGCTGGAGCGGCCGTGCTCCGAGCCGGAGAAGAGATTCCTGCAGCGCAAGCTGAGAGATTGCATGTAGGCGCCGGCGTCCTCTCCTGTGCTGGCGTGCTACTTGAATTCCTTCATCACCTCGGCCGGGACTCTCGGCGTCGCGGGAAAATCTACTGACGCACCCGGCAACAGCGCCACGGTTTTTTCCGAGCGCTTGGTTCCATCGTGTACTGCAATGGTATGCGGCTTGCCAGGTTCATAGCTTTCCCACAACGAAACCCCGGCGTAGGCGCCGTCTTTGCGCAGGACGTAATAGGTCATGTCCACGAAGCGCAGCTTGTTCATGTCGTTGTTGTAATTGCGGACGATGCGCTTCAGCGTATCCATGCCGGCCTCTTGCGGTGACATGCCTCTACGCATGTTCTCGACAATGGTGTGCGCGCCCGCAACCTTAATGTTCTCTTCCCCGCTGCCGGTCGCGCCCGCCGAACCGACATCCTGATCGGTGTAGCAGCCCGCGCCGATGACGGGTGAATCGCCTACGCGTCCGGGCAGTTTGTAGGCCAGGCCGCTGGTGGTGGTGCATCCAGACACTTCGCCTTTGGTGTTCAGGGCCGAACAGTGAATCGTGCCAGTCGGCGGAAACAAGACTTTGTGAACAGCCTCCTGTCGCAACTCAGGTGCGATTCCAAAATCAGCAGCATGCTCTTCCAATCTACGGAAGCGCTCCTGCCACAACTCAGATTGCGGCTTCGCGTCAGGCGCCTGCCAATGCGGATCGGCCAGGCCCGGGCCCCACCAGTCCTGCGTCGAGTGATACTCCTTCCACAGCAGCCAAATCTTGCGAGAATGGTCAGTCAGCAGATTCTCACGCGGAAACCCCACGGCCACGGCGAATCGCTCCGCCCCCTCGCCCACCAGCATCACGTGGCCGGTATGATTCATCACCGCTTTCGAAACCAGCGAAACATTCTTAATATTCCGCACCCCGCCAACCGATCCCGCACGCCGCGTCGGTCCGTGCATGCAACAGGCGTCAAGCTCGACCACGCCCTCTTCATTGGGCAAACCTCCGAGACCAACGCTGGTGTCATTAGGATCGTCTTCGGGGCCCTTAACCACTCTGAGCGCCGCGTCGAGCGTGTCTCCTCCAGAGGCGAGGAAAGCGTAGGCATCGTCGAGATAAGCGAGGCCATTGTGGGCGGAAATCATGATGGGAAGTTTACCGGAGGAGCCAGCCTCATTCGTTTTCGACACCCGCCCGTAGCCCTTAGGGTCGAGCAATCCCAGTGACAGTGAACCCACAACAGCTGTGCCCAAGAAGTCGCGACGTGAGACGGTCATCTTGCCTCCGAAGAAATGCCTTGTGAAGCGTGCGCCAGAATATCACGCCGGAGTACTTGGCACGACTCGTTCGGAAGCTGTCGTTGGTGGAACAACAAATCTGAAGAACGGTCGGCGTTGTCAGGTTTCGGTTCTCGATTTCAGGAGGCCACCGACAAGGCATGTCCATTGCTCTGATCGGAGCGGAAGCGTAAGAGCGCCGCGATGTTCCCGGCAGAGTCGAACGCGGGATCATCTTTGACGTAGAACAACTCGATGTCGCGGCGAATGGCGATGGGGATAATGGCATCCATGGCATCTTCGAGTTCGCGGGTTCCGCGTCCGCAAGCCGCACAATAGTGCACCATGTGGGCATCGAGATGGCCGCATCCGGTGCATTCCACCGCCGCGTGCGAAAAACCCTCTCCGACGAGCAGCGTCTGCACTTCGCCAAGCTCGAGCGATCGCAGGACCCGCCGCAATCCCGTCACCCCGCGGCCATTGCTCCTGGCCTGATCGAGAACCTCGCCAACCAGCTCATGCCGCCGCCGGTCGATTGAGTCGCGCCACAGCCGGCCAGCTTGTTCTTTGATCTGGTCATTGGTGATCCGGCTGACATCGGTTGAAAAGCGCCCCAGCAACCGCTCCATCACGTACGGATGCAAGTGCGATTCAAAGTTGTGCCAGTTGGTATCGTGGCAGCCAATAATCAGCTTTTCGCAGATTCCCTTCTCCAGCGCTTCGCGCAGATGCTCGGCGACGGCCTTGAAGTGATGCAGGGCGTCATCCTGTATGCGGCGCTGCGCATGCCCGCCCTGGTACTTGACGTGACCATTGCGCAGGGGCTGATCAACCGCCGGCGTGTGGAACAATCCCGTTCGCTCTCGCAGTTCATCCAGCCGCAGATCGAAAAATCGGGCTTTTTCTCGGTCCACCAAGGCGACCCATAGCCAGGGCTGAGCTCCCAGAACCTGGGCCAGCGGCTTCATGTGAAACCGGCGGTTCACAAACAACTGGGTTCCCGGCAGTTGCGCGGGCAGATCGAACTCCCGCCAGAAGTGCCGGCTGGCACAAGCAAAAACCGCCTTGGCGCGGGCCTGGTTACCATGCAGGTTTTCAGCCAGGATCAGAATACGGTCAAGATCCGCCTTCACTCCGCCATTTTTCCCCTGTTTCTCCACGTCGTGGAGCGCATTGCGGACAAGATCCTTGACCAGAATGGCCTCTTCGCGGTGGGACTTGTCGAGCGGCGTACGCGGCTCGAAATAGAAGCTGATGGCACAGTTTTCGTGCCCGTCGCTATGGAAGTGCGCCAGCTCACGGATATCTTCGCGCGTAATCATCAGCTTCTCCTGTTTGCTCAAATGCGCGTGCTCAGGTGCCAGTAGCCCGCAACGTTCTGCTGTTCGATTTGTCCCAGCGGCCCGCCAGCCGTGCCGAGTGACGTAGATGTTCGCGGGCAGTCGCTATGGAAGTGCGTACGTCATCGGCTTTGCGGTCGGTGATGGCGGCGATTTCTTCCACCGAGAAACCCTCCACGGCATGCAAGATGAACGACTCGCGATCCGGCCGCTGAGCGCCATCGAGCGCAAGCTGCACCAGAGCGACCATTTCATCCGAAGAGGCGATGTCCTCCGGTGTGGCGATACGCCGGTCGGCAATGACGTCTTCTCCGGTCAACGTTTCGTCAGGCTGATGGAACTGCAACTCGGCTTCGTCGCTGGCACGTATGTTAGGCTTGCGCGCCGAATCTTCAAGATGGATGGAATCCACACTCTCGGGGTTACAGCGGCAGAGGTCCTCGATGGCAAGCAGCGCCAGCCGGTACAACCAGGGCTCCAGGGCCAGGCGTTCCGGCTTGTCGGCCCCGTCGCCTAGCGCCCGCGCAATGGCCTCGTCGATGACTTCTTCTTTGCTGACCTCGCCCGACGAGGTTCCCTCGCTGCTCTCCCGGAAATACAATTCACGTTCCACAAAGCGCTCCAGCCGGACCAGATTCGCATTGACGAAGGAACGAATGTCATCCCCGGAAACGGTGGGCACATGAACCACGGCGATTGTATCTTCAAATCGAATCTCGGAATCCGACCGGTAACCGGCGACCCGGCGCCGCGACCATTTGTGTGAGTTTCTCAGCAGGTCCTTGTGCTTGCTGATCTGGTGCAGCAAGTCATCCGCCGCGGCTTTCAATGCACTGGCAGCCGAGTGCGCCGATTTCTGAACTGCCATCTGTCCCGAGGGCAACCGCAGGTTCAACGAAACTGTGGTTCCCTCCCGCGGAGAACTCTGCTCAATAGCTCCCTTGAGATGCACCAACTCCGGCCGGAAAACCTGCAGCCGCTTGCGCAGTTTGTCGACCAGGTGGTTGATTTCTTTTTCGACGTCAGGAGTTCGATGATCCCTGTAACTGAAGTGAACATTCATGCCAGGCCTCGGAACACGGGAGCAGATCCCGCGAAGGTTTCCGGTTCCTTACAAGCCGATTCTACACCCGCGGGGAACGAGGCAATGAGGAGAATTAAGGAAGGTGTTGGGCCTTAGAACTTGCAGCACCAGGAACGGGAACCCTTCCACTTCCACCGATGCCCGGATGAGGTTCCCTACACTGCCACCGTGACCGACGTCTCCGTCCGCGTCACCGGACGATACAACGTGTCGCGCTCCACCGGTTCCCGCCCGGCTTCGTGGATCAACCGTATCAGTTCTTCGCGGCGCATGCCTTGGGGAGTGGTGGCGCCGGCGTCGTGGTAGATCTTCTCTTCGATGACGGTTCCATCGATATCATCCGCGCCAAAGCGCAGCGCGATCTGCGCGATCTTCGCCGTCATCATCTGCCAGTAGGCTTTGATGTGCGGAAAGTTGTCCAGCACCAGGCGGCTGACCGCGATTTGCTTGATGTCCGTCATACCGGTGGTTTTCGGCAGGTGCTGCAACGGCGTGTTGTCGGGATGGAAAGCCAGCGGGATGAAGGTTTGAAATCCGCCGGTCTGATCTTGTAGCGCACGTAATCTCAAAAGATGATCTGCGCGATCTTCATCATTCTCGACGTGTCCATACAACATGGTCGCGTTCGACTTGAGCCCCATCTCGTGCGCCAGCTTTGCGGTTTCCAGCCACTGGTCGCCATCAATCTTGTGATCGCAAATGATGTGCCGCACCCGGTCGGCAAAAATCTCGGCGCCACCGCCGGGGAGCGAGTCCACTCCAGCGTTCTTCAATTGCGCGAGCGTCTCCCCGATTGACAGCTTGGCGCGCCTGGCCAAGTAAGCCACCTCCACCATGGTGAAAGCCTTCAGATGGACCTCCGGAAAGCGCTGCTTCAGACCGGAGATCAAATCCAGGAAATACTGGAACGGAAGATCAGGATGCAGCCCGCCGACAATGTGAAACTCCGTGACCGCCTCGCTATATCCCGAGGCCGCGGTCTCAAATGCCTCTTCCAGGGCCATGGTGTATGCGCCCGGAGCGTCTTTCTTTTTCCCGAAGGCACAAAGCCGGCAAGCGGCTACGCAAACATTGGTGGGATTCAGATGGCGGTTGACGTTGAAGTACGTCCTGTCACCGTGCATGCGCTCACGGACGGAATTTGCCAGCCACCCGACGGCAAGAATGTCGCCGGTGCGATAAAGGGCGAGTGCATCGTCATCGCTTAGACGCTCGCGAGCGAGAACCTTCTCGTGCATCGGTCGGAGGCGCGCGTCGTCGGTTTGAAAGGGATGGCGCTTCGACATCCTCTCGATCATACCGCACCACTCCTTTGAAAGTCACAGATTGGCAAAGAAGCCGTCAACGCCGCCACAGCAAATCCCCGGCCACAAATAAGAAGAACATCACTGAGATCACTCCGTTCATGGTGAAGAAAGCAGCGTTGAGTTTGGAGAGATCGTCCGCAGCGACCAGGGAGTGCTCGTATAGAAGAAGTAGAGCAACGGTGGTAACGCCGGCGATCGCCAACCTGCCCAGCCCGAACACCGCGATCACGCTAACCAGCAGCAAAAGCATAGCCAGATGAAAACCCCGCGCAATCCAAAGTGACGTCCCGATACCGAAATGGCGAGGGATGGAGTGCAGCCCGCTGCGCCGATCGAAATCGTAATCCTGGCAGGCGTACAGCACATCGAAGCCTGCGCCCCAGAATGTAACCGCAGCGGTCAGCAGCAGAATGCGTGGATCGAGCGATCCCCGCACCGCAATCCAGGCCGCCGACGGAGCAATGCCCATGGCGAATCCCAGAACCAGGTGCGACCAGCGTGTGAAACGTTTGGTGTAGGAATAGAGCAGAACCACACCCAGCGCCACCGGCGAGAGCAGCAACGAAAGACGGTTGAGCTGGGAGGCGGCCAGGACAAAGACTGCGCAGGAAACAATGACGAACGCCGCCACAAATCCATGCGTGAGAGTACCAGCGGGCAATGCTCGTGTTTGCGTGCGTGGGTTGGCGGCGTCAATCGAGGCATCAGCAAAGCGATTGAAGGCCATCGCCGCCGACCGCGCTGATACCATGGCGACAATAATCCACACCAACGCGTGCGCATTGGGGATGCCATTGGCCGCCAGCATTGCTCCGCACAACGCGAACGGCAGCACGAAAATGGAGTGCTCCCACTTGATCATCTCCAGCGTGACACGCAGGTTGTGAATAATCGCCACGCTGAAATTGTAAAGCAGACCCGCGTTTCCAAGTCTTCTGGAACGCCACGCGCTACCATCCTTCGCCGTATCCCTGTTCGCCAATCAGCGGCACAAAGCGGCATCCTTCCAGGTTGGTAACCACCGTGCGGCCCTCCGGCTTGCGCACCAACTGCAACTCCTGCGCATCCGCCGGCCCCACGGGAATGACCATTCTTCCACCTTCCCGCAATTGCTCAAGTAAAGGTTGAGGAACTCTGGGCGCAGCCGCTGAAACCACAATGGCATCGAAAGGTGCGTGTTCGGATAGACCACGGCTGCCATCGCCCACGATCAGGCTCGCATTGCTACACCCTAGGCGCTGCAGGATCGCCTCCGCCTTAAGGGCGAGTGACTCGATCCGTTCCACCGAATAGACCTGCCGAGCCAATTCCGCCAGCAGCGCGGTTTGATAACCGGAGCCGGTCCCAATCTCAAGCACCGTCTCCGAAGCGTCGAGCGCCAAAGCCTCTAACATGAACGCCACAATGTAGGGTTGCGAAATCGTCTGCCCGTCCCCGATGGGAAGCGGATGATCTTCATAGGCGCTGTCTCGATATTCATCAGCGACGAACAAATGACGCGGAACCCTCCCCATGGCGGCCAAGACACGCTCATCCCGAATGCCGCGGGCGCGCAGTTGAGCGGCCACCATCTTCTGCCGCTGTGCCACAAAGCGGTCGGATTGAACGCCGATTGTCATGTTTGAAGAAGAACATGTGTATCTTACGCCGCCGATAATCATCAAAATGAGCAGCCAGCCGAGCGGAGACACTCGTCGGCCCGGCAACTCTTCTAGTACTATGCGGGAACGAAACCTATTGAAACCAAGGATGAACCTCAGTGAGTGACGAACGATACGCCCCCGGTTGGCCCGGCATCGAGGCGCGCTGGACCTCCAGCGCGAAGAGCGGAGTAGGCACGTCCTTAACCCGCAACAGCAAAGTATGGTTCACCACCAGCCACGGTATTCTGAATGAAGTTTACTATCCACGCGTGGACCAGGCGTGCACCCGCGACCTGGGACTGGTCGTCACCGACGGCAGCCGTTTCTTCTCTGAGGAAAAGCGTCATTGTCAGTGCACGATTGCCGCGATGACTCCCGGAGTTCCTATCTATCACCTCACCAACACGGAATTGCAGGGCCGCTACAAGATCGAAAAAGAAGTCTTCACCGATCCCTACCGCAATGTAGTCTTGCAGAGGATTCGGTTCATTCCGCAACAAGGCAAGCTCGAGGACTACCGGCTCTACGCTCTGCTCTCTCCCCATCTCGCTAATCATGGAGGCGGCAACACCGGCTGGGTCGGAGATTACAAGGGCGTTCCTATGCTGTTCGCAACCCGCGAGGACACCGCGCTCGCCTTTGGCTGCTCGACACCCTGGCGGAAAATGTCGGTGGGTTTTGTCGGCTACTCGGACGGATGGCAGGACCTTTCCCAAAATTATCGACTGACCTGGGAGTACACCCGCGCGGAGAATGGCAATCTCGCGCTGACCGGTGAGATCGATCTGGCCGCTTGCAATGGAGAATTCGTGCTGGCGCTGGGTTTTGGCGGAATGGCGACGGAGGCCGGACAACAAGTGCGATCAGGCTTGCTGGAGCCTTTGGACGCGCTGCGCGACCGCTACGTGATGCACTGGAAGAGCTGGCAGAACACACTGCTGCCGTTGGACCAACCTCAGCGCGAACATGATCTGTATCGCGGCAGTGCGGCCGCACTGCGCACCCACGAGTCCAAGGATTTTCTGGGAGGTGTCATCGCCAGCCTCTCCATTCCATGGGGCTTTAACAAGGGCGATGAAGATCTCGGAGGTTACCATCTGGTGTGGCCGCGCGACCTGGTTGAAACTGCTTTCGGATTTCTGGCGGCAGGAGCCAAGACCGATGCCATTCGGGTCTTGCAGTATCTGGAGTCCACCCAGGAAGCCGACGGGCACTGGGCGCAGAATCTGTGGCTCGACGGCCGTCCCTATTGGATGGGCGTGCAGATGGATGAAGCTGCCTTTCCCATCCTCTTGGTCGACACCCTGCGACGGGAGATGCACGTGCCCGCGGGCGAGCTGAGGCGCTGGTGGATGATGGTTTATCGCGCAGCAGCGTTCATCCTACGCAATGGCCCGGTTACTCAGCAGGATCGATGGGAGGAAGATGGAGGCTATTCTCCATTCACGCTCGCAGTGGAAATTTCGGGGCTGCTCGCCGCTGCCGATTTCGCCGACGCGGTGGAAGAAAAAAAGATTGCAGGCTACCTGCGCGACGCCGCCGACGCCTGGAATGACAATATCGAACGCTGGACTTACGTCACCGGAACCGATCTGGCGCGCCAGGTCGGGGTTGAGGGCTACTACGTACGTATCGCGCCGCTGGACTCAGACGGAGCAGCTTCACCCCTGCAGGGTTTTGTGCCTATCAAGAACCGGCCCCCGGGGCAAACCGACGCCCCGGCATCGCAGATCGTAAGTCCGGATGCTTTGGCGCTGGTTCGCTTTGGCCTTCGCGCCCCGGACGATCCCCGCATCTTGAATACCATCAAGGTGATCGACGCCCTCTTGCAAGTGAAGCTGCCTCAAGGACCATGTTGGTATCGCTACAACGGCGACGGCTATGGCGAGCATGAAGATGGTTCTCCGTTTGACGGCACGGGCGTCGGCCGCCCCTGGCCTCTTCTGGCCGGAGAGCGCGCCCACTACGAACTGGCCGCCGGCAATCGCGAGGCCGCGGAAGAACTCCTAGCCGTGATGGAAGGCTCAGTCGCTGACGGCCACCTGCTGCCCGAGCAGGTTTGGGACGCTCCCGATCTGCCGGATGCGGAATTGTTCACTGGCAAAGGCACGGGTTCCGCTTGTCCGCTGGTGTGGGCGCACTCCGAGTACATCAAGCTGCGGCGCTCGCTGCGCGACGGCAGAATCTTTGATCAGCCGCCTCAGCCGGTCCACCGCTACCAGGTGCAGAAAAGAAAATCGCCATACTGGGGATGGCGCTTCAACAATAAGTGCAAAACGATGAGTCCAGGGAAAAACCTGCGGCTCGTCTTGCCCGCACCCGCAACCGTGCATTGGAGCTTTGATGGCTGGAAGACTGCGCACGATATCGACAGCGAGGACACCGGATTGGGCGCCTGTGTCGCTGACTTGCCCTCCAATCAATTGTCTGTGGGCCGAGAGATTGTCTTCACCTTCTATTGGCTACAGGAGCAACGCTGGGAGGGAACAGATTTCTCGGTCCTCGTAGAAGATCGATGAACTGGCGTACCGTCAGCCGACTATCCCGTATAAACCAACTCCACCACCGTACAGTCGTCGCTCAATGGTGTTCCACAACAGAAGTCCGAGATGGCCGCGAAAATGTCTTCCAATCCGCCAATCTGGGCGGCCACTTCGAGCCGCGAATCCTCGAAAAAGTCTCCTTTGGCGTTTTCCGCCTCGGTGACGCCATCGGTCACCAGCACCAGGCGATCACCCGTCTTCAATTGGTAGTGGGCGCTTTCGTACTTGGCGTCGGGCAACAAACCCACGGGAAGATTGGCGTCGGAAGGGCGCTCGACCTTTCCCGCGGAAACCACCAAAGGTGGAATGTGGCCACAGTTCACATACTCAAGCTGACCAGCATCGCTAACTCGGGCAATGAGGACCGTCGCGTACTTCTCGCCGATGTGTTTCGCTGTAAAAAAGCGGTTGACTGCGGTTACGATGTCGGTCAACGGCATGCCCGCCGTGAGTTGCGAATAGATCATGCCTTGCAGAGTGGACGCCAGCAAGGCAGCCGAGACTCCCTTTCCGCTGACGTCGGCCAGCACCACCGTCAAGCCGGCATCGGTATTCACCGCGTCGAAGAAGTCGCCGCCGATCTCTTTGCAGGAAAGATTTCTTCCGCTCAGGCGTGCGAACGGAACTTCGGGGATGGTCACTGCCATCAGCCGCTGCTGAATTGAAGCGGCAATCGACAGCTCCTGCTGATACCGCCGCGACGATTCTTCCGCCTGCACCAATCGCGCATTCTCGATCAGCGAAGCCGCCTCGGTTGCGATGGCATGCAAAATGTCGTTGCTGACGCCGGAGATGTCCCGTGAAGCGAACCGCGAATCGACGTACAGCGCGCCCATGGCTTCGGCGGCAATCGCAGGCGCGGGAGAATCGGTGTCGCGGGTAGTCTGTACCTGCGGCTTGCGCAGCGGAACACAAATCACCGTGCGCAGATCATACGCCACAATGCTCTTGCGCCCGGTCAGGTCGAGAGACCGGCTGGTGTCGGTAAGCACGAACTCCGAGTTCGACTTCAGTGCATCTTCCAAAATGGAGTGAGAAATAGTCGTGTCTTCCAGCAGCGGTTCGCTCTTTGAGTTGCGTCCCGCGGCCAACCGTAACTCGCCTTGCTCGTTCTTCATGAACACATAAGCGCGCTCGGCGCGCGTGAGCTTGAGGGTCACGTCGAGCAGCGTCATCAGAATCTCATCGAGCACTCCGACCGTGTTCAGCTTGCGGGCAGCCTCCAGAAACAGAATCAATTTCTCCAGGTCGGTTGTTTCATCCGAGATGTGCATCCCGGAAATCTGGCTGAGGAATTCGCGGGCGGAGTTGGTGGTCCCATGGAGGGGGTTGAAAATGACGTAGGCGACCTCGCGAACTCCAAATTCCAGACGGTCATTGCGCTCCAGGTTCTTTTGCTGGATGCGCTCGCCGTTGACGAAGGTTCCGTGTTTGCTACCCTGGTCAACTACGCTGAATTGGCCGTTCTCGGAAACAATGAGTGCGTGGTCGCGGGATACGCGTGGGTCAGCGATCACCAGATCCTTGTCCACTTTGCGCCCCACGCTGAAGGGACTGTGGTCCAGATTGATGATGCGTTGCTCGTTCCCCTGCACGAACACGAGTGTGGGAAATACTCCCGAACTCGATTCCGGAGGAGGATTGACGATGGTCTGAAAGCTCATGTGCGTCCGGGCACTCCTCGACCCGCGAGGAGCCCTATGAGAATAATGCCAGCATCGAAGCGCGGTGGGAAGGGGAGAGTGCGATTTTGTTCAATTCCCGCCCGCTGGAAGACCTGAAAGGCAGCCCTGGGCCTCACTTGCGGCTGCGATCAAAGGACGCCAGAGCCTCTTGCTCCGTATCATAGACCTCGAACACGGTCACCAGCTTGGTAATCTGCAGCACATCCCGCAGCCGCTGGCCTACACCTGTCAACTTGATGTCTGCCCCGCCCGCGCGCGCCGAGGAGTACACGCCCACCAGCGTTCCCAAGCCGCTGCTGTCGATATAGTCGACCCCGGCAAGATTTAGCACCACCTGGCGCGATGAGGCCAGCACCTTCTTGAGCGTCTCCCGCAACCCTGCGGCTTCTTCCCCCAGCACAATGCGGCCATGGCAGGTAACTACGCTGATCCCATTCACTTGCCGGGTTTCAACTTTGAGGCTCATGCAATCCTCCGAACAACATGCACAACGATTGGTTCGAGAAGCCTAACGCGGGTGACCGGGGAATGCAAGGCGGGCACAATCCCCGGCGTCGCCTACGGGGATTCGGCCACGTTGGCAAAGCCGCACACCAACAACGCCAGTACGGCGACCGGAATGGCCACACTCGTGTAAAGCGGCAAAGCCCATCCTCTTTGGATGGCTTCCACAGGCAAGAGGGTGGACGCCACGAACAGCCCCGACGCCGCCAGCCACGGCCAGAGCAGCGTCAATCCGCATATTGTGGCCGCCACGCGCCGGACCAATCCCCTGCTCCACAACTCTCCCCCCAGTTGCAATACCAGCAAGATTCCGGGCAGCAAAAGCACATGGTTGTAAGGGGAGGCTTTCGGAATGATCACAACAGTCGCCGCCAGAATCAGGACCGTGACCCGGTTATGGATCAACGATCCCGCCGTCTCGCGGCGGCACCGCCAGGCAACCAACGCCAGCGCGACCACAATCAGAATGGCCAGCCAATTTCCCCATCGCGGCGTGATCAGAATGTTGAGCACCGAATCCGCGCCCTGGTTGTATCGGCGGTAGGCCATGACCGCCTCGCCAAAGCGGCCCATCCATCCCGGCAACAAGTATTCCGCCCCGCCCACCAGCACGGCCATGGTCCCGGCGAATCCCCACCAAAAGCCGCGCCGGCGCGTCCAGTCGCTGAGCGCCCAAAGCAAGAACCAGGCTGCGACCGGCAACGCCAGTTGGGGCTTGACGGTCGCCAGCGCCAGCAGAACTCCCGCGGAAAAAAGATGGCCTTCGATCAGCAACATGGCGCTGGTCGCAATTAAGCCGGCAACCAGCAGGCTCAACTGCTGCAGCTTGATTCCCTGTAACACTGGGAAGCTGCCAAGCGTGAGCACAATCAATGCCGCCATCGTCTCCAGTGAGACTTTCCAGCGAAACGTGCGCAACCACAGCAACACCGAGGCCGCGGTCAACATCACCAGAAGCCACCGAAATCCCGTCTGAACAACTCCAAACGGCAGTGTAATTGTTGGAGCGAGCAAAAACACCACGTACGCAGGATAAGCAAAGCCCTGCTCATCTTTCGGATCGTGCGGCAGCGTCGGATCCAACGGCCGCCCATAGTATCCGGCCTGAATCTCCCGCGTGACTTCCGCGCTGTAGGGATCGCGGCCATGCAACAGCAACTCCCGCGCCCCCAGCCAGCGCGGATAAAGATCAGAAAGATTTCCGCGTGGGATGCCGTAAGGCGCGGATTCTCTCTGCTGATACGGGATCAGTACATGCTGCACATAGAACCACATGCTCCCGGCCAGCAGCAGGGCTATGGCTAACCCAAATGTGGAATTTCTCCGCAACGGTCTGGCGAAGCTGAAATCGTCTCATGTTACAACTTATGCAGGTACATCTCTCGTGCAATGACTATTCTCTCGCGCGACCAACGGCCAGGGGATCTCCACTACTGGGTTAGCACCCTGTTGGCACTCGCGCTGGTGCCACTCTTACGAGAGCTAAACCTTCCGGTCCGTTTCGATTGGTTACGCCTCGGTTCTGCCTTCTGGCTGGTTCTTGCGGCGCAATCCCTCTTCGTCGCCACTCTCTTATATTTGATCGGGGCTGCCCCGGCAACGTTTGGCCCGCTTCTGCTGCGGATTCGCCGGGACAAGGTACGCATTGCGCTTGCATTGGTGTTCTTCCTCATCCTCCTTTGGGAGTTCACCCGGCTCAAAGCCCTGGTCTTGACGGTCGATGCCATCGCCCTGCTGGAGTTTCGCGAGCGATTGAAGCCTGCCGCTCGCCGGGTAGCCGCACTCTCAGTTCTGGTCCCTGCAATCTACCTCTTTGCCGGGTTCCTGCTGATCTTCGCCTACAACGACATCATCGTATCGCTGCGTTTCTACGGCGCGACGGACGCGGCATTCAACGCCATGGACAAGTGGCTGCTTCACGGAATGTCGGTGTCCGATCTGTGCCATTGGGCAGTACGAAGATTTCCTGTTTCCTTCTTCCAATTCCTTGAGTTCATCTACTTCGGAATGTTTCCCCATATTGGTGCGGCTCTGATCCTCATGGCCGTCTATTCAGGGAAGAAACGCGCGCTTCAGTTCGTGGGAGCCATTCTGACGGCGTATTATGTAGCGCTGATGCTGTTTTTTCTGTGGCCCAGCCAGGGACCATATTATTTGTGTGCCACGCATTTTTCGGAGTTCCCCAATAGTTTGAAGGCATTTGCCGCGCAGAGTACGTCTATCGCAAACTCGCAGGCGCTCTGGAACCATATACGGATCCGTCAAATTTCTACTGACTACTACATAGCCTTTCCCTGCATGCACATCGCTCAACCACTGGTCGTCATGTGGTTTCTAAGACCATGGCGGCGGATGCTGGCTGCCCTGGCCATCTACGATTTGTTGCTGATTGGGGCGATCTTGCTTCTGGAATGGCACTATTTGGTCGACATTTTTGGAGGAGTGCTGGTAGCCGGTGTTGCGATCGCTGTGGTCGACGGCCGCGAGCTGTTGCAGGCTGCCGGGATCATGAAGAGGTCCGAAGTTATGACCTCGTCGTCATGACCGCCGTGGGCCAAACTCGTCGACGTATGCTGCTGTTGGCCTTATCCATCCTCTCGGCGTGCAGCATGTGGCACTTCGTCACGCATGTATGGGGCGCTGGGCAGTCAGCTGAGTTTTCGGACCTCTACGCGCGATGGTGGGGAGCCCACGAACTGTTGTTGCATCGCCGTGACCCTTACAGTCCCGCAGTGACTCGTGAAATCCAAATCGTCATCTACGGTGCACCAGTTGCTACGTCGAACCCCGGCGACGCAGCGGAACTGGCAGGAGGATTTGCATATCCCATCTATGTTGCCTTCTTGATGTGGCCGACGGTGTATCTGTCCTTTCCGGTCGCGCAAGCCATATTTCTGGGCTTGTTCGTGGCGCTAACGCTCGTGAGCCTCCGGCTTTGGCTTTACGCGCTTCGGTGGCGACTCCCGGCAACTGAGTTTGGCATACTTGCTGTTTTCACCTTGGGCAGTTTTCCTGTATTGCAAGGACTCAAGCTGCAAAACCTGAGTCTGCTAGTGGCGTTCCTGGCAGCCGCGGCCATGGCCTCACTCGCGGCAGACTACTTTGTCGTGGCCGGTCTGTTGCTCGCCGGCGCCACCATCAAACCTCAGTTTGTGATCTTGTTGATTCCCTGGCTGGCTTTGTGGATCATGGGCGACTGGCAGCGGCGCCGGCGGCTGGCATTGAGTTTCTTAGCTGCGATGTCAGGTCTTATCTTGGGAAGCGAGATGCTTGCGCCTGGTTGGATCACCCGATTCCTGACTGTCGTTCGAGCCTATCGGCATTACACCTTCGGGCATTCTCTGCTCGACGTGTGGTTCACTCCGCGCATCGGCGCCGTGGTAGCTGCTATGCTGCTGTTGGCGGTGCTGGCCTTGGGTTGGCGATGCCGCTCGTGCCCGGCACAATCCTCACGCTTCTTCCTCGCTTCCAGTTTGATGTTGGCCACAACCCTGGTAGTCATCCCTACACTGGAACCTCATTCCCACCTTTTGCTACTCCCCGGCATTCTTTTTCTGCTCCGGTATGGTGGTGCTATCTGGCGTGCGAGCAAGCTCGCGCGACTCCTGCTTACCGCCGCCTGGATTCTTGTGGGTTGGGCTTGGGTGGCCGCCTTCGGCATGACGCTGGCCGCAATCTGGCTTCCTGCGGGAACCCTGCTGAAGTTCTGGGAGTTGCCTCTGTACACCAGCCCGCTTGTACCGTTTGGCATTCTGGTTGTCTTGGGCTTCTTGCTCGGAAATGAGGCTGGGATCTTTCGTACTGGCAGTATGATCTTCGAAGCTTGAAACAGTCCCTTCAAACGCGTCGCGTATTTGTAGCCATCCTTGCCCTGGGATTGTTCATCATGGCCGCGCGCAGCGTGACCGATCCCGACGTGTGGTGGCACCTGCGCACCGGGCAGTTGACCATTCAGAATCATCGCGTCTTCCACAACGATCCATATTCGTTCACTCGTTTTGACCAGCCTTGGATGGACCACGAATGGTTGTCACAGGTTTTCATTTTCGCTTTGTATCGCGTCGCCGGATGGGGCGGACTGATCGCCGGCTTTGCCGCCATCATCGCCGCCGCATTTCTGCTGATCTTTCAGCGGTCTGCTGGCCGGCCTTACGTCGCTGGAGCGGTTACGGTTTGGGGTGCGGTGGCGTCCATCCCTTGTTGGGGCGTGCGTCCGCAAATGCTCACGCTTCTGCTGGCCAGTATTTTCCTCCTGCTTCTGGAACGTTCTTACGAACGCCCGAAATGGTTGTGGTGGATGCCCTTGCTCACGCTGCTGTGGGTAAACCTTCACGCCGGATTCGCCGTCGGCATCGCATTCCTGATCCTGTTTCTTGTTGGCGACGGGCTCGACTTCGCATTTGGCTATAAAGACACGCAACTCTCCCCAGCGCGGTTTCGCCGCCTGGCAGTGGTCACCGTCCTGTGCGTCGTGGTCGTCCCACTGAGCCCCTACGGGACGCAAATGTATCGCTACCCCTTCGAGACCCTGCACTCGCACGCCATGCTGGCCTACATCGGAGAGTGGCTGTCGCCGGACTTCCATCAGGCGCGCTACTTGCCCGCACTTTTTCTGATGCTCGCGACCCTCGTACTTCCCGCGCTCTCGGCGCGACGCTTGCGTCCGCGAGAACTGTTGCTCCTTGGGGTGACGACCTATGCCGCGCTGCGCTCGGTCCGTCACATCCCGATCTATGTGTTGATAGCGGTGCCGCTGGTGAGCAGCATGATCGAGGCCTGCCTGCGGGCCAAGGGCAAGACCGTATTGCTCGACTCTTCGCGACAACCGCTCACCCTGCTCAAGGTGATTGCTAATGCAATTCTTCTCGCTGGCTTTCTAGCGTTCACCATGGCGCGGTTGCACTACGTGGTCGCTCACCAACCTGAGACCGAAGCCAAGGAGTTCCCCCTCGGCGCCGCAGCTTTCCTGATGACTTCCCGGCCCTCCGGTCCGCTGCTGAACCACTACAACTGGGGCGGATATTTCATTTGGAAGTTGTTCCCGGTGTACAAGGTTTACATTGACGGTCGCGCCGACCTTTACGGTGACACCTTCATGGATGAGTTCGCCGCCAGCTACTATCTGAAGGGAAAATCCTGGCAAGACCCACTAAATCAATGGGGGATCCAGACCCTAGTGCTCCCCCCGGATGCGCCTCTGACGTTGGCTCTACGAGCCATGCCTGGCTGGAAAACAACTTTCTCCGATCGCCAGTCGGTGGTGTTGACCCGCGCAGGTTCTGGCGTCAGCCAATGACAACCACGTCCTCGAGCGCTGGCAACCAAACCCCCGCGACCAAACTTTAGTTACGCCCCAAGTTACCTTTCTGAGCCAGTCTGCAATAAATTGTCGCTCCAACCTCCATCCCTTCGCGGTATCATGGGGCGGGGACACGAGGCATCATTCGTTCCCCTTCGCAAGCTATTGATTTGGAACATGGAACCACGCTGGCGTACGAGCGGGGCGTGGGCAGTGTATGGTCTTATAAGGGTGAAGTTCACCCGTTTGAGACGCATCTTAAGGAGGGCCGGAAATGACAAAGATTCTCCGTCGCCTATGGCAAGACGATGAAGCGCAGGACATCGCAGAATACGCTGTGATGCTGGCTGTGATTTTGGTCATCGTCGTGGGCACGATCCGATTGATCGGATCAAATGCCAATAACGTGTTCTCGCAAGTGGCCAGTTCAATCAATCAGTAGGGCGACTGCTTCGGCACCCGCTGGCTGCACGGTCGTCTTGGCGCGTTGCATACCGTTGTCCATTGGGGCTTGGTTATTGGTGTCATGTATGAGTTGGGTTCCTGAGGAGCAGTAATGAATCGCAACCGGTTGTTGATGATTGGCTTCATCGCTCTCGCCATTGCCGGCCTGGTAAGCATTGCTGTGTACAAAAACCTGCAATCCAACCGGAGTGGCAACCAAGCGCCGGGTGAGGAGATACTGGTCGCAGCCGACGACCTCCAGGTGGGAACGAAGATCGAGGAAAAGGACATCAAGTTCGTCCGCTTCCCTTCCTCCGATCTGCCCACCGGTGTCTTCCACATAAAGAACAAGGTGATTGGCCGCGGCGTCGTAGCCCCCATCTCCCGGGGTGAGTTCATTCTTACCAACAAACTGGCGGGAGAAAATGCTGGATCAGGGTTGCCGTCTCTGATCCCGCCCGGCATGCGCGCAGTATCGGTACGCGTGAATGACACTACCTCAGTGTCAGGCTTCGTCCTGCCCGGAACACGGGTCGACGTACTACTGACCGGGAGTCCGCAGGGCTCGGCTGAGCCCCAAACCACGACAGTGTTGGAGAATGTTGCCGTCATCGCCACTGGTCAGAGGCTGGAACGCAACTCCGCGGGAGATCCTCAAACTACTCCGGTGATCACTTTGCTGGTGTCGCCAGATGACGCCCAGAAACTGACGCTGGCCAGCAATCAGGGTCACATTCAGTTAGCGCTTCGCAACCCCATGGACACACGGCAGGAAGAACTGGCTGCCGCCAGGTCGTCGTCGCTGTACAAGCTTGCACCGCCCGTGGCTGTGGCACCGGTTCAGTCCCGGCCCAGGCATGCCGCCCCCTTACCACCGCCTCCACAGCCCACTGTCTTTACAGTAGAGGTTTACAAAGGGGACAAAAAGGAAGAGGACAAGTTCTGAACACAGCTTCGGTTCGAGGGTAGAAAACATGGCGATTCACTCCCGCAAGTGGGAGAACCGAAAGACGCAACCTGGCAGACGGCTGGTAATTGCAGCGAGTATTCTGGGCTTGTCGAGCCTCGCCCCGGCGCGGCCACAGGCGGCTTCCCCTGCGACGCCGGCCGGCGCCGCTCAGGAGCAGCCGGCAGCCAGGGGTCCCGAGGCCAGTACTCAGGTTCCAGCGCAGGAATCTCAAGGCTCAGCTCCGCTGCGAGTGCTGGTCGGGAAATCAATCCTGATCAACACTACCGAGCGTATCAAGAGAGTTTCCGTGACCGATGCGGCCGTTGCCGATCCCATTGTGGTCGCGCCCACGCAGATTCTGGTGCATGGCCGCTCCGCCGGCGAGGTGTCGTTGCTCATCTGGGATGAATTGGACCGTTCCCGCAGCTTCGATCTGCGCGTGGATGTGGACGTGAGCGCCGCCGCCGAGGAAGAGAAAGCCGTGTTCCCAGATGAACAAATTTCCGTCACCCCGTCCCGCTCCGCGATTGTCCTCTCCGGCCATGTGTCTACGGAAGACGTCTCCAAGCGGGCCGGAATGATTGCGGAAGCCTATTCCAAGAACGTGGTCAATGTGCTCACCTTCGGTCCGGTGGGGGCGCAGGAAGTTCTTCTGGAGGTAAAGTTCGCGGAAGTGGATCGTAATGCCGCGTTGCAGCTGGGCGCTGAGTACATTACACCCGGCACTGGCCATACCACCGGAACATTGACGACCGGTCAATTTGGCGGGGTGTCGGTCTCCACCAGTTCGGCAAGTACGACCACCACCGGCGGCACCACCACCACTTCCACCAATTCCACGGCTCCCACAATCAACCTTACGAATGCTCTGAACCTTTTCCTTTTTCGCAGCGACATTAATTTTGGTGTGGTCGTGGAGGCCTTGCAGGCGAAAAACCTGCTGCAGATCCTTGCTGAACCCAACCTGATCGCGGTCAATGGAAAGGAAGCAAGTTTTCTGGCGGGTGGCCAGTTTCCTTTTCCCATCGTCCAGCCGGGCCAGGGGTTTGCCGCGGTCACCATTGCTTTCAAGGACTTCGGTGTGAAGCTGCAGTTCACTCCTGTGATTATGCCGAACGGCAACATTCACCTTAAGGTGGCACCGGAAGTCAGCACTCTGGATTTCACCAACGCTTTGACCATTTCCGGCTTTACGGTTCCCGCGTTGAGCACGCGCCGCGCCGAGACCGAGTTTGAATTGCAGGACGGACAGAGTTTCGTGATTGCCGGCCTGCTCGACAACCGCGTGACCGACCTTTACAACAAGATTCCCGGCCTCGGCGACATCCCGATTCTGGGAAATCTGTTTCGCAGTCGCAATCTATTGAAGAGCAAGACCGAATTAATGGTGCTATGCACCGTGCACCGGATTTCGCCAAGCACCCAAAGTCCCTCCGGCCCCAAATATCCGGAGCCGTTCCTGAACAAAGAAAAGTTTGACCCCAAGAAGCCTGCCGGCGGCAGCAAGTGAAGATGTTTGCGCAATGGGAATTAGTTCGATTTCGCGAATGAAGTGTCCGTAGGAGAAGTCGCGCAGCATGCCCGAACTTTCAGTGGTGATCGTCGCGTCAGACAGCGAACAACGGGCCGTCCTGCAAGTACTGGTGGACAGCACCAGCGTCGCTCGCTCCGTGCATACCTGCGCCAGCTTTCCGGTTGCGGCCACCGATCCCGTGACCCGCCGTATTCAAACCGCAAACGCCGACGTGATTCTGGTTGACATCCCCGCCGACAATGCCAGCCCCGCCCTGCATGCCATCGAACTGCTTCAGCGGGAAATGCCGGATTCGGCCTTGTTCGCGGTGGGGAGCCTGTCCCAGCCGCAGGTCATCGTGAATGCCATGCGCTGCGGGGCGCGGGAGTTCGTGGAAAAACCCACCACTACCACGGATCTGCTGGAAGCATTCGTGCGCCTGACCACCGCCCAGCGAAAAAGCCGCCGTGAGGAATCGCGCGGCCGGATGTTCACCGTGGTTAATGCGAAAGGGGGCAGCGGCGGGACCACGGTCGCGGTGAACCTCGCTCTGGCAGTGCAGGCCGCGCACGGCAGTACCGCCCTGGTCGACATCGCCCCCCTCGGACACTGCGCCCTGCACCTGAATTTGAAACCCTTGTTCAGCGTGGGAGACGCCATCCGCAATCTGCATCGCCTGGACAGTTCCCTACTGGAAAGTTTCATGACCCGCCACGGTGGAGGATTGCAATTGCTGGCTGGCCCCAACACTCCGGTGCCAGCCGAACCCTCGACGGCGGAGTTCGCCAAGTTGTTTGACCTGCTGATCGGCCACTTCCGATACGTAGTTGTGGATGCTTCTTCGCGCATCGATGCGACTACCCGGCTGGTTTCCAATTTGGCAAACGTCGTTCTCATGGTGGCGCACACCGATGTCGCTTCTTTGTGGAGTGCGGCCCGGGTGCAACAATACTTGAGCGAGAGCGGCAGCCGCGAGAAGGTCCAGTTGATTCTCAACCGTTTTCGCAAGATTCCGGGTTTCAGCGAGAGTGACGCGGAAGCTGCCGCCGGGGTGAAACTGCTATGGAAGATCCCCAACCAGTACTTCGCGGTGTCCACGGCGATCGATCGTGGAGTTCCGCTTTCACAGCAGAACAATACCGAGATCGCCCGGTCATTCGCTGGTTTGGCAGCGCGCTTGACGGAAAATGATTTGGATGTGAAACGCAAGGCTTGGTCGCTGTTCAAAACAGTTTAGGTTCAAAACAGTTGTAATTAGGACTCTTCAAGAATTCCCATGGCGAATCTGCAGACCTTCGAGAGAAGCGAGTATCAGCAGGTCAAAGCTGATCTTCACCGCAAGATCCTCGACCGCCTGGATCTGGAAAAACTGGGACGCGCTCCCAGCGACACCGCCCGCGACGAAGTTCTTCTGCTGATCCGCAACACCGTCAACAGCGAAGCCGTTCCCCTGAGCTTTGCCGAGCGTGAGCGTTTATCGCGTGAGATTCTGGACGAGATTTTCGGTCTGGGTCCGCTGGAACCGCTGCTCAAAGATCCTACGGTTTCCGATATCCTAGTGAACCGCTACGACCGGGTCTATGTCGAACGCGCGGGCAAGATCGAGCCTACGGGGTTGAGTTTCAAGGACGATGCCCACTTGATGCAGATCATCGACCGCATTGTGTCGCGAGTCGGACGGCGCGTCGATGAGTCTTCTCCCATGGTGGATGCGCGTCTGGCAGACGGCTCCCGCGTAAACGCCATCATTCCGCCCCTCGCCATCGATGGGCCATGCCTTTCCATCCGGCGCTTCGGTCACGATCCATTGACTTCTCGCAACATGATCGAGAACAAGACGCTCACCGAATCCATGTTGGAGTTGCTCTCCGCCATGGTCAAGGGCCGGCTCAATATATTGGTCTCGGGCGGAACCGGCGCGGGAAAGACCACGCTGCTCAACGTGCTTTCCGGGTTCATTCCAAATTCCGAGCGCATCGTAACCATTGAAGACGCAGCTGAACTACAGATGAAGCAGGAACACGTGGTACGTCTGGAAACCCGCCCCCCCAATATTGAAGGTAAAGGCGCAGTTCGCCAGAGACAGTTGGTCATCAACAGCTTGCGTATGCGGCCTGACCGCATCGTGGTGGGCGAGGTCCGCGGCGAGGAGGCCTTCGATATGTTGCAGGCCATGAACACTGGCCACGAGGGATCGCTCACTACCGTGCACGCCAATTCACCGCGCGATGCCCTGGCCCGCTTGGAGAGCATGTTCTCCATGGCCAATCTCAATCTGCCCGAGCGCGCCATGCGGCACCAGATCGCCTCCGCCATCCACGCCGTCGTGCAGATTGCACGCATGGCGGACGGCACCCGCAAGGTGATTACGGTATCCGAAGTCACCGGCATGGAAGGTGACATCATCGCCATGCAGGAAGTGTTTGTATTTGAGCGCGTAGGTATCGATAAAGAGGGAAGAGTCAAAGGAGTGTTCCGGGGGACTGGAATCCATCCCAAATTCGCCGACCGGCTGGCCACTGCCGGTTGCCGCCTGCGCCGCGACTTGTTTGAATCGCGGATGGAGGTTTGAACCACCCATGCTGACCATCATCGCCCTCGTGGTGTTCGCTCTGGTTGCCCTGCTGGTGTTCGCCGTCGGTTCTTTCCTCGACCAGCGTAGCGCCCAGGCTCGAATGCTGCGCGACCGCCTGGCCTCGGTGCAGAAAGCCGAGCAACAGACCAGCGAAGAACTTGCCCTGCTGCGCGATGAAATGATGAGTAAGATCCCGGCGCTGGACAGTTTGCTCCGTCGCTCCGAGCGCATGGCGAATTTCCAGGTCTTTCTCGAGCAGGCCGATTTGAAAGTTCGCGCCGGAAACATTCTTATCCTCTGCGTAGTCAGTGCGGCGGTGCTCGGCGTAGTCGGATACCTGGTCGCGGGTTCCCTGCCACCCAATCAATCTCTTTTGTTCGTGATGGTCGGAGTCGTAGTGGGTGCTGTTTTACCCTATTCTTACGCGTCCTACCGTCGCACTAAGCGCTTTCAGAGATTCGAAGAGTTGTTTCCCAACGCCATCGATACCCTGGCCCGGGCGGTGCGTGCCGGCCACGCGTTTACTACTGCCCTGGAACTGATTGCCAATGAGATTTCCGAGCCCATTGCCTCGGAATTCCGCAAGCTGTTTGAAGAACAGAAGTTCGGCCTGCCGGTGCGCGACGCATTGATGAACCTGGCCGCGCGCATGCCCCTGGTCGACGTAAAGTTTTTCGTTACCGCCGTCATGCTGCAACGCGAAACCGGCGGCAACCTCGCCGAGATTCTGGATAATCTTTCCTATGTGATCCGGGAACGGTTCAAGATCATGCGGCAGGTGCGGGTGTACACCGCGCAGGGGCGCCTCACTATGATGCTCCTGATGGGCCTACCCCCCATCATTGTGGTGGTAATGCTCACCACCAATCCGATGTTCATTCGCCCCCTCTTTGCCGATCCCATCGGACATACTCTGGTGGTCGGCGGGATCGTGCTGCAGACCATCGGTTATTTTGTGATCCGGAAGATCATTCAGATTCAGGTTTGAGCTATGGCTTTTGCCCTTACTATTCTCGTGTTCCTGTCCGTCGTGGCCGTGATCTTTTCGTTTGGGGCAGCGGCGTACGCGCCGTCTTCCGTCCTCGGCGCTCGCCTGCGCGCCCTGGGCTGGCAACGCGAGAAGCCGCAGGAAAAGCCAGCCATGCGGGAACGCATTGAGCAGGCGCTTGATCCGCTCAGCAAAGCCATCCCGCTTTCACCCGGAGAAGTCTCCCGCGCCCGCGCCTGGCTGATCCAGGCCGGTTATCGCGATGCCCGTCATCTGACTATCTACGTCGGCAGCCGCCTGGCCTGTGCTCTGTTTGGCTTCGCGCTGGTGGTTGTGAGCAGTGGTTTCAATTCTCCCGTGCTTCTGGTCAGCGTCACCGCGCTGGGATTCTTCCTGCCCCGGTTCGTGCTGAAGCGCCTGATCCGCAACCGCCAGCTGCGCATCAAGCTTGGCCTGCCCGACGCGCTCGATCTCACCGTCATTTGCGTGGAAGCTGGTCTGGCCCTCGACCAGGCTCTAATGCGCGTGGGCCAGGACCTGCAGCATGCCCACCGCGAATTGAGTGACGAGTTTCACCTTGTAAACCTCGAGATGCGTGCTGGCAAGCCCCGGGCTGAAGCTCTGCGCAATCTCGTGGAACGCACCGGTGTGGACGATATTCGCTCCCTGGTCGGAACCCTGATTCAGACCGACCGCTTCGGTACCAGTGTGGCCCAAGCGCTGCGTGTGCACTCCGATTCCCTGCGCACCGAGCGGCGACAGAGGGCCGAAGAACAAGCCGCCAAAACCACCATCAAAATGGTGATCCCCCTTGTACTGTTTGTCCTCCCCTCGATTATCTTTGTGACGCTCGGCCCGGCTGTGATTCAGTTAATCCGCACGCTGATGCCCGAGTCTGCGCGGTAGAAGGTCCCCCGACCAGGAATTGCGTTCAGGAGTTATGATGTCTTTACCGGGTTCCACCGGCTATGCATTTAATCGGACGCGGCAGGCGTATCTGGCCACTCGTGTCACGCTCGCTGCAACCCATTGGTCGCGCTTCCGTGGCTTGATGTGCACTGCGGCAGCGGAGTTTAGTCCCGGGGATGGCTTGTGGATCGTGCCCTGCCGCGGAGTCCATAGCTTCGCCATGAAGTTTCCCATTGATGTGATCTACCTCGACGCCCGCAAGTGCGTGGTTCACATCGAGGAGAATCTGCGGCCCTGGCGCGTAGCCAAAGTAAGTCTGCGGGCAGCTTCAGTACTGGAATTACCCGCAGACACACTGCGTTCCAGTCGAACCGCAGTCGGAGATGAAATCGATATCGCGATGGGCCAGGCACGGGGAGCAAGCACAGCGTGAGCGTTGAACTCAAGAACGAGGAACTCAGGACCGACAAGGTCGAGAACGCGGACCTCAAGCTTCTGATCGAATGGTCGTCGCCATGGCGGGAGTTCGTCACCGCACTCGGGCCGGCCTTGGGCAAGTCTCCCAAGCGCCTGGCCGGCGAGGCCCGGACCGATTCTTTCCCCTACCGCGGGATGCTGCTCTCCTGGATCGTCGAAGGACTCGTGCTGATTGCCGCAATCGTGCTGCCTGCGCGCCTCGCCAGTCTGCGCCCTTATCAGCCGCCGAGCATGCCTAAGTACGACATCATTTATTTCTCCGGAGCCGAACTGCCGCAGACCGAAGACCGCGGGGGCGCCCGCGCCGGCCGATCCGGACGCGCGGGAGGACACGAGGCTTACCACCCCACCCAGGTCATCCGCGTGGCCCGCGGCGATGTCGTGCGCGAAAAGATAGTGGACGCCCCCAAACTAAACTTGCCGCAATCAAGCTCGGCGGTCGCCAACCTGATGGCGTACAAGCCAATTCCTGGCCCTGCTCCCGCCGAGGGTTTGAAGCCATCCCTGCGAGCGCCAAGACTGGATGAAACTCCAGTCGCCCCGGCGCCGCAAGTCGATCAGGACAAAATGCGGAAGGCGCCGGCGATGAATGCAACTGTCGTGCCGCCGCCTCCGAGTGCTGCGCAGCGCGACATCACTTCGCTCCGCATTCCGGGTTCGCAAACCATCAGCGTGGTTCCGCCACCGGTTTCTGCTCCCGAACGGGTCACCAATCTCAATCCGCGGCTCACGCTGCCGGCGCCCAGCGTAATCGCGCCACCTCCAACCCAAATTGCGCGTGACCTCAAGTCCACCGGCCCAGGATTCGGTTCCGGCGAGCTACAAAAGCAAGTCGTGCCTCCGCCAGTACAGGTCGCAGGTGCCACCTCCGACCGCCGATCAGCCGGAGGACTGGGCACATCCAACGTAGTACCGCCTCCGGTACAGGTCGCAGGCGGTTCGCTTCATGCTCAGGGAGCCTCCGGTCTGGATGGAAGCTCGGCGGTCGTTCCTCCGCCGCCCACGGTGTCTGGGGCAGCCTCCGCCGGGGGGATGGGCCACGGCAACCGTGGTACTGGGCTAGGCGGGCCGCTCGATGGCGGTTCGGTCACTGTACCGCCCAGCAACACCGGCGGCAACACTGCCGGCAATGGAATTGTCATCTCCAGCCAGCCGGGATCGAAGGTCGGCGTCCCCGGCGGCGCTGGGGCCGGCTCCCTCGCGCTCTCGCCCGCCGGCGGCAACAAGCTGGGCGTCGGGGAAGGTCAAGGCGGGCAAGGCATCGCCCGCGGTGAAGGCTCAGGCAGCGGCTTTTCTGGAGAAGGCCCCGGTGGAACCAAATCCGGCGAAGGCCCGGGCACTGACGCTGCCGCGCGCGGCGGTATTTCCGCCTACCCTGGCTCCGGCGGAGCCGGTACGGGAACCGTCGGCAAGCCTCCACTGCCGGGCGTTTCCGTGCATGGCGGAAATAACATCATCACCCTGCCCAGCTTTGGCGCGGACGGCGGTTCCGGCGCCGCCCCCGGACGGACCTCCGTCATGAAACCCAGCGAAGGCCCTGACATCACCATCGTCGGCACGTCGCGCTCCGGCGGCGCTTTTAATTACTACGGCACGCTCAAGGGCGACAAGGTGTACACCATCTACCTGGACACTGCCCTGGGACCCGCAGTGCTCGAATATGCCGACCCCACATCGGCCACGCATCCTTACGGAGAAGACCTGACCGCTCCTCATCCCATGCGCACCGACCTCCCCGCAAACCTCAAGCGCTCGCGCCTCGTGATCTCGTGTGTTCTCGATCGCTCTGGACTGGTTCGCAATCCGCGAGTCCTCGAACCCGGCTCCCATGACCTGACCACCAAAGTCCTGGCCGCCCTGCCCGCCTGGAAGTTCCGCCCCGCCTTTCGTGGAGAGCAACCCGTCGAAGTCAACGCCATCCTGGGTTTCGACATCGATACCCGCTAGACGGCGGTTGCCCTACATCACTGCGCTGGCGTATGAATTGATCTCGCAGTTCGGGCTGATCTCTTCAAATTGTGGTGTGGTCCATTCCATGGTTGCCTCCTGAGTTAGCGTTTAACTGCAACTTCTCGCGGTGCTGAAGTGCCCAAAGATGTAGAAGCTACCGGCTCGCCAACAGCTGGCGGTAGGGTTAGGAACCCCTGCTATCTGACAGCTCGGGCTTGAAGGATCTTGGATCGGCCCCTGTGTTCCCACGTAAACGTAACCATTGGCGACTGTCGGAATGGAATACTTGGTCGCCGGGTTAATTTGGTCCACCGCAGTCAAGCTCACAATACAGTCGTCGCTGTTGTAGAGCTTCTTCATATTCGTGTCGGTGGAACTGGCTGCATCAAAAGCTTCAAGCGCACCGTGTGTGGCGGCATGGAAGGTCTTGGTGTTCCACGTAAATGTAGTGTTGCTTGGCACGACGGTGCCGTCCGCCCAGATCGCCCAGACAATTGCATCGTACGGATTGGAGGATGTTGTGGCCGAGATCGACGGCGTCGTGCCCCAGGGGAATAGGCGGGGAGAAGTTGCCACGGTCTCGTACGCCACGGCCCTAGTTTGGTTACACGGAGAGGTTGAGCTAATCGGGTTCCCGGTGCCGCAAATCTGGTATCTCATCAGTTCGCCCCCGCCAGGATTGCCGTCATTTGCTGGGCTAACGAAAAGGTAGTTCGTCGTAGAGCTTTCCCAGAAGGCAGGGTTGGTATGAATCAGCGGCCCGCCAGGAAATGAACTGCTAATCTGGAATGTCTGCACGTTGTTCGTGCCGATCGCGCTGGTGCAGTTGGACACATGCCTGTATAACCTCCGGGGCTGGTCCAGTCCATAAACCAGAGGCCGCCCTCCTTGTCCCCGCTGACAGCTAAATGTTGCCAGGTGCTATTCTCGCCATCGGGGATGAGCATGGGACTGCCGGAACCGAAGTCCACGTCGCCGCTGCACCCCGGATCCATACTTGAACGGTAGTACTGATCACCGGGAGTATAGGAATTAGCAGCAATCGACAATGCGCCAGTGTTTGCGCTAGACATTTTAACGAAAGTGTCTCCCGCGTCAGTGCCGCCCGTGGTGTTCAGGTTGAAAAACCCATTTCCTGTGTTGAAAAAGATGTGATAGCTACTGCTCGGGTCCTGCGCATAGACCGGCCCTCCCCCGCCTCCCCAAATGCCGCCACCATCCTTACCTGTCGAATTCTCGGACATGGATAGGCAGAGCGGTGGGGTGCTCAGGGACGCGGTGTCGTACGCGAATATCAGCCCGTTCGGGTAGGGGTTCTTGAGTCCGTCCATCATCGACAACGGTATATACAGGAATCCATCGCCTCCCAAAAGTAATGCGGGACGCTGAATATGCCTCTGCGAGAAGTTCATATCAGTCGGGCACGTGCCATTCGGGGTTATGGAGATTGACGTTACGCCTGTGAGAGACAGGCTCGTTATGTCGAGCGCCCACAGTCGATGGTAGTAATTGCTTCCTGAGAGCGCCTCTGTCACTAGATAGATCGTACCGCCTGTGCTGCCGTCTACAAGCGTAGTTGTATTGATGACCGGAGTGCCTAAAATCCCAACGCTTGGAGCAATGGTTTTGCAGCCCCCGCCGCCTACGTTGTCGCATGTAGGTGCAGTCTCTCCAGAGAGCAGCAGCGATACCGGTGTACCGCTCAACAGGGTGCACGCGCCAGGAGCACCACTGGGAGCTGACGGTGTTCCGTCAAAGGCGTACAGGCTGCCATTCATCGTGGCGACATAGACCACAGCCCGCCCCTGACCAACGCCGCCCCACTTAACGTTAGTAACCACGAGTGGTTGACCATAAACTTGGCCATCCAAACTGGTGTAGTTGCAGAACTGGCCAAACGTGCCTGTTGTGATGTTGCCACGCGTAACCATGCTCTCCTGCAAGTTCTGCCCCGTGCGATATACGCAGCCGGTGCAGATTGCAGGAATGTCCTGATGTCCAGTAGTTACGTTAGTCGTTTGAGCAAATTGTTGAGGTGCGGCTCCCAGCACGAAAATCAGTAGCAGCAAACCTGAGAACGTAGTGGCGCTTCGTCTCCCCATAGTTTCTCCTTTTCGACCTCTCTTCTCTGGATCGTCTCCTCAAGTCCATCTAGAACTTGTGTAGACGATTGGTGTTTGTCTCCGCCGTCCAAACGTAGACGCCGTCAAAGGCGACGCCTGCCGAATTAAGCCGTCGCGACGCAACCTGGGCACCATCGCTCGCCCGCAGAATCACCAGGTTGGAATCGCCCGAGATCCAAATGTAGGTGCCATCGAACGCAACCCCGTACGGCCCATTCGCGGGGACCGGGAAGGTACCGAGTACCACCCCATCGCTAGCCCGCAGTTCGGTCATGGTGTTACTGTTCCGGTTGGCTACCCAAATATTTGCACCGTCAAAAGCGATCCCCAATGGGTTAGTCCCGACACCGAATGTGCCTAGGACCGCGCCATCCAAGGCCCGCAGCTTGGTCACACTGCTAGATCCGTCGTTTGTCACCCACACGTTTACCCCATCAAATGCAATAGCAGTTGGAGAGCTGCCCACAGCGAAAGTGCCCAAGATCTGGCCGTCAGTGGTCCGCATTTTGCTAACCGTATTGTCCCGAGCGTTCGGCACCCACAAGTTCTGTCCGTCGAACGCCGTCCATGCGGGAAACATCCCGGTGCGAAATGTGCCTAAAGTCTTGCCATCGCTCGCTCGAAGTTTTGTGACAGTGTTGTCGATTTCGTTAGACGCCCAGATGTTGGCTCCATCGAAGGTGACCCCAAACGGCTGACTGCCTACGTCGAACGTGCCAAGAAGCTGCCCATCGCTGGCCCTGATCTTGGTTACATTGTTTCCCGCGAAGTTCGCTGTCCAAATGTTGGTGCCGTCGAAGCATAGGCCGTAGGGCTGGTTGCCCACAGGGAACACAGTCGAAGTGTCGGCTAGGTACCAATGCAGCAGCGCAATCTTGAGCGGGTTCAGACGCGCTCCCGCATCCAACTTGGGAGGCTGGATCTGCGATTCCTGCTGGGCCTGCGATGGTCGGATGACAGCTTGCTGCGCATGGCCCACGAACAAGTTCGCCATCGCCAGAATTACGACAATCACAGACGCGCAAGCCGCTATGAGGATTTTCATAATCTTCTACTCCCCCGGGGCGTGATGCAGTGAAACCTACAGTGACTTTGTTGCTATGAAATGAGACGATACTGCGGAGACCCACGTGCCACCCTGGCCCATGGCACCCGGACTACCGGGCAATTGCACTGTACTTCCCTTCCCCAGGGAAGGTCAAGTAACTTTTCAATAAAACGAAATAATCGAGCCAGTCGGGCTGAGTCACAGCCGCCGCGAGTCTCGCTCGCCACGCAATTCACTCATAAGTAAGTGACACTAACTACTTACGCCGAAACAACACTGCCGTCTTATCCTCGTAAACCGATTCCCACCCGGCCTTTAGCCTGAGTATGTTCGCCAGCGGCGAGTCCGTCGGCATCAGCACCCAGTCCACGTGCAGCTTGTCCAAAACCTCATCCCATCCCAGTTGGACCAATACTGCCTTCAAATAATCCTTAAGGAATGCGTCGCCATACAAATCATGACGATCGTCGGCCACAACCTGCGTCTCAGGGTACAGTCGATAAATCAAGTACCCGCCCCAATAGTCCAAACTAAGAATCGGGCCATGAATCCCCCGCCCTGCAATTACTTCCGCAGCTTCCACCGGAAATCTCTTGTCATCGAAATAGGAGTTGATGAACTGAGTCGAGCCAATCCGTCCCTGATGCGCGCACGCCCACAAGCAGAGAACGAACACCAGCACCAGCCAGAGATGGCCATAAAGACTCTTCTCGAGCGTCTCCATGCGCCCACCAAAAGAGCGCGTCCACGAAGCCAGCCTACTCAGCCAAGCCGCCGCGTCGCCGTTTTCTCTCAGTCCCGCTACGCTCTCCGATATCACCGGAGCGATGATCAACGTGATCAGGAGTGCTGATGTCGGCAGACTGCGCGTGGCATAGAATCCGCTGTAAACTGCAACCAGCAAAACCAGCACATGGGTTGTGCTCAGCCTCTTCCGCGCACTCGCCACAGTTACAATCGTGATCAGCACCAGCACCGCGAAGCACTGCTGAGCCGCCCCGTGAAAGTCGGGCGAGAGAAACTCACTGATGCGGTCCATCAAGAAACGGTCCGTCAGATAACGGTAAACGTGGAGGTGCAACTGATATGTATAAGGATTAATGAAGCTAGCCGCCGTCACGAGCGCACTTACGCCACTTAGCCGCTTTAGCCAAGTTGCGGTTTCGTCCCGCCGCTCTCGGCTTGCCCAGTAGTCAATCACGCCACCGGCGACATAGACCACCAGCAGAACAAAGCCAAGCACAAATCCGCCATGTACATTCACCCACAGCAGCATCACTATCGGCAGCCAGAGCAGGCGTTTCTTTTGCTCCGAAGCCGGTGCACCCGCCGCAGAATCTAGTAACTCGAACCAAACGACGGTCAGGAGCCAGCTCAACAAGTGCGGCCGAGCAAGAAAATGCACCGCCGAGGACCCCAGCGTCAGGATCAAAAGGAATAACGTGATCAGCAAATTGCCGCCACGCCGTAATCCCAGATGAAGAGTCAAAACGAACGTCGCCGCGATGATCGCCGCTGAGTAGAAAACCACGCCGTTCAGCCCCATCGCGTGGTGGATGACGGCAAACACAATGTCGTAGAGCCATTCCCACGCGAACCACGGCTTCCCATTCATGGTCGAAGAAAACGAATCTGTGCGAGTGATGGCGTGGGTCAGCAGCATTTGCTGCCCATTGCGAATGTGCCATCCGATGGTGGCATCGCGCAGCAGCAGCCGTCCCAGCGCGCCGCAACTCAGCCCGAACAGCAATGCGGCGAACAACAAATCCGCAACCGAGGGAATCAGAAAGCCGACCCACGCTCCACGGTCCGGTTTGGTTGGCGCAGCTTTCGAGGCCAAAGTGTTTGCTCGCGTCTGACTAACGCTGAAAATGCTACTCTTTTGTTTCAGAATATTAACAGTCTCTGACCGGGTGCATGCATTGGCTACCGACTCCAAACCTCGAATCGCCATCATCGGCGCCGGCTTCGGCGGCTTGCAGGCGGCGCTGCATTTGGCCCGTCTGCCGGTCCAGATCACACTCATTGACCGCCGGAATCACCACACTTTTCAGCCGCTGCTTTATCAAGTCGCGACCGCCGGGCTCTCTCCCGCCGAAATCGCCGCCCCCATCCGCTGGATCGTGCGCGGCCACCCCAATATAGATGTTCTGCTGGGCGAGGTGCAGGATTTCGACCTCGCGCAACGCCGGGTGAAGCTGCCCGATCTTGAAATTCCTTATGACTATCTCATCGTGGCAGCCGGCGCCAGCCACGCTTATTTCGGGCACGACGAGTGGGAACCGTTCGCTCCCGGCCTGAAGACCATCGAGGATGCGCTCGAAATCCGCCGTCGCGTCCTGCTCGCGTTTGAACTGGACGAACGCCAGGCTGCCAGCGGAGGCCCGCAGCAACCGCTGAATTTCGTAATCGTCGGCGGTGGGCCGACGGGGGTAGAGCTGGCAGGAACTTTGGCCGAGATTTCACGCCGCGTGCTGGCCAATGAATTCACGTCCATCGATCCCAAGAGCACTCGCATCATCCTGCTCGAAGGCGGCCCGCGCATTCTGCTAACCTATCCCGCGGATCTCTCCCGCAGCGCCGAGGAACAGCTTCGCCATCTGGGAGTGGATGTGCGCACTTCCACCATGGTCACCGACGTCGAAGCCGGCGCGGTGCGCATGGGAGAATCCCGTCTTTCCGCCGCCGTGATTCTGTGGGCCGCCGGAGTCGCCGCATCTCCTTTGGGCAAGAAACTGGGAGCGCCGATCGACCGCGCTGGGCGAGTGCTGGTGAACCCTGACTTGAGCATCCCCAGCCATCCCGAGGTCTTCGTCATCGGCGACCTGGCGTCACTCAAAGATGAAGGCGGAAAGATAATTCCCGGCGTCGCACCCGTTGCCATGCAAGAGGGTCGCGCCGTCGCCGGCAACATCAAGCGCGAACTGCACGGCGAACCCCGCCGCAATTTTCATTACGTCAACAAGGGCAATCTTGCGACTATCGGCCGCGCCGCCGCCGTCGCGGAATTCGGCAAAGTCCACATCTCAGGCTTCCTCGCCTGGTTATCCTGGCTGTTCATTCACATTTTCTTCCTGATCGGGTTTCGTAACCGCATCATCGTGCTGATCCAATGGGCCTGGTCCTACTTAACCTACGAACGCGGCGCCCGCCTGATCACCGGAGATCAGACCCTCCCCGGCTGGACCGTGTCAAAGAACAAAGAACCTTAGCTCCGCGCTCGGGAATGAAAGGGCACTCATTGGCAGGGGAAGAGGTCTCGCGGATAAGTTGCCAATCTGTCCTCTGCCTTGACCTTCGGGTCCTTGAGCAATTCGATCTTCAGTTTCTCCGGTTTCGTGATCGGCGACGCCAGCCGCAACTCGAGAACAACATAGTTACGGACCAGGGCGGCCATCGACTTCCCAGCCGCCGTGGCATTCCGCAATGACGCTGCCGGATCTTGACGACTCATGTCGAACCATGCCCACCGGCCACCCGAGGCTTTCGCCGCAGCTTCGAACGGACTGTAATTTTCTACCGTCATGCCCGTACCGAACCGATCCGGCCCAACCCGTCTGGACTGATCGAATGACGCCCCAAAGAAGCGGATGCCGGCTACTCTCTGCTGGCTCAGCGCTTGCTCGGTCTCTTTTTGAATCTGATCCCAGGTTGTAACTAGAAGCTCAGTATCGCCCTGGCGGTACGCGCCAAGACTAGCGCTTCCATTTTTCAGGGCTTCGTCCAGACCGGCCTCGGTCTCCCGTTTTCCGGAGGGAAACATTTCTCCCAAGGTGCCTTGCAGAGAAGCACGATCCGTTACGTGGAAAGCTTGCTGAACCCTGTCGTCGAACGCCAGCAGGGTGAAATCACCTACCGCGGGAAACCCAGCCAGGAACTCATCGACGACCCTCTGCGTGGCCGCCCAGGTTGACTGATCGTGGTTGGCGCTGGCGTCGAGAAGGATGACCACTCGCGGTGGTCGATCGGCCGGCTTGGCCGATTGCACGGAAGCGGCCTTGCCGCCTACCGTCACTCTAAAATCCGTGGCTGTTAAGCCCTCAGATGCATCCGCGCCAGGCACTCCAATCAACGTTGTGCGTGACAAGCACGCATCACTTTCGCCATGAAGCACCGTCGCCAACAAACAGACAAACGCAAGCAGACAAATAAGATAGATCCGCGCGCTCGCGCACAAATACCACGTTTGTGCTGTTGCCCGGCAAGTATCGGCGATTTGCATCAGTTCGGAATATTAGTCCCCATGAACTCGCTTAACAAGGGGTAGAAAAGGGAGCGACATGAGCACGCGATATAATCTAAGTATCTTGAAATTCGCCCGGCTCATTGCGTTACTGTTGTGCTTCTCCGCTATTGCGGTTGGCCAGGAAGCGGCTAGCGTCGGCCAAACCGTCCTGGTCACCCCTTTCGAAAACCAGTCCAAGGCGCCAGGACTCGAGTGGATCGGCGATTCCTTTCCCGAACTGCTGCAGGAACGCCTGAAGTCTCCAACGCTTTACGTCCGGCCTCGCGAAGATCGCCTGCGGGCCTATGACCGGCTGGGCATCCCGATTCACATTCGTCCCTCTCGCGCCACCCTCTACCGCATGGCCGAGCAGATGGACGTCGATTACGTAGTGCTCGGCGAGTATAACTTCGACGGGCAAACGTTTTCTGTCAAAGCGCAATTGCTGGACATGCGCCGTGAGCGCCTTTTGCCCGAGATCACCGAATCCGGCCTTCTGGTTCAACTCATCGATATTCAGACCGGACTGTCCTGGGACATTCTGCACTGTCTTTATCCTGATTTCGCTGTGACCCGGTCAGCCTTTCTGAGTGAGGCTCCAGCGGTGCGCCTGGATGCTTTCGAGAGTTATGTCAAGGGCATCACTGCTGCCAGCAATGAGCAGCAGATTCAGCGCTTTCACGAGGCCTTGCGTCTTAGCCCCGAATACCCCGCCGCCAGCCTTCATTTGGGCGAAGCATACTATCGTGAGGCGAAATACGAACAAGCCGCCTCATGGCTGTCTCGCGTTCCCCCCGCAAATCCGTACTCCGGGGAAGCCAATTTCTATCTCGGACTCGCAGCTTACTACCAGGGAGACTATCCCCGCGCGGAATCAGCATTCAGTGCCATAGCTCAGCGCTTGCCCTTGCCGGAAATCTACAACAACCTCGGCGTAGTGCTCGATCACCGCGACCGTAAGCTCGCCGTGGAGGACTTTCAGAAGGCCGTCGCCGACGATCCCAGCGACGCCGACTATCGGTTTAATCTCGGAGTAGAACTTTATCGCAACGGTGACCGCACCGGCGCTGCCCGGCAGCTTCGCGAGAGTTTGACGCTGAAACCGAGTGATCCCGAAGCCAAGTCTCTACTTAACACAATTGACGCCGGTCCCGATCAACGTGCAGTCGTACCTGCAAGCGTGAAGATTCCCATGGAACGGCTCCGTACCGACTACGACGAAAATTCCTTTCGCCAACTTGCCTTGAAGATTGGGGCTGCTGCAGAAGGACGCCTTTCCCACTCAGATGCCGCAACCCATGCCCAGTTTCACGTGGATCGTGGGCGTCAACTGCTGCTGCAAGGGTTCCTCACTGAGGCTGAACGTGACTTCCGCGAGGCCATCGCGTTGAATGCTTCGAACGCCGAAGCCCACGCCGGATTGGCCAAGGCCCTGGAAACTGGCGATCCTGCGGCTGCGCGCGCCGAGGCCGAGGCGGCGCTGCACTTGCGCGCGTCCGTGGAACCCTTTCTTGTGCTGGCGCGGCTCGATTTGAGAGACAATAAGGCAGCGACAGCCGGGCGGGAAGTCGATCAGGCGCTTCATCTGGAACCGGACAACCCGGCCGCGCTGGCTCTGAAAAACACCGTTGCAGCTAAACTGGCGCAGGAAGCGCCACAGCTGCCCAATCGATGAAGACGATGGTGTCGCGCCTTGCATCCGCGTTCATGACCGGCATCCTTCTGTGCACCTTCGCCGGGTTCTGTTCCGCCCAGGTCCTGAAGATCACCATCAGCGACGCCATCCATCCCATCACGGATGAATACATCGGCCGCGCCATCGCCGAAGCTCAGCTCAAGAAAGATCGGGCGCTGCTTATTGAGATCAACACTCCCGGCGGACTGCTGGAGTCCACCCGCGACATAATTGAAAAGATCGTCGCCTCGCCGGTGCCCGTCATCATCTACGTCACGCCCAGCGGCAGCCGTGCCGCCTCTGCCGGATTCTTCATCCTGGAGAGTGCTGACGTGGCCGCCATGGCCCCCGGAACCAACACCGGCGCCGCTCATCCCGTCGCCCTCGGCGGCGGCAAGATGGATGACATCATGAAAGAGAAATTGGAGAATGACTCCGCCGCCCTGATGCGGTCCGTTGCCTGCAAGCGCGGCCGTAACGTCGAAGTCTCCGAAAGCGCCGTCCGCCAGTCGAAGTCGTTCACCGAGCAGGAAGCTCTCTCTCAAAAGCTGATCGACTACGTGGCTCCCACCGAGGACGACCTCTTCAAGCAGATGCAAGGTAAGACGGTCAAACGATTCGACGGCAAGACGGTGACCTTGAACCTGGTAGGAGAACCCGTCCTCAATTTCGACCTCACACTGCGGCAGCGAATTCTGGCCTATCTCATGGATCCGAATATCGCCTTCATCCTGCTCGCCGTAGGCGCTCTTGCGCTCTATGCCGAGTTCAACCACCCCGGCGCAGTGGTCCCTGGCACAGTGGGGGTGATCTTCATCCTCCTGGCCGTGTTCGCGCTCAACCTTCTACCTACGCGCTTCGCCGCCGTCGTGCTGATTTTCGCCTCGTTCGCGTTGTTCGCTCTGGAAGCCAAGTTCGCCACTCATGGTGTGCTGGCGCTCGGCGGAGTTGTGACTCTGACTCTCGGTGGCCTGTTGCTGGTGGACGCTCCCATTCCCGAGATGCGCGTTCATCTGGTGACTGCATTAGCGGTAAGCATTCCGGTGGGAATCATAACCGTATTTCTCATGAGCATCGCGATGAAAGCGCGCTCAAACAAGATAACTACGGGCGCCCAAGGCCTGGTCGGCGAAATCGGTACGGCGGAGACCGCACTTTCGCCCCAAGGCAAAGTCTTCGTTCATGGCGAACTCTGGGACGCAACTGCTTCCTCTAACGTGGCCCCCGGACAAACCGTAGTGGTGCGCCAAGTCAACGGCCTGCAGTTGCGCGTGGATCTGGCCCGGTAACCTCTCCAGTCACCGCTTCCCTCCCGCCAACTGCGATACAATCCGCCATAGGAACATCCCTTACATAAGTTTGGAGGCCCTGATGGATCTGGGCATTGGTTTCACGACAATCGTCATCGTCATCGTTGGGCTCTACATCTTGAGCTCGATCAAGATTCTGGCTGAATACGAACGCGGCGTCATCTTCCGCCTGGGGCGCCTGCTGACTACCGCAAAAGGTCCTGGTATCGCTCTGGTGTTCGCGCCCCTCGACCGCATCGTACGGGTTTCGCTCCGTCAGGAGGCCCTTGAAGTGCCGCCGCAAGACATCATCACTCGCGACAACGTCACTCTAAAAGTAAACGCCGTCATCTTCCTGCGCGTCATCGATCCCAACAAAGCTGTGGTCGAAGTTTCGAACTACATCTATCAGACGTCGCAGTTTGCCCAGACCACGCTTCGTTCAGTACTCGGCGAGCAGGAACTCGACGAACTGCTCTCCCATCGCGAAAAAATCAACCTGCGCTTGCAGAGCATTCTCGACACTCACACCGCGCCCTGGGGCGTCAAAGTAACCAATGTCGAAGTCAAGCAGGTGGATATGCCAGAGTCCATGCTGCGTGCTATGGCTAAACAGGCGGAGGCGGAACGCGAGAAGCGGTCCAAGATCATCCACGCGGAAGGCGAGTTCTCCGCCGCCCAGCGTCTGGTGGACGCCGCCCATTTACTCGCCACCGAACCGGTGAGCGTTCAGTTGCGCTACTTGCAGACGTTGACCGAGATCGGCGTGGAGAAAAATACCACCGTGATCTTCCCGGTTCCAGTGGACTTCTTCTCCGGCCTCCAAAACCTGTTAGCGCCGAAGCCCGACGGCGGAACGACCAAGAGTTAGCGGCGACGAGGTGGCAATGACAAAAGCGGCATCCGAGGACACCGAAATTACACTAGGCACGGGCAAGATGTTAGCCCTGTTTTTCGGGCTGGTGGCGTTGTGCGCGGTGTTCTTTTCGATGGGATTCTCGTTGGGCCGAACTTCAGGCCTCAAGCCCTCCGCGGCAGAAGTTGCTTCGCCCGCGGTTACGACTGCCGGCAACGCCCGTCCCTCGGCGGTTAAACCGACGGCTCCGGCCGCCGACATGACCTTCTACAAAGCGGTCTCCGACAAGAATGCAGATAGCCAACTGACCGCAAAGAATGAAGCCGCTCCCGCGCCCGCAAATGATGCCGCCGCGACTCCGGCCGCACCCTCCGCCACCCCTCCGCCGGCTGATCCCACGGTCGCGCTGCCCACCAACGGCTACTACGTTCAAGTTGCGGCCGTCAGCAAACAGGAAGACGCCGACTCATTAGTGGATGCCCTCAAGAAGAAGCAGTACCCGGCGTTCTCCGCCAACGCCCAGCCCGACAAGCTCTTCCACGTCCAGGTCGGCCCCTACGCCGATATCAAAGACGCCGAAGCCATGCGTGGCAAGCTGGTCAGCGACGGCTACAACCCGATTTTGAAGAAGTAGCGGATCGCTTAGAGGAGTGGCGCAAGACATCCGCGTCGGACGCCCATCCCGCCAAAACCGGCCGGCGACGGCTGCGATCAGGTATTGAAGAAGTGCTTGGGGAAACCCGCAGCTTATTTCACTCGCTGCCTCTCCTCCACCCGGCCTCGATCCCAGGCCGGGTGATCAAACGCACCCTCAAAGTGTTCACTTTTGGGCAGTCCTCTGCTCGGGCCATCGCCTAAGATATCTGTATACGAGGAACTCCGGCATTGTGGCCGCGCTTCGGGAAATCCTGGCTGCGATGTCCATTTCCAGCATCAAAGTTTGACCTGCAAGTCCGCGAACGTCGGGGTTCGCGAGAAAACAACTTGGGAGAGGAACAGTTCCATGACGCAATTGCTCAAGAAGCTAGGCTGGTGCAGTGGTGTGCTTGGGTTCGCGCTTTTCACCATGGTTGTACTTTCACCAGCAATCGCTCAGTGTCAGGGCGGGGATCAAGATCAGAATCAGCAGGGTCAGCAGGACGATCCGCCCAGCCGCGTGGCCCGCATCGGCTACCTGGAAGGTTCGGTTTCATTCCAACCAGCCGGCGAAACCGACTGGGTGCAAGCGGTACCCAACCGGCCCATGACGACCGGCGACCGGCTTTGGTCGGATCGCGATTCGCGCGTCGAACTGCAACTGGGCTCGGCTGTGATTCGCCTGGATGCCAATACCGGTTTCTCATTCCTGAATTTGGATGACAACACAGTTCAGATCCAACTTACGTCGGGTTCGGTGAACGTTCGGGTGCGCCGGCTCGACCAGAATGATGTTTTCGAGATCGACACCCCCAACCTGGCGTTCTCCATTTCGCAGCCCGGAACCTATCGTGTGGCGGCCAGCGAAGACGGTACAAACACGGTTGTCAGTGTCCGCGAAGGCGGAGGCCAATCGACCGGCAATGGCCAGACCTATACGCTGCACGCCGGGCAGTCGGGTACATTCAGCGGGAGCGACTCGCTGAACGCCGACGTCGTTGACATACGCGGACCCGATCGATTCGATGATTGGGCATCCCAGCGCGATCGCAGCTATGAGCAGTCGCCCTCGGCGCAGTATGTGTCCCACGATGTCGTCGGGTACGAAGATCTTGATCGCTACGGTGACTGGCGCGATGACTCCAACTACGGCCACGTCTGGTATCCCAATCAGGTCGCCGCCGGCTGGGCGCCTTACCATGACGGCCATTGGGAGTGGATTGCCCCTTGGGGGTATACCTGGGTCGATGACTCTCCCTGGGGCTACGCCCCATTCCACTACGGACGCTGGGTGACAGTCGACGGACGCTGGGGCTGGGTGGCCGGCCCGGTCGCGGTAAGGCCGGTGTATGCGCCCGCGCTCGTGGTCTTCATCGGTGGAGGAGGCGGATTCGGCGGCAACGTGGGATGGTTTCCGCTCGGTCCCCGGGAAGTCTATGTGCCGTCTTATCGCGTCAGCCGCGGATATGTGAACCGGGTGAATGTCAGCAACACGACCGTCAATACCACCACCATCACCAACGTCTACAACACCACAATCATCAACAACCGCACCACCAACATCACCAACGTTACGTATGTGAATAGGAATGTTCGGGGTGCGGTGACAGCGGTTCCCCAACGCTCCTTCGCAACTGCGCAGCCCGTTGCCCGCACGGCCGTTCGTGTAGATGCGCGGCAAATCGCTGCCGCGCCTGTGAGTGCGCGGATCGCAGTAGCTCCCACGCGCGAAAGCGTTCTTGGCGTACGGGCCGCAACCGCCAATCGTGTGACCACGCCGCCGCCTGCTGTGATGAACCGGCAGGTGATCGCAAAGGCGACGCCACCTCCTCCGCCGGTGCCGTTCGCAAGACAGCAGCAGGCTCTGGCGGCGCATCCAGGACAGCCTTTGGCGAAGCAAGAAGTACAGGCCCTCCGTCCCGCAGCCGCTGCGGAAGCCCACCCGATGGTCCGCCAAGCCCCTCCGGGCAGGCCAGCAACTCCGACCATGGGCCGTCCGGCCAATCAACCCGGAACTCAGCCGAACGCCCCTAAGCCCGCAGAGCCCGCTGTCACTCCGCCATCCAACCAGCCTGCCAACCGTCAGCCGGTTCCGAACGAACGTCCGGGCGCAGCGAATCCTGCAATGCAGAATCGTCCACAGTCTGTGCAGCCGAATCAGCCAACTGCTAATCGGCCCGATGCGAACCCTCCAACTGCGCCGCTCCCGCGAAACGATCAATCGCCGGTAGCACGGCCGAATCAGCCGAGCCCTAATGGTCGTCCGGAAGCGAATCGGCCCACGACGGCACCACCGGATGGTCGCGCCAACCAGCAAAACCATCAGCCAGACGCGATTCAGAGGCCGAACCGGCCACCGTCTGCTCAGCCAGATCAACCTGCTCCCAACAACCAACCGGACTCAAATCGGCAGCCGACAGCTCCACCGGATAATCGGCCCAATCAGCAGAACCGTCGGCCGGAGCCGACTCCTCAGCCGAACCGGCCACCATCCGCTCAGCCGGTTCCGAACAGTCGGCCAGGAATGAATCAGCCGGCAACGCCGAATCAGCCGGACAATCGTCCTGCGCCTGATCACGCTCAGCCCAACCGGAACCAGACTGCTCCGGGGACTGTGGCCCCTTCTCCGAATAATCGCCCGCAGCAGGGCACGCCGCCACAGGCCACGCCCCTACCTCGGCCTCAGCGTCCACAACCGGGACCACTGACGCCTGAACAGAAAAGGCAGGAAGAGGAGCGGCAGAAGCGCGATCAGCAGCAGCCGCCTCCAGGCTCCTAACCGCAGCTCCCAGAGTCGGGTGGTACCATCGCTCGCGGCTACCCACCCGCTTAGGAAAGTAACCAAAAGCCACTGCGACCCGTATTAACTGTTGGAGGGCGCTTATGGCGAACGGGCAAACGGAAACCGCGCGGCCATCCGATGTCGGCGCGCAATGGCTAACGACGACTGCATCCTTGCTAGTGGGGACAGCGTTCTTTGCCCTGTGGTTCTGGCGCTTGCCGAACTGGCTGGGCTTTCGCGTGGACGCGGCAAGCACGGCATCGTGGCGGTGGCTTGCTGCCCTACCTTCGGTGCTGGGCTTCGCGGTAGCCATCCGCTGCATTTGGGACTTCGGCCACACCGGACACGGAACTCCCGCGCCCTTTGCTCCACCGCAGCGACTGGTTGCGGTGGGGTTCTATCGCTACGTGCGCAACCCCATGTATGTCGGCTTCTTCACCGGATGGATCGGCCTGTGGATCGTGTTCGGGCGGACCAACTGGTCTGTGATCGCGGGTGCAGCCGTGGTAGTGTTCGGAGTCGCTCTGTTTGTGCGACTGTATGAAGAGCCACACCTGCGCAGGACGTTCGGCGCCGACTATGAGGAATATTGCCGCAATGTGCACAGGTGGGTGCCACGCACCCACCCATGGGCGCTCTAAGAGGACTGGTAAGCTGCCCGACTCGGACGCGGATCCTGCCCATATTGACATCGGTCGATGCCAAGGTCTATTCCTATCTTGCCATGACTGAACTCTTATGACCGAACCCCAGAGAGCCTTCGACCGTGCGTTGCACGCCATCAGCGACCCCACTCGTCGCCGGATTCTCCAAGTCTTAAAGAAAGACTCGTCCGGCAAGCACTCAGGACTCTGTGCTTCGGACATCGAAATCAAGATTCGCCTCTCCCAACCCACCATCTCGCATCACATGGCTGTTTTGCAAAAGGCGGGATTGGTGGACGCAAAGAAGAAAGGCTTGTGGAGATGGTATCGAAGGAACGAAGCCGCGTTAAGCGCGTTTACGCGCAAACTTGGGCGAACCTTGTAAGCACCTAGCCTGCTGCGGCCGCATTAACCTTTTGCAGCAGGCGCCGTGCATGTCCGATCAAATCGCCGACTTCAAACGGTTTCACCAGATGCGGCACTTGGTTGTTCTGTAGGAACTCGCGCACCTCAGGCTCGGCCGCACTGGCGAAAGTGACCAGCAAGTGCTTTTCCAGACCCGGCAGGTTCTCCGCGATCCAGCGGTGGACCTCGAGCACGCTGCCGTTGCCCGGCATCTTTCCGTCCATGATCACGGCATCGAACGCCTGCTTATTCAGCAGCGATCGCAATTCGTCGCCACCCATGCAGGCCACGACTTCCGCGCCCGCGCCCGACAGCACGTCACGCTCAAACTCGAGGACGGCTTCTTCATTTTCCACCAGCAGAATCCGCCCTTCGACCGCCGACTCCCGTCGTGGAGTGGGGGATGCATTCTCTGCCGCCATCGTCCCGCTCGTCGAGGGTAATCGAACCTGGATCACCGCCCCGCCTTCTTCCCGGTTGTGAGCAGAAATGCTTCCGCCGTGCTCCTGTATGATTCCGTAGCAAATGCTCAAGCCAAGCCCCGTGCCCTTGCCAACGCTCTTAGTCGTATAGAACGGCTCGAAGATGCGCTTCGGCTCTTTGATGCCAGGTCCCGAATCTTGGAATTCTGCATGCAGATGCCCGTCCTTGGCATACACGGACACGCGCAGATTGCCTCCTTGACCGCTTTCGAGCATGGCGTCCACGGCATTGTTGATGATGTTCAAGAACACCTGCTCCAGTTGATGGGGATCAGCCGTAACCCCAGGAACCGAGCAGTCGATCTCACGCTCCACCTTGATGTTGTTGGTCTTCAGGTCGTAGTCGCGCAGCGATAAGGTTTCGTCCAACACTTTGCAGAGATCAACCTGCTGCTTCTGCGGCTTACGTTGGCGCGCGAACGACAAGAGGTTCTGCACCACGCGGTGTGTACGCTGCGCCTGCTTGAACAGCTTGGCCACAAATTCCGAGGCGCGCTCGCTCAGGCCTTCGCTCTCCAGCAATTGCGCATAACCCAGAATCGCCGTCAGCGGATTGTTCAACTCGTGCGCTACTCCCGAGATCAGCTGGCCCACGGCTGACATCTTTTCGCTCTGCAGCAATTGTTCCTGGGTCTTGCGCAAATCTTCATAGGCCCGGCTGGTTTCCTCGTACAAGCGGACCTTTTCGATGGTGGTCGCCAGTTGCCGCCCAATCGCCACCAGTAGATTCTCGTCGTTGCTCGAGTACTCGCGGTTTTTCCGGCTGCTGATGCCCATAATTCCTATGGGTTTGTCTTTGCTCCACAGCAGCACCCAGATCCACGAACTGGCTCCATCTCCGCGAATGAAATCCACTGCCAACGCCGGAAGATGAGGCAGATATTCCTCGGTAATCACCTCCGCGCGTGAGCGAGTCACGAGGTCGCCAAAGCCTTCCGGCAAATGCACCTCAGCACATCGCATGCGCTCCGCGCTGTTCTGCCCCCAAGCTGCGCGCCGCCGAAATATGGGTCCATCAATATCGGCCAGATAAATGGACCCTGTCTCGGCCCCCAAGAGCGAAATCACCTGCCGCAAGGTGAGGTTCAGGATCTCATCAAGATCGAACGATTGCGTGGCGATGACAGCCATCGCGTTCAGCGCATTTAATTCGCGGTTCCGCCTGCGGACTTCGTCCTCCGCCCGTTTCTTTTCCGTGATATCGAGCAGGAATCCTTGATAACGGTCCACCTTGCCCTTCGAATCCCGCGTGGCGAAGCTGCTTTCGAGCGCCGTAATCAGCGCTCCATCCTTCCGCCGCAAGGTGACTTCAAAATTCCGCACAAAGTTATGGATGTCAATCTCCCGCCGGAAGGAATCCCGTTGCTCCGGGGAAGCGTAGAGTTCCGTGTCCACATCCACCGCCATCAATTCGTCGCGGGTGGGGTAGCCTAGCATTCGGACAAAGGCATCGTTGCAATCCAGCAGCTTGCCGCCCGGAGTGGCGACAAACACTCCCTCCTGCGCCTGCTCGAACAGCAGCCGATACTTCTCTTCCGCAGCGCGCCGATCGGAGGTATCGCGCACCACGTGAATCGTGCCTTTCTGGCCGCTGCCTTGCGCGCTTCCCTGGTCGGTATAGGTCGAAGTCGAAATCATGGAAAACCCGCCGAAACAAGGGTCGGGAATTTCATGGAACCCGTCGCCGCTGCGGTTGCAATAAGGACATCCGCTCCAGGGAGAAACGTGCGGTAGCACCGCTTCGCAAGGCTGTCCGGCAACATCCGCCGGCGCTTGCGCCAGGTGCTGCAACAAGGCCTGATTGGCCTTCATGATGCGGAATTCGGAATCGTGGACCAGCACCAGATCCTGGATTGAGTCGAAGGTGTTCGCCCACTGCCGGTGCGAACGGAGAATCTGCTCCACCAGCCGAAGGTTCTCCACTGCCAGCCCCAACTGATGCGCGCTGGTAGCCAGAAACTCCAGATCGTCGGGGGTGTAGGAAAGCCGATGGCGGCTGCCCAGAGTCAACACGCCGATCACCGATTTCTTCCCCAACACCGGCACCAGTACGCAATGATCGAAGCCCTCTCTTTTCAGGAAGGGACGTACGTAGTCATCCGAAGCAGATGTGCGAACCACCAGCGCCGCTCCGCCGCTCAGCGTGCGCTCGAACTTGTCGTCCGTGGGCACCACACCCCGGTCGCGAAGAAAATCCTTGGAAAGACCGATTTGCTGCACGATCACCATCTGGTCGCCTTCGAACAGCCTGAACCATGCCGCCTTGGCGTGCATCAGGCGTTTCAGCTCTTCGAGAGCCGTGGCCATCATCGGTCCGTGCTGTTGCGCCCGGCTGATGCTATTAGTTAAGGCATTCACCACTCCCAAACGCCGCGTGCGCAGCCTGGAATCATCCAGCACCACCATCAGCAAACTCGCTCCGAACAATAGGTCCGTCACCAGCCCAAAGCCTGGCGGCAGATAGTCGCTCACCGGAGCCCAGTCAAGATGGACCATCAACAGGCTGACGGTCAACAGCCAGGGACCAATTTCCCAGCGCGCCCAGCGAAAGCGCACCAACTGAATTGCTGCTGCGAAGGTGATGATGCGGTAACCCACTTCCAGACCAACTCGCAGGACGAACGAATCCGGCCACCAAAAGGCTCGGGCCACGGCGTAGCTAATAAGAAGAACGGAAAATACCAGCAACGGAACTAACAGCTTGCGGGCGTGTGAGTAGATGAACACCGCGCAAGCGAACAGCGAAACCGCCAGGACAAACTGTGCTTGCGAACTCGCGACCAGCACATCCAGGTTGGCGCCGCTCAGCGCGCTATGTAACGTCCAGCCGGAAACGAAGTAGGCTAGCCAGCCCACAATCCAAATCAGCAAATAACGCTCACGAAACGTGCGAAATACCAAAAGGCTGGCCGCCAGGACGACCAGGGTGGCCGATTCCACCGTCATCATCTTGGGGACAGCCAACTCCAGGGCGGACCAGCCGCCATCTACGTAGCTGTTCATCGCAATCAAGGGCGTTTAGGTGCTCCATTTTTGATACCATGCCCGGCATCGTTCCCAATCGGGTTTCCGACACCTATTAGTTACTTTAGGAACCCAAAAATGGGACGCATTTCGAGTTAGACTAGGGTGGTCATGCCCTCCGAGCGCATTCTGGTCGTCGACGACGAGGAAGCAATCCGCGAGATTGTCTGCTCCATGTTGACCGCCGCCCACTACCGGTGCGGACAGGCTTCCTCCGGCATGACCGCCCTGGCCTTGCTAGAGTCCGGGGAAACCTTTGATCTGATGCTCTCCGACCTGATGATGGCCGATCTCGACGGCATCGGTCTGCTGGAACGCACCAAAGAAAAGTTCCCCGACATGCCGGTGGTGATGGTTACTGCCGTACACGACATTTCGGTCGCTTTGGCCGCCATTCGCAACGGCGCCTATGATTATTTGCTCAAGCCCTTCGAGCGCGAACAACTGTTGGCCACGGTACGCCGGGCACTCGAGAATCGCCGCCTGAAGCTTGAGAACCGCGCTTACCAGACCGGCCTAGAAGCCCAGGTTGCAGCTCGCACCCAGCAACTGCAGCAGACCATGTACGATCTCGAACGCTCCTATGACATCACGCTCGAGGCCCTGGGTGATGCCCTCGACCTTAAGGACGCCGAGACCGAGGGTCACTCCAAGCGCGTCACTGCGTTCACCATTGCCATTGCCCGCGCCATGGAAGTACCCAAGGAACAAATCACGGTGATTGCCCGCGGGGCGTTTCTGCACGACATTGGCAAAATGGCAATTCCCGACGCCATCCTGCGCAAGCCGGGTGCCCTCACCCCGGACGAAATCACCATTATGCGTGAGCATTGCTACCGCGGCTATCAATTGCTCAAAAGGATCACCTTCCTGGCGGAGGCCTCGGAAATCGTCTACTCCCATCAGGAACGCTATGACGGCACCGGCTACCCTCGTGGACTGAAAGGTGAGGAGATCCCTATCGGTTCACGCATATTTTCCGTGGCGGACACGCTCGATGCCATCACCTCCGATCGCCCCTACCGCGCGGCCCAGACTGTGACCGCCGCGCGCGAGGAGATCGAACGCTGGTCCGGACGTCAGTTTGATCCCAAAGTCGTCAAGGTTTTTCTCTCTATGCCCCCGCACATCTGGAGCGATCTGCGCAAGGAAATCGACGCACAGATCTACCGCTTCGCCTATTCCACCGCCAAAAGCGGCAACTAGCAGGTAGCCTGCAACTTCTCGTGTCTGTGGCGTTCTTGCTCTGCAAGGTTTCCCGGCGTATACACTTTCCCTAGCACTCACAGGAGGCTTCATGAAACTGCTCTCAGCGTTCTTCGCAGCTCTTCTGGCAACTACATCACTGGCTTTCGGACAGGATCGTCCCACAGTCACCGCACAACCCAATACCGTGTACGTCTCCGCCGATGGAAAATTCGAGGCCAACCCGGATACTGCCGTCGTGCAATTCAATATTTCCGCGCAGAAGAACAAGTCGCGAGAGGCCTATGACCGTGCCTCGCAAGCCGTAGAACAAGTGCGGGAAATTCTACGCTCGAACGGAATCGACCCCAAGACCGCGGAAGTCGGTGCCTTGTCCATACAGCCGCTTTTCCAATACTCCAATGGAAAATCGAAAATCGGCTCCTATCAAGTGAACACGGAAGTGAGGCTCAGGCTGAAGGATTTTACTAAGGTCGCCCCCATCGTTGAACAGTTTTCCGGCATGGACATAACCGGCAACCAGTCCGTCAGTTACACGCTCGAAGAAATTGACCTAGCCAAAACCAAAGCCGTCGAAGACGCGTATCGGCACGCCCGACTATCTGCCGCTGCCATCGCTCAGGCCGGGGGACGTACCTTGGGCGACTTATCCTACGCCTCAGTGGATACTGTAGAGAACATAAGGCATACGCAACCGCTTCCCATGGTGGCCATGGCTCGGAGCCAACTCGCCGTCCCCGCTCCGACCGAAGAATTTACGCCACAGACCGCAACCGTCACCGCCCACGTGAACGCGGTATTTAATCTGAAATAGGAGCGAAATCACTGCGCCGACCCCGGCGCCCGCGTCACATTCGGCACCCGCGACGCATCCAGCGGAATATCCCGCTGCACCACCAATTCAATCGTCGTCCCAGCGTCCATCTTCACGTCATCGCCGCGCGTCAACATGGCAATGACAGTGCCGACAGCGCCGCCCACTCCTGCTCCAATCAGAGCACCCTTGCCTCCCTGACTGAGCCCCCCAACCAGTGCTCCGGTCCCAGCGCTTGTCGCGACGGTCCCGACCTTCGAGCCAGTCTGGCGATCTTTCTGAAGTGTTCCTTCCTGATCTTTCACTCCAGTCTTGTCCAATCCCGGCGCATTTTCCACCGCACCGGGGAGAACCACCGTATATCCACTGGGATAAATCAAACTCGTGAAGTGCATCAACACCTGCGCCCGCCCTTTGATTCGCCCGCCGCGCTGGATCTCGCTGATTCGTCCCTGCACATAGGTCCCGGCGGGAATCAGCACTCGATTGTTCGCAACCACGGGAAACGTTGTCTCCGCATACACCGCATCGCCCGTCCGCGTGCCTTTCGTCGAGATGGCATGCTTGAGCGCCACCGGCACTTTGGTTCCTGCAGGAATCATCAACGTCTCGGGAGCCGGCGCAGGGGCGCTGGTGGCCGGATTCGAGACTGGATTCGCAGCGGTGCTGGTAACACTCTGCGCCCAGGCCATCCCCACGAGACAACACGTGACTAGGACAATTCGCATGGAACACCTCCCGCCAGAAAACACAATCGCCACAGTATAGAACGCGACCGTCCCATACACGGATGCAAACAGTCCAGGAAGCGCTGTACGGTGGAGTTTGGGGCTGAGGGCTGAGGGCTGAAAGCTGAGAGCTAGATCGGCATTACCCCGACTTCCAACTCCACGTCGGTGGTTTCGACCATCGCAATCGCATCCCAAGGGCAGCCGTCGAGGAAGCATCCGTCCGGCCCTTTGCTGACGCATTTCTTACAGCCGATGCAAAGAATAGGATCCACCTGAATGCGGCCAAACGGCGGATGGTCTTCATCCGGAACCCAGAACATGCAGTCTTCAATGGGGCAATATTCCACGCAGGCAGGAGAACCGGCACAGCCAGTGCAGCATTCGGTAATGACCGCCAACTCCTTTGGTTTCTTCTTGCGAGGAGTGTCAATCCCCTTCGACCGGGGTTCGAACTTGAACTCATCGGGAACCATCCCCACAGCCTTGGTATCGGCAGCCATGGCGGAATTATAGCATTCAGCATTCAGCCTTCAGCACTCAGCCAATCGCAGCGGATTTGCCAGCTAGAGTACCGGGCGCTGGCAGCTGAATGCTGAAAGCTGAGTGCTGAATGCTAATGTTCACTCATCACATCCTCCACCGCCACACTTCTGCTATAGTGGCGCTTTCAGACACCAAAGACGAGCGGAAGGAGTCCCCAGTCATGGCAGGCAAGAGCGTCAACAAAGTCATCCTCATCGGAAATCTCGGTAAAGATCCCGAAGTCAAATACACGCCGCAAGGCACCCCGGTGGCCAAGATTTCTATCGCCACCAACGAGCGCTACAAAGACAAAGCCGGCGAATGGCAGGACCGCACCGAGTGGCACAACGTCGTTCTGTGGCAGCGGCTGGCTGAGATCGCCGGCGAATATCTCAAGAAGGGCGGCAAGGTGTACATCGAGGGCCGCCTGCAAACCCGTTCCTGGGACGACAAGCAAACCAACCAGAAAAAATACATGACCGAAGTCGTCGCCAGCGACCTGGTTCTGCTGGGCGGACGCGGTGAAGGCGCTGGGGGTGGAGAATCGGCGCGGGGCGCAGCCGCAGGTGGCAACAATTTCGACCAGCGCGCACCAGAACCGGAACCAGTGTCGGCCTCATCGTCACCCATTAGCGACGAAGATATACCGTTCTAGGCGATGTTGCAGGTGGACATCTCGAAGGTGAAACAAAATATCGAAGGGAAGGTGGCTTCAGGTGATTGGAGCACGCCCAGCGAATATGTTGGCGAATTGATGCGCCAAGACAAAAAGCGGAGACTGCAGAACCTCGAACAAAACCTGATCGCTGCCACCAGAGGCCCCAAGATCAAATTGTCTGTGTCGGAGATCCGCAGAAAAGGGTTGGCTGCCGTCTTGCGCGACCGAAGCCAACGCCGCTAGAGCACTCCGTCCCCCCGTTACTAACGGCACACCGCCGCTCGCGCCACGCCTCCCGACCTTGCTTTCCTCGTGCATAATCACAACATCCTATGGCGTGGGAAACGTGGAAGACATCGAGCGCCGGGCGCAAGCTGCTTTGGATCGCATTCAGCGCAGCATTGGTCGCAGTGTTCGTCCTCGCAGCTTGGGCACTAGACCTCACCGTCCCTTACCTCCCGTTAGCGATCGCCGGCGGTCTCGTGTTCTATCTGCGCAACTGGCCTGCCGTCGAGGAACTGATCGCATGGGTCGCCCTGGCTGTTGGCTTCGCACTGATCGTCCGCTTTCCTCACGATCACAACTGGATCAATACCGGTGCCGGCGTGATGTCACTATTCGGCCTCGGAGCTTTCCTGATGCTTGGGCTCCGCTGGCTGTGGTCAACCGGATCCGAGCGCCGAAAAACCTATGCCGTGCTGGCGCCGGGAGTGGCAATGGTGCTCTTTGTCCTCTCGGCCCAGCGGGCGCTGAGCCTGGCCAATGTGTTGTATGCGAAAACCTTTGACCTGTATTTATATGTCTTCGACGGCTCCTTCGGATTTCAGCCGAGTTTTCTCATGGGCAGAGCGATGGCGGCGTCATCTTTGCTGCGGGTCGCTTGCCTGCTGACGTACATATCCCTGCCCTTCGTGATGGCATTGGTCTACGCGTTGCTCTTACCGAAAGGAACGGAGCGGCCGTCGTGGGACATCATCACCTTGTTCCTGCTGGCGGGGCTGGGCGGCTGGGCGCTTTATAACATCGTTCCTGCCACCGGACCGGTGTACGTGTTTGCAGACAGCTTTCCCTGGCGGTCGCTCCCCTACAAATCTCTGCCCCGGCTACTCCTGGAATTGGTTCCGGTAAACTCCACCATACCTCGCAACGCCATTCCCTCGCTACACATGGCCTGGGCAATGCTGCTCTACTGGAATACCAAAGGACTGTCACGCGGCCTGCGGGGCTTTCTAGCCGTTTATGTCGCCTTGACCGTGGTATCAACGCTCGGAACCGGCGAGCATTATTTTGTGGATCTGGTCGCAGGTGTGCCGTTCGCGTTAGCGGTGCAGGCCGTGGTCTCGCCGGACCACAAAGCGGAGTTTCCGCGTCGAACCGTCGTTGCTATGGCTGGATTGGCGTTGACGATGACATGGCTCCTCCTGGTTCGCTTCGGGGCCCGCTGGATGCTGGTTTCGCCGCTTCTGCCGTGGAGCCTGGTGGCAGGGAGCGGAGCCGCGATCTGGAAGATCAAGACCTGGTTTGACGAGCCCGGGATAGCGTCCGTGAAGGCGGTTCCGCTGGTGAATGCGTCGGCCGCGGGACACAATTAACCTGTCATCTCGATCCCGCCCTAGAGATCTGCTTTTCTCCACTGCACCTTCTGGTTGCCGCACCCTTGGCAGTCGTCGCACCATTCGACTAACCTAAAGCAGGGGTTCCGCCATGTCCGATCTAGCCAGCAAGAATTGTGTTCCCTGCAAAGGAGGAGTGCCGCCGCTCAAAGGCGAACCGCTCCATGCCCTCAGCCATCAGCTCCCCAATTGGAAGGTGATCAACGAGCATCACATCACTCGCGAATTCAAGTTTCCTGACTTCAAGGAGGCCTTGGATTTTGTGAACCGCGCAGGTGCCGTCGCCGAACAACAAGGCCATCATCCCGATATCTTGCTGAAATGGGGAAAAGCCGAGATCACTATTTGGACCCACAAAATCGACGGCCTGACCGAGAGCGACTTCATCATGGCCGCCAAGATCGATTCGTTGTATCCCGGGTAGAGCGGTTGCGTGCCGCGTGTCAGCCTGCAAACTCTCGCCCCCGCGCTGTCCACGGCCTTTGCGCCCACCCCCACAGCAGCGCCGGAACCACCATCACGAGGCCGGTAGCAATAGCAACCGCCTTCGCCGAATATCCCCAGTCGAGAAACAAGCCACACAGATAAGCCCCGATAGCGATGGTCAGCATACTCATGCCCAGATCTGCGGCAAAGACGCGTCCCCGAAAACGGTCTTCAGTGTTGAGTTGCAGAAGCGTGGTTGAAAATACCCAGATCGTGGAACCTCCGCAGTGGGCTAACACCACCCAGAAGCACGCCACCCAAACGGTGTTCGATGCTCCCAGCGCAGCGTAGCCAACTCCCACGACCAGGTAGCCGAACAGAACTCCCAGACGCAAACGCTCCTGCGAATGCCCGGCCCAACGCGCTGAAACCAACGGCCCGACTAATGCTCCCAGACCCCGTGCTCCAAGCAGCAGGCTCATCCCCAGCATGCCTCCACGTTGCGGGTCGATGCCTCGCCAATGCACCGGAAAGTAACGCTGCCCCATCACTGTGAAGAGTACCCAACTGGGGCCGATCATCAACTCTCCGGCCTTGCCGAAAATTGTGGCCAACAGGCGCCGGTTGCCACGCACGTAGCGGACACCTTCGAGAATTGGAGAGTGGTCCCACAGATCGCGGGCACGGAGCGGTGCGGCCGACTCGGCATGAGGTTCCTCGAATCTCATCCCGCGAATGAGCACGGCCGACGCCAAGAACGACAACGCATTCAAAATGAATACGGCATCCCGCCCCAACAGCGCGGCCACAACACCACCGACTGACGCGCCTACCAGCAGATTTACCGACCAGGTGGCGGAAGACAGTGTGTTCGCCAGGATCACATCTTCTCGCTCGGTGATGTTCGGGATCACCGAACTGCGCGCTGGCTCGAAAAACGCCGCCATCAGCGTCTCGACAAACAACAGCGGATAGACCAGCCAGACCAACGCCCGCGAGCGCACGAACAACATCAGAAAGACAATGACCATGCGGGCCAGATCGGCAGCGATCATGACGCGCTTGCGGCGAATGCGGTCGTTGACCACGCCCGCGACTGGCCCGATGAAGGTCTGCGGCAGCACTTGCAGCACCAATGCAAGCGCCACCGAACTCGCCTTACCCGTCAGTTGCAGCAACAGACTATAGATGGCAAGGGTATAAAACCAGTCGCCGAGCTCGCTTACGATCTGCGCCGACCATAAGCGCCGGAAATTGCGGTTGCGACGAACCAGACGCAGATACGCCGACAACGAAATCGACGTGATCGGGCGCTCCGGTTGCGGCTCCATAACTGGGGAAATATAGCGAACAAATACTGTACCTGCCGCACCGCACATCGGCAAAGCCGGGTCTCGCATCCCGCAAGTTGACTTCTCCGCACCGCTCAGCCTAACCTTGCCAACGCTGCACAATCGCTAACATTAACCTGACAGTCCCGTCTGTTACATACAGGAGCTAGCCCATGAAAGCGTTTCTGCGTTTGGCCACCGTCCTGGTCCTCAGCGTCATTGCGTTTTCCCAGACTGACGAGGTCGCTCCCAATGAGAACTTGGTCGCTGAAGGAATCCCCAAGATTCCCGCCTCTCTCGCCGAGTCGGCACAACGCTATGGAGAAAGCCGTTTTGCCGCCTTTGCAGGCTGGCACCCAACCCGCCGCGAGATGCTGATCACCACCCGGTTTGCGGATACTTCCCAGGTGCATCAGGTCAAGTTCCCCGGCGGCGCACGCACTCAGCTCACTTTTTTCCCCGATAACATCTTCAACGGAATCGACTACCAGCCGTTGAAAGGTGATTCCTTCACCTTCATGAAAGATGTAGGTGGAGGCGAGTTCTTCCAACTTTATCGTTACGACTTCGCTAGCGGCGACATCACGCTGCTCACCGACGGCAAGTCTCGCAACACCGACCCACATTGGTCGTATCAGGGTGACCGCGTCGCGTTCAGTTCCACTCGCCGCAATGGTAAGGACGTTGATGTCTGGGTGGTTAACGCCGCCGATCCCTCCAGCGCAGGCATGGTCGCGCAATTGGAGGGCGGAGGGTGGGGTGTCTCTGACTGGTCTCACGATGGCAAGAAACTGCTGGTGATCAACTCAGTCTCGGCCGCGGAGAGCTATCTCTGGCTGGTCGACATCGCCTCCGGCGCCAAGGATTTGCTGACGCCGGCGACTGGCTCAGAAACCGTGGCATACAGCAACGCCCGGTTCGCCAAAGACGACAAGGGCATTTACTTGACCAGCGACCGGGATTCCGAGTTTCAACGCTTGGTCTTTATGGATCTGGCGAACCGTAAGCCGGCCATTTTGACCCCCAACCTTAACTGGGACGTCGATGAGTTCGACCTTACCCGCGACGGGCGGTGGATTGCCTTCGAGTCAAACGAAGACGGTGCCAGTGGCTTGCACGTTCTCGATACCACGACCCGCAAGGAGATTGCCTTAGCCAAGCTGCCACTCTGCGTGATCTGGGGTCTGAAGTGGGATGAGAATGGAGATGAGTTGGGATTCAATCTGAGCACCGCCAGCCAGCCCTACGATGCGTATTCACTCGATATGGCTTCGGGCAAACTCGAGCGCTGGACCTTCAGCGAGACTGGCGGCCTGAACGCATCCAACTTTGCCCAGCCGCAATTGATTCATTGGAAGTCGTGGGACGCTCGTTCAATCTCCGGCTTCTTGTTCAAGCCACCCGCCAGATTCTCAGGCAAACGTCCCGTGATCATCGATATCCACGGAGGCCCCGAGGGTCAGTCCCGTCCCGATTACAACGGCCGGGGAAACTATTTCATCAGCGAACTGGGCATCGCCATCATTTATCCAAACGTGCGGGGTTCGACCGGTTACGGAAAGTCGTTCCAGAAACTCGACAACGGCTTTCTCCGCGAAGGTTCCTATCAGGACATCAACACGCTCCTCGACTGGATCCAGACCCAACCCGACCTCGACTCCAGCCGCGTGATGATCACCGGCGGCAGCTATGGCGGCTTCATGACCCTGGCGGTCGCCACCAACTACGACAACCGCATCTGCTGCTCGGTGGATGTAGTCGGCCCGTCCAACCTGGTAACCTTTCTCGAGCACACTTCCGGGTACCGCCAGGACCTGCGGCGCGTCGAGTATGGCGACGAACGCGATCCCAAGATGCGTGAGTTCCTGGAGCGCATCGCGCCCGCAAACAAGGCGAAGAACATCGCCAAGCCGCTGTTCGTGATCGCAGGCTTGAACGACCCGCGCGTGCCTGTTAGTGAGTCACAGCAGATGGTGAACGTCGTCCGTCAGAACGGCACACCAGTCTGGTGGCTCATGGCCAAGGACGAAGGCCACGGCTTCAACAAGAAGAAAAATCAGGACTACCAGTTCGACGCGACCGTCATGTTCGTGAAGGAGTATCTGCTGAAATAGAGGTCGTTGGCTGTTGGTCGCAGGTCGTAGGCCTCATCGCGAACGGCCGGCTTGGCCAAGGACCAAGGACCGATGGCCAACGACTATAATCCCTCCATGCTCGATGAGATCGCGTTTCGCAATCATGCCGATGCGGCATTGGGTTCGCTGAAGCAGAGCTTGATCATCGCCGAAGAATCCGCCGACTTCGAGGTTGAAGACCAGGCCGGAGCTTTGCAGATTTCGTTTGAGGATGGCACTCGCTTCGTGATCTCCCCCAACGCGCCAGTCAAGCAGATATGGATTTCCGCTCTGGCCACCAGCTTCAAACTCGACTGGTCAGAAGCCAAGCAAGCCTTCGTGCTAGGGAAAACCGATGAAGACCTGAAGCCGCTAGTCGCGCGCCTGATCAATCAACAATTGGGAGAAGAAACGGTCAAAATGTAGGTGCGGGCAACCCGCGGTGCCTTGCAGCATTCCGGGTTACGCGAGCTAACCATCCGCTCCCAACTTCTTCTTCAAGTCCCGCGCAATTTGTTGCCCGTGGAAGCGTCCATTCTCGATGAATATCTCATTCGTCCGCGATCCCGCCACGATCACTCCCGCCACATAGATTCCCGGCACATTACTCTCCAGGGTTTCCGGGTCGCACACCGGACGGCACTGGTCCCCAGAAAGCTCAATCCCCATGGAGCGCAGAAAGTCGTAATCAGGATGGTAGCCGGTCAGGGCAAAGACAAAATCGTTCTTCACCCGCACCATGCCTTCAGGAGTTCGCACCATTACGCAATCCGCAGCAATCTCCTGCACCGTGGAGTTGAAGTAGGCCTTGATCTCGCCCGCCTTGATGCGGTTGTCAATATCAGGCAGAATCCAGTACTTCACGTGCGCGTGCAGCGACGGCCCGCGATGGACCAGAGTCACGCGCGCTCCGTGCCGCCAAAGATCCAGCGCGGAAATCGCGGCTGAATTCTTTCCCCCAATCACCAACACGTCCAAATCAAAGAACGGGTGCGGCTCCTTGTAATAATGAAAGACCTTGGGCAACTCCTCGCCAGGAATGTTGAGCTGGTTGGCCATGTCGTAATAACCGGTGGCGACGACTAGTTTTCGGGTTTGATAATCAAAGATCCGGCCCAGCCGGTCGCTCGTGGTGACGTGAAAGTCGCCATCACGCCCATTCACTGTCTTCACCCACTGATACTGCGCCACCGGCAGGTGATAATGCTCGGCCACCTTGCGGTAGTACTCCAGCGCTTCTTCCCGCGTGGGCTTCTGATGAGCCGTGGTAAAGGGAAGGTCGCCAATCTCCAACAACTCGGGCGTGGTAAAAAACGTCATGTTGGCGGGATAATTGAAAATGGAATTTACCAGGCAGCCTTTGTCGATGACCACCGCCTTGAATCCAGCGCGCTGCGCCTCAATCCCGCAAGCTAGGCCGGTCGGCCCAGCTCCGATCACCAGCACATCCACCCGCGAACCCGAGTGCGCGTCAAACTGCGCCCGCGGCAAGGTATCGGGAATCTGAACCGCGTCGGAAATTTGCCTGGTCGGCAAGCTGTGAATCCTGAAGGCCGGGAAGACTCCGCTCCCAGCAGAAATCGCCCACCTTTTGGAGTTAACGATTCTAGCACGCGGGGAACGACAGGCTCTTCCCCGGACAGGTGCCCACGCGCGCTATAATTTTAGGTTACACGTGCCAATCTTGACGTACTGATCATCAGGGAGATTGATGCCAGTCTCATCCGCACGAGCCACCCGCACTGAATCCGACAGCATGGGAAAGATCGAAGTCCCGGCCAACGTCTACTGGGGCGCGCAGACCCAGCGTTCGCTGCTGCATTTCAACATCGGCCGCGACACCATGCCGCCAGAACTGATCCGCGCCTTCGGCATCCTGAAAAAAGCCTGTGCGCTCGTGAACCAGGATCTGGGCAAGCTGCCCGCCGACAAAGCCAAGCTCATCGCGCAGGCCGCCGACGAAGTCATCTCCGGCAAACTCAACGACCAGTTCCCGCTTCGCATCTGGCAGACCGGTAGCGGCACCCAGACCAACATGAACGTCAACGAAGTCATCTCCAACCGCGCCATCGAGCTGGCCGGCGGTGAGATGGGGTCGAAAAGGCCGATCCATCCCAACGACGACGTCAACATGTCGCAATCATCGAACGACACTTTCCCCGCTGCCATGCACATTGCCGCCGCGGAGCGCGTGAAGACTGCGCTGATCCCCGCAGTCAAGACCGTTCACGACGCCATTGCCGCCAAGGCGAAGGAATTCCAAAATATTGTCAAGATAGGCCGCACCCACTTGCAGGACGCTGTTCCGCTCACGTTCGGCCAGGAATTCGGCGGCTGGGCCAGCCTGCTGGAACGCGACATCCAGCGCCTGGAGCAAGTCTTGGGCGGGCTTTACGATCTGGCCATCGGCGGCACCGCCGTCGGCACCGGCTTGAACGCCCATCCCGAATTCGCCGAGCGCGCCGCCAAGCAGATTGCCGAGCTAACCGGGCTTCCCTTCCGCTCCCACGGCAACAAGTTCGCCGCGCTCTCGGCGCACGATGAAATCGTCTTCGCGCAAGGAGCGATGGAAACTCTGGCCGCATCCTTCATGAAGATTTCGAATGACATTCGCTGGTTGGCATCGGGCCCGCGCTGCGGCCTCGGTGAAATCTCCATCCCCGAGAACGAACCCGGCTCTTCCATCATGCCCGGCAAAGTCAATCCCACGCAGTGCGAGGCGATGACCATGGTCTGCGTGCAGGTTCACGGCGCAACCGCCGCCGTCGGATTCGCTGGCTCCCAGGGCAACTTCGAGCTCAACGTTTTCAAGCCGGTCATCATTTATAACTTCCTTCATTCGGTCACGCTGATCGCCGACGCCTGCCACGGATATGTCGAGTACATGATCAAGGGCATCCAGGTCGATAAAGCGAAAGTGGACTGGTACGTAAAGAACTCGCTGATGCTGGTGACCGCCCTGGCCCCCAAAGTCGGCTACGACAAAGCCGCCCAAATCGCCCACACCGCCCACGTCGACCACAGCAGCCTGCGCGAAGCCGCACTCAAACTGAAGCACCTCACCGGTGAAGAGTTCGATCAGTTGATGAAGCCGGAGAGGATGACCAGGCCGTAGATGCTTTCGCTTTTTCGTCGCCTTTGATATGCTGGCAATATGAAGGCACTACAGTTCGTCTTGGCGCCCGTCCTTCTGCTCGGCTGTCTCTCCGGTACTGCTCTATCGCAGCGCCCGGATACCGTCGAAAAGAAGTTGATGCGAAGCGCCCACGATGTGGAGTATGCGGTTATCCCGCTTATGTATTGGGGATCCCACGGTCATGAGCCTGAAAAGGCAGGGGTGGTGGGTACCGGCTTCCTCATCAATGAGGATGGTTACTTCGTAACCGCGGCCCATGTGCTCGCTCTCTACGAATCTGACTCCGCACAGCTAACTGCGACCATCCGCCAAAAGGACGGGAACGGTGGTGGCCGATGGTTCGATGTAATTGACAAAGACGAGAGCAGAGACTTGGCTTTGTGCAAAATCAAGGGGTTCACTCCGCACTTTCCCAAAGCCATGGTCGCCGACCATCCGGATTCACAAACGCCATTCGCAAGTCTGCAGGTCTCGGACGGGACGGTTCAGACAGGACAGTTTGTAGTCTTAGCTGGTTTTCCACTTGGCTCCTGGAATCCCACAATTCAGCTTGGTACGATTGCCGCTGTCAAGACTGTGAGTCCACTTGCCGGGCGGGTTCCTGCAGGTCAGCGAGAGCTTTTGCAGATAAGCGTCTCCGGAAACAAGGGAAACAGCGGATCACCCGTGATCTCTCTCGACAGCGGCAAAGTAGTCGGAGTCATCGTCCAAGCAGTACCCGCTCCCGCTGTACTCCAGCGTCGACGCGCCCTTGCCATTCGGTCAGAGCTCAGGGATCATGCTCGCCGTTCCTGCGTCTTGGGTGTCGGAGCTTCTGAAGAAGCACACTGTACGTAGCGTCGGTAAACCGCCCTCGTGAGTTTGTTTAGGTTGGAGGTCAAGCCCTAATGATAAAAGCAAAGGTGATCAAATGGGGCGACGGTCTAAAGTCCGCATTCCCAAGACCGTGGCCAAAGAACTTCGCCTGAAGGCGGGTGACTCCGTGATGACAGATGCTTGCGATGGTCACATCGAGTTATGCCGCGCAGTCCCGACACTGGAGGAGTTAGTAGCTGGAATCACGCCCGAGAACCGTCACGGGGAAATTGATTGGGGGCCGGACGTTGGGAAGGAAATTATCGACCGGTAGCCCTAGATCTCTTACTCCGCTCTGGCCTCCGCCAACTCCACAGCCGTCTTCGCTACCATCTTCGGCATAGTCGAAATCGTAATCACGCTTACCAGCACCAACACGCTCCCAAACACTGTCCGTAGCCCGATCGTCTCGCCGCCTACGAAATATCCGACCAGAACCGCAACCACGGGATTCACATACGCATACGTTCCCACCTTCGTCGGCGATTCGTAGTGCAACAACCAAATGTAGGCAGTGAAGGCCACGATGGATCCCGCGACAATGAGATAGAGCAATGCAAACCACGCTGTCCACGAAACCGCCTGGATGCGGAACCCCTTGAACTCGCCGGTTAGCGCCGCCAGAACCAGCAGTTGGATGCCTCCAGCCAGCATCTGTGCCGCAGCGCTCATGGGCTTGGACGCAGGCAGAGTGAGCCGCCGAGTCAGAATTGTGGCCACTGACCAACAAACCGCCGCCACCAGTAACGCCAGCGCGCCCGCGCGATCAATCGGAGCTTCCCCAAATGAAAAAGACCGGTTCATCAGTACCGCAACACCACACAGGCCAGCCAGCAGCGCCAGGCTCAAACGCACGGTCAGGCTCTGCGTCCGCAGTATGGCAACTTCCAGCAGCGTAATGAATATCGCGATAGTGGCCAGCACCACCGCCGCAATCCCCGAAGGCACCCGCTGCTCCGCCCAGAACACGCAGCCATAATCGATGAGAAAGATCAGCGTCCCTTGCAGACAAATTCCCGCCCATTCGCGCCGGCTGGGATGTGCGATACCCTTGATCCGCATCCAGCCGTAAAGGGCCAGCCCCGCCAACACAAAGCGCAGCCCTGCCAAGAGAAACGGTGGCACCTCGCGGACTCCCACCCGGATCGACAAATACGTCGATCCCCAGACAAAGTAAATGATGGCGAAGGCCAGCAGGATTTTCCATGACGCCGGACGGATTTCCATGCGCTATAGATGACACTGCCACCGTGGCGGAACCATCTCTGGCTATGAAAGATTTCTATAGGGGAAAGAACTATCTCTTATTCCGGCTCACAAAGGCCAGTCCGCTGAGCCTGGCCACCTGCTCAGCCGCAATTCCCTTACTCGCAACCAGCACGTGAAAGCTCTCACCCATACCGGCAGGCGTCACCAGATGCTTCAGTTGCAGCGCAACTTTGGCGCGCTCTTGCGGCAAGCGGCAGTCGTCGAAGGCATCGGCGAATTGATTCCGTTCGCCGATCCCCATCAGGAATTGCGACTGGGTCAACAGCGGTTCTACCTCCATGCCCTGCTGCTCGGCAGCCGCGGCCAACGCCGTAAAGTTCACATGTGTCGTGATGTCTTGTTCGCCGGGGGCTTCATAGGGGTTGGCAGAAACGGAATGCTTGCGATATGCCATGATGGTGCCGCGATGGCGTCCGGCAAGTTGCTCGGCGCGGGTGTAACCGTAGTCGATGGCAATAAGAAACCCCTGTTGGATGCTGGCTGCCAGTTGAGTCATATAGCTCTGGGCGATGCAGGCAGTCTCGACACGCTCTCCATCTTCGGCGTGGACGCTGTAGCCACCAAGGTACGCAAGACTGTCAGTGGTAGCTGGAACCCAGGTCTCGACAAAGCGTCCGTCTTTCTCCGCGATGCGCAATTCGCCCCACGGACTGAGCACTTCAACCGGCAGCGCGTCGAAGAACTCATTAGCGAAGACGATGACAGGAACGCTGGACGCCGCGGCTGCATCCGTGGCGCAAGCACGGGCGTGCACAGCCTCGGCCGCGCTGTGAAGCTCGTCAGGTAACGGCAGCTTTAGGCCCTGAGGAAACGACGCATTCCCCGCTACGAAATGCCGTTCCAAAGTGACCTGCAGTTGTGCCTGCAGCCCGGCCGACTGTTCCCACAACGAATAATGCAGCGCCCCAAAGAACTCCGGAAACTTCTTCTCCGACCAATCGAGCACATCGCGCGCGAACAACCCCCTCCCCGGCCCCAATTCCAGGATCTCAATCCTTTCCGGCGAGCCCAGTATCCTCCACATCTCTTCAAACTGACGCGCTAGCAGCCGCCCGAAAACGGCATGCACATCGCTTGATGTGTAAAAGTCTCCCGCTCTTCCAAACTGTTCCACCTTCCGCGAATAGTAACCATGCTGCGGATCGTACAGACACATCTCCATGTATCGCGAAAACGGAATCGGACCGCTCGCACGAATCTCCTGGATGATCTTCTCGCGCAGGCTCACATGCCTTCCCGTTGGCGCTCAACGCGATTTTGCGGCGTGCGAGTGAACATTTCGATCAGGTAGTCGTGCAGGCAGTCAAAGAGTTGGCGCTGAAACGTCCACTCAAACTGAGGATGGTCCAGGTCGCGGGGATGCAGCTCGAAGTAATAGGTATGCACTGGAATGTCAGGATTCTTGAACTTGATGATGACCTCGACCGCCTCGCCCTTGCCGCGTGCAGAGAAGTCGAGCAAGGGGTGCTCGTATAGCCGCAACTGCTGGAACACGCGGTCAAGACGTGTTTCGGAAGATTCGGGCACGAAATGATTCTAACGGAAGCAGTACCAACCGACGGACTATAGAAAACCCGACAGTACTGGAGATTTCGGTAGACTAGAGCTATTCATTGGAGCCACCGATTTCACCCATGAAAACCGTCGGCATCATCGGAGGCATCGGACCAGAGTCGACCATCGACTATTATCGCGCCATCCTCGCGGCCTATTGCGAGCAACGGACCGACCGCAGCAACCCGTCCATCATCATCAACAGTATCGACCTGGACAAGGCGCGGGAGATGTTCGAAAACAATCAACTCGATGCAATCGTCACCTACCTGACCACCGAACTACGCCGGCTTTCGGCGGCGGGCGCACATTTCGGTGTTCTCTCCGCGAATACTCCTCATTTGGTTTTCGACGAACTGCGCAGACAGTCGCCAATTCCGCTGATCAGCATCGTAGAAGCAACCTGTGACGCCGCCAAAGACATGGGCTTCACCAAGCTGGGTCTATTGGGCACCCGTTTCACCATGCAAGGGCGATTCTATCCCGACGTCTTTTCGCGGAAAGGTATCCAGTTGGTCGCACCCGGTCCCGACGAGCAAGCCTACATTCACAGCAAGTACTTTGCGGAGTTGGTCAAGGGCGTATTTCTACCGGAGACCCGGCAGCAGTTGCTGGACATCATCCATCGCATGAAAGAACGCGACAACATCGAAGGAGTCATTCTGGCCGGAACCGAACTGCCCTTGATCTTACGAGGCACGACCAAGCCAGTCGTCCCCTTCCTGGACACGACTCAGATTCATGTGCAGGCAATCGTCAGAGAGTTGTTGGCTTAACAGCGAGGCCCCGGCACGAAGGCATCCTTCAGACTAGATACGCTCTCTCGCCGTCCCCGATCACCACACCCGGCAAACGTTCTGCGGCATCATGGGCTGGCCAGTCTTGCAGCCGAAGGCCTCGCCGAACTCCGGCATGTTTTGCACTACGCCGTTCACGCGAAACTGCCGCGGCGAATGCGGATCGGTCTGCACCTGCAATCTCAACTGCTCTGGCCGCGTGTCCCCACACCAGGTCTGTCCATGGCCGAGAAAGAACTGCTGAATCGCCGTATAGCCGTCCTGTTTCTGCTTCACATTGATGTTCTTTCTCTGGGCATCCTCCAGAAATGCCATAAAGGCAAGCCGCAACCCGCCGTTGTCAGCGGTGTTTTCCCCTAGAGTCAGTTTGCCATTCACTTTGACATCGTCCACCACAACAAAGCTGCCGTACTCCTTCACCGTGCAGTCGGCTTTCTCATCGAATTTCTTGCCGTCCTCGGGCGTCCACCAGTCCGACAAATTGCCATTGCCGTCGAACTGGCGCCCCTGGTCGTCGAAACCATGCGTCAATTCGTGACCGATGACGCCGCCGATGTGGCCGTAATTCTCCGCGTCGGTAGCCTTGGGGTCGAACAGAGGCGGCTGCAAAATCCCCGCCGGAAAGTTGATATCGTTCATGCTGGGGTTGTAGTACGCATCAACCGTGGGCGGGCTCATGCCCCATTCTCCACGATCAACCGGCTTGCCTATCTTGGCTATTTGCCGGAGGTTCTCAAACACAATGCCTCGTTGCACATTGCCGAACGCGTCGTCGCGCTTGACCGTCAATTTCGAATAATCACGCCACTGGTTGGGATACCCGATCTTGTCTGCGACGGCGTGAAGCTTCGCCTTGGCTCGAACCCTGGTCTCCGCACTCATCCAATCCAGCGTGTCGATGTCGCGGTCCATCGCCGACTCGATGTCTTTGACCATCTGCACCGTGGCATCCTTACTGGAAGAAGCAAACTCTTGCGCCACATAGACCTGCCCCAAAGCCTCTCCCAGTGCGCCGTCCGTCGTTTGCACGCAACGCTTCCAGCGCGCCCGTTGCTCCGGCTGTCCTCTCAGTTTGTGGCCAAAGAAATCGAAATACTCATCGTCGAAAGCCGTGGGCAAAACGATGCTCGGCACTCCATTGATCAACTGCCACCGCAGATACGCCTTGATCACGCTCATTTCGGTCGTATCCAGCAGCGCGCTCAGCCCTTTGAAAAACTCAGGATTGGTTACATTCACCTGCGCAACTCCCGGCGCTCCGCCTTCCGCAAGAAACTTGGGCCAGTCGAGGTTAGGTGTCAGCTTCTGCAGTTCAGAAACTTGCATCACGTGATAAACCTTATTGGGATCACGCTGCGTGGTGATGTCCATGGAGACTTTGGCTAGCGCCGTCTCCAGTTGCATGATGCTCTGAGCATCGCTCGTGGCCGCGCTTTCCGATTCCCCCATCAACTTGAGTGTATTGACGATGTGCTGCACATATTCTTTCCGGGTCTTTTCCGGGGCGTCACCAGTGCGGAAATAGTAGTCGCGCTCGGGCAGTCCAAGGCCGCCTTGGTCCACCAAAGCAATCTGTTTGGTGGCATCCTTAAAGTCTTGTTGCTCGCCGAACCCAAGAAATGCATTCGCATTGATCAACTGGAAATGTGCCAGCAGCGAGGTCAACTCACTCTTGTCCTTGAGTGCAGCAACCCGGTCCAGTTCCGGCTGCAACGGCCCCAGTCCTTTCTTGTTAATCGCATCCGCGTCCAGGCAAGAAGCATAGTAGTCACCGATCTTCTGCTCGTTCGGCGTACGGCTCGCGCCGCCCTCGCCCGCCTTCTCCAGCATGGTGTGCAAAATATATTCATTGCGCTCGGCGACCAGCGCGCCGGTTCCGTAGCCGGAGCGATCCTTGGGAATCGGATAGTATTTCGTGAAGTTTCCGCAGGCGTATTTGAAGAAGTCCACGCACGGATCCGCTCCGCTATCGATGAAACGCTGATCGAGACCGCTCAGAAGCTCAGGCTTCTTTTCCGAACTGCTGCTCGTGGCTTGGGCCAGCAACATCGAACTCACGCTGCAAATCGTTAGCAGCAAGATTGCCACACGAAGGGCTCCATGCCTGGTCATAGTTGTCCTTTGAGGATAAATTGAGAATACCAACAGATTAGTTAACCAGATCAAACTAACAATCGTACAGTGCCGCTGAGCCCGGTCTCACTCGTACCGCAACGCCTCAATCGGATCCAGCCTTGCCGCCTTCACCGCCGGCAGCATTCCACTCACAATTCCCACCAGACTCAGAATCGCCGTGGACAAGATCAGCGTCGCCGAGTTGATGATCAAGTGAATGTCACCCTCGCTGGCGTTTTCTTCGAACGCGCTCCACAGCGTCAGTGAACCCACCGACCACGAGACCAAGTATGCAAACGCTACTCCCAGCAGACCGCCCAGTGCGGTGATCACCAGCGCTTCCGCAAGGAATTGAAACAGGATATGCCACTTCCGCGCGCCCAGGGCTTTCTCCACACCAATTTCACGCGTCCGCTGGGTCACTGCGACCAGCATGATATTCATGAGCCCAACCCCACCGATCCCTAGTGTCAGCAAGCCGATGAAACCCAGCAAAACCTTGATGCCGGTAGTGATGACTTCCAGATCGGCCAAGTCGGAGAACACATCGAACACGAAAACTGCTCGCTTGTCTTTGGGATCGAACTCGTGATGAAAGGCCATGGAATTACGAATGGCCTCGACGACCTTCATATGGTCGCCCTCGTACTCCATCACAATCGAGTTCAGGTAGTAGGTGTTCATCAGGTCGTTCATCGCACTGTACGGCACGTACACATGTTCATTCAGGTTGTCGTCGCTGTTGTTGATCACATGTTTGAGCACTCCGACAATTTGGTAGGAGATGCCATCTACGCGAATGCTTTCTCCAATCGCATTCTGGCCAGAAAACAGCTTCTTCTTTAAGTCCGCGCCGATGAATGCCACCCGAGTGTGGGTGTAGTCGTCAGCCTCACTGAATGCGCTGCCTTCGGCAAACTCCATGCGCCGCATGCGCGGGTAAATCGCATAGACGCCGCTCACCGCGTAGTTCGAGCTTCGCGTTCCGTACGCCACCGCACATTGCTTGAAAGCCTCAGGCGAAAGCCGTTTTAGAAGAGGTACTTCTCCCCGGATGTACTCCAGATCATTGATCGTCAGTTTGACTTCACTACCCGCCTTGGTCCCGCCGGCCTGAAGCGACGTCCGTCCAGGAAACACAAACACCAGATTGGTTCCAAAGGAGCGAAATGCAGCCATTAGTCCATTTTCAAACCCAGATCCGTAAGCCAGCAGCAAAACTACGGTAGCGATACCCCAAGCCATGCCCAGCATGGTGAGCACACTGCGGCGTTTGTTGAATCGTAAAGCGCCGTAAGCCTGCCTGCCCAGGTCACGAATCATTATTACTCCTGCCTCAAAGCTTCTACTGGGACCATATGAGCCGCCTTGCGTGCCGGATACAGCCCAGCCGTGATGCCCGCAATCGCCAGCGAAAGAATTGCCGACACTGCCGACATCGGCACGATCCGCGGCGTGTCGAATCCCTCGGGCGACGGCAGTTGTCCCAGCAAAGTCATGAATCCCCCCGCCAGCACCAGACCGATCCCGCCGCTGAACATCGTCAGAAACATACCTTCGACAAAGAACTGCGTCAGGATATTGCGATGAGTCGCGCCCAGCGCCTTTCGCAAACCAATCTCCCGCGTCCGCTCGGTAACCGAGACCAGCATGATGTTGATAATCCCGATCGCCCCCAGCCCCAGGGTTACGAAGCCTACAACGCCGAGGAAGTAATCCATGGCATTGAAAATCTTATCCACGCGCTGAGAGTTCTCGATCGTGTCCCAATCTTCAAACGCATCTTCCAGCTTGGGATCGAAGCGGTGCCGCCGGGCGATGATCTGATGCACTTCCGCTTTCGACCGCAGGTGCTGGGCCTTGTCCAGCGGCCGGTAGTTAATGAACGAAACCGCGTTCTCTACGTTGTCGCCCTTGAGCGGGAACAGGTCCCGCATGGTTTCCAGCGGAACAAAGATGCGGGCGTTGGTGCCGTTGTTGCCGTCTTGTCCCACTTTCGCCAGCACCCCGATCACGTCGAAGCGGACCTGGTTCAGCAGCAGCGTAGCTCCCACCGCCGGCCGCCCTGGATACACATTCTTGAGCAGTTCCCAGCCCACCACCGCAACCCGGCGGTGCTGTGTATTGTCTTCATCGTTCAGCCAGCGGCCGGTTCCAATGGGGATATTCCGAATCTCGTTATAAACGGGCGCCACACCAAATACCTGTCCATTGGTGGATCCATAATCGCTGACCGCGCGAATATCCTCGCGATTGATCACAGGCGACACCACGCGCAACGTGTGGGCCTCATCGCGAATCGCAAGGTAGTCGTCGTAGGTGAAATGATAAGTCTGGCCGGCTTGCAGGCTGCCCGCCACCGCGGGAATCCGCCCCGGAAAAATAAACATGATGTCCTGCCCCAGATTGGCCAATTGTTTCTCTTGGCCGCTGCGGAAACCCTCTCCAAGTCCGACCAGAAGCAGCAACGAACCCACGCCCCATGCGATCCCGAACATGGTCAGGAACGAGCGCAGCTTGTGCGCCCACAATGTGGCCAGCGACTGACGAACGATATCGACCAGCGTTCTCATGAATCCTTGTGATGCAGGCGCGAGCGTCCTAGCTGTGCTTCCCTACCGTGTTTACGTAACCGCCTCGCAGAAAGTTCCCGCAGCTTATACGTTTCAATTACTTGGACGGAAATCCCACGGCAAAGATAGCGGCCCGCGGACCCATTGACGTCCTCCCAACCTGTTTTTACAATTCGCTATCCAGACATTTGTCTTCCCGTCTAAACCGTCGTTTCTTAGCCGAAATCCCAGGTTTTATCAGGAAAACAATTCAGAAGCGGAGGGTTCGTTCCATGTTTAACAAGTCGGTTGCAGGATTCATCGTGATTTTCGTGCTGGCGTTTGGAGTCTCCTCCTCCCTCGCCCAGTCGGCCTTGCTGGATATACCCCGGCAGAGCCAGCACGCCGTCGTCATCCAGCGCGTCGGCATCACCGACATCACCATCAGTTACCACCGCCCCCTGGTCAACAAGCGCGAAATCTGGGGAAAGCTGGTTCCCTATGGTGAAGTGTGGCGCGCCGGGGCCAACGAGAATACAACCATCAAATTCACCGACAACGTGACCATCAACGGCAAGCCTCTGGCCAAGGGCGCTTATGGTCTCCACATGATCCCGGGAGCAAGCGAGTGGACGGTCATATTCTCGAACATCCACACCGCCTGGGGCAGCTTCACCTACAAGGAAGCGGACGATGCGCTGCGCGTGACCGTGAAACCACAGCCCGCAGATTTCCGCGAAGCCCTGACCTATGACTTTGATGATGTGAAGGCGGATGCCGCCGTGGCCACGCTGCGCTGGGAAAAGGTAGCCGTACCATTCAGCGTCGCGGTCGACGTGCACGACACCGTGAAAGCCAGCCTGCACAACCAACTCCAGGGCCTGGCGCAATACACTTGGGAAGGCTGGGACGACGCCGCCACCTATCTGCTCGGCGAAAAGTACGATCTGGACGAGGCCTTGAAGTATGAAGAAACTTCCATCGGCACCGAACCGCGTTTTGATAACTTCCTGACCAAGTCGCAAATTCTGGAGGCAATGGGCCGAAAGGACGACGCTGAAGTGGCGAAAAAAGAAGCCCTCGCCCGCGCTACCGCCGGGCAGCTATATGCTTACGGTCGCCTGCTGCAAGGACAAAAGAAGCAGGACGAGGCCTTCACCTACTTCCGCCAAGCTGCCAAGAAAGATCCCAACGACTGGACGGTACACGACGGCACCGCCAGAATCTATTCCGCCCAGGGCGACTTCCCCAACGCTCTCAAGGAAATGAAGCTCTCCCTGGCAGGCGCGCCCGACAATCAGAAAATATTTGTCGAGCCGCTAGTCAAGAAGCTTGAGGCCAAGCAGGACATCAACAAGAATTAACTCATGTGGGGCGGACACTTTTGTCCGCCGCCTTTGACTTTGCTTTTGAAGTTGCGAATCGGCAGCTCAGGTGGGCCCCGTCCTTGTCTCTCCGTCTTTGGACAGAGACAGGACGGGGATTTTCTCTTAACTACGAAGCCTTGAACACGGCCTTAGGCGGAGAACACATGGATTCAAACCAGCGGCTGATATAAACCTGGGCGTGTGCCTCGCCACAGAAGTGCCGGGCGGTGGGACTGTTGGCCGCGTTCAGGTCCCATTTGACCACCGCGAGCTTCTGATCTCCGCACTCGATCACAAACCAATGGATCGGATTCCCACTGACAATCCCGCAAATCTCGCATTGGAATTCCTTCAGACTCGACATGCCTTCTCCTCACGACCGCTAATCGCCAGCTTTGGCAACCGGCTTCTCAGCTTTCTGCTCCGGATATTCATACACCCCACGCCCGGTTTTTCGCCCCAAACGCCCCGCCTTCACATACTGCACCAAAAGTGGTGCAGGCCGATATTTCTCGCCCAACGACTTGTGCAGGTACTCAAGAATCGACAGCCGCGTATCCAACCCCACCAAATCCACCAGCTCAAACGGCCCCATGGGATGGTTCAAGCCCAACTTTAAGGCGTTGTCGATATCTGCCGCAGACGCAATGCCTTCCGCCAGCATATAAAACGCCTCATTGCCGATCATGGCGTTAATGCGGCTGGTGATGAACCCCGGCGATTCCTTGATCACCACGACTTCTTTACCCATCCGCCGTCCGACCTCGGCCGCAGTGGCCACGGTGTCGTCGTCCGTCTCGAGCGCCCGCACCACTTCCAGCAACTTCATCTTGTGTACCGGATTAAAGAAGTGCATCCCAATGCATTTCTTCGCACGATAGGTCACGCTGGCAATTTCGGTCACGCTGAGCGAAGACGTATTCGAAGCCAGAATCGTCCCCGGTCGGCAGATCTTGTCCAGCAGCGTAAAGATTTCAATCTTCGACTCCATCTCCTCCGGCACCGCTTCAATCACCAGATCAGCTTCACGCGCCGCTTCCTCCACACCACCTGCATACTCCAGTCGGGCAAATGCCGAATCAGCGTTGGCAGCAGAAACTTTCCCCAACCCAACTGCTTTATCGAGGTTGGCACGGATTTCCGTCTCCGCATTTCGCAGCGCATTGGGCAGCAAATCTTCCAGAATCGTGCGATAGCCGCCAAGCGCAGCCACGTGCGCAATACCGCGGCCCATGGTCCCCGCCCCGATCACGGCAATGGTCTTGACCTGCCCCACTACTTCGCTCCTTTCTCCAACTGTGCGACGATGGCATTCAAGTTCGTGCCCGCGGCGCGCAGACTTTCCGCCAGGCGCTTCGACTCCTCCGCATCCATGCCGGCAACAAAAGCCTGGATGCGCCGCAGCGTAGTCACAATGTCATCCACATAATTAATCAGGCGAATCAATTCTCCAGATGTTCCCATATCGACCTTTACTCCTCTTGTGCGGGATGGCAGTCAGTTCAGAACAGTGACAAGACCGTCAAGAATGTCTTGGGGCTTCCTCTGTGTACCTCTGTGTCCTCTGTGGTTATCGCTTTTACCGTCGATACTGCGTAGGCTGCGGACCCTTCTCCAGCATCTCGCGGTTCCAGATCGCCCCTTCGCGAGTGTAACTGGCCAACTCGAAATCCTGGGTCAGTTCCAGCGCATCGGTGGGACAAGCGTCCTCGCACAATCCACAAAACATGCACCGGCTCAGGTCATACGTGAAAGTGGTCAACTCCTTGCGCCGGGTCTTCTCATTGCGCTCGCTGGTCACCATGATGAGATGCTCCGGGCAGGCCAGCGCGCACAAGTCGCACGAGATGCACATGGTCTCATTCGTGTCCGGATTCACGTTCAGCCGCGGCGCTCCGCGATACCGCTCCGCCACTTGCGGCCGCTCCAGCGGATACTGTTCGGTATAAATCTCCCGGGGATCCTGATAGCGAAACGTCACCCTCAGTCCCTTGAGCAGGTCGATGAAGAACACTTTGCGAAGCAGGTTGGCCAGTCCCATGACCCAGCAAGAATACCATTAGCCAGCTAAAATGCAGAAGACGCATGTCTATCCCAGCCAACGACCGACGACCGACGACCAACGACGAGATTTGGATGGAGGAAGCCCTCCGCGCCGCCCAGCGTGCGCTCGAAGCGGGCGAAGTTCCTGTTGGCGCCGTCGTGGTTCACAACGGCAAAATCGTCGGCCGCGGCTGGAACCAAAACCTCGCCGACACTGATCCCACCGCCCACGCCGAGATCATCGCCTTGCGCGACGCCGGCAAACACCTCGGTAACCATCGTCTGGGAGACTGCGAGCTGTTTGTTACAATTGAGCCGTGCGCGATGTGCGCCGGAGCGCTGGTGCATGCCCGGCTCAAGCGCCTGGTCTACGGGGCCGACGACCCCAAAGCCGGCGCGGTGCGCTCGGTCATGCAAGTGCTGAACCACCCCAGCTTGAATCACCGCATGGAGGTGCAGTCAGGAGTTCTGGCAGGCCGCAGCGCCGAACTACTGCAAGAGTTCTTCCGAAGCCGTCGCTAGTGGGCTTGTAGCTAAGAGCCAAGAGCTGTTTTGCCACGGAGAGGTGCGTGAGTGGTTGAAACGATCCGCCTCGAAAGCGGACATACCTTAACGGGTATCGGGGGTTCGAATCCCTCCCTCTCCGCCAGTTATTTTCAACAGCAACACCTACCTTACGACCGCCGTCATCGCCTTCAGCTCGATCCCAGGCTTCGGCTGTGTGATCATCTCCGGGATCATCGCCGGCAGCTTCATCGCCCACACTAGCGACACCGCCGACGAAACCACCGCCAGCGACCAGACCAAATAACGGCTGCTCACCATCCAGTGAAATCCGAATCTTCCGATCACCAACCATCCCAGAAACATGGCACACCCTGCCACCGCCGGGAGCCAGCGTTCGCGAGCGCTGAATTTCACCGTTCGCACCATGCATGCCTGCATCCACAGGGTGAACGGCAGCGACACGATCAAATCGAACAAATAATGCTCGCCCGTGGCCAGCGTGTCAAACACGGTAGCAACAGCCAACACTGCAGCCACAACCCGTGCCCAGCGCGACAGTCCCCGAGTGTTCAACCAGATCAGCAGCGCCCAAGTCAGATGCAGCGAAGGTACGGCGTTGCGCGGAAACGCCGGCAGCACCGGAATACTTTCCAGCGCCAATCGGTGCAGCATGGGATACGGTAAATAAGCGTTGGGGAAATCGACGGCGAAAGCATAGTGAGGACCGCACACCGGAAACACACTGAAGAACAAATATCCCACCATGGCGGGAGCGAACAGCAACTCAATCAACTCCCATAACGGTTTTTCCCGGCGCGCCATGAAACCCGCATACAGCGCCGCCATTGCCAGCACGATTCCTTCATAGCTGACTTTCACCGCGGGAAATAGCCACGGGTTCGCGTTCAACATCTTTCCCAGCACAAAGCTGGGCTGGAAACCCAGGGCTCCGTCGAAAGCGTAAGCATACAGATCGAGAGTCCTGGCGTGGATCAGCGACGCCATATTGAGTGAGTATTGCGCGCCCAGGGTCAGGAAAGTCAGTGCGGCTCCCGGCAGAAGCGCACGGTAACTGGCCGATTCTACCTCGCGGCCTCGCCACAGGATCGCGCAACTCATTACCAAGAGACTGGCCAGGCCGAGTGGCCCCATCACCTGCACCAGCAGCGTGGCCACTCCCTCGTAGCGACCCCACACTGTCGCCGCCACTCCGATCGTCCCGAGTCCGCCCACCAAAGCAACGCGAGACCACCCCGGCCGCGCCGCCAGAAAAAGCAGAAACGCTCCGCCCAGCCCGTAGCCAATAAACGGCTGTTTGAAGTCGAGATTCAGTACGGCTTCAATCGCAATCGCCGCCAGCAGAGCGCAAACTAGAACTCCTGCGATGACCGGCAGGCCTTGCCGCGGAGCACTGTTTTCTTCCGGCATAGGATGGAAATTGCAAAGTAACACGCCGCTTCCCACGCCACAATAGACGCAGAGGTTCCGCCGGTCACGCGCGTAACGGCAAACGCTTCAAATGTCGATCTGCTTCTCTGTATGCCGGCTGACGTACCAACATGGGCTGTAGCCGAAGTGAGGAAACAGCGAGCGCACGCACACCTGGTCCTGCGGTGAGTTGTACTGGTATTCCGTCTTGCCATTCTTTTCGTGGATCACATAAACCGAGGTCACGCTGACGCTGCCGAACACATCCTCATGCCGCCAGCTGCGATAGCGGAGGGAGATCCCGTCGCCGCCGTAAACCATCGCCGCCAGCACCAACGCGACACTCAGCAAACGCACCACCAGAGGCTTCATGGGATATCGTAAATAAAGTGACATACCATTAGGTTCCATACAAGTTGCGGTCGAGGCGCAAGAGGTCCAATGGCAGAATCAGAGATTGAAGTCCGGAAACTGGGCGCAGAAGACGCGCAATCGTTTTGGCAGCTGCGCTTAGCAGGGCTGGAGCAGGAGCCGCGGGCATTCACCGAGTCCGTCGAGGAACATCGAAAAATGGCAGTCGATGAGGTGGCCCGCCGCCTGAAGGGCACGGTTGCGCACGGCAACTTCGTGATGGGGGCCTTCACCAAGAATGAAGACCGCCTCGTGGGGATGGCAGGATTCTTCCAACGCCCAGGCCCAAAGATCCGCCATCGAGGCCTCATCTGGGGCGTCTATGTACAAAGCGAATGGCGCAAGCAGGGCGTCGGGCGGTTGCTGCTCGCCGAGGTTCTGCGCCTGGCTCGGACGATACCTGATCTTGAGCAGATCCACCTTGCGGTGGCTACGGACCAGTCTGCCGCCCGTCGACTGTATGCGTCCTTGGGATTCGAAACCTACGGCCGCGACGTTCACGCCCTCAAGCTCGGTGACAGCTACGTCGATGAAGAGTTGATGCTGCTCCAGTTGAAGGGTTAGAGGTCGCCAGCCCCTACACCACAAAATACTTCGCCCCCGGATGATGCACCACAATCGCCGACGTACTCTGCTCCGGCTCCAGCAAGAAACCAGTCGTCAGTCGCACCCCGACATTCTCTTCCGGCTTCAGCAAAGTAAACAACTTGGTCTGATCTTCCAAGTTCGGGCACGCCGGATAGCCAAACGAATAGCGCGATCCGCGATACTTCTGATGGAACAAGTCCCGTATGTGCGGCGAGTCCTCCCCGGCAATCCCCAAATCTTCACGCATCTTTTTATGCAAATACTCCGCCAGCGCCTCCGCAGTCTCCACACTCAGCCCGTGCAGATAAAGATATTTGGTGTACTCCCCACCCTCGAACAAGCGCTGCGTTTCCTCCGATGCTCTCGATCCAATCGTCACCAACGAAAGCCCAATCACATCCATCTTCCCGGCACTCTTCGGTGCAAAGAAATCCGAAACACTAAGCCGCCGCCCCTCCCGCTGCCGCGGAAAAGTAAAACGAAGAATCTCCGTCTCCCCCTGTGTTCCCCCGTGACCTCTGTGGTGAAGACTATCCTCAGGCTCATACACAATCACATCGTTCCCATCACTCTGAGCCGGGAAATATCCATACACAACTTTAGGATCAAACCAACCAGCCGCGATGACCTCTTCTTCCAGTTGCTTCTTGATCGGCCGGAACTTCTGTTCCACCAGCCGCACGTAATCTTCCTGTGAGGCGGTCTTCAGCTGCCACTGATTCTTGAACAGCGCGGTGTCGTTGATGTACTGAAACACTTCGCGCAGGTCCCAGTCCTTCTTGACTTTCACACCCCAGAACGGAGGCACCGGAATATTCGGCGCATCGCTTACCACCGGGCTGCGCTCGGCAAACACTGGGCCACTCTCTTCATCCACCGCAACGGCCTTGGCGTACTCCTTGACCGTGCGGCCTTCCTGCAATCGGCTTTCGCGATTGCCGTTAGGCGCAGAGATGTCCTGCATGATATGCAGGCCGGCGAAAGCGTCGTCGGCATAAAACACCGCATTCGAGTACTCGCGCCGTAGATCGTCTTCGACATACTTGCGCGTCAGCGCAGCCCCACCGCAAATCACCGGTATCCCCAGGTTCTGCCGCTGCAAGTCCTGAATCACATACTTCATCTCCAGCGTTGACTTCACCAGCAACCCGCTCAAGCCGATGGCGTCCGCCTTATGTTCCAACGCCGACTTGATGATGGTGTCCCCCGGCTGCTTGATCCCGAGGTTCACCACGCGAAATCCGTTGTTGGTCAGAATAATGTCCACCAGGTTCTTCCCAATGTCGTGGACATCGCCCTTCACCGTGGCTAGGACGATGGTTCCCTTCTGCGAGCCTTCCACCTTCTCCATCTTTGGCTCGAGATACGCCACCGCCTGCTTCATCACTCCGGCGGAGTCCAGCACCGACGGCAACTGCATCTTGCGTGCGCCGAACAGCTCACCCACTGTCCGCATTCCGTCGAGCAGCACGGTGTTAATCAGTTCCAGCGGCGTGTACTCGATCAGAGCATCTTCCAGCAACTGTTCCAGAGTCTTGCGCTGTGCGCCGTCGCCCACCGCCTTTTCGCCGTTGATAATGGCAAACTTCAACTTGTCATCGACCGAGAGAGTTTCGACATGTGCCGTGGTCGAGGCTTGCGCCTTCCCCTTGGTTCCGGCGAAGTGGCGCATGTACGCCTGTAGTGGATCACCATCGGCATAGTCGCGGTGAATCAGTTTACGGGCAAGTTCAACCTCTTCATGAGGGATCTTGTATAACGGATAGATCTTGGTGTAATTGACAATGGCCATGTCGAGACCATTGTCCACAGCTTCATGCATGAAAACCGAGTTCAACACCCTCCGGGGATATGCATCCAGCCCAAACGAAATATTGCTGACCCCGAGGATGGTCTTGACATCCGGCAGTTCTTTCTTGATCTGCCGGATCGCGTTCAGCGTCTCCATTCCCGCGGTGCGATACTCCTCCTGCCCGGTCGAAATCGGTAGCGTGAGCGCATCAAAAATGATGTCCACGGGACGAATGCCATACTTCTTCGTCGCCAGTTCATAAATGCGCTTGGCGATGGCGGTCTTTTTCTCTGCGGTCAGCGCCATGCCGTCTTCGTCGATTGTCAGCGCGATTACAGCAGCCCCATAGCGCTTGGCCATAGGCAAAACCTTCGACGTACGCTTCTCGCCGTCTTCCAGATTGATGGAATTGATAATGGCCTTGCCCGGGATTCGCTTCAACGCCTCTTCCACCACGTCGGCTTCGGTGGAGTCCACCAGAATTGGCGCGGGCACGCGGGTGGCCACCTTTTCTAAGATGGAGGTGATGTAACCTTTCTCGTCTTCACCCACAATCGCACAGCACAAATCGAGCATGTGCGAGCCTTCGTTCACCAGCTTCTTGGCCAGCGCCAGAATGTCGTCGTACTTGCGAGCCCGCACCAGGTTGCGGAAATGCTCCACTCGCGTGGTGGTGTTCATCTCCTCAGCAACGATCAGAGGTTTCGGTTCAAGATCGAGCGGAACCGAAGTGTACGCGCTCGACGCCGCGGCAGTCGGCTTGATATCGCGCTTCGCAGGTTCGACGCCCGAAACTGCATCGACCACTGCTTTTAAGTGTTCGGGCGTGGTTCCGCAGCAGCCGCCGACGATGCGTATGCCGTAGTCCTGTACAAAATGCTTATGATACTGGGCCAACTCCTGAGGAGTGAGCTTGTACACCGCATGCCCGCCCACATTCTGCGGAAGTCCAGCATTAGGCAGTACCGATACATATTTGGTTGAGTTGGCGGCCAGAAAGCGCACGCCATCGTTCATCTCTGCTGGCCCCGTGGCACAGTTCAAACCGATGATGTCCACATCGAATGGTTCGAGCGCGGTTAGCGCCGCGCCAATTTCGGTTCCTAACAACATCGTCCCGGTGGCTTCAAGAGTGACCTGAACAGTGACCGGCAGCCGTTTGCCGGTTTTCTGCATGGCATCGAATACGCCGGCCAGCGCCGCTTTGGCTTGCAGCAAGTCCTGCGAAGTTTCCACCAGCAGAACATCCACTCCACCTTCGATCAGCGCGCTCGCCTGCTCAACATAGCCCGCCACCATGTCGTCAAACTTGATGTGTCCCAGCGAAGGCAACTTGGTGGTGGGTCCAATCGATCCGGCAACGAAGCGCGGTCGTTCCTTCGTAGAGAACTGCTGGGCCACTTCCTTCGCGATTTTCGCCGCCGCAATATTGAGTTCCGCGACCTTATCCTGGAGGTCATACTCGGCCAGCACCACGCGCGCCCCGCCGAACGTGTCGGTCTCCACCACGTCGCAGCCCATGTTGAAGAAGCTGGCGTGAATATCTTTAATAATGTCGGGCCGGCTCAAGACCAGGAGTTCGTTGCATCCCTCCTTGCCCCAAAAATCGTCCACACTAGGATTGCGGGCTTGAATACTCGTGCCCATGGCGCCGTCATAAATGACCACGCGCTCCCTTACGGTTTGTAAGAAATCAGACATCAGTGCTATTCTCACTCGTTGCTAGTCCGCTCATCGACGTGGCCGACGACCAATGACCAACGACGGTCCTTATGCACAAACGCCGGCCCGCTTAGAGGGCCGGCGCGTCATCAAGATAATCCGTTTTATCGAACTCCCAATTCCCCGCTGGCCACTTCGGCATGATTGAACACCGCGTTGGCTCCCATATGTGCTGGCTGGGGGGCCAGCATCTGCTCTTTGCGATAGACCAACCCGCTGGCATTGAAGCTGGCAATTTCAAAACCGTGCCCATGCGTAATCGCGTCCGTAGGGCAAGCCTCCACACAGTACCCGCAAAAGATACATCGGTTGTAATCAATGTTATAGACGCGGGCGTAGCGTTCGGCGCCGCTCACGCGGTGTTCGGCAGTGTTTTCGGCGGCTTCTATGTAGATGCAATTCGAAGGGCAGGAGGCGGCGCACAAGAAACAGGCTACACATTTCTCCAGACCGTTTTCGTCGCGCTGCAAGACATGCACTCCGCGAAAGCGGTCCTGGAACTTCGCGCCCTTCAACGGACCCGGGCCGTCGGGATAGTTCTCCACCTGAGTAGGCTGGAACATCTCCATGAAGGTGATGCTCATGCCCTTGGCGATGGCCGCAATGTTCTTCAACACCGTCATACCGTACTAGTATACCGAAAGCGCCCACCTACCGGCAGTTCAGGCGATGCCCAGCATCTGATTGAAGAAGCCCACCAGGTATTTCCAGACCAGGTAGTACACGATCAAGGCAATGGCAAAACCGAACGCAATATAGTGATACGGAACTACCAACTGCTCGAACCACACCACACCGTTGCTCCCTAGGGTCAGGAAGCCCAGGCCGGTAGCAAGCATGAATCCTAGGGGCGCCAGCACAAAAGGCAGCAGCGCTCCATGCAGTCCGATAGGCAGATGGCGTCGCGGCCGCAACCACAGATAAAACATGTTCCAAAGTCCAAACAGGCTGGGCACCAGCGCCATGGGAAATACAATGACCCGCTCAATCGGGATCGGCACCTGGAAGACAAAACGCGCCGTGCAGAATGCAGTCAGCACCAGCAACAGAAAAACTGTGGGGGCAACAATGCCTCCCATGTAAGCGCGTAGGTACGGATGCGTATTCATAGTGACCTCCCTTGCTCACAAGTGATAAAGCAGCAGCGGAATCGTGTTTGGCGCCAAAACCAGGCACAGTGTCACCAGCGCCAGCAGCGTCCAGTCGAACCACGGAACCGCGGCGGATCGCTCTTCCAACCGTCGCAGCAGCTGCGGCCACAAATCGCGTACAAGTTCTGCATTCGCCGGACGAAGACTTTGCTTCAACAGTTCACGAATCTTTTCTTCGTGTTCATTCATGGTTCTACTCCCAGCTGTTTGAGTTGTTTTCGCAAGAGTCGTACTGCCCGAAACACTCGCAGTTTGACTGCTCCCACCGAGATTCCCAACGCCTCGGCAATCTCCTGGTACGGCTCTTCTTCGATCAACGCCAGCGTGGTTGCGATTCGCAGCTTCGCGGGCAATCGGCGAAACGCTTTACCCACCCGCTCACGGACATCTTGTTGAATACCGGGATCGGGCAAGGCGGTTGCCGCCATATCTTCTGGAAGCTCTGTCTCCCGGCGCGATCTCTTCAAATAGTCGAGCGCCGTATTAGTCGCGATCCGCCGCGCCCATGCGCCGAAACTGCGTTTGGGATCGAAGCGCGCGTGCGCTCGATGAATCCGCCAGAAAGTCTCAACGGTCAGATCCTCGGCAATGCCGTGATCGCGCACGATGCGCACCGTCCAGCGATACACTTCGCCTTGAAACTGCCGGAACAGGCTCTCGAAGGCGTCAAGGTCTCCGTGAGCGAACTGCTCGAATACTGTCGTGGGCAGCTCCGCAGACTGTTCCATTTGTCTTCCTATATACGCTTACGGGCGGGAGCGTGGAAAGGTTACAGAGAAAGGCGTCGCCACGGCTATTATTTGAAATGTGACTGTAGTGCTGAACACCCAGACCAAGGCCCCGCTTCGGACGGGATTCCTCCGATTGTTCATTCGATGGCTCGCCATCAGCGTTGTGCTTCTTTGGTCGCTTGCCGTGCTGATCCTTGTGGCCGCCCGCTGGATCGACCCTCCGACAACCGCAGTCCACATCCAGCGCCGCGTGCAGGCTTGGATTCACCACACGCCCTATCGCGACCGCTATAAATTCATTCCCCTCAGCCAAATCTCGCCCGATCTCCAGCACGCCGTAGTCGCCGCCGAAGACGCAAACTTCTACCACCACCATGGATTCGATTGGCACCAGATAGAAATCGCCGCTCAAGAGGATATGGAAGGCGAGCGCACTCGCGGAGCTTCCACCATTACCCAGCAACTCGTAAAAAACCTGTTCTTCGGGACCGGCCGCTCGTTCCTCCGCAAGGGCGCAGAGGCCTCATTGGTACCGGTGGCCGAACTCGTCCTCGGCAAACGGCGCATTCTGGAGATATACCTCAACGTGGTCGAATGGGGCCCGGGTATTTACGGTGCAGAGGCGGCGTGTCCTTATTACTATCGGACCCCAGCCCGCAATATCGGCCTTGAACAGGCGGTACGGCTCGCCGCAATTCTACCCGCTCCCCTGAAGCGACGGCCCGAGCGCATGAATAATTACGGCGCGATTATCCTCAACCGGATGCGCCAAATGGGTTGGTAATCGTGGCCGACATTTACCAATGCGAGCGAACATTAATCAGAGATTCCCCAATCCCAACGGATAGAATACCGACATGAAACCGATCCCTTTGCGGACACAGCTGCGTCTGGTGGCAGCGGGCTACGCTGTAGTGCTGGCGATCGCGGCACTGCTCGTCTATCAGCGCCACCTGCTGTACCTCAATCACCCCGAAGACGTCGCGGCGGCGGGCGGGATGTACGCCGCCGGCGACTGGATGCTGGAGATCTTCATTGCCTGCATGTTGCTGGTCCCGACTTTTGTTCTGGTGCTGGTGATCCGCAAGTCCGAAAACCTCTACACTGCCTATTCCAAGATATTGCTGGGCCTGAGCCTCACTGCTCCAATTTCCCTCGGACTGCTCAGTATTCCGGCCGTGGGCCAGGGGACGATGCTCCTGGGCTGGATTTGCATGGATCGGCTGCTATGCTCGCCGGTCGTGATTGTGGGACTGGTGGTCAGCCGCTTGCTGGCGCGGTTTGACCGTGCGAAACGCTTGACTTTGTATGCGGTACTGATCGAGGTCTTGACGTTGGCTCTCACGGCAGCACTGTTTCTATTCGCAGCGACAACCCACAGAGGCTAGTGCCCATCATTCGGATTTGTCCACATATCGCAGAATAAGCGGTGTGCCGGTCAGGCTGCGCCCCTCAGTGCGCTTTTTGCACTTGTAACTCTCCCCGCGACTTGCTTGCAACGACCTTGACTGCCAGGCCAACCCCATGGATAATTGTGGCCCTTGGTACGCGGCCCCCGCGCGCATCGAAATAGCCCTGGTTAGCGGATCCGCCCCTTTAGGAGGAAACCCTCGATGAAAATGCGACTCTACACGTTCGCGCTGGTTCTGCTGGGAGTCGCGGTGTCTGCAAATGCCCAGACCCTGACGGTGCTCTACAACTTCGGCTCCAACAGCGGCGATCCGCTATTCCCGTTATATTCTGGGGTCATAGCCCAAGGTCCGGACGGGAGCCTATATGGCACCACACCATTAGGCGGTACACTCAACAATGGAGCCGTGTTCAGGGTGACACCTGCGGGCACGATGACTGTGCTGCACAGTTTCATGGGAGGCGACGGCCAGGCTCCGTTCGGCGGCCTGACCTTAGGCACGGACGGAAATTTCTATGGCACTACATTTTTCACCATCTTCAAGATAACCTCCAGCGGCCAGTTGACCACCCTCTACACCTTCAGCGGTGATTCAGACCCCAACGGATGGGAACCCTACGCGCCACCGGTCGAAGGCGCCGATGGAAATTTTTATGGCACCACGTCTGCGGGCGGTCCCGACGGAGGCGGAGGCGTGTACAAGATCACACCCTCCGGAACCATTACGAGGCTGCACAGTTTCTTAGCCAGTGACGGCTACACCGCCTATGACGCCCTGATTCAAGGCACCGACGGCAACTTCTATGGGACCACGTCACAGGGTGGGAGCGGCACTGTTGGAACCATATTTCGTATTACGCCCACAGGCACTTTTACAGTGCTGTACAACTTCGACACTACCCATGGCACCACGCCTTATTCCTCTTTGGTTCAAGCCGGCGATGGCAATTTCTATGGAACCACCGAGGCCGGCGGCGCCTCCGGCTTCGGAGTCATATTCAGAATGACCCGAGCCGGCCAGCTCACGGTTCTCCACAACTTCACCGGCGCCGGCGATGGGGGAAATCCGCTCGCCGGTTTGACGCTGGCGACCGACGGCAACGCTTACGGGACCACAGACGTGGGTGGAACCCTCAACTTCGGCGTTGTTTTCAAGCTGACTCCGCAGGGTACGTTCTCCGTGGTCAATAATTTCGACAGTATCCACGGTGCCTATCCCACCACACCCCTGATTCAGAACACAAATGGGGAATTTTATGGAGACACTTACGAGGGCGGCACCGCCGATGAGGGAACTTTCTTCAGCTTGGATACCGGCCTGGGACCATTTGTTAGTTTGGTCCGCCGATCTGGCAAGGTTGGCAGGGTGATTGGCATTCTCGGTCAGGGTCTCACCGGAACCACGAGCGTTTCTTTCAACGGAGTCGCTGCCAAGTTTAAGGTGTTGTCGGACACCTCCCTCACCGCAACGGTCCCGAAGAGTGCTACCACGGGACTCGTAACCGTTGTGACGCCAGCTCGAACTCTTAAGAGCAATCAGAAGTTCATCGTCGTGCCTTGAAGTCCGGCTGTGCACAGCGTTTTAAGAGCTAATGATCACGCAGGCGCATCATTCTCGAACCGACGCCACTTCTTGTTGATAAAGGGATTGCAAGTGACCGGCCAAGATGATCTACCTTGCACTTGCTCCAGATGCCTCTTTGGTGTCATTGCAACCGCTCCGAACCTGTGGTAGCGTCAACAAACAGAAGAGGTTAGCTTGCAACGAACAGTTCCCGCCGGGCTTGACCGTAAAGAAGCGGAGATTTATCAGCATTTGGACACCGCCCGGCTCCCGAGACACATCGCCATCATCATGGACGGCAACGGCCGCTGGGCCAAGCGCCGCCACCTGCCGCGCATTGCGGGGCATCGCGCGGGTGTGACTGCGGTGCGTTCGACGGTCGAAACCGCGGCCCGCATCGGCATTCCCGCGCTCACGCTGTACGCCTTTTCCGAGGAGAACTGGAAGAAGCGCCCCAGGAGTGAAGTCGATTTTCTGATGGGCCTGTTGTGCCGTTATCTGAAAGCGGAAGTGCCCACGCTGAACAAGAACAATATTCGGCTGGAATACATTGGGCGGCAGCATGAGTTGCCGGACTCGGTGCAGGAGAAGATGCAGTGGGCGCGGGGAGCGACGTCGCACAACACAGGAATGACACTGACCCTGGCGCTCAACTACAGCGCGCGCAGCGAATTGGTGGACGCATTTGCCTCGCTGGTGGACGCCGCCGCTCGTAATGGTGGCTTGAATCATTTGAAGATTGATGAGGATGCGGTGTCCCGGCATCTTTATACGCGGGATTTGCCGGATCCAGATCTGGTGGTGCGCACCAGCGGCGAGATGCGGCTCAGCAATTTTCTGTTGTGGCAACTGGCTTACGCTGAGATTTATGTGACGCCGACGTTGTGGCCTGAGTTCCGCGGGGTTCACCTGCTCGAAGGCATCGCCGAATATCAGAAGCGCGAGCGGCGCTATGGCGGGTTGGCCGAAGAGGCCGCGCACGCGCATCACTCGAAGACAGTACGGAGCTAAGGCTCTTGCAACTGCTCAAACGCATCCTCACCGCGGTGGTATTGATCCCCGTAGTTCTGCTGTTGGTGCTGAGTGCGCCGGTGCCGGTAGTCGCGCTGGTTGCGGCGCTGGTGGCGCTGCTGGCGGTACAGGAATTCCTTAAGCTGGCTGAGGCTTACGGCATTCGACCATTCCGCTGGCCCACCTATCTTTTCGTCGGCGCGTTCTTTTTGTTTCTGGCGCTCAGTCCGGCGAACGCCAAGCCCCTGCTCTCCACTGCGATATTTGTGTACACCGTGGGGTTCGCGGCGGCGATTGCGCCGTTTGTTTTTCTTACCGTCGGATTGCGGCAGGTCAACCTGAGCGCCGCGTTGCCCGCTGCGATGGTTTCCGTGTTTGCGTTTGCCTATGTCGCCCTGCCCCTGGGATTGCTGGTGCAACTGCGCGAGCAGTGGTCGGGAGCGTTCTTGCTTTTATATCTGCTGCTGCTGGTTTGGGCGGGCGACATCTTTGCATATTTCGTGGGGAAGTCGCTGGGCCGCCATTTAATGGCGCCGCGCATCAGCCCTAAGAAGACGTGGGAGGGTGCGCTGGCATCGATGCTGGCGAGCCTGGTGGTGGGGATGCTGCTCTACAACTACGCCCTGCCCATCAGCACGGCACTGTTGAATGCGCATCTGATCCAGGTGCGGGACGGATTCTTCGCTCTGCAAAAGCCGCCGCTGTGGCCGACTCTGTTGCTCTCGGCGGCCATCAACGTCGCCGCCCAGTTGGGCGATCTGGTGGAGTCATTGATCAAACGGGGCGCTGACGTTAAGGATTCGGGAACCATTTTGCCGGGACACGGAGGCATGCTCGACCGCATCGACGCCCTGCTCTTTGCCGCTCCAGTGCTGTGGTACTATGCGGCTTGGCGCGTGATGCAGTAGCACAACCCCGTCGTTGGTCGGTGGCTCCGATTCAACGTACTGACCGACGACTAACGACCAAGGATCAACGACCCGGTTTTCCCCATGAAACGTATTGCCATCCTGGGCTCGACCGGTTCCATCGGCCAAAGCACCCTCAGCGTGGTGGAGTCGCATCCCGAGCGCTTTCAGGCGATCTCGCTGGCTGCCGGGCGAAATGTGGACGCTGCGTTCGAGCAGGCACGCCGCTGGAAGCCACGTCTGGTATCGATGGCGACGGCAGCCGATGCGGAAGTCCTCGAGGCTCGCCTTAAGAAAGCAGGCGTCGAGGGAGTCGAAGTCACCCATGGATCAGCCGGAAGCGTGCGCGTCGCTACCCATCCAGAGGCTGATTTCGTGGTTAGCGCCATTGTCGGGGTCGCCGGGCTCGAAGCCACCTATGAAGCCGTGCGCGCCGGAAAAACCGTGGGCCTCGCCAACAAAGAATGTCTGGTAGCGGCGGGAGAGTTGATCACAACCGAGGCACGTCGCCAGGGCAAACCGCTGCTACCTATCGACAGCGAACACAATGCAGTGCATCAGTGTCTCCGCGGCGGGCGCATGGAGGAAGTCGAGCGCATCTGGCTGACTGCTTCCGGCGGACCTTTCTTGAACACGCCCCAGGCAAAGTTTGCCTCCATTACCGTCGAGCAAGCACTGAATCATCCCACGTGGAAAATGGGGCGCCGTATCACCATCGATTCCGCGACTTTGATGAACAAGGGATTTGAGGTGATTGAGGCCTGTCGGCTGTTTAACCTGCCGGTGGAGCGGATCAAGGTGATGGTGCATCCGCAATCCACCATTCACTCCATGGTGGAGTTCGTGGATGGCAGCATACTTGCTCAGTTTTCGGTGACCGACATGCGCCTGCCGATCCTGTATGCGCTGACCTGTCCAGAGCGGATTCAGTCGGATATGCGCTTCCCGGTCATGGACTTACGGCACCTCGAATTCGTCCCCCCAGACATGACAAAATTCCCTTGTCTGGGTTTGGCGTATGAAGCGGCGGAGGCTGGAGGTGCGAAAACTGTTGCACTTAACGCCGCTGACGAGGTCGCGGTGGCGGCTTTTTTGGAGGGCAGCATCCGCTTCGACCAAATCCCGGAGATAATAAAGATGGTCCTGGCTGAAACGGGAAGCCAGAAATTGGAATCTATAGAGAAGGTGCTGGAAGCGGACAGCAAGGCCCGCAGTATCGCACAGGAAAAGGTCGGGTTGCGGGGCGATTCGGCGGTTCAACAGCAAGCATCATCCATTCTTTAAGGGGACTCGTACAACTTATATGCAGGAATTTATTACCGCAGTGCTAGCCGTCGGTGTGGTTCTCGGATTCATGATTCTGATCCATGAATTTGGCCATTACGCGGCAGCCAAACTGCTGGGAGTACGGGTCGAAGTGTTCTCCATCGGCTTCGGCAAGCGCCTGCTGGGTTTCAAGCGCGAGGACACCGACTACCGCATTAGCGCCATTCCCCTGGGCGGCTACGTCAAGATGAGCGGCGAGAACCCGATGGATGAGCGCACCGGCGATCCCGGGGAGTTTCTCTCTCACCCGCGCTGGCACCGCTTCATTATTGCCATCGCCGGACCGGCCATGAATATCATGCTCGCCATCGGCCTGTTAGCAGGCGTTTACATGGTGCACTTCGAGTACCCGGCTTATCTGGAACAGCCCGCAGTAATCGGTTGGGTGGAGCAGGATTCGCCCGCGGCCAAAGTTGGACTTAAACCCGGAGACCGCATTACCCGTATCGAGAACATCGAGAATCCCACCTGGGAGCAGGTCGAGCCCAAGGTGGAGATGAATCCCAACCAGCCGGTGAACGTCTCCGTCCAGCGCGGAGATCAAACTCTGAATCTGACTCTTACTCCACAAGCCTATGGCATCTCGCAAATGGGTTTTGCAGGTTGGGACCCGAAGCGTGCCATGGAAGTGACCGAACTCGAGCCCGGCATGCCAGCCGAGAAAGCTGGCGTCAAGGTTGGCGACCTGATCGTCTCTCTCGACGGACAGCCGGTGCCCGCTCTGGGCTGGATGATTGAGTATCTTCAACAGAAAAAAGATAAGCCGATTGCGCTGACCGTGCTGCGCAACGGCCAACCCATCACCTTCAACATTCAGTCGGTGCTGGCGGACGTGCAAACCTTGCAGACCAAGGCATACCGCATCGGCGTAGGCAGCTTGCAGTTGAAAGTCGGGAGCCTCTCGTTTGGAGCGGCGCTGCGTCGCTCGGTCGACGAGAACCGCAAGACTTCGCTTTTGATTCTCGAGTTGATGCAGAAACTGGTGCAGCGCAAGATGTCGATGCGCACCATCGAAGGCCCCATCGGCATCGGACGCGCCGCCGGAGCCGCCGCCAGCGAAAAAGGCTGGACGCCGCTGCTTTTGCTCACAGGCGCCATCAGCCTGAACCTTGGCATCTTTAATCTTCTGCCCATCCCCATCCTTGACGGCGGCGTCATCATGCTGCTGCTCATCGAGACTCTGATACGCCGCGACATCAGCCTCCGCATCAAAGAGCGCGTCTATCAAGCTGCATTTGTTTTCCTGGTGTTGTTCGCGGTCATGGTCATCTACAACGACCTGGCCAAAACTCTGCCCGGCTTGGCGGGAAGACTGCCTTAAGACAGTTCCCGCTTTCTAGAACTGATCTCCGTCCCGAATCCTAGGTGGCTTTGTGCGCGAAGATTGCAGCCAGGTCGCTGCGGCTCGCGATACGGTCGGTCTTGGCTTCTGCTTGAATGCTCTCCGCAATTTGTCGCGCTTGAGAGTAGTGGGGCGCCGCGTCAGCTGCGTCGCCCGCCAGGTCGAACGCGCTCGCAAGCAGGAAATGGCTCCGCGCCAGCAGCGCGCGTAGCCCAAGTTTCTCGCTGCGAGTAACCGCGCCTTCGAGCTCCCGCTGCGCCGCCGTAAATTGTTTCTGATTGGTCAGCGCTTCTCCCAGCAACATCGAACACTGAATGGATAGATATTTCAGGCCCAGGCTGTCTGCTTTTTCCGAGAGGGCACGCAACTGGTTTACGGCCGCACCGGAGCGCCCTTGCTGGACGGCTAGCCTCGCCAGATTGATCTTCGCCAGCAGAGTGAGCCGCGCGTCCGTGGTGCGCGCCGCCGCCTGCAGAGCCTGATCATAGAAAGGTGCGGCCGATTTGTAGTCGCCGCGGTAAAAGAAATTATCGCCTTCATAGCCAAGCACGACCGCCACCTGGGCCTGGTTCTTCAGTCCGGCCGCAACGGTCAAGGCCTCATCCAGACTCTTTTGCGCGTCGTCGTTACGTCCAGCCTGGGCAAGAGCGTTGCCGTAGCCGCCAAGAATCTCCGCCAGCCAGAAGCCGGTCTCCTTGGTTTCGCGGAATGTCTTAATGGCATCTTCCTCGGAACTCAGCGCCGCGCCATAGCGTCCTTCGTACCCGAACAGCGTTCCCATGCCGGCCGACTCGAGGGCGGCCCCGCGAGTGTCGCCGACGCTCCGCCGCAGATCCAAGGCACGCAAATACCACTGCAGCGCCTGATCGTACTGCCCCAGTTTGGCCGAAGTCTCCGCCAGGTTGTGCACCGTATCCGCGATGTCGCCGGGCACATTCAGTTTTTCGCGGAGTGCCAGGGCTTGCTCAAAGTAAGTCCGCGCATCCTCGTAATGCGCCATCGACAAATAAGTGTTGCCAATACTATTGAGCACAAGCCCCTGGTCGCTCACGTTGCCCAAGTCAACCTGGATTTGCAGCGACTCTTTGTACAGCCCGAGCGCTTTATCGTACTGGCTGCGATTGTTGTAGAAGTCCGCCAGATCGTTCAGCACTCTCGCTGCGTCCGCCTTATCCCCCATCTCGCGGTATGAGTCCAGCGCGCCGCCGTAATCTTTCAGCGCCTGGTCCGGTTTTCCCAGAGGCTCCTCCGTTTGGGCAATGGATTCAAGACTGTCAGCAATTCCCTTCTTCAAACCCAGACGGCGCTTGATCGCAAGCGAATCCTGAAAGCTGCGAAAAGCATCTTCCCACTTGGTCAGATCGGAGTAAGCGATCCCCATGGCTTGAAGAATCTGCGCTTTCTCCTCGTCGTTGCCAAACTCGACCGCCATCCCCTGAGCGCGGGTCAAATATTCCAGTCCGCCCTGGTCGTTGCCACTCTTAATCTCGACCCGGCCCATCGCCAGCAGTCCATCCACTCGCTTGGGATCGATGGCCAGCACCTTGGAGTACTCCTCCTTCGCCTTATCAAACGCACTCGATTTTTCGTATAGATCTGCCAGGGCAAAGTGCAGGTCGGCATTCTCAGGAGACGCCTTGACTAGGTTCCCATACGCTTCAATTGCCTGCGGATAGCTCTTCAAGATGGCCTGATGCTTCGCCAGAATCAGATACTTCTCGGCCGCCGGAAGTTTGTCACTGAGCCCGACTGCCTTTTGCGAAAACCGCTCGGACTCGTCTTCCTGGCCCAACTGAGCGTAGGTTTCCGCCATACCCGAGTAGGCGAGAGCAAAATTCGTGTCTTCCTTGGTGGCAGCTTCAAACTGCTTCTGCGCATCGAGGAAATTCCCCTGCCGCGCAAGTTGAACGCCTTGATCGTAGTCCCGCAGGGCCGGCAGAGAACTGGTGGAAGGCTTGAAGGATTGTCCCTGAAGCTCCTTGATAATGCCGCTCGAAAGCGCCAGATTATCGCGAATCTGGCCGGCCAGGTGATCGACGACCGCCAGCACATCCTTCTCCTTCGCCGATTCCGGGATCTGCGCAGTGTGTGCGCGTTTGAAATCCTGCACCGTGGTGTCGATGTGGATTTGGTCTCCCGACCTTGTATATTGCCCCCAAACCACGGTATCGGCGTTGCTAAAGTCGGCGAGGCGCTTGATCGTGGCGGGATCAAACATAGCTGAGGGCGAGATTCGCAAGTCGCGAACCGTTTGGCTGATGCGTTCCGGAGAAACCACGCGCAGAGACGCAGACTGCCCTACATCCGTGCTCAGCATCTGCGCCAGACTCGCCCCCAGCCAGTCCAGGTTCGCGTCTCCGGACGCGTTGCGGAACGGCAATATTGCCAGAGATACCGCCGGCCCACCCGCTTGTGTCTGGGGCTTCGACCGGAAGCGCTGGCGCAAACCGATTCCGCCCGCCACAACAAGCACCAGGGCCACGGCCGCCGCAACTCCATGTTTCTTCCAGGAAAACGACCGCGGCAGAAATCCAGCTATCGTCGTCGTCCACGGGACCTTGCTGTTACCCTGAATCCAAGTTTCCAGATCATCCGCAATCTCGCGCGTCGATTGATACCGGCGCTTGGGATCAATCTCCAGACACTTCCTCGCGACCTCGCTCAAAAATGGCGGAACATTCGGATCTACTTCAATCGCCGGCCGGGCGGGCTCCTTGGTCCGTTTGAACATGGAAGCTTGCGCCGTGTTCGCCTCGTACGGCATCTTGCCGGTAAGCAATTCGTAGAGAATCAGGCCTAACGCGAAAATATCGGAGCGCGGTCCAACGTGCTCGCCCCGTACCTGCTCCGGAGACATATACTCCGGCGTACCGACGAGCATCCCGGTCTGCGTCATGCCTCCCGGCTCGATCGATCGCGCAATGCCGAAATCCATTACATAGACCCGGCTCTGCTGGTCCACCATAATGTTTTGCGGCTTGAGATCACGATGAACCACGCCTTCCGCGTGCGCCGCTTCCAGGGCCAGGCAAACCTGTTTCACAATCTGAACAATCTCTTCGACCGGCAACTTCCCTTTGGTCCTGACCAGGCCCTTCAGATCATGGCCCTCGACGAAATCCATGGTGATGAACTTGGTGCCGCCGACTTCACCAAGATCGAATATCCGGATTACGTTGCGATGGGTTACTTTGCGGGCAAGAATCAGTTCCTGCTTGAAGCGCGCGAGGACCTCGGGATGCGCCGCCATCTCCGGACGGATCACTTTCAGAGCCACCACGCGGTCAAGTTCCCGGTCTCTCGCTTTGTAAACAGCACCCATTCCGCCTTCGCCGAGCAAACTAAGGATCTCATAGCGCGTTCCCAGAAAACTTCTTGGCAGAAGTGGGGACAGGGAGGCGGGAGACACAGGCGATGGGCGTGACCAACCTTCGGCAACTCCAACGGTGGCGTCGCCAGGCGAAGACGCTGCCACCCCGACAGTTTCATCTTCAGACGGAGGCGCCGGCATTTCCGCCGTTCCCGCGTCAGGCAGGGTAACTGCCGTCACCGCACCCGCGTCGAGAGACGCATCGCATTGAACGCAACGAAGCGCCGTCGGCGGGTTGCTGGCGTGGCAATGCGAACATTCCATGTCGCTCGCCATTCTACCGCTAACCGCTGTCCTGACAAGACCTTCGCATGGGCGGATTTAGGACCGTCGCGTCCATGAAGGGAGGAGGGGTGGGGTGGCCCACCTTTGCGCTTTTGCAAAGGTGGGGATAAATCGCCACAAGCAATCAAGTGATTGCGCGATTCCGTCGTGGCGTTCGCGCGATGCCCTCTTAATCCCCTATACCCGACAGCGGAACCTTCTGCCTTTGGAACAAAGTGTTGTCGTGGAGTTCCACGCTCTTCAGCGTGCGACTCCCAGACTTCAATGAAATCCCGCAATCATCGAACGTGGCATGCCTACTTCACTTCGAGATTCTGTAAACGACACCCGAGGCGTACTGCCCGCCGTTGACCGCTACTCCATATAGCTTCCCCGCGCGACCGACTAGATCTCCGTAATTGGGGTCACGCCCGTCCGCACAATTTGGAAGCGAGCAGAAAGTGTAGAGTACGGTCTCCGTCTGGCCTTTGAGCATAAAGACGTTGCCAGGTCCGCCGTCCGAAGTTGTGCCAAACATTGCCCCGCTCTTTTTGTCCAGAAGAACTCCAGTTTCCGGGTTTCCGCCACCAGCCAGGCCATCGAAGAAGAAGTGGTACTCTTTCCCGCCGCCACCTGAGCCAGCAACCAGCTTGAATACGCCTCCGCACGTGACATCGCAACCATTATCACCGCCTAAAAGAAAGGTTCCATACAAGTTTCCTGTCTGATCGACGGCGATTGGGGAAATTGGGTACGCGCCCGTCGTTCCATTGAATCTATAGAGCACGGTTTCGGTCCACTTTCCACCGGTTGTCGGAGTTAGTTTATAAACTAGACCGCAGCCCACGGTCCCGCCGCCGCAGTTCTCCGTCCCGCCATTCTTTGTCGTCCCGAAGAGGGTGCCCGACTTGTCTATTGCGATGCCATATTCGGGATAGGCGCCGTCCGGTCCTGAGAAGCTGTGCAGGATGGAGAAGGTATAACTTCCGCCCGAGGCCGGGCTCAACTGAAAAACGACTCCCATGTCATCGGGGCCGCCGCCAATGGTAGTGCCATAAATATTTCCACTTACGTCCATATACAATTTGCCAGCGTAGGGGCCAACTCCGTCCGCGCTGCCGCCCTTGAAGGTCCAAAGAACCGTTTCGCTCCAAGTTCCCCCGGGCGCTTGCGGTGGGCTGAGTTCGAAGACGGTTCCGTTCCCAACTCCTCCATAAAATGTAGTCCCGTACAAATTGCCTGAACTGTCCGAAATGAGCCCCGCGTAAGGCTGCGCGCCGTCGGGGCAGGTAAATTGGTTCGAGGTGACACAAAAATTGTAAAGAATCGTTTCCGTCCAGCCGTTCCCCGAGGGACTCAGTTCATAGACGGTGCCGCAACCCCCACTGCTCTGACAAAAGCTGCCTCCCAGTTCGGTCGTGCCATAGATATTCCCGAGAGCATCAAAGAGCAGACCACCGCTTGGCGCGACCCCGTCGTTGAGGTAGGCTCCAAAACTGTAGAGCACGGTCTCAGTCGATTGTGCCGATGCCCAGGTGCAAGCCAGCAGGATTGCGATGAAAAGCCAAGAAAATTGAGTTCGGCTCATTTTGTTCTCCCAAACGATCACTCGAAAGCTTACGCGCTCGCCTTCTATTAGTAAACAGGCGTGAGGCCCACCTTTGCGCTTTTGCTAAAGGCGGGAATAAGTCGCCGCAAGCAATCAAGTAATTGCGCGACCTTGTCGTGGCATTCGCGCGATGCCCCCTAGTCCCCCATACCCGACAGCGGAACCTTTTGCTTCTGAAACAAAGTGTTGTCGTGGATTTCCACGCAGCCGACCCGCTTCCCCTTCCCTTTCGGAGTGAAGGTTACATTCATCACGCACTGCGCGTTCGGCGCCAGCGTGGTGCCATTGCTGCAAGTCGTTCCTGACGCAAAAGCGAAATCCCCGCTGATGGTCAGCTTCGAGAGAACCAGAGAGGTTGTTCCGGTATTGGTCAGAGTCACCGTCTGCGGGGGACTGGTCGTGCCCACCTGCTGATTTCCGAAATTCAGCGACTTGGGCACAACCCGCGCCCTTGGATTGATGATCGTAGCGCTGAGCGGCACCGTCTGCGGGCTTCCCGGCGCATTGTCAGTGATAGCGAGTGTGGCCGTCGGGCTGTAGTTGTCTGAATCCGAGAGGCAAGTCAGCAAGATCTTGCACGACTTACCCGCCGCCAGACTACTGGGGCAGAAGCTGCGGGCGTGGAAGTCATCGAGATCGTTGCCCGGAGCGGCAATCTTGATCGAGTTGATGATCAAGGGCGCGTTCCCGGTATTCGACAGGGTGACGAAGGACACACCCGGTAGTCCGAGGTACAGATTGCCAAAGTTTACTTTGGACGGGCGCACGGTGGCGATCGGGCCCGATCCACCCACCACTTGGATGGTCGCCGTAGCCATTTGCGGCGGATTGTTTAGTGCCGCGAGCGTGGCAGTGTTGACGTAAGTGCCGGCGCTTGAATTGGAACTCATCACATGCACGCTAGTGCGGATGGCGGGAGACAAGCTTCCCAGAGTGCAGGTCAGGGTTTGACCATTGGCAATGCCGGTGATGGCGCAGATTCCGGGGCCGGTGTATGGCGGGCTGACCGACCAGTTGACGTCGGCGCCAGCCGGTAGTGGATCGCTCAGCGTCGCATTCGTCGCCGACCCCGTACCCGGCGCTGCGCTATTGCTCATCACTATGGTGTAGCCGATGGGGCTGCCGGCGTTCACCACGGTCTGATCCGCCGTCTTGGTCACGCTCAAGTCCGGCGCCGCATTGTTGAGCGGGAAAGCCACCACCACATCGTTGAACTGCTTGGTCTTGCCGCCAATGCCCGCATCGGGCGGCTGGTGCGGATCGAAGTAGGTCGTGATATCGAAGACAAACTGGCAGTAAATCGGCGGATCCGTGGGGTTCCCGTTGATCAGCATCGGCACCGTGCAGTTGGTCCCGTAGGGCGTAATGATCGAAGCTTCGTAGTCGGGATCGTCGTACAGCCGCAGATTATTGAGCTGATAAGGATAATTTGGATTTGGCAGGAACGAAGTATTGTTCCAGGCAATCGACCAGGAGATGGGGCCGTTGTAATCGGTGATGGGCGGCTCGATTCCCTTGGTCCCGAAGTACACACTATAGAAGACGCAGTTTCCGTTCGAATAGGCGTCGCATGCCGGAACAATAACGTCACCGTTGCCGAGCGTCTCAAACGGGAAGAAGCTCGTGAACCGGCAATCGAAATCCGTGGACGGGATCTGCCCGAACTGGCAGTCTCCATCGGCCTGGGCCATGGAAACTTCGTTGGCGGCAACGGTCATGGTGAATGGTGAGTTCACCTGCGCCGCGGTCAGCGCGAGCGAGTGCGCGTTGGGATCGGGGCAGGGGTTCTTCCCCGATGGACAATTGAACACCGCAGGCGGCGCAGTGACATTCTGGCAAGGATAGATACCGCCCGGACACGTGAATGGAGCTGACATGGTAATTGGCGGCGGAACAAACGAAGCAGTAACCACCTGGTTCGAATTCATCAACACCGAGCAGCCCTCGACACCACTGCAAGCTCCTCCCCAACCACCGAAGGTCGTGTTTTCCGACGGAGTCGCCGTCAAATTCACCGTTGTCCCTGCGTTGTAACTGGCGGAGCAGGTTCCAGACTGCACACCGGCTGTGTCAACGCAGTCGATCTGTTCAAAATTGTCAGTCACCGTGCCGTTGCCCGTGCCCAGTGTGGTCACGGTCAGCGTAAACGTCTGACTCGATGCCATCACCGACAAAACCACCTGCGTGCTGGTGTAATTGACCGCCCAACTCAAATTTGGAGGCAACGGGGGCAAGTTCGTAGTGACAAACTGGTTGCTGAGTGAACTCGCGGTCAATATCACGAATTGATTGCCGCCCGCAGGAACAAAATTGTTGATAAGGCTCACGTTGAGCGTGCCGCCCAAGCTCGCAGTACCGGGAACATTCAGTTGCGAGTACTGCGTCCCGGCCGTGAGTCCTCCGATCACCACGTCATACGCACCCGCTGAACTTTGGGTATAGCTGCCGACGCCATTGATGCCAATCGTCAATATTCCGGGGTTAGGAATGTCGCCCGCCTCCGTCACTCCAGCCATGCTTACATTACTGAGAATGGTCCCGTTACCCGATAGCGTGCCGCTGCCGGTCACGTTCACGCCTTGAGAAGTGGCCAGCGTCCCATCCACCTGCGCCGTTCCTCCGTTCAGCCCGACGCTAACCGATGAAGCGTTACCGGTTGCGGTGACTTGGAACAGGCCGGCATTTTGCGTATAAGCACTGACGTTGAAAGTGGCCGAATCCAAAATAATGTTCCCGGCGTTCAGCAAGGATGTCCCCAGGAACATGTTGGGGCCGCTGGTCATCATCACGGATCCGGTCCCGGTCAACGTCGCGCCCCCGCTCGCAGCATTCAGAACGGTGTTGCTTTCACTCGAATCCAGCAGTACCGTGCCGTTATTGTTGATTGTCCCAAACAGGTTGGTGGTGCTGTTGTTTCCAACCGTGTAAGTTCCTCCGGCAGCTATCAAAACGGCGTTAGCCGTGCCGTCCAGGTTGAGAACGTTGCCGCTGAAACTTCCGACGAAACCACCGTTAATGCCATTCAGCGTTCCGCCCTGAATCGTAATTCCATTCGCGAATTGCACCGCCGCACCGCCGCCATTCGCAACGATGCTTCCGCCCGCATTGCTAACACTCGTGCTAACTTGCAGCATGCCAACGCCGGTTGCTTCGAGCATCCCTTGGTTGGTAAGCGCGTTTGGATTCAGCACCAGAGAACTCGCAACATTGGCATTGATCGTCCCCTGATTCACAACGCTCAAGCCATTCGCCCCAATGACTCCCGTCCCTTGCAGTGCGTTGCCCGAGTTGGCCAATGTCTGATTGCCGCTAGAGGCCGCGATCTCCGCCGCTCCGTTACCCGTCGTGGTCAATGTCACCGTACCCGCACCCGTCAAACTCACCGGCCCAGCCACGCTCAGGAACGTATTGTTGCCCGCCGCATTAACCTGAATCGCACCTGTGTTGTTGATTGTTCCCAACAGGAACGTCGTGCTGCTGTTGGCGACAACATAGGTGCCCGCAATGTTCAAAACACCTTGACTGCTCCCATCCAAGGTAATGCTGTTGCCGCCCGGGATAGTCAAGACTCCCCCATTAGCAGTCGCCAGCGTTCCACCCTGAACAACGGCATTGTTTACGAATTGCACGCTCGACGTGGATCCGTTCACATCGATCGTGCCTCCGTGATTGTTCAGTGTCGAGTTACTCAACACCAGCGTTCCCCCAACCGTCGCCTCCAGCAGTCCTTGGTTGGTAAATCCGCCATTGATCACCAACGCTCCCTCTGCCGGCAAGTTGGCATTGATCGTCCCCTGGTTCACTACGATCAAACCATTCCACCCGATCACGCCCGTCCCTTGCAGAGTATTGTTGACATTCGTCAACGTCTGATTCCCGCCCGCGGTTGCCAAAGCCGCCGTTCCGTTACCGCCCTTGGTCAACGTCACCGAACCGCCACCCGTCAAACTCACCGCGCCGGTCATAGTCAAGAACGTATTGTTCCCCGTCGCGTTCACCTGAATCGCGCCTGTATTGTTGATGGTCCCTAACAAGAACGTCGTGGAACTATTGGCAATCGCATAGGTGCCCGCAATCGTCAGCGAACCCAGTGTGCTCCCGTCGAAGGTAATAGCATTGCCGCTCGGAATGGTTAAGACCCCATTGTTGACGCCGGCCAGCGTCCCACCCTGGATGGTGGCATTGTTTACGAACTGCACGCTCGAGGCCGCTCCGTTCACCTGGATCGTCCCCGTACGGTTCGAGATCGTCGAACCACTTAGCGCCAGAATGCCTCCTGACGAAGCCTGCAGCAGGCCCTGATTCGTAAACACGCTCGGATTCAGCGTCAGCGTGGCTGCCGAAACATTGGCATTGATGGTCCCCTGATTGGTCACCTCCAAACCGTTCCATCCGATGACGCCGAACCCTTGCAGCGTGTTGTTCAAATTCGTCAGCAACTGGTTCCCGCCGGCAGTAGCCAGGGCTGCGGTTCCGTTACCCGACGTGCTCAACGTCACCGAGCCCGCGCCCGTCAGACTTACTCCTCCAGACATGGTCAGGAAGGTGTTGTTCCCCACGGCGTTCACTTGAATCGCACCCGTGTTGTTGATGGTTCCGGTCAGGAACGTGGTGGCGCCGTTGCCGACCACATAGGTGCCCGCGGTCGCCAAAGCACCCTGGCTGCTTCCGTCCAGGGTGAAAGTGTCGCCCGGGGGAGTGGTTAAGATCCCACTGCTCGCGGTAGCCAGGGTTCCGCCCTGCACCGAACCGCTGATGAACTGCACGGTTGAGCCGGCACCGCTCGCGAGGATTCTTCCCCCCAGATTGTTGAAGCTGTTCTGCAGTCCCAAAGTGCCGCCGGCCGTTGCCTCCAGCAGACCTTGGTTCGTTGTGTTGGGCGTATTCACCGTTAGCGTGCCGGTGCTCGGCGTGTTGCCATCGATGATCCCGCCCGCTTGATTCACTAAGTTCAGACCGTTCCACCCGATGACGCCCGTCCCTTGCAGTGTGTTGTTCACGTTGGTCAGCGTCTGGGAGCCGCCCGCGGTGGCAACCGCAGCCGTTCCATTGCCTCCCTTGCTCAAGGTCACCGAACCCGCGCCGGTAAGACTTACCGGCCCCACCATGGTCAGAAACGTGTTGTTGCCGGTCGCGTTCACCTGAATCGAGCCTGTATTGTTGACCGTCCCCAACAGATTGGTGGTGCTGCTGTTGGCGACCGCGTAGGTGCCCGCGATGGTCAATGGCCCCAGTGTGCTCCCGTCCAATGTAATAGCATTGCCGCTCGGAATAGTCAGGACCCCGTTGTTGACACCGGCCAGCGTTCCGCCCTGGATTGTGACGTTGTTCACGAACTGCACGCTCGACGTCGCTCCGTTCACCTGGATCGTCCCGGCGCGGTTGTTAATCGTCGAACCACTCAGCGCCAGAATGCCTCCCGACGTGGCCTGCAACAGACCCTGGTTCGTAAATACGCTTGGATTCAGCGTCAGCGTGGCTGCCGACACATTGGCGTTGATGGTCCCCTGATTGGTCACCTCCAAACCGTTCCAGCCGATGACGCCGAATCCTTGCAGCGTGTTGTCCACATTAGTCAGCAACTGGTTCCCTCCGGCGGTCGCCAGAGCTGCTGTTCCGTTGCCCCCGGTGGAGAGCGACACTACCCCGTTCCCAATCAGACTTACTCCGCCCGTCATGGTCAGGAACGTGTTGTTGCCCTGCGCCGCCACTTGAATCACACCGGTGTTGTTGATGGTTCCAATCAAGAATGTGGTGCTGCCGTTGGGTCCTGTGTAAGTGCCGACAATGGTCAATGGCCCGTGAGCGTTACCATCGAGCGTAAGGTTATTGCTGCTCGCAACCCCAAGACTCCCGCCCCCGCTTGTGCTGAGGGTCCCGCTCTGGATCACGGCACTATTCGCAAACTGAACATTCGAGCCGGTGCCGCTGGCCAGAATGGTCCCGCCGGTATTGTTAAAGACGCTGCCGTTGAGTTGCAGTGTGGCCGCGGCAGTTGCCTCGAGAAGCCCTTCGTTGGTTAATGCACCGGGGTTAAGTTCCAGAGTTCCTTGCGCCGGCAGGTTAGCGTTGATTGTGCCCTGATTGATCACATTCAAGCCGTCCCCGATGACGCCGGCGCCTTGCAGGGTGTTATTCACATTGATCAGCGTTTGAGCTCCGCCGGAGCTGGCGATGGCGGCCGTTCCATTCCCTCCCTTGCTCACCGTCACCGAGCCCGCGCCCGTCAGACTTACTCCGCCAGACATGCTCAGGAAGGTGTTGTTCCCTACCGCGTTCACTTGGATTGCACCCATGTTGTTGATGGTTCCCGTCAAGAAGGTGGTAGCGCCGTTGCCGACCACATAGGTGCCCGCGATGGCCAAAGCACCCTGACTGCTTCCGTCCAGGGTAAAAGTGTCGCCGGGGGGATTGGTTAAGATCCCATTGCTGGCGGTGGCCAGGGTTCCTCCCTGCACCGAACCGCTGATGAACTGCACGCTTGACCCGGCGCCGCTCGCCAGGATTCTCCCTCCCAGATTGTTGAAGCTGTTCTGCAGGCCCAAAGTGCCGCCGGCGGTTGCCTCCAGCAGACCTTGGTTCGTTGTGTTGGGCGTATTCACCGCTAGCGTGCCGGTGCTCGGCGTGTTGCCATCGATGATCCCGCCCGCTTGATTCACTAAGTTCAAACCGTTCCACCCGATGACGCCCGTCCCTTGCAGCGTGTTGTTCACGTTAGTCAGCGTCTGGGAACCGCCGGAGGTGGCAATAGCAGCCGTTCCATTCCCTCCCTTGCTCAGTGTCACCGAGCCCCCGCCCGTCAGACTCACTCCTCCAGACATGGTCAGGAAGGTGTTGTTCCCTACCGCGTTCACTTGGATTGCACCCGTGTTGTTGATCATTCCGGTCAAGAAGGTGGTGGCGCCGTTGCCGACCACGTAGGTGCCCGCGATGGTCAAAGTACCCTGGCTGCTTCCGTCCAAAGTGAAGGCGTTGCCACCTGGTGTCGTCAAAGTACCGTTGCTGGCGGTGGCCAGGGTTCCTCCCTGCACCGATCCGCTGATGAACTGCACGGTTGAGCCGCTGCCGCTCGCCAGGATTCTTCCCCCTAGATTGTTGAAGCTGTTCTGCAGTCCCAAAGTCCCGCCGGCAGTTGCCTCCAGCAGACCTTGGTTCGTTGTGATGGGCGTATTCACCGATAGCGTTCCGGTGCTCGGCGTGTTGGCATTGATAATCCCGCCCGCTTGATTGGTCAGGAGCAAACCGTTCCACCCGATGACGCCCGTCCCCTGCAGCGTGTTGTCCACATTGGTCAGCAACTGGCTCCCGCCCGAAGTCGCCAGGGCAGCGGTTCCGTTACCTCCCTTGCTCAACGTCACCGAACCCCCGCCCGTCAAACTGACTCCAGCACCCATCGTTAGGAATGTGTTGTTGCCCGCCGCGTTCACAAAGATCTGTCCTGCATTGGAGATGTTTCCAAACGCCGACAATTGCTGACCGTTGCTGATGGTCAGACTGCTTCCGCTATCTATGTAGAGCGCGCCCACACTGGCGTTGATGTCGAGCGTCACCTGCGACGGAGTCGGATTGCCGTCGTTGATGCACACATTCACGCCGCCGCCATTCGGAACCCCGTTGCTCCAGTTACTGGGATTGCTCCAATTGCCGGATGCTCCTCCGATCCAGTTGTCGGTCGTCCCCGTGCAACTCGTGACCGCCGTCAACTTGAAAGTCGCGGTTACCGCTTGATTGGAGTTCATGGTTACCGTGCAGGCCCCTCCGCCGCTGCAAGCGCCGCTCCAACCAACAAACGTCGAACCCGCATTGGGGGCGGCAGTCAACGTCACACTGGTTCCGGAAGAGAAATTCGCGGCACAACTTGTCGTCGGGCAATTGATGCCTGCCGGGTTGCTCGTCACCGTGCCACCACCGGTACCCGCCTCCGCCACGTTGAGAGTGAACGAAGTGGTCGTGCCCGTACCCGAGAGAGTCACCGTTTGCGTGCTGTCGGAGATGTTGTTGGAGTTGTCGGTGAACGTCAGTGTCGAGTTCTCGGTCTCCGGAGTCGAAGGTTTGAAAACCACAAAAACTGTGCACGACGAATTTGGTGCCAACTGTCCGCCAGCCGAACTACAGGTATCACCGGGGCCTTCGAAGAAGTCCCCTGGAGACAACCCATAGGTAAACGTCAACGGCGCACTGCCTGGATTGCCCAGGGTCACGGTCTGCGGGGAACTCTGCGTTCCCACTTGCTGATTGCCAAAACTAAGACTGGGCGGGGCGACATCCGCAAGCGGCGTTGCCACCAGAAATCCATAAGCCGCAATGGTTCCGATTAAAGGACTGCTCTGAGCGCCGCTGATAGTGGAAGTGGCTTCTTCTCCTTCAGTCGCATAAGCGAAAATAGTGTGGAACCCCGGCAACAGCGGCGTCGTGGTGCCGGTGAAATTCCCGTGTGTAGTTGGAGTGGCCGGCGTCCACGATCCCAGCCACGTGTCCATCTGGAAAAGCAATTCGTCCACAGGCGCAGCGCTGAGACCGTTTGAAGCCGAGAAGTTGAAGGTTGGCGTCTCGTCGGAGGTCTGATTACCCACGAGGGGCGCAATGGCCGTCGCGATCGGGTTCGGCCGTACTCGCTCCGCCGTGATGACGCTGGTGTTCGAACTCAGGTTATTAGCGACATAAACTTCACCCGTCACCGGGTTTGCGGCCAACGCAAAAGGCTGGTTGGCATTCGCGTCCGTCACCGCGGTGCTGGCATTGCTGCTTCCGTCGATAACGGTGACGCCGCCGAAATCCGTGCTGTTGTTGCCGTTGTTGGCGACGTAGATTCGATTCAGCGTTGCATTGACAGACACGGCAGAAGGAGCCGTCCCTGCCTGCACCGTGGCGATTACCGCCAGCGCCGTGCCGTCAATCACCGAGACGGTATTGTTGCCCGAGTTCGTTACATAAACCCTGTTGGTAATCGGATTGAGCGCCAAAGCGCTCGGAGTGTCACCCACATTGATGGTGGCTACGACTAGAGCAGTGGTGCCATCAATGACCGTGACGTTGTCGCTAAACGAATTGGCTACGTATATCTTGCCAGTCAGCGAATCCACTGCCAGCGCTATCGGGCGACTCGCAGCTAAGTCAGTGATGGTCACGTTGCTCGAGACGACGGGATCAAACACTGTGATGTTGTCACTCCCATTGTTGGCGACATACACCAGTCCAGTGGCTGGGTTGACGGCAATGGCAACCGGAGTAGTCCCGGCGCTGACTGTGGTGGTGACTGAGTTATTCGCCCCATTGATGACGGTGACGTTGCCGCTTCCGTTGTTGGCGACATACACCGTGTCAGTCACGGGATTCACGGCGACAGCAACGGGATTGGTCCCCGTGGGAATCGTGGCCACCACCGAATTGTTGCTGCCGTCGATCACCGTGACGGTGTTGTTGCCCTTGTTAGCCACATACACCGTGTTGCTTGCAGGATTCAACGCGATGGCAACCGGATTGGTGCCAGTGTTGACGGTAGCGACAACCAGGTTAGTGGTTCCATCGATCACCGAAACCGTGTTGCTTGCGCTGTTGACCACGTACACCTTGTTCGTCACCGTGTCCAAGGCTACGGCAGACGGATTCGTCGATGTAGTCAGGGTGGTCGTGACCAGGTTGTTGTCGGCGTCGACTACGGTAACGTTCGCGCTCCCGTTGTTCGCCGTATAAACCGTGTTGGTTACAGGATCCACCGCCACGGCAACCGGAGCAATCGCGTGAGAGTCTGCGACGGTTGTGGTCGCATTGGAAACTCCGTCAATCACGGTGACACTGTTGCTCGCGTTATTGACAACGTAAATCTGGTCCGTGGTCGGGTCGGCCGCCACCGCGATCGGACTGTTTCCCGTGGCGACTGTTGCGGTGACCGTATTGTTGGCGCCGTTGATGACGGTGACGTTGCCGCTGCCGTTGTTGGCAACGTAAACTACGTCGCTCACCGGATTGACCGTCACCGCCGCGGGACTTGTTCCCACACCGACTGTGGCGGCAACCGTGTTGCTCGCCCCATTAATCACCGTCAGGTTGTTGCTGCCGTTGTTCGCGGCATACACCATGTCCGTCGCGGTATCCACCGCCAGGGAATCCGGGTTGGTTCCAGTCCCAACCGTGGCGGCAATCGTGTTGTTGGCTCCATTCACGACGGTGACGTTGTTGCTGGCGCGGTTGGCCACATACACCATGTTGGTTGCCGGATTCACCACCACCGCGGCGGGAATGTTGCCGACGCCAACGCTGCCCACCAGAGTGTTCCCTGCCCCATTGATGACTGTCAGGTTGTTACTCTCACTGTTGGCCACGTACACCATGTTGGTCAGCGGGTTCAGCGCCACCGCGATGGGACTAATCGCATTTGGATCTGTAACTGTGGAAGCAACATTGGTCGCGCCGTTGATGACGGTGATGTTGCTGCTTCCGTTGTTGGCCACGTAAATCATGTTGGTCAGCGGATTGACCGCCACGGCAACCGGATTACTTCCTGTGTTGACGGTCGTGGTGAGCGAGTTGGTCGCTCCATTGATCACGCTGACCGTGTCGCTGGCCGTGTTGACCACGTAGATGGTGCTGGTCACAGGATTGACCGCGATGGCGACGGGAGAGTTCCCGACACCGATGGTGGACGTCACACTCTGCGGCAGTGCAACTCCAGCAGACAGCAAGACTCCAAATAACAGCCAGAGTGCTGCCCGCACCAACCGTGAAGGGTTAGCCGGCACTGAAGTTACGGACAGTCTCGAAGGAGAGAATTTACGCTGCTTCGCGAGTTCGCGGCTTGACGAGGGGCGAGCTGCTTTCATGGGCAAACTTTCAGTTCAAGAGTTAGGCCTGCGAACTTCCATGCTGGCAAGAATCTGGATCGGGGGAATCCAGTGTCTCAGCCATGGTGCCAACCGGCGCCAAACCCGGCGAAGCATTGTACCTCTTTCCAGGGATCGGGGCGGTGTGCAATATTTTGCATCTTGCCGCGTCCGGCGCGGCTTCGAGCCGGGTTCGGCGTCACCTCGCGGTGCGTCGAATGACTGCATTAGGGGCCATTGCCTGCGCGGGTATCCCCTCGGTCCGGACTAGGTCCGGACCGCATTTCCGCGTGTTAAAATAGAGGTTCCCATGGCAAACCTTCTTCGCAGAAAGACCGTAACCTGCACCGTAGGCAACGTCCGCGTCGGCTCCGACGCCCCAATAGTGGTGCAGTCCATGACAAATACAGATACCGCGGACATCGCCTCCACCGTCCAACAAGTCGCCGCCCTCGCCAAAGCCGGGTCCGAGCTGGTCCGCGTAACCGTCAACACCGAAGAAGCCGCCGCCGCCGTGGCCCCCATCGCCGACCAACTAGAAAAGCAAGGAATAACCGTCCCCATAGTCGGCGATTTCCATTACAACGGGCACCTGTTGCTTAAGAAGTTTCCGGAGTGTGCGCGGGCTTTGGCTAAGTATCGCATCAATCCGGGGAACGTTAGCATTGGGCGGAAGAATGATGACAATTTTGCCACCATGATTGAAGTTGCGGTGGAGAATCAGAAGCCGGTGCGCATCGGAGTGAACTGGGGATCGCTTGATCAGGCTCTGCTTACTCGCATGATGGATGAGAACTCGCGGCTGGCTGAACCTCAAGACGCTCGCGAGGTCACGATGGAAGCAATGGTCGTCAGTGCGCTTAACTCCGCCAAGCTGGCTGAGAAGTACGGGCTGCGTCCGGATCAGATTATTCTTAGCGCGAAGGTCAGCGGGGTGCAGGACCTGGTTGACGTCTATCGGTCGCTGGCGGCGCGTTGCAACTATCCGCTGCATCTTGGACTGACCGAGGCCGGCATGGGCGCCAAGGGGATTGTCGCTTCTAGCGCGGCGTTGGGCGTGCTTTTGCAAGAAGGCATTGGCGACACCATCCGCGTGTCGCTGACTCCTGCGCCGGGCGGTGACCGCACCGAAGAGGTCCGCGTGGCGCAGCAGATTCTGCAATCCATGGGCATTCGCAGCTTCACTCCGCAAGTCACCGCCTGCCCCGGATGCGGGCGCACCACCAGCACTTTCTTCCAGGAAATGGCCGAGCAGATTCAGACTTATCTGCGCGAGCAAATGCCCGAGTGGAAGGGACGCTACGTGGGCGTCGAGGAAATGAAAGTTGCTGTCATGGGATGCGTGGTCAACGGCCCCGGCGAATCCAAACACGCCAGCCTGGGCATCTCGCTGCCGGGAACCTTCGAAGAACCCAAAGCTCCCGTCTATATCGATGGCCGCCTATTCACCACGCTGAAGGGCGACCACATCGTCGCCGAGTTCATCAAGCTGGTGGATGAGTATGTGGAAAGCCACTACGCGGCGAGAGAAGAAGTGGCCGCGCGATAACCTGTCATTCCGACCGCTTCCGTCATTCTGATCCCTGGTCCCATAAAAACATCGCCCAGTTGTGGAGAGGTGGAGACTCACTTCGAGGGTGAGCTTTCAAAGAAGTCGCTGAGGCCTAATTGATCTACCCTGCTCGTGTGGGGACGGGCGCACCCCGCCCGTCCGAATTGAGGCGTCCCCGGGGCTTTGCCGCTTGTGCCATACATACAAAAGGAGGATCATAGATACACTTCATCTTGCGACTTAATGTCTCTTGGAGGAATCATGTCAGCGAAGCTCCTGCTCTCCTATCCGGACATTTTGCAGTTGCTTGCACCTCACGCAGTGGTACAGCGTACAGAATCCAGGCAGTTCTTAGCTTGGTTCTTGCACAACTACTATCGCCTCGAAGAGGGCGAAGTAGATGACTGTATTTGTGATGGCCCTAACGACAAAACCATTGACGGCATATACGTTAACGAACAAAGTAACCAGATCGATGTCTTTCAGGCCACCATCGCAAAGGGCAAGAAGACCTTAGGAGACACTGCATTAAAAGAGTTCTATGGTTCCCTTTCGCAATTTCGAGATCGCAAGACCGTTGACGGACTCCAAGCGGCAACAAAGAATAAGGAACTCCGCAATCTACTTCTTGATCTAGACATCGCGGAAAAAGTTGGAAAAGGCTATCACGTACGTGGCGTCTTTATTACCAATGCAGCCCGCGATCACAACGCTGTCGCTTACCTGAAAACGGCACCCGATCTGGTGCTTTACGACAGTACCGAACTTCAACGTGCGTTCGTCGCGATTGATAAGACGGAGCCGATCGCTGGCGAGATCACGTTCGATGTGTCCAGCGTTCCGGTAATGGAATACCCAATTGGGTCGAGTTTGAAGATGGCCATCGCTCCGGTATCGGCGCTAGAACTGGTAAAGATGCAAGGTATTAGTAACGGCGAGCTGTTTGCGTGGAACGTGCGGCAGTCGCTACGCAAGACGAAAGTAAACGACGATATTGCAAAAAGCATCCAGACGCAGGAGGAGCACAAATTCTTCCCAGCCTTTCACAACGGTGTGACTGTCTTGTGCAAGAGACTAAACATCTCTAAAGATCTCGTCACGATTTCGGGCTACGCGGTTGTGAACGGCTGCCAGAGCCTAACTGGACTTAACGAAAACAAGGGCAAGCTCAGTTCCGACCTTCGTATTCTGACGAAGTTTATCCAGACTCCACCAGATGGCAAGTTGGCGGCGAAGATTACCGACCATACCAACAATCAGAACGGGATCAAGCATCGCGATTTGCAATCGAATAATTTAATACAGACGAGGCTGCAAACAGAGATCAACGGTGGCGGCGAGTTTTACTACAGGATCAAACGTGGAGAACACCTCGAATGGCCGACAGACAAGGTCATAGAAAACGATCTGAGCGCGAGGATCCTACTGGCATTCGACAAGCGTGAGCCGTGGTCATGCCACCAGACCTACAGATTGTTTGACGAGTTACACTCTCCAATTTTTGGTCGCCCTGAGGTTAACGGGAACCGTATCGTAGTGTTTTACCGTATCTATCAGGTGATGATGTCCAAGCTTGATCTCTTGGACAACCAGTTGTTCGCTCGTTACCGTCTTACGCATTTTTTCTTATTGTATCTGCTGCGGCAGGCGCTGGAGACTGACGAGGTTGGCAGGGAGTTCTGTCGTAACCCTCTGCCTTTTACAAACACGCGGAGAAATTCGGACCGGGTAATGAAATGTGTCGACAAGATATCACAATCGATCGTTAGGGTACTCAATGGTGAAGTCAAGAGGCGAGATGCGGATAGCAAGAACCCCCTAGACTTCAAGCGAGAACTGAAGAGCCCCACCCCCGTACGCGCTATTGAGAGCACTGTTATTACCCACTACCAAGTGCTGACTGATAGTGACGCAGCGGTCACATTTTCCAAGGAATGGCAAAACTCAAGATCAAACAAGGCGGTTGCTTGACGCGGCCACCGGGAGGTGGCACGCGCCCCTTAATTCCGCGGATTTGGTTCGAACCGGGGTGCCCCGCTCCTTGCCGCATTTGCAAGGGGCGGGCGCGGCGACCACTCGTCCAATTGGTGGGTAGAACTCCCTGCGGCGTTCTTGCAAGGTTCGGGAAGTACAGGGGTCCTTCACTCCCTGGCCGGTTCGCTTCGCGAAACGGCCACTGCGTTCAGGATGACAGGGGTGCTTGGGGCGGAGTAGCTATCCCTCACGCCATCAGGTACCAGGCATCGCGATACTTTTCGTATCGACCTGGCTCGGCGGTTCCGCGCGGATGGAGGTGCACACTCCGGCGTGGCACAAATGCTCGCACTGGAATTACGAACCACTCGTCTTCGGGAACGATGTGAGCCACCAGGAAATCGATCTCTTCAACCGTATAGGGGACTTGCTTTTCACCCCGCCTTCTGTGCGCATGGATCATGTATCCTCCCCAACCGACACTGTTGGATGACTTGACTTGCACCTTCCAGAAATTGGGTTCGGAGTGGACGATGAAGTCATAGCGGTTGCTTTCTCCGTAGGGCTTGGAGACGCCGAAGCCGAGACTCTCGGCTTTGTGGACGAAGGCCAATTCGGAGAGCTCGCCTCGTTTCTTGCAATCGACGGTGGCGCGTAACGAGCTTTGTTTTCTTTCAAACTTTTTCTGTAGAGATTTATGGGTTGTGCTCATAAAAAACGCCGGCTTGCGCCGGCGGATGGTCCTTCCTCTAGATTGTCGGTGGTTGATTTCGAGCAAGAAAAAGGCGCGAGCTTGAGGCCCGCGCCTGTTGACTGCCTATACATTCAGAATAGCAAATTGGTCAGGTAAGTGAGACACGAAATCGGAATTTATTTCTGCCGTCGAATGATGAGTTTGTGGGGAGATTCGCTTTTTCGTCCCCTTGACAACGACTTTTGGGGGGCGGGGCCGTTTTGGGAATGAGCGAGTTTTTGTTCTTGTTTGGGACGGATCTATCGGGGCTGTAGTTTGATGGGGAAAATGTGGAAGAGGTGGAGCATTTCGAGTCCCCAGAGAAAGAGGGAGACAAGGGCTCCGGTGACGGCGAGCATCTCGCCGAAATTCAGGCCGCGGACAGGCTGGGCGCGGCGGGTGAGCAGGTTAAGAATGTTGAGCGACGCGAAACCGCAAACCAGCGCGATCAGAATGTTGAATACGTTGCCGGAACCCTCGGCAAGGAGCAACGATTGGAGGTGAGCTGGAGACATCGCCGTGGCCGATAAAGTTCAAAGGGCAAAGTGGCAGTGCAGCGCTCCAATAATGTAGCCGCTCTCCTGGCGATTTGCAATTCTTTCAGGACAGAGACAGCGGCAACTCTGGCTCGTTGTCGGGGAGGGGATCGGCGATGGTCTTTAGTTCAGGATAGTGCTGGAGCAGCGGCTCGGGGGCTGTGACCCGTTGGCCGCTGAGCATGTGTTTCAGCTGGAGGGCGTTGACTCCGGCTTTGCCTTCGAAGTGATTGTTGGCGATTACGTAGGTGACTTCGGCCTTCTGGGCGATGTGTTCGATCTTATTCTGCCATCCCGACAGCTCCTTTTCGTTATAGAGATAGTTGTAGCGGTCTTCGCCTCGTTCGGCTTCGAACCACATATCATAGTTGCGCCCGTGGAGGCGGACGTAGCCGACGGGCGAAGTGACGTATTCGGTGGCTTCGAGGGCGCGGCCGATCTGGGGTTGGTCGATGTTGCAGAAGGCTACATTTTTCTGGGTGAAGTAGGCGAGGGTTTCAGGATTGTCCCAACTGGAGTGGCGGACTTCGACTACGCGTGGGTACTCGATGAATTGGCGGAGCAGGGTTTCGAGATATTCGCGGTTGAGTGAAGTGTTCTTGAACGAGACGGGGAACTGGATCAGCAGGGCGCCGAATTTTCCGGCGGAGGCGAGGGCGTCGAGACCCTGGCGGGCGAGGCGTTCGTCTTCGTCGCCGGGGCGGATGGTGGCGGCGGAAGTGGGCTCCATGACCGCGATGGGTGAGTGGGTGAACGAACGATGCAGCTTGGCGGTGAACATGAAGCCGGGATTCACTGCGGCGACTTTGCGCGCCCAGAGTTTGGCGAGCTCGGGCTTGATGTGTCCGTAGAACGAGGTATTGATCTCGACTACGTCGAAGCAGCGGGCAACGACCTCCAGGGGATGCTGCTTGCGGAGCCGCATGCCGGGCGGGTAGAAGATTCCTTCCCAGTCTTTGTAGGACCAGCCGGCGGTGCCGATGCGGATGCTGGGAGGCATAAGAAAACGTCCCGGTTGTGATACGCAGTGATTTAACCATAGAGGGCACAGAGGAGCACAGGGGAAGGCGCTACTTGGTTGGGGTCGGCGAAGTATCCGGCACGGGAGCGATGCCTTTGGCCCCGAGGATGGCCCAATGCCATTCTTGATCGGCGGCGAGGGGCGCACCGAGTTTTTCGTGGAAAACGTTGCTGGCCAGTGATGGGACTGGCCCCTTCAAGTGAAAGACTAGAGTCAGTTCCGAAGGCTTCTTCCCGGTTTCAGGTTCCTCGGCGACGGCGGGCATTAGCCGGGCGCTGCCAAAGTAAACGCCGTCGTCCACGGGGCGGCGGACCAGAGTGAGGCCGACCGTGACCTCCGTCAGTTTCCAGAAGCTGCCGTTGTACATCGAAACTTCGAGGCTGTCGCCTTCGATGGTGGCGGGACCTTCGAGTTTGGCCAATTCGGCGGGCGGCAGGTCTTCAGACACGAAAGGCATGGCGAGCAAGCTCGCAGCGGCGGCATCGAAAGAGAGACTGCAAGTGCCGTCGGGCGACGAGAGCGCGAACTCTCGAGCGCGGGGAGCCGGTGGAGCTTGTGGCTTAATGCTCATGCGGTGGCTCTCGACTTCGTCCATCACGTTGGACAGGTTGTCATTGTCGATGACCAGAGGGGCTGAAACCGGAGCTTTACTGCGCCGCACGACGCGGGCGAGATCGCCGAGAGAAACGGCGGCGTCAGATTGCGAAGTCACAGATTGCGCCGCCACGGAAAACGGGCATAACAGCACGAATAAAAGGCAAGCGGCGCGCCGATGAAGGGTACGATTCACGGAGATTTGCGGAGCTTATCCTAAAATTGTAGGTCAGAAGGGGCGGAAGAACAGCAAAGGAGGGCGAACCTTGGTCGTAGCACTTTAGTTAGCAGTGGGTTTACGAACACCCGGAGAGATGCAGTTTCCATGAGTGCTAACGCCTGATTACAGGAGTTACGAACCACAGGGGACAACAAAAAGCCCCCACACCAATCAGTGCACCGAACCGTCCTCCTCGCTAAGCTCAATCGCTCTGCCGTTCAAACGCGCCCATGTCGCAGCCGCCCGTGTCCTCCTTGTCGGGACGCGCTACGCCGCGCTGATCCGTGTCCAGCGGATGACCGTTCCCGTCAGTACAGCCGTTCGGATTACCTGCATCAATTGCCGGACTGCCGGATAGCAGAGCTTGGGTCTGAGTCGGGCCGCCATTATTCTGCAATGGGCCGAGCAGGGGGTTTGTGTTGTTCAGATCTCCTGGACCGTTGAAATTGCAGGTGCCATCACTGGCCAGGTTGTAACCATCCGAGGCGACAGGGTTCTCGCAGTTGCCGGCAGCATTATTCGCGACAATGCTGTTCTGGAATGTAATCACACCGCCGATGCCTGCCCAGCTGTTGCCCGTGATTGTGCTGTTGCTGATCATCGCCACTCCGCCGTTCAGGATACCGCCGACGGTTCCACTAATTCGTGAGGTATTCCCGCTGATGGTGCTGTTGCTAATCGTCAGCTGTCCCTCGTTGTAGATGCCACCGCCTTGGCTGGCGCAGGGGAATCCAGAACATGAGACCCGATTCCCGCTGATGGTGCTGTTGCTGATCGTTGCCGTGCCGACGTTGTAGATGCCGCCCCCACCACCTATGCGGCCCAGGCCTGCCCCATTTCGACTGATCGTACTTCTGTTAATGGTTAGTGTGCCGATGTTGAAAATGCCCCCACCGAAAGTGCCACTGGTACCATCTTGGATGGTCACATTTGATACGGTAACGTTAGCCGAGACGGTGACCACCGTGTTAATTTGTCCGCCATCGATGATGGTCGTGCTGGCACCGGAACCAATTAGATTCAGATTGAGGTTGATGGCGAGGTTCTCGGTATAAGTTGCTGGACCGATTCCGATTGTGTCTCCGGAGGAAGCCAACGAGATAGCATGTCCAATCGTCTTGCAAGCAGTCTGGCGAGTCTTGCAGTTGTTCCGGTCATTACCGTGCACTCCATCGACGTACCAGATACTGGCGAGGGCAGTCGGAGCCACGGCAAGGAACAAGGCGAGAAGCAACTTGCTCATAGAATCCCTCTTTGTAGCGGGAATCAGTCGGTCAAACCGTGTGGCGCTTAGAAGCCAGTGCCTAGGAGAAAGGCCAGACGGACGGCCAGGCGCACCACAGCTTAGTCGCGAATAATAGGGCTAACGGGGACACCTGTCAATTGTAGTTTTGAGCCAATCAGGGCGCGACGCCACTTTGTGAGGTGCTAAGGCAAGTGAATGAGAGCTAATGATTTAAGTTCTGTTCAGAAGGTCATTGGCGCAACATCGCCATTGCACTCATTGACCGGATCAATGAGTGGTAACGCCGTTAACAACCGTTGGTCAGTTCCGAGATCAGGGCGAGGGTCACATCAAGTATTCGCGCCACATGCTGGGATGGGCGGGACAGGAACGTGGGACTCAAGGCGTCACCTTGAAGACGATTCCCGAACCCCGGCCCGGGCCACCGCCGAAACAAGTGGTGCCGTATAGGGTGCCCGTGGCATCCCGAATCAGACCTGCATGGGGCTCGTTACCGTCCACCCCCGCCAGAAAGCGATGCAGCACCATCTCCTTCCCAGTGCTATCAAGTTTGAACACCGTTCCGGCGCCGTAAGCGCCACCTGCGAATGTAGTGCCGTAGATGTTACCCGCGGAATCAGCAACTAAGGCTCCGCTGGGCTGCGAGCCGTCCGGGGTGCCGGTGAAGCTGTACAACACGGTTTCATTGCTCGTGTTGTCCAACTTGAATACCGTTCCGCATCCGCCAGAGCAGTTGGAACTGCCACCACCTGAGGACGTAGTTCCATAGAGGTTTCCGGTTCTGCCACGGAGCAAAGTCCCGGAGGGGTACCGACCATCCGCTCCTCCGCTAAACGTGTAGAGCACGGTTTCGCTGCCAGACTGATCCAGTTCGAAAACCGTTCCACACCCCTCGCCGTCCTGGCATCCGCGATTTCCGCCCTCATAGGTGGTGCCGTACAGGTTGCCTTTGGCATCCACGATCAGGTCGCTGGGAACTGACCCGTCCGGTGGCCCCCTGAAAGTGTACAAAACCGTTTCCTTGCCCCCGGTCTCGAACTCGAACGCAGTGCCGTAAAGCGGATATTCCGCAGTCCCAAAGAAGTTGCCCGCCGAATCCCGGGTCAAGCCACCGGGGAATGCCGCGTCCGGCACTCCCTGGAAACGGTACAGGACTGATTCCTGCCATCCGTTCGGCGTCTGGGTAAGGGAGAAAATGGTGCCACAACCGACTGAGCAAAAGAGATTGAAAGATCCGCCATAGGCCGTCGTCCCGTAAAGAGTGCCTGCAGAATCCAGCACCAGACCGCTGTACGTATTTGCTCCGTCGCTGAAGCTACTTCCTCTGTCTGGTCCCCCAGTGAAGCTGTGCAGCAAGGTTTTCTTGCCAGTCGCATCCAGCTCAAAAACGGTGCCATTGTTGTTGATGCCGCCCTGGTAGGTGGTGCCATAGAGGTTGCCCGCAGCATCCCGAACTAAAACTCCATAGGGGCAAGCCCCGTCCGTTCCGCCTAGGAATCTGTAAAGCACTTGGTAATTTGCACGCTCCGCCTGGTTCGCGGCGTACTGAGCGACGGCGAACGCAGAAAACGCAAGGTTCAACAACAACGCAAATGCAAACATCGAGGAAGTGGATTTCATAACCCTTCCTGAGTACTGCGCAGTTTTGGTGCGCGCCTTATTCTACGCTGATTCTTGACGTGCGACTGCTGGCAATCTTACGCCGGCAAACCGCCGAGTCTGGTTCCCGCAGCGGCGGTCATTGCTTCAGGTCAGCGGGCCAGTTGGTGATCAGGGTGAGGGGTTCGGTTATGGATTGCGGCAGTACGGTGTTCATCACGAATTTCTTGCCGTCGGCGGAAACGGTGTAAGGTCCCGAGGAACCGCTCACAGTGGTGGCCTTGAACAGGGCGTGGGGGGTGCCCAGTTCCAGGCTGGCGCCCTTCTGGCTAACGTCCACAGCCATCACCTGCTGGTCAGTCGACCAAAAGACGAGTTCCTTGCTGTCCTTCCGCCAGTTTGGTCTCGTTCCTCCGGCGGTCGATACCTGCCAGCGGCCGGTGCCACTGGGGAAAGGCTGAATGTAAACCTCCATGCGGCCGGTCTCATTGTTGGCATAGGCCAGCCATTTGCCGTCGGGTGAGAAAGCGGGTGAGACGTCCGAGAAATTCGTGGCTACCACCGGAAACGGTTTCTGCTCGCCGGACTTGTCGGGGAACATGGGCAGCGCCCAGATATCCAAGCCGGTGGTCGATTTGGGATCCACCCGCATGTAAGCGATGTAGCGGCCATCGGGAGAGACGGAGAAAGGAATCTCGCGTATGCCGGTGGTTTCTAGCAGCTTCTCCTTGGCACCTGTGCCGTCGGCATTTTGACGGTAGAGAGAGTCCATATTGCCGCTTGGCCCGTAGGTGAAGACAATGGATTTTCCGTCGGGCCACCAGATAGGCCAACCGCTGTATTGCGGGCCAAAGGTGATGCGGGTCCTGGTGTGGCGGGTGAGGTCCACCACCCAGATGTCGCCGACTCCGTTGTTCTCGAGGGCAAAGGCCAACTTGCTAGCGTCGGGGGAAAGGATGGGCCAGTAGTAATCGGCGGTTTCGGGCACCACCGGCTCACCCGGCTTGCCGGATGGGTCGTACCAGATCAACTGAGAGCCGCCGCCAGCGGCGCCGTGCTGGTACAGCAACTCGCCGTTGGCCGAGGCTGTCAGGACGCTTCGCCAGGTGTCAGTATTGACCGCGACATGGTCGGCCACGGGCTTGGCCTCGCCCTCCAACGCCAGACTGCGCGGGTTGAAACGTTGCGCAACCAGAGTGTTGTCGCGCACGAACAAAAGATATCCGGGGGCCGCGTAGATGGCGTTGGAATCATTCCGCAGCAGCAGCTTGCGGTCCTTGGAATCGAGTGCACCCAGATAGATACCGCTGTCTGCGCTGGTCCCGCCGTGGGCGAAGTAGAGAAAGTGCTTGCCGTCGGGAAGGAAATCGGGCCAGCGATGGGAAGTCTCCTTGACGTCTGGCGTGGATAGGGCGACGCGCGTACCCCCAGCGGCATCAACGCGCGCCAGGCCTACATTGGTATCCGGCGCGAACACGATTGTGCCGGTCGTGCTCCACGTTCCTCCCCGTCCGGAGGGGGCATCGCAAAGGGCTTGTGGAGGACCGCCGCTGGCATCCAACTTGTTCAGCTTATTCCCGGCGAAGAACGCCACGTAGCGACTGTCAGAGGACCAGAACGGGTAGGTGGCTCCATCGGTTCCGGACATAGGCTGCGCGACTGCGGAGTTCAGCGGCCGGATCCAAAGCATTTGCTTACCGTCTGCGTTCTTGGCAACGAAAGCGAGTCGCAGCCCGTCCGGGGAGAGCACCGGCGGTCCGGCGGTGTTTCCGGTCAGCAGGAAAGTGGCTTTCTCCGGCGCCAGGATGTAGGAGTGAACCGAAACCTGCGGTGCGCGCAGGGATTGAAGATAGGCCAGCGCGAAGCCGATGGCGACGATTGCGAGCACTCCGACTGCAATCCACGCCAGCCATGGCCGTTGTGCAGGCGCAACGGCGGGCACCTGGGTTGTAGCTAGCGGCGCTTCGGCAATCGCTTGCAGTTGGAGCTTGAGGTCGTGTGCAGACTGGATGCGCTCGTCGGGATCTTTATCGAGGCAGAGGCGAACGACGCGGTCTAGCCCTTGTGGAGTCTCGGGACGCAGAGTGCTGACCGAAGGCGGATCCACCGCGAGAATCTGCCCGACGATGCTGGCCTGCGTTTTGCCTTCGAAGGTGCGCTTGCCCGTGACCATCTCGAACAGCATCACGCCGAAGGAAAAGATGTCGGAGCGGGCATCGGCCTCGACTCCCTGGATCTGCTCGGGCGACATGTACTGGACGGTGCCGATCACCGCTCCGGCAGTGGAAAGCGGAGAAGCAGGCGAGTGGGCGGGCATGGTCTGCGTCAGGGCTGCGGCGAAAACGGAAGCTGAAGAGGTGCGTCCGCTTCCGGAGGCGACGGTCGCGTTGAGCGGCTTGGCGAGACCGAAATCGAGAAGCTTGGCGCCGGACTTGGTGAGCATCACGTTGCCGGGCTTCAAGTCGCGATGCACGACTCCGGCGCGGTGTGCTTTTTCGAGAGCGTCGGCAACCTCGATGGCGATTCTCAACACTTCTTCAGAGGCGAGCGGCCCCTTTCTCAACCGGTCGGCCAGAGATTCCCCTTGCAGGAACTCCATGACCAGGTAGTCGATGGGGCCTTCGTTGCCGACATCGTGGAGCACGCAGATATGCGGATGCTGAAGCTGGGAGATGATCTTGGCTTCGCGTTCGAAGCGGGCGCGCAGTTCAACGCTCGCCACTAGTTGAGCGTTCAATACTTTGATGGCAACTGTGCGTTCCAATCGCGTGTCGCGAGCGCGATAGACTTCGCCCATGCCACCCGCGCCGAGCGGTGATTCGATTTCGTAGGGGCCAAGTCTGGTGCCAGAGGTCAGAGCCATGCGTGGGCGCAATTATAGCCTGAGCAGCACACTAGAGAACATGCGACGTCAATGGCCTGCCATCATCACGTAGCGCTACTTCTTTCCGATGCGGTAGACGATTCCGAAGTTGAGTCGAACCGAAGACGTAGTGGAACCGCTTGAGCGAATGCCAAAGTAATCGCTGCCCAGCCGCAGGGCGAACTTGCGGCTGCTGCCGAGCCCGATGTCGGCTCCGCCTCCGAGCGCGAAGGTAAACTGGGTTCCCCCGGCGGTGATGCCTCCGGTCGATTCGGAAAAGTGCGATCCACCGAACAGCGCCTGGGCGAAGGGCACGACCCTGTCCAACTTGCGGTAAGAGAATCGCGGGCCGAAGGTGTATGTTTCTCCCGAGAACGCGTCTGGGATATGGCCGACGTAGCCGCCGAAATCGCCAACCACGCCGAACCAGGGGTTGGCGTTGAGAGCGACCGAGGCGCTGCCGCCGTTCATCCAGATGGTAAAACCCTTAACAATATAAAGAGGAGAGTATCCCACGGCGACGTCAGCCTTGGGGGTATCCTGCGCGCGGGAAATCGGGGCTAAGAGCGAAAAAGCAAGGACGGCCAAGATCGGTTTCTTCATTTGTAGGCTCCGGAGAACGAAAAGTCCTAAATTGCACGCCTGAGCCCCAAGAAGATGGCAGGAAATATACCGCAAAACCTCAGTCGCGGTGTCAAGTTAATGTAAGAACCATCTGCAACCGCGAGCGGTGCTGAAGGACTGTTTCCACAAGCCGAGGATCCCGTACTCTGCCTCAGCCGGTTCAGCAACGGCAAGTAATGAATTGCCGTGGATTGCCCAAGAAACCCGCCAATCCTGAGACCGGCCGCCACCTAACAATGAGGTGTTGACCCGTAATGGCCGACAGCAGTAAGATTCGCACTCGGAAAAGAGCCGGCCTTGCGCCCCTCCCCAACGTCGCGCAGGCAGCCTACGGCAGGACAGTTCGCAGAAACGCCGTTTATGCCGAATCCACAATCTACGTTCGCGGTCGATGTGGTCGAGTTTGCCGCCACTCTGCTGGCACAGCAGGAGGCCGCCCCCCGTGCGCAGGTAATCGCAGACAAGGTTGCCGAGTTGCTGGCGGACACCGCGGTCGTGGTCTATGTGATTGCGGACCAGGAGAGTCCCGAATGGACAGCGAAGGCTACCGCAGGGGAGATCACGGTTACAGATGCGGTGGAGTTTGAGACTGGAACGCTGGGCGCGTTAGCGGCAAAGCGGGAACTGCTGGTGTTTGAGGGGAGCGACCTGCCCCGCGAAGAGTACGCCCATCTCGACATTCGTCGGCAATTCGTCGCTCTGGCCTGCGTCCCGCTGCAGGTGAACGAGACGCTGGTGGGCGCCATCGAGCTGTTCCATTACGAAAGTTCCTTCCCAAAAGCCATGTTGGCAGCACTGAACGAGGTCGCCGAACTGGCTGCGCCCGCGCTCGCGTCCGCGCTCTTCTACGAGAGCGAGCGCAACACCAACCTGCACTCCATCAGCCGCGTCACCCAGATGTACGACCTGGAAAAGGTCTTCAACTCAACGCTAGAGATGGACGAATTGCTGGGCACGATTGCCGGAAAGTTCCAGGAAGTGATGAACGTGCAGGGCGTCAATTTGTGGATGGTGAACGACGATGCTTTGGAACTAGTTGCGTGTGCCGGAGTCGATCCCACGGTTGAGGTTGGCATGGTGCAGAAGCCGGGCGAGGGCATCGCGGGAGATCTCTCCGACAGCGGCGAACCGGTGGTGATCGATGATCCCGAAGACGAGCGCCTCCAGAAGCGAAATCAAGGTGTCCAGGATGGGGCGGTGTTCTCCCTTGTGGCGGCTGCGCTGATGGAGCACGAGACGCTGGTGGGCGTAGTTGAAGCAGTGAACCGGATGGATGGACTTCCATTCGACGAAGATGACGAATTCCTGCTGGCCAACATCTGCGAAACCGCCAGCAATGCGCTGCACAATGCCAGCTTGTTGCAGGCTGAGCGCAAAGTGGAGATCCTTGAAGCCCTGGTTAAGGTGAGCGGTGAGATTACTTCCACTCTCGATCTGGACCGGGTTCTGGATGCGGTGGTGAACGGGCCCAGCAGCGTAATCCCATATGAACGGGCGGCGATCGCGTTGGACCAGCGGGGCAAGTTGCAACTGAAAGCGATCGCGGGAGTGAGCAAGATCAATCCCCAGGACCCGAACACAGCGCGTCTGCAAGAGTTGCTGGAGTGGGCGTCGTCGTCCAAGCAATCCATGTTCGTGATGCAGCACGGGAACGATGTGGAGGACGAGCGTCCGGAGACGCGTGCGAAGTTCGAGAAATACTTTGCCGATAGCGGTATGCGTGCGTTTCATGCGCTGCCGCTGGCGGATGACGATGGCACGTTGGGCATCCTGTCATTCGAGAGCAGCGATCCGGACTTTCTCAGTACTGCACATCTGGAAATGATCAAGGTGCTGGCCGGGCAGGCAACGGTGGCGCTGCGCAATGCGTCGCTTTATCGCGAGGTGCCGTTCATCGACGTGCTCGGGCCGATTCTGGCGAAGAAACGCAAATTTCTGGCCATGGAGAAGGGGCGGCGGACGGTCGTGGTGGCTGGCGCGGCTCTCGCCCTGTTGTTCCTCGCAGCCTTTCCCTTGCCGCTGCGGGTGGATGGGCCCGCCGTGGTGGCTCCGGAACATAGTGCGCGGGTGCAGCCTGAAGTCGCCGGCGTGGTGCAGGCAGTGAATGTGCGGGAAGGCGACGCCGTGAAACAAGGCACGGTTCTGGCCCGTCTGGCGGATTGGCAATATCGTGCTGAACTTGCTGCCGCGCAGGCCAAGTACGAAACCGCAGTTTCACGAACGAACCGGGCACTCGCCGGCAACGACGGTACCGAGGCCGGAATCGAACGGGTGCAAGCCGACTACTGGGCGTCTGAAGTGGCTCGCGCCCGAGAACGATTGCAAAAGACGCTGTTGCGCTCGCCCATCGATGGTCTGATTGCCACACCCCACATCGAGGACTCGGTAGGACAGGATTTGAAACCCGGCGATACTTTTGCGGAAGTCGTCGATACCTCGCGGGCAAGTGTGGACGTTGCCATCGATGAACATGATGTGTCGCTGCTCCGGCCCGGCGAAGAGGCATCGGTCAAACTCGATGGGTTTCCCACGTACACGTTTCGCGGCGAGTTGACGGTGGTGAGCCCCAGGGGCCAAGCGCAGGGCGATGACCGCGTGTTTTTTGCACGAGTCAGCGTACCCAATAGCGAAGGGCTGATCCGCACGGGAATGCAAGGCCGCAGCAAGATCTTCACGGCGTGGAGACCTGCGGGAGAGGTCTTCTTCCGGCGGCTGGGCATGTGGCTGTGGTCGAAGATTTGGTCGTGGTTTGGATGGTGAGCCGAGGTGAAGCGATGAAGCGATATATCGTGATCGGGCTGACGTTTCTGCTGCTGGGTTTCAGTGGATGCAGCGGTTCGAAGGAAGTCGTCGCGGCCGCCGCCCCGGCGCAACCGGCGGACCAGCCGGCCAGTGTACAGAAGGAGAGCGTTTTCGTCGCCTCGGGCCCGGTCGTGGTGGAGAACCAGGTGGATGTCAGCGCCTTGCGAGAAGGGCCGGTGGTAACCATTCTGGCCCAGCCCGGTACGCAAGTACATCAAGGACAACTTCTGGCGAAACTCGATGACCGCCAGATTTCCGCTGACGTGGAGGGCGCGGCCGCCCGGGTTCGGTCAATCGAGGCGAATCTGAAGAATTGGCAAGCCGAGACCAATGTTCTTAAATCTGACCGGGCGCGCGCTGAGAAATTATATGAGGCGCAGGTGATCCCGAAAGAAGAGCTGGAACATGTGCAATATAAAGAAGAGGCGGACGAATACGAAGTGCAGCGTGAAGCCGAAAGCCTGAACAATGCCAAGGCGACCCAGAAATCACTCGAACTGGAGCTTGACAAGACCAACATTGTCGCCCCGTTCGACGGAATCGTGGCGCGCCGCTATGTGCGAGTCGGCCAGAAAGTCTCGCCCGGCGACCGGCTCTTCTGGGTCACCGCCATGGCGCCACTGCAGGTGAAATTCACCTTGCCGGAACGGTTACTCGGAGATGTCAAGCGCGGGCAAGTCGTTTCCGTATCTTCCACGGATGTCTCTCCCGCTGCCCAACACGACGCCAAGGTGATCGATGTCAGCCCGGTGGTGGATCCATCGAGCGGCACGATTGAAGTTCTGGCCCAGATTGAGGGGCCTGCCCCTGATTTGCTGCCCGGGATGCTGGCCTCGATCCGCATCAACCTGCCGCAATGAACATTGTTCAAGCACTGGACGCCGCGATTCCTGAAATGCCCGAACGGGTGATCCGGCGGGACAAGCCCAAGGTTGACCCCCGCGTCATCACCAAAGAGCACATCGAGGACGGCCGCCCGATTATCGTTACCAAGCTCCCGGGAACTGAGGTGGTTCTTCGCTTCATTCCTGAACAATGGAAGTTGATTCAGCTCTTTGACGGAAACAGAACCTATCAGGAGATCGCCGCACTCTCGGCTGAGGCCACGGGGTCGGCTTTCTCAGAAGACGACGTGCGAGAGATTACCAGCTTCCTGTACAACAACACGGAGTTTATCTGCAAGACACCGCTGGAAAAAAACATCATCCTGCAGGAACAGGTCCGCGGCCAACGCCGCAAGAAGCTGAAGAAATCCCGGATAACGGATTTCACCGACATCACCGTAAAGGAATGGCCGAACGCCGACCAATACATCACCTGGCTGTACCCCAAACTGAAGTTTATCTACACTCCTGCCTTCGTTCTATTCAGTTTTTTCCTGTTTGCCGTCATGCTCTGGATGTGGGCTGACAAATTCATGGAAATCTGGAATGACAGCTTCGAGTTTTATAACTTCACCGCCAAGTCCGGGAAGGATCTGCTCGAGTTCTGGTTTCTGTTCGGAACCATGGCTTGTATTCACGAGAGCGCGCACGGGCTCACCTGCAAGCACTTCGGCGGCAACGTCGAAAAGATGGGGTTCACTCTCATGTATTTTGCCCCCAGCTTTTTCTGCGACGTTTCTCAAGTATGGATTTACGGGGGCCCGGTGGAGAGGATGGCTACAGCCATTGCCGGCATTTGGATTGATCTGATCATTTGCGTCTTCGCCACGGTGGTGTGGTGGGGAACGGCCACCGGCATGACCATCCACGACCTGGCCTACAAAGTGATGATGGTCACCGGCATCGGCGTCTCCTTGCTTAACCTCAACCCGCTGATAAAGCTGGACGGATATTTGATCTTTACCGAACTCATTCATGAGCCCGACCTCAAGGAAAAGAGTACAGCCTACCTTTCCGGCCTCATGCGGAAAAAGATCTTCGGCCTGCCGGTGGAGGTGGACTTTGTCCCGCGGCGTCGGCGTGTTTTCTATGTCGTCTATGCCATCCTTTCCGGCATGTACGGATATCTGCTGTTGTCGTTCCTGATGGTGCTGTCGTTTCATATTTTGCAGGCTTATACGCCGGAGTGGGCCTTCCTGCCTGCTCTTGGCATCGGGTATTGGGTCTTCAAGTCCAAGATCAAAATGGTGGTGAAGTTTATGAAAATTGTTTACCTGGACAAGAAAGAACGGCTGCGAGCCTGGCTGACCGTGCCACGCATCGTAGCGCTCTCTGCTGCGTTATTGGTGATCATCTTTCTGCCGCTATGGCCGGAGTTTGTCGAAGGACGCTTTGTGTTGGAACCGGCTCACAAAGCGTGGATCCATGCCGAGGTCGCGGGACGGGTGACGCGAGTGCTTGCCCGGGAAGGGCAAGCTGTGGCCGCCGGCCAACCTTTGGTCGAACTCCGAAATCTGCAACTGGAGTCGGCGGCGGCAGGCGCGAATGCTGACTTGCACGCCGCTTCCGATCAAGCCAACCTTGCGCTTTTGCACTATGACGATTTCGGTCCGGCAGAGTATAAACGCCAGGAGATGGCAGAGCGGAACCGGGCAATGGTCGACCAGGAAGCTCTTCTCCGAGTTACCAGCCCCATCTCCGGTGTGGTGGTGACTCCGCGGCTGGATGACCTGATGGGAGCATATTTGAAATCTGGCGCGGAGATCGCGGAGGTGGCCGATCCCTCTACCCTGACTGCCCGCATCTACATCCCCGAATTCGGGATGACGGACGTTCATCCGGGTTCCACAGTGAGGCTCCAGGCGGAATCTCATGCCATGCCTCTGACTGCGACCTTGCTGTCAGTGGCGGCTGCATCCAGTTCGATTGAGCCGGGGCTCATCCCCCAGGACCAACTGAAAGGCATTACTGCGCCTCGTTTCTATGTGGGATCGGCATCGCTGACGAACCCCGGCGCACTACGGGAGGGTATGACCGGCGCCGCCAAGATCCTGGTCACTTACCGCAGCATTGCAGGGTTCAGCTGGATATTTGGCCGCGATCTGATCGAGCGCAAGCTGTGGTAAAGGCGTTTTGAGAAGTTGCGATCGGGTGCAATAAAAAGGACCGCCTTTTTGAGGCGGTCCTTTCTTGTGTGACTTGTGTTTCGCGATGCGAATCAGAGCGCCTTTACCCTCGCCAGCGGCGTGACGCGAGCGACTGGGGTGACGCGAGCGACCGGGGTGACCCGGGCTACGGGCGTAACGCGGGCTACGGGGGTTACCCGAGCGAGCGGCGTGACGCGGGCATGAGGCGTGACGCGAGCGTGGGGTGTGACCCGAGCGTGCGGAGTTACTCTGGCAAGGGGAGTGACTCGCGCGTGCGGAGTGACTCGCGCGTGCGGGGCAACTCTGACGCTGGCGACCTTGGTCTGGCCGGGATTGCTGGTCATTTCAGGCTTCGCTACCAGGGCTTTCTTGGTGGCCGTGCGATTGCTGATCAAAGATTTCTTCTGGATAGCCATTTGAATTCCTCGCAAAGTTTCTGGATTTTGGTCTCCGACGACGCAGCTACTACAAGCACCTCTGCTGCCAAACCCCGCAACCCCAATGCGGTGGTGTGTGATCATGCAGAATCAAGCAGTTGCACAGCCTGAGGCTCGGCAGTTCCCTCCTCTTGAAACTGCTTTATCTCCGCCCGGTAAAAAATTAACTTCCCTTCGGTTAATTATTGACCGAACCCTCATAGATTTCGCTTGCGGCAGAGATATTTCATGCGCTGGGGGTCGATGCCAAGCAAGGCCGCCGCGGCCGACCTCTTGCCGCCGGTCCGGTTCAAGGCCGCTTGCAGGTAGGCGAGCTCGATGCGGTCCATCTCGGAGTCGAAATCGACTCCCCCTTCGGGAATAAGGATCGCCTCCTGACTGGCATTGCTGGCCACCAGCATTTGCTGTGGCAGGTTCTGGACGTTGATGATGGCGCTGTCATTCATCAGCACCAGCCGCTGGACAACGTTTTCCAGTTCCCGCACGTTCCCCGGCCATTGGTAGTCTTCCATGACCCCGAGAACTTCGGCTTCCACTTGCTTCAAGGGCTTGCCGTTGGCTTTGCAATAGATGCGCAGGAAGTGGCCGACCAGCAAGGGAACATCTCCCTGCCGTTCGCGCAAAGCAGGCAGTGCGATGGGTACGACGTTGATGCGGTAATAAAGGTCTTCGCGGAAACGGCCAGCCTGGACCTGGGCTTCCAGGTCTTCATTGGTCGCTGCAATGAGGCGGAAGTCAATTTTCTTGGCGGTCTTGCCCCCGATGCGAGTCACCGCCCGGTCCTCTAAAACGCGCAGCAGCTTGGACTGAAGGGCGAGGCCTAGAGTGGCGATCTCATCCAAGAACAGGGTGCCGGTATGCGCCAGCTCGATGTGCCCCTGGCGGGCCTCTTTGGCATCGGTGAACGCGCCTCTCTCATGGCCGAACAGCTCGGTTTCGATGAGATTCTCAGGAAGGGCGGCGCAGTTAATGCTGATGAACGGCTTCTCGGCGCGCGGTCCCATGGTGACGATGGCCCGTGCCACCAGTTCCTTGCCGGTGCCGCTCTCGCCGCGTAGCAATACCGTGCTGTTGCTGTCGGCGACCCGGGTAACGGCGTCATAAACACGGCGCATGGACTCGCTGGCGCCAATCAACTCGCAGAATGACTCCCGCTCAGCGTCTTTCTCCTGGCGCTGCCGGTATTCGACTTCTACCGCTCGCTTCTCCAGAGCACGACCGAGGACGACGCGGACTTCCTCAAAGTTGATGGGAGCGACAAAATACTGATCGACGGTGGCGTCGATGGCCTTGTGTCGCAGCTTGCGGCTGTCGGAGCGGGTAAGGGCAACCAGCACCAGATCGGGCCCGAAGGAACGCAACTCGGCGAGTGCGGTGATTCCCTGTTCGCTGTTGGCCCCGACGGTATCGATGTCCAGGAGTATGGCATCGGGAGACCGCTTCTTCACCCATGCCAGCAGTTCATCCCAGGTGCGAAGCATGTGGAGGTCATAATCGGGCGCGAGGTGGGTTTCGGCCTCAGGGCCCACCAGTTCGTCACCGGTGACGATGACGATGCAGTACGGGGAAGCCAGATCGCGGGCAGTTGCGGTGCGCATAGCCCTCCAAGAAGCGCACCATTATGACAAATTTTTCGCTCCTTGGGGGTTAATTTTTAACCCCGAGGCGCGCTTCTCACCGCCATGCCATTCCCTGGCTTCGTGTGTTCAAAGGAAAAGGAAGATAAAGGCTTGAAAAACCTCACCGATTCCCGTAACTTTAGCACGCGCTTGGAACATCCCACTTCACCGCTTTCCGCAATGATCGGAGCCCCGGCGAAGAAAGAAGGAGAATCGTTTGGACATCAATGTCCGTAAGCGTTCGGAAGTACAGTTGATCCAGCTCCGCGGACCGTTAAGGATGGGGCCCGCGGTGGACGGATTGCGTCAAGCCATGGAGGAACTGATTGGCCAGGGCGACTATCGCATGGCCATCAATCTGGCCGAAGTAAATATGATTGATTCCAGCGGCATCGGTCTGCTGGTGCGGTTTCTGGCCTCCACCAAGAAACAAGGCGGGAACATCAAACTGGTGCAACCTTCGAAGTTTGCCGTGCAAACCCTGAAGCTGGTGGGAGTCCTCAATCTGTTCGAAATCTTCGAGGATGACGACGCAGCGGTGGGGTCCTTTTCTTAGTTTCGGATGTTTCTATTTCACACGGAGATGAGCCTTCATGGCCGATGAATTTGGCGCAGGCGGGAGTAGCGGCTTCACCGAACTACTCAATCTGAGCCTGCCCGCGAGTTCGGAATCGATTGCGACCATTACCGGCGCCATCTCCGAGATCCTGGAGCGGCTGGACCTTCCCGAACAGAAGAGGTTTGAGATCGACCTGGCGGTGCAGGAAGCCCTGGCCAATGCCGTGGTACACGGATGCGATGGAGACCCCTCGAAGACCATTACGTGCAGGTTGAACGGCGATCCCAAGGGCCGGCTGGTGATTTCGGTGACCGATCCCGGTCCCGGCTTCCGGCCCGAGAGCGTACCCGATCCGAAGCGTGCTGAGGGCCTGTATGGCGACCACGGCCGTGGAGTTTATCTGATCCGCCAACTCATGGACGAAGTTCAGTTTGAGCATGGCGGCGCAGAAATCAAGATGTGGAAGTATTGAGTTGCGAAGTAGGCCCGGCAAGGGTGAGGCGCCGGGAAGTCGAATCGGGTAAGAAAGGTTAGCTTCGGAAAAACCAGGGCATGCTGGAAGACTCAGTGCGCGCAACGGGACCCAGCATGCCCTTGGTAAAGGAGAACCCTACAACAAGCCAGAGGAACGAAATCGCGCTACCGGATCCATGGCCGGTACTGCATCACGTCTGAATATCCAGCGAGCCACCGCAAATCCGAACGCCGCGTAACACAGATAAACGACTCTCAAATGTCACCCCCGAAGATGCTCATCGCGCCTTGGGGGTAGGCTGGATATGCGTCCACGGTAGCAAGCGCACACCGGTGGTACAAGCCCCGAACGGGCCATGGTCGTAGCACGAAAGTTTAGGGTGGAAAACTATGGTACCGCGGGAAGTAACATCCATCCGATCAATCGCAGACAGATTCACAGTTATGGCGTGATCTCGAATACCACACCGCACCCGGGGTAATAGTAGGACTGGCAGTCGTTGAGGTTGCCGCCATAGATTGTTGTCCCGTAAACATTACCAACCCGGTCGAGAGTCAGACTGGGACTGCTTTCAGGGTATGCGCCATCCTTCCCGGCAAAAGTATGAAGGACAGTCTCTTTCCATACCCCGCTCGATGTGCGCGTCAGTCTGAAGACCACACCACATCCGCCATTGCAGAGTTGGCTGCCACCACTGCTCGCTGTAGCATCCAGATTTCCCGCCGGATCTAAGATCGGGCTGCCTACGGGCGCTGCTCCGTCCTTTCCGCCAGTGAAGGTGTGCAGTACTTTCTCCTCCCATAGGCTGTTGCCACGGGGCGATAGCTCAAACACAACGCCGCAGCCGCCATGGCAGACTTGGCTGCCGCCGCTCCCGGCTGTCCCATAGAGGTTGCCTTCCGCGTCAGAGATCACGCCAGCGCCGGGACTCGCTCCGTCCTTCCCACCCGTAAAGCTGTGAAGGACAGTTTCCCTCCATTCGTCTCTCGAATCTCTCGAAACTGGTGTCAGTTCGAAGACAACACCACCGTTGTATCTGCCACCTAACTCGGCGGTGCCGTAAAGGTTTCCCGCCGCATCAAGCACGGGTGTGGCGTTGGGAGATGCACCGTCGACACCGCCAGTGAACCGATGGAGTACCGTCTCGGACCACGGTCCGGCGGTCGTAGGTGTTAGCTCAAACACGACCCCGCATGTGCCAAAAATCGGACAATGAGCAAGCCCACCGAGAAAGGTTGAGCCATAGAGATGGCCAGCCGTATCGAACACCAAGCCGGCGTCGGGAACTGCTCCGTCGCTTTCCCGGAAGGAATAGAGGATTTTTTCTGTCCACTGTCTGGTGCCAGTTCTCGCAAGCTCGAAGACCACGCCGCAACCGGGCACCGCATAAGAGCTGCAATACCTGGCGTCACCGCCCTCACTCGTAGTGCCGTAGAGATTACCGCTGGAATCGAAGACCAAACCGCTGTTTGGAAAACCCCCGTCTGCGACACCCTTGAAGACATAAAGCACCGTTTCCGTCCACATCCCGCTCCCATCAGGAGACAGCTCAAATACCGTACCGCATGAACCTGGACATGTTCCGCCCCCGCCATTCATTGCAGTACCGTATAGATTGCCGGAGGAATCAAAGGTAAGGCCGCCAACAGGGATACTTCCATCGTTCCCGCCAGTAAACGAGTGCAGAACTTCCTCTTGCGCCCCCGCCTTAGCGATGGTCGGTTGAGTCAGCGTGGCGCTAGCTATCACCGCTGAAAGCGCGAGTCTCAACAATGTTTTCAGGTTCATAGATCCAACCATTAGACTTTCAGATCCAGGAGTCCGAAGGCTCGTTTGTCCGCGGGGCAAGCGTGCACTATTCAGACGGGATACTTGGTGAAGCAGCTAGCACCGCAATTATTGTCTTCGGCTACCGTCGCGTCAAGGGGTAAGGTGGTTTTCCTCCCGCCCGGAATAAGTTTCCTCGAATCGCTGATGCGGGCAAGAACGCAGCCACTTATCAATATGAATAGTCAGCACTGCCAGGACATGGCTATGTCAGACCTTTGATTGGAAACGCGGATTCCGAGGCTTAGCCTACTTCTTACCGCCCTTTTCCAGCAGGGCCCGTGCGGCTTGCAATTGCTTGCGCTGGGCTGCGTCTACTTTGGGGTAGGCCAGCTTGAGTTCTTCGAGTGTATCCACGATAACGGCGGCCACTACCGCACGAGTGAACCACTTATTGTCTGCCGGCACCACATACCACGGGGCGTGTCCGGTGGCGGTGTAGCGGATCATCTCATCGAAGGCGTTCACGTAGTCCTGCCAGTAACCGCGCTCGCGTATGTCGGCGGCGGAGAACTTCCAGTTCTTGGCAGGATTGTCCAGACGTTCCTCGAAGCGGCGCTTCTGCTCCTTCTTGGAGAGGTTCAGGAAGAACTTACGCACCACGATGCCGTTTCTGCTCAGATAGCGCTCCAGGGCGTTAATGTCCTCGAAGCGATGCTGCCAGAAATCCGAGGTCACGAGCGACGGGGGTATTCTTTCACCCTTTAATACCTCGGGATGCACCCGCACCACCAGTGTTTCCTCGTAATAAGAGCGGTTGAAGATTCCGATATGGCCGCGCGCCGGCAGATTGCGCGTGCTTCGCCACAGAAAATCGTGATCGAGTTCTTCGGAACTTGGAGTCTTGAAGGAATAGACCTGGCAGCCCTGGGGATTCACGCCGGTCATGACGTGCTTGATGGCTCCATCTTTTCCAGCGGCGTCCATGCCCTGGAAAATCAGGAGGAGCGCCGACCGGTCCTGAGCGTAGAGTTTGTCCTGCAACTCGGTCATAGAGACGATGCCGCGCTCGAGCACTTCGGCCGCTTGCTCCTTGGAACGCAGCGGCCCGGTGTCGCCGGGATCGAAATCTTTCAGGCGGAACTTCTTGCCATCATCTACGCGATAAGGTTTGGCCAGCTTGCCAGCCCAGCTCATATGGACTCTCCCAATGTCATGGGCCAGGCTTCTGCCGGGCGAAGAATATCTGCGATCGCGATTGACATTTCAGCTTAATGATAGCTGAGTCAACGAAATCCTGGGGTCTGTGTTGCCTGGAAGGACATGTCCGCATTCCTCATCACCCCAGGTGTACCAGTCCCAGATTGGGCGTGTTTCCGGCCCTCGGAAATTGATCGTCCTCCAGTTTCAACTCTGTCCTTCCGCCATCTGTCAGTGACACTAGCCATAAGTCAGACTGACCTTTCACCGTTTTGACATCGCACCTCAAGGAGATCACTGCAAGCGTTCTGCGCACTATGAGCACTCACATCAAGGCGAGAATCGGTTCCGCGGGTTGGGAAGGAGTCGTACTCTTGCTGTCACTCACCATGCTGGCCGGATGTCAGGGTCTGAGTGCTGGGGGGAAGTCGGCGACTCCTCCGCCGCAGAACAATAACTCGGCCGGCAACCTGGGCATGAGTACCCTGAGTCTCGACTTCGGCAGCGTATCGGTAGCCGGCAGCAAGACCCTGAGCCTTACAGCGACCAATAATGGCACCACCGAGATCACGGTTTCGAGCGTTGCGCTTTCGGCGACGCAGTTTACCCTGAGTCAGCCAACGATTCCGGTAAAGATCGCTGCTGGGCAGAGTTCAAGCATGAGTGTGGTGTTCGCTCCTACGGCTACGGGAAGCATCACTGGGTCGATGTCGATCACGAGTGACGCGTCGAACGCCTCGATAACAGTGGCGCTACAAGGTGCGGGCTTGGGCGCCGGGCAGGTCACCGCCAGTCCAACCAGCCTCAGCTTTGGAAGCCTGCCGCTTGGCAAGAATCAGACTCTGCCGGTGACGCTGACCAATGTGGGCAATTCCAGCGCAACTATTTCTCAGGCGACGGCGACCGGGGCAGGATTCGCTGTGAGCGGGTTGTCGTTGCCGTTGACGCTGGCGGTTGGCCAGAGCACGAATTTCAATGTGGTGTTTGCGCCCCAAGCCAGCGGGGCGGTCACTGGCAACGTGGCGATTGTCAGTGATGCGATCAATTCTCCGTTCAACCTGCCGCTTACAGGCACCGGACTGCCGCCGGGTTCGCTCTCGGCGAATCCGCCAAGCATCCGCTTTTCCAACGTGCAGGTGGGAAACAACCAGAATATTCCGGAGACGCTGACTAACAGCAGCGGTGCCAGCGTAACCATCACTCAGGCGGTAGTCACGGGTGCGGGTTTCAGCGTCAGCGGTCTCAGCCTGCCGGTGACTCTGGCGGCCGGGCAAAGCATGGGATTCAGCGTGGTATTCACTCCGCAGTCAGCGGGTAGCGTCAGCGGCAACCTCGCGGTCGTGAGCAACGCGTCCAACTCCACGCTCAATATTCCGCTGGCGGGAACGGGGATCCAGCCCGGAACGTTGACCCCGACTTTGCCCAGCGTCAACTTTGGCAATGTGCAGGTGGGCCGCAACAAATCGGTATCGGAGACCGTCACCAACACCGGCGGCTCGGATGTGCACATCTCTCAAGCCACGGCCACGGGGAGCGGTTTCAGCGTTAGTGGGATCAATCCGCCGCTTACCCTCACGGCGGGACAGAGCATCACGTTCAACTTAGTGTTTACTCCGCCATCGGCAGGCAGTGACAACGGAAATCTTGCCATCACTTCCGACGCGTCTAATCCCACATTGAATGTTCCGTTGACTGGCAACGGGACGCCGGCGGGACAGTTGGCGGTAAATCCGAGCACGTTGAGCTTCGGTAATGTAGTGGTGGGACAGAGCTCGCAGAAGACAGCACAATTGCTGGCTTCCGGCGCCACCGTGACGGTGTCTTCGGTGAATGTCAGCAATGGTGACTTTACCGTGAGCGGGCTAACGTTTCCCGTGACCATCCCAGCCGGACAGGGCGCGCAATTTACGGTGACGTTTACGCCGCAATCGGTGGGAGCAACGTCGGGAACAGCTTCGTTCACCAGCGATGCCGCTAATTCACCGACTGTGCTCAGCGTAAACGGAACCGGCACGCAGCCAGTGCAGCACAGTGTTCTGTTGAACTGGACGGCCAGCATATCGCCCAACATCGACGGCTATAACATCTACCGGAGCGGTAAATCGGGAGGCCCGTACAGCAAGGTGAATACTTCCTTGAACAGCGGCACCAGTTACACTGACACCACAGTCGCGAATGGTTCGACGTACTACTATGTGACCACCGCAGTTGATTCCAATTCCCAAGAGAGCACGTACTCCAACCAAGCGCAGGCCGTAATTCCGTAAGTTCTGGTTATCACCACTCGCCTCGAGGCTTCCGCGTTGGAAAGCGTACGACGGTAGGCAGGAAACCGCCGCAACTGTCGACGTCCATTTGCCTCCCAGTACGAGTCCGATCTCCGAAAAGGGACTGGTGCTCGGGAACTAGCGCCGGGATGTACTAGAGAGACCTTCCCTCGCAGCGAGGGGAGCCAGCAAACTGATCATGCTATGCCCCTCCCCCAATTGATTTCTCGTTCTGTCTTTTTTCGTGTCGTCATTTTGATGACCCTGCTCGGTATCAGCGTGCCGTGCGCATACGCGAGCCGTACGCAGTTGATTTGCAATCCGCGCAGTCTGGGATTCGGCAAGGTTGTGACCGGCCAGACCCTGACCCTGCCGGTCAGTGTGACCAACACTGGATCCTTTTCAGTCACGGTTTCCAGCCTGACCGTGACCAACGCCGCGTTTACAGTTAACGATTTCACGGTGCCGCAGACCCTGACCGCAGGTCAGAGCGTTCAGTTCAGCGTGAGCTTCTCTCCCGCGACGGTGGGGAATGTGAGCGGCACTGTGGAGTTCAGTACCAGCATCGGGACGCTCAACCTTCCAGCCAGCGGCCGAGGTGTAAACAACTGGCCGTTGACGGCAAGTCCCGCCGGCTTGAACTTTGGCACTGTCGCGGTGGGTGGTTCATCAACCCTGCCATTGACCATCAATAACCCCGGTACAACCAGCCAAACCGTGTCGATCGGCAAGGTATCAGGCACGGGGTTTTCGGTGACGGGGGTCACGCTGCCGCTGATTTTGGCGGCGGGTCAGAGTTTTACTTTCGGCGTCACGTTCGCTCCCTTGTCGGCCGGAGCCTTCAGCGGCAGTATCCTCGCGACCAGTCCTTCGACGCCGGCTCTGATCATTCCGCTTTCCGGTACCGGCGCCACAGCGGGCCAGTTGACGGTCACGCCGCCTACGATCAATTTCGGCAATGTGACGGTTGGGCAGAGTTCAAGTCAGGGCGGCCAACTGACTGCCAGCAATTCCAGCGTGAACGTTTCTTCCGCGATCATGAGTAATCCGATGTTTGCCCTCAGCGGGATTTCATTGCCAGTAACCATCGCTGTGGGCCAGTCGATCAACTTTACGGTCACCTTCACTCCGACGAATGCTGGAACCATCTCGGGGACCTTGTCGTTTGTTAGCAACGCGGTCAACTCCCCGACAGTGCAATCGCTGACCGGCTCGGCAAGTGTGATGCAGTACTCAGTGAATCTCAGGTGGAATCCCAGCACTTCGCAAGTCGTGGGCTACAACGTGTATCGCAGCACGCAGTCGGGCGGACCGTACGCCATGATCAACTCCGTATTGGACCAGAACACGGCCTACACCGATAGCACGGTAGCGGATGGGCAAACCTATTACTATGCCACTACTGCGGTGAACTCCGATGGCCAGGAGAGCGGCTACTCGAATCTGTCGCAGGCTGTAATTCCCTAGGCCCGGGAACCACGAAGAGAGTCTGAACGAAAACACTACGGGAACGGAATCACCACTTTTACCACGTTGGAATGACGGCTCTGCTTCCCGGCCTGGTTGACGGCCGTGGTTGCGTAGTAATAGGTGTGTCCACCGCGCACTTGATCGTCGACATACTCAGGGATGGGAACAGGATCGCGGTTGATCCTAGCGCATCGAGCACTCAAGCCGCTGCACCGAAATACGTTGTAACCAACGAAGTCATCGTTGGTCAGAGCATTCGCACTGGGCTGCCAGGACAACATAACCCGATGCGGCCTGGTGACGCGCCTTTGAAACCTTGAATTCGTTCCATCTGCTGGGTACGGCTGGTCTGCTTGCGACAGCAAAGGTGTGTCTGGATTCTTGCCGGCTCGCGGCCCCGCTTCGACTGATTCCTGCTTGAGGGTTCCGTCGCTGCTTTTCGTCACGTAGCTGGTGGGAGTAGAATCCGCTGGAACCTCGCCGTTAGTTCCCCAGAGCTGAAGGCGCATCCCACCAAGCACCACAAAAACCGCGACGGCAACGGGGACTGCTCGCATACTTCTGCCTCTTCGAATCGACGGTACTCTCAATCCAAGCGCCCGCTCATCCGCTGGCGATCGATCACGAGATCGATCCTCCCAAACCAGCGCGGAACGCTGGCCTCAAGTTGAATCACACCCTCGAACCTTGCTGCGGCTCACTGTGTTTTTTGGGACTGGCAATTCTACCCGGTCTGGCTGGCGTTTTGGGGTTTCGATCAAGATATTTCTCAGGTGCGGTTCACAAATGGTTCACACCGGTTACACCTCCCTCATGAGTGCAAAATATTGCATACTCCACGATCCCGATGGTAACCAGTTACTCTTCCCAAAGTAATCAAACGAAGCAGCTTAAGTGGCACCGACGGGCCATGCGCTGTGGCGGTGAAGATGCGATAGTACATGTACGCCTGGACAGTACCAGGCCCACACCAACGATTATGAAGAAATTCAGCATTGGCGGGGCGTACAGGTTTGGCGCAATCACCCTCTTATTTCTTCTTGCGGGTACGTACGCGGCAGTGTCACAGGAAGTCTCCATGGCGCTGCTTCAACCGGCGCCCATCCAGCCTTCGCCTGCGGCCGTGGTCAGGACCGTACCGTCTAGCCCGGTACGCCTGGGCGGAGAAGCACACAAGTTCTGGGACGCGAAGAACACTGCTTTGTTCGCCACGGTTGCGGGGTTCAGCGCCGCCGACTTCGCGGTCACTCGTGACAACCTCAGCCATGGCGGGCGGGAACTGAATCCGCTGACACGACCTTTCGCCGGCAGCACAGCCGCTCTGGCGGTGAATTTCGCGGGCGAAACCGCTGGCGTCGTCGGTCTCAGCTACTGGTTCCACAAGACCGGCCACCACAAACTGGAACGTCTCACTCCGATCGTTAACTTCGGGATGTCGGCCTTTGCTGTAAGCTACGGCCTCGCGCACCGCTAAGTGCCCTGACAGTCCCCGTTTCGAACTGCACCCGCCTAGCCCAGACCACGCTCACGATTCCGATTGCTGTGAATTGGGCAACTGGATTATGATCGCGTCGCTCCGGGTCATTCTAGACGGCCCAAGTTACCAAAGTGCCATACCGCGCGGGATGCAGGACATGGATTCCCGGACTCTGGACTGTCCCGAAGTGAACCTCGGATAATCGAGGTCATGGGAAAGAAGTGGCCATTCTGGCCTGGCCATTGGTGGGGCCTGCTGGCAGTACTCGCCTGCATGGTGCTCACCGGATGCGCGGGCGTGTCCTCGGGCGGGTCGTCGAACTCCAATCCGCCCCCGAAAAATGACCCTCCCAGCGTGGGCCAGCTCTCGGTTGCCCCCACCACCATCAACTTCGGGACGGTGGCTTTGGGCAGCAGCTCCAACTTGACCGGCACGCTGACGGCTGCCACTTCCGACGTCAATGTCACCTCAGCCGCCTGGAATGGGCAGGGTTATAACGTCAGCGGGATCACGTTTCCGGTAAAGGTGGCCGCAGGAACGAGCGTAAACTACACCGTCACCTTCACGCCGGAGGCGGCGGGCAACAGCCCGGGCGCGATTTCCTTCGTCAATGACGGATCCACCTCGCCGGTGGCCGAAACTCTCGACGGTAGCGGCGGCCAGGCAGGGGTGCATACGGTTGGCCTCTCCTGGCATGCCAGCACGTCTTCCGTGATCGGATACAACGTCTATCGTGGAACTAAGTCCGGCGGCCCTTACCAGCGGCTGACCACGTCGCCACAGCCAGGCACCAGCTATACCGACAGCACGGTGTTGACTGGCACGACTTATTATTACGTCTCTACGGCGGTAGATTCGAACCTTGCCGAGAGCGTTTACTCGAATCAGGCGCAGGCCGTAATTCCGTAGTCGCAACTCTCAACGGTGTGCCGAACTCAGCGGCGCCATTGGTGTCAAGCCGGACGCCGGAGACCGCCGTTCTCCCTTCCGCAGGATCCACAGCAGCAGGAAGATGACCAGCAGAGCGATGAGGAGGAACAAGACCCCACCATGGCGGTGAAGTCTGCCGCTGAGGTATCCGGGATCAACCTTGGTCCCGAGCATGGCAATGGTGAAAATGCGGAGGCCGTTCTTGGCAACCGACAGCGGAACCGCCACCGCCACCAGCAACGCCTTGCGCCAGAAGGAGCGCAACTGAAGCTGGGCCAGCACCATAGTCGTGACCACCAGCAACAAGCTGGAACGAATGCTGCTGCACTCCTTCGCGACTTCGATGGTCACGCCGGGGATGGTCAGGAAAAAACCGTCTTGGGATACCGGCACTCCCGCCGCGCTAAAAAGGACCTGAGCGCTGAAAGCCGACCAGCGCTGCAGAAACGTGATGACATGGGCCAGCATGAATGCCGGAATTGGCACCAGCCATAACAAGAAGCCCAGTGGAAACAGGAATGTTCGCGCGACTCCGTTCCCGAAGCACAGCACAAACACTCCCGCCCACCAGACCACCAGAGCCAGCATGTCGAGAGCGAGGCGTGTGTCGGATTGAAATCCGGGGCCCCATTTCGCCAGCGTGGCAAGGAGTACAGACACCACGCAAAGGGCAGAACCCCATCTCAGCCCCGGTTTCGGCAGGACCTTGAACACATGCCGATCCAGAAAGATCAGGGCTGTGACTATGGGAAACACCAGGAGAATCTGGGTGTACTCTTCCCTGTCCAGGGCGAGAGAAAAAGTAGCTGCCAGAGCACGCCACTCCAGGACCACCGAGACGCCGCACAACAGAGCGAACGTGAGCGGAGCGGGCAACTTAGTCATGCGACTGAATCTTTACCTTGATCTCGTTCGAGGGGCCGCTTTCCGTTCCGTTGGCGGCCACTCCGCGGGTCACGTAGAAATAGGTTGTTCCAGCTTTAACGTCGGTGTCAGTGTAGGTCGTGCCGGCACAGAGCTTGGGATTGATGCGCGTCGGGTTGCGGTCGTGTGACTTGGTGCTGCGATACACGTTGTAGCCGACGACGGTGTCACGAGGCAACTTGCTGGCCGGCACGCTTGCAGCCCACGAAAGTTTGACGCTGTGGCCCTGCACTGCTGCCGCGGGGGAGCCGGGAGCCGAACCGTCTGCGGGGGCGTTTGCAACTTTCGAAGACGAGACAGCCTGGGTGGCGGCCGGGGAGACCAAGCCGGATGCCAGAACGGTGACCAGCACCGCACTCCCTAGATTGGCCAGTTTAAACATGTGCATTCAGGGCCCTTAATCTGGCTGACAACAGAATCATAGAGCGATTGTGGGGCGAGTACCAGCACTCTGTAACCGAGAATCCGAACCGTTAAGCCGAGAGGTGGGGACGCACAGGCACCCGGCTACGCCGTACGGGAGGGAAAGCCAGCGGCCGGCGGCTCGCTAATCCTCGCCCGAGGTGCTTTTCCGATATACTTGTGGACGTCCCCAGAAGCAGCCGGGATCGTCTGTGGCGGCAAGCACCAGCAAGGTCGCCATCATTGACAGTGGCGCTGTCGTCGCGAGGGGCCGGACCAAGATCGTCTATTGGAATACGCCCAACCCTAAGGTTCCGGGACAAGGAGATCACAATGAAAGTTCAGATCCAGGCATCACGTTTTCTGCTGTCTCTGGTTTTGCTGGTGTCGCTGAGTGGAATCTCAAGTCTTGCGCAAGACGGTAAACTCATCATTCATGTGACGCCCAAGCAGGCTTACATCTTCCTCGACGGGCACGCCATCAGCGAAGCCAGCAAGCACCACTCACTAAAGCTCAGTGCCGGTGATCACAAGATTGAGCTGGCCAACTACGGCTATCTCCCGTCCACACAAACCGTGAACATCACCGCCGGCAAGAGCAGCAAAATCGACGTGACCCTATCGCCGGTTTCCGGAACCATCCCCGGGCCCTTCGGCGCCATAACGATTGAGGGCGCCAGCCGCGATGCGGTGTTGCTGAACGGGAAGACACCCGACTACTTCGTCGGCCACGGCGACGAATTCGATCACAACTGGTGGTGGAAGCAAGAACTGGTGGTCCCGCCCGGGAGCTATCAGGTTTCGGTGCTGTCTGGGGACAAGGAGATTTGGTCAGGCCCGGTCAACGTCCCTGCTAACCAGCGTGTGGTCATCGACGTCCCCAAGGGTGTTCGCAAGACGGTGGCTTGGCCGCGTGGGGAAAAACTCAGCGCGATACCACGATTCACCGCAGGTACCGCTACCGCGACGGTAGCCGTTGCCAAACCCACTGCGCAGCTATCGACGACGGCAGCGCAACTCAACTGCGGAGACTCTTCGCAGCTCAATTGGACGTCTTCTGACGCAGCGGATGTTGCCATCACTCCGGTTGGGCCGGTTGCTACGTCGGGCCAACAGCCCATTCAGCCCACCCAGACCACCACCTACAACCTGACCGCGACTGGCCCTGGCGGCACCGCGACTACTAGCACGACGGTCAACGTCAACAACGCTATTCAGGCTAACCTAGGGCTTACACCGGCGGTGGTCCACTACAAACGCGTTGGGGATAAGGTGGTCGCGGACGATAGCCCGGTGTTGAACTGGACGGCCGCTAACGCCTCGACGGTATCGATCGATCCGCTGGGCACGGTCAGTCCGAACGGCACACGGAATCTGGAGGTCGCTCCTACGAAGACGGACGCCGATCAGACCGTGACGTACACGCTCAACGCCACTAACCCTTGCGGCGGAGCTGAAACTAAAACTGCCACCCTGCGCCTGGTGGAAACGATTGTGCCCTCTGAGGCGCTTTCGATGCGCAGTATTTACTTCCCAACCGATCGGCCGAGATCGATCAAGTCAGAGGCGGCACTGCTTCCAAGCGAAGAAGAAATGCTTAAGTCGATTGCCGCCGCTTTCAAGCAATATCTTGCGGTGAAACCGGATGCCCATCTGACTCTCGCCGGACACGCCGACCGGCGTGGGCCGCAAGCCTACAACCAGCCGCTCTCAGAAAGGCGCGCCGAATTGGCCAAGCGCGTTTTGGTGGAGCAAGGTATTCCCGAGGCCAATCTTGACGCTCGAGCCTTCGGTAAAGGGCAGAATCTGAGCGTCGATCAAGTCAAGCAACTGGTGGAGCAGGATGCCAGTCTGAGCCCGGAAGACCGGGAGAAGACCCTCAAGAAAATACAGACCATCGTGTTGGCCTACAACCGCCGCGTGGACATTACGTTGAGCACCACGGGGCAAGAATCAGCCCGGGAGTATCCGTTCAAGTCGCAGGATTTTGCCAGGCTGGTTGACCGTAACGGTCCAGCGAAAGCAAGCGGCGTGGAAATGGCAGCGCAAAAGGAAAAAATAAAGAACTAAGAAGAGCCTTCCAAAAAGACGATGGGCGGCCGTCATGCGGCCGCCCTTTTTATTAGCTTTTCCCTTTTCAAGGTGAGTAAGCTACGGCTCGACTCTGTACAGCGTCACCATGCCCGTATCCATGTGATCTTCGACATGGCAGTGATACAGCCAGATGCCAATATTGTCCGGGATCATGTCCACCGTCTGCATCGACGCCGGCCCCAAGAGCAGAACATCGGTGCGCTTGCCATGGTCGAGCACGACGTTGCCGTGCCAGTGCGGAGTATGGAAATTGACACCCTCTCCCATGGTCAACAGGTACCAGCGTACGCGTTCACCTTTCTTCATTGTCATCATCGGTCTGTTCGCAAATAGGTAGCCGTTGATCGTGGACTTGAAGTTAGCGGCCGCGAAACCAGTTCCTGCAAGAGAGAATCTTCCCTCGTCATCTACGGGCAGGAATTCCTGTTTGTTCACTCCTTTGGGATCGGTGGTGTACGCCTGGAGGTTGTGGTCGAGATACCAGCTGGTGTTTTCGTCAAAAATCATGAAAAGATTGACGAACTCACGATCCACGTCTTTGGGTTTGCCATCAGGACGAGCCATGCCCCGGGCTGTGATGATGATCGCGCCGACCAACCCGCTCTCTAGCGCCGTATTCCCGTGCGAGTGGTAAAGCCAGACCAGCGAACTCGGGTCGCCAGGCCCTGGGCCCGCTCGCTCCCGAACCTCCCATGAGTAGACGTGTGTCTTGCCCGGGAGTACGTCGTCATCTGCTTTGTCGTCCCCGGTTGTGCCGTCGTCGTAGCTGGCCCCCTCGGAGGCCTTGTTGTAAAAGACACCATGGGAATGCATGCTGGCGGGATGAGTGGCGTTGTTCTTAAAGACCACGCGGATGGTATCGCCTACCTCGGCGCGCAGGATTGGTCCGAGAATGCCCGCGTGCTCCCACTCCGGCGCGCGCGGCTTCAACTTGTTGAAGGTCTCGTCGGTATATTCACGATACACCGCCTTGCGATAGACCTTGCCGATGCGATGCGGGCCCGGCTCCACAAACACATTGGGATAGCCCGAGAATTTCATGCCCATCATCTTGTTGATGCCGTCGGGGGCATAGTCCCATTCCACTTCGTCTGCAGCCACATAATAGATGCGAACTTTGCCAAGGGAGAAATCTGGGGGGTGTGCCCAGCAAAATGACGTGACTCCGAAGCATAGAACGGCCACCGAGAACAGCGTCTTCCACGTGCTGCCTACGAGTTGGCGCATGTTCGCCCTCCCCTAATTGCGATGTGATTGTTTCGCCTGCAAGACCGGCCAATGCTAACACCTCTTGGCGTTCCGCCCTGCGCACTGCAACTGTTGATCGGGAAAGGATCAGCCCGGGCAGCGAGACGGAAAGCCATTCCACGGCCGTTCTACTGCCTGTGCGCCGAACGGAACCAACAAAAAAAGCCGGGCCCGCTAAGGCCCGGCCTTTTTCACTTCATCAAGCTAGTGCTTGTTACTTACGTTGGCCGACAGCGCAACCTGTTGCGGACTGCCGGGAGCGTTGTCGGTGAAATTCAGAGTCGCCGTGTTTTGGCCCGTGTCATCCGCATAAAAGAAGACAAAGACCGAGCAACTCCTGCCGGCTCCGAGCGACCTTCCACAGAAGCTGAAGAACGAAAAATCGTCTTCATGCGGCTGGCCTGGAGTCACGGTGATGTTGCTGATCTGGAGCGTGGCGGTACCCGTGTTGTTCACCGTCAAGGTTTGCGTGGACCAACTGCGATAACGAACGTTCCCGAAGTTGATACTCGAGGGCGAGAAACTCACCTGCGGCCCCCCAGTCACACTCAAGGTAAAGCTCTGCCCCGACGATCCTGCAGTGCTAGTCGCGGTGAAACTGATATTGAACGTGCCGCTGACGGTCGGTGTTCCCTTGAGCGTACCCGTGCCGTTGCCGTTGTCCTGGAAGCCGACACCATTCGGCAGTGTCCCCGACTCAGTCAAACTGGGAGTCGGAAATCCTGTCGTGGTCACGGTAAAGCTGCCGAACACGCCCACTTGGAATGTGGTGTTGTTCGGGCTGGTAATGACGGGAGCCTGCAACACTGTCAGCGCGAAGGGTTGCATCGCGTTGCCGGCGCTGTTGCTGGCGATATTCGTAAAGTTGTATACGTTGCCGGTATTGGCCGCGGGTATGCCTCCGAGCGTCGCAGTTCCGTCGCCGTGACTCACCAGCGTCACCCCATTTGGCAGTGCACCGGTTTCGGTAATCGACGCTGCCGGAAAACCTGTTGTGGTTTCGAGAAACGAGCCCAGCGTCCCAACCTGGAAGGTTGCATTGTTGGCACTGGTAAAGGCCGGCACTTGGCCAACCGTGAAGTTCGAGGTTTGCGTGTTGGTGTCCAGCACGCTATCGGTCGCCGTCACCACCAGACTTCCGGGGCCCGTTTGGTTGAATACCACCATCTGGCCGTTGGTCACCGAGTTGCCGTTCAGCAGGCCAGTGCAGCTGGTGATGGTTACAAAGGGCGCGTTGGGATCGGGAGCGCAGGAGAAGCCAATCGTGACTGTCTGCCCCACAATCACGGTTTGTCCGTTGGCCGGCGAGGTGATTGTTACGGAAGGCAGCGCAGTGCAGTTTTGGGCGACGACAAAGTCAGAAAATCCCTTGCTGCCCCCGTGCGTGCCTGGATCATTTCGGCCCTGCGTGAACGTCTCAATGATGTTTTGCCAGTTGTTGGTACCGATCGGAGCCTTCAGGAGACAAGCGCCGGTGATGCTCTGGCCGGTGTTGAAGTTATTGAACAGATCGTAGTTGAGGTTCGTGCAATCGTTGCCTTGAGACTGCGTGCAAACCACTTCAAACACGACGCAATTGCCTCCGGCTCCATCGTAGATCACGCACTGTGCGTTGCTGAAATTGGTACCTGCTAGGCGGGTCTGGCTGAAGGTCTGCTGATTCGTAGGGATAGCTGTGACCTGCACGCTATCTCCGTTGTTTGCGTTCGAGTACTGCAGCTTATGGTTGTAGCTGCCATAGACGTAATTGGTCTGGACGGGCTGAGGGTTAGGAGTCAGAGTCTGAGTGATCGGGGTCGGGACGTTCGCAGGTGCGAAAGTCCAACTCAGGATGTCGTTACTCTCGGTATAGCCCCCCGTGGAGGCCGTAAAACCTACCCAGGCGGTTCCATTGTTCAAGCCGAGCTGAGTTGAAAGATCAACGCTGATCACCAACAAGGGAGTTCCCAGGTTGTCGACAAAAATGCTCAATGTACCGGGGTCATACTGAAGTACTGCCGTGTGGACATTGCCGTCGGAAAGTGTAATTCCCCCAAGATCAGCGACGATTCCCAGATTAGACGGGTTGTTGTCGGGGCAAAAAGCGGTATGGTCCTGGGTGTTTGGACCGGTCCCGCAGCTCTGCACCGCAATGTGGTTCGCGTTCGGATCAAAGCTGTTTTGAAACGTGTCGAACTCAACCGTCAGACTGTTAGGAATGGGCGAACCGAACTGCCCGGAATCGGCAAAACCATAACCGATACCGCTGCCAGTTGCGCCCAAGGCCGCGGTTCCTAGTCCGTCGCCGCTCGAATTCTGGATGGTGAACGTCAGACCGTCTCCCGGTCCATAAGTGCCGTTTGACGGGTCATGCGTAATCTGGAACTGGAACACAGTAGTGAAACCCTGATTCACGGTTTGTTGCTGCGTCATAAACCAGGCCGTTCCGGCTACAGTGTTCGTCCCGTCCGGCGTCAAACGCAATACGTTTTGGCCGCTTCCGTTTACGGCCTGCGCGGCCGACCCATTCAGAGCTAGGCTGCTGACGTTGCTGAAATCGTTGAATGAGATCTGGGCAAACAAGGGCGTCGTGCCCGCTGCGAGTAGGACCAGAACAATTCGCAGCCACGCGTTCAGCCGCTGAAAATGGGTGATCATGGAGCCTCCTGGGGTCGTTCTCGGATCGGATACCACGCCGGCTGCCAGAAACTGGGGCTGCTGCCGCCCCCCGGGGGACAGGGTGAGGAATGGTACTTCGGCCTAGGGGCAATAGTCAATCGAAACCGCATCAATCCCGGTCGACTTACGGCTATAGTAGAAAGTCTTCCAAACACCAGGGTCGGCTATGGAGCAGTTCGGCGGCCTCGACATACGGGCGGGCCACCCGCTCCCCCTTCTGCGACTCGCCTCTCCAGATCTGACGCCTCAATCGCGCGACGCTGCAGGTCCAGAAGGAGTGCCAGGATGGACGCGGCACCGGGTTTCGAGGACGACCTCATGTTAAAACGCTGAAACCACATGGCTTATTGGCTTCGTTTCGCAAGATTCTCTACGCTCGGACAGCCTCACTCTTTTTCCACTGCTGTTGATCAATCGACGTCGGTGGTCGGCTTTCTGCGATTTGCTTTTTGCGCGACCAGCTCGCGATACCGTAGCCTTGACTCTTCGCTTGGAGACAGTTCTCTCGGTTTCCCAGTGGCGTCCAAGCCATTCAGTCCCGTTCCTCGCGACACACCTGCGTTGTCCAGTCGCGATTTTCTCGCCACGGAGAGCCTTCCGTCCGCGTGGGATTCGTGGCCGAACTGATCCGTGAGCACAATCTCGAATGGCACCATAGCAAAATCGGGGTATTCCGCCGGAATCGGTGCTGCCCCCGACGCCAGGAGCCAACCTTCAACTATCTGGCCGCGATACCAAAATCGCAGATTCTTACCGGCTACGTCGAGTATTTCCCTTCTTTCGAATTCAAACCAGCCCAGTTTGAACACCTGGTTTCGAGGATCCAACGGCAAGACGGTGATGTGGTTGTCGAAGGCAGTTCTGATTTCGCAATCTGGCACAATTACGTGAGATCGCAGTGCAACCAAGCGCACCCAAACCGCATAATACGCAACTCCGTCGTGTTGAACGTTAAAGATCATGTTCTCCCAAGGTGGCCCGACTCCGATTTCTAGGACACGCGCGGCTTCCAGCCATTCCTCCGGGATTTCGACATCAATACCTTCGTCGCGCACTTGTAGCAGGCGATCCAGATACGTCGCTTTTTCCGCCCGGCTCAACCGGGGTTTGCGTATTGGCATCTATTCCTCCTAGAAAAAACGGCAGAAACGACAGAAACTACTCAACCGGTTTCTGCTCAGTCCCTTGCAACTCCTTGCAATCGGGGCAGTCGTCGATAAACGGCAACTGTAGCCCGAATTCCCGGACAAGTTGGTGTATCCGGGTGCGATTCTCGCTCGAGAACCGCAACGCCTTGCGTTGCCCGTCGCTGCGGGTAGGCAGTTTGAGGTTCCGCAACCTCCACCCAATTTCCTTGCTGTTGTACTCGTAGATGTCGCCAAGCGCCCGCATGATTGCATTTGCGCGAGTCGTAATTTCACCGACGGTCATTTCTTTCTGAAGGTGCGACGGAGTCCAGACCGCTTGCAGACTTGCAACTCGGGGATCGTGGGGCCCCCACTCCACAAGCCCTTGCTGGAGCGACTCCAGCAGCGGGGTCAGCACCCGGACAATTTCTGCGTCTGCCGGAATGCAGGGTGCCAGGTTGCGCACCAGCTCAAATCTAGCCAGGGGGTGCAACTTCGCGACGACGGGCTCCCCGCCCAGTAGGCGCAGGCGAAACATCTCGAGCTGTGGCTGAAATTCCGCCGCGATACCTGCGAGTTGCGGATCGCTCAGGGGTAAAACGTCGGTGGGTGGCAAGGGCAGAAACATTGCTTCCGGGCCCCACATCAACGGCGACTGATCCGGCTGCAGAACGACGACCTTGGTGCAATCGAAGGCGCTCAGTGTGCTCCCAGTCCCTGCAACGAACACACCGGGGCAACTCGCGGCGCGCCAGAAGACGCTTTTTTTGAGCAGCGGATCATTCACAATCGGAGTCGGACGCAAGGAGAATGGAAGGCGACGACTGAGTTCCGCTACCAGGAGCGCACGACGACACAGCGCACCGAGAAACCGCAAGGCATTGCATACCCGCATGAATTCACCGCTCACACACAGGGTGATCGGGATCTGGAGGATTTCATTGACCCAAGAGCTCAGAATCGCGCAAGTCGCGAATGCTGCCCAGTCCTCCGCCAGCCCCAGGTACTGGCTGCAGGTGTCGGCGACTTTCCTGAATAACTCGAGGGTCGTACGGTAACCGGAAGCACCGTTCGGAAACCTTATTGCTGCACGGATACTGGGGTGCAATCTGGGAGGATGGTAGGAGATACCGTCGCAATTGATCACCGGTCGGACAAGCGTGTGCTTCCCGTCCCAGGAAAGAAGCGACAGTCCGTCCCGATCGCCCGCATCCACCAAATCGAGGATCGTGCCGTTCGGCAGTATTTCGCCGTAGGTGGTGCGCTCTTGCGGTTTCGCTGTAAAGTTGGACGTTCCGCCTGGATTCTCCAAAGCTCCCTCCGTCATCGCCTGCTGCGGTGGCCACGTCAGGAAGGCACCGGATTGCGTCCGGGGCTAGAAACGGGGCAACGCTAGCAGGCAGAAATATTTCTTGGGAACACTTTGGATACCATTCCAGAACAACGATACTTACCGTGAGGGTGAAACGCTTACTTGACCGCCATCTTAACAGACTCACGACGTAATGCAAACTTTTTTGCATCGGGGGACCGGCAATACCGCGCACTGTCGCCCAGGACTCGCCGGCGGGATCTCAATTTTCTCCTTGTTCTGGAACCCCAGGATCGCCCGCCATTTTTTCGGGCTCACCGGTACAGGTTGCCTAAAAAGATCGGCCCCCGGCTGAGTTCGGCACCGGGACGGGTCGCCCTCGGCGGAAGGTCTCGTGTTGTCTGGCGTGGTCCGCGAACTCAGACCTCGACAATCGCAATCCCCGGAGAGAACTTACCAGGAATGATGACTCCTACTTCTCTTTCTTCTGTCTAGCCCACCTAGCAAGGGCAGCCTTTCGGGCACTAGCACTCCTCTCCTCCGGACTCAGCTTAGCGGCTCGCCTCTTCCCGCCTTTCGAGCCTCCCATTTTCCCCAATGCCACCGCATGAGGGTTCTTCTTAGACATTTTGGACATTTCTGCCTACCTTTATGCCCCAACTGGCGACAAGAACGCAACAGTTAAAAATCTATTGACAATGCGTACACGCCTACGCATAATATAAGTAATATGCGTTAGCGCCTACGCATAGCTAACTAGAATTCGGGGACTTTATGACCTCAGCGGCAACTGCGACGAATCAAAACGTCCGACTGGCAAAACGGAGATGGGCGGGACTACCCAGGGTAGCGCTCATAGCGTTGAGAGAGCTGAGTCGGGAATATCGGCTGTCCGTTGCGTTAGGCCATCTGCTTTACATAGATGAACGCTGGTACGTAAGCCACGCGGGTCTCTTAAGGATTGCTCAAAGGAGGAAGTGTTCTGGGATAAAGGTAGAGTGCCTGCGAGAATTTTCCGATCCAGGGGCGTCACGTTGGGCATTCAAATCTACAGTCTTTAAGCCCGGCGATTGCAGAGGATTTGTTGGTTATGGCGACGCCGACCCATCAAATGTCTCATCTCTAGTCCACGGTGCCGAGATGCGCGTCGCAGAGACGCGCGCCGTCAATCGCGCGTTGCGCAAGGCCTATGGGATCGGCATCTGCTCGGTCGAGGAAGTCGGTTCCTTTGGTGGCCAGCCCGCTTCGCGTCCAGAGTCCAAGAAGCTGCCGCAGCCTGCCAATGGCAACGGGAACTACGGCGGCCGCACGGTCCGCGATCGCCTCTGCCAATTGATTCGACAGCATCGGCTCGATGCCAACCTCGTCAAGTCCTACGCGACTGACTTCTGCGGCGTCAAGACGCTACGCGAGGCCACGCGCGAACAGGTCGAGAGCTTCGTCGTGCACCTGGCCGACTGGGCTGAGAAAGACCCTAACGCGCTGCTTTGCCAACTCAACAGCTACCCGGTTCAGAAGGAAGGTACAGCATGAGACGCCGCATCCAAGGGTTAAATGACGCGGACCAGTCTGCAGCGGACCAGGTTCGCGATGGCCTGTTCCTGGTCAGGGTCGAGCGAGCCCACCATCAATGGCACGCTCGGAGGCCGTTTTATTTACTCCGCTTCTCTGTTCTGAAACCCAAAGAACTCAGCGGACAGCCGATTACCGGCCGACTCTACTGCACACCCAGAGCTTTGTGGAAACTCAACTGGTTCTTGCGTGATTTCGGCTACGACGCCGACCTGCTTGGGCGAGATGAAATTGATGAAAAGAAATTGGTCGGCCTGCGTGGAGTGGCCAAGATCAGCCACGTCGTCGCGGACGGTGCTTCCCTGCTCAACCTCGATGGCTTCGCACCTGCTGGCCAATGGGAAGAGTCGTCGAGCGTTTCGCGGTCAAGTACATCCAGCAGGGAGGTGATGCGATGACCTACAGCTACACCCAAATGAGCAACTATTTGACCTGCCCTCGCCGTTACCGCCATCGCTATCTCGACGGCTGGCAGGAAAAAGACACCCGCGCCGCCATGCTCTTCGGGCGGGCATTCGAGCAAGCTCTCAGTGCCTATTTCCTTCGCGAGGACGCTGCAGGGGTTTTATTCCGTGAATGGTCTGCCTACAAGGATCAACAGCTGCACTACTCAAAGGGCGATAGTTGGGACCGGATACTGCAGCAAGGCATCCAACTTCTGGACCGGTTCTGCCAGGACGACCGCATCCGCATTCGCCAACCGCAGCGTAACCTGCAGATCAAGTTCGAGCGGCCGCTGGCTGGGAAGAATGTCTTCGTAGCCTATGTTGACGCCGTCGGGAAATTGGATGGCACACGCTGTCTCATCGAGTGGAAGACCACCTCGGCCCGCTATCCAGAAGAGCCCGATGGGTTGCTGGCCCTCGATCCCCAACTCCTGTGCTATTCCTGGATGACCGGCATCTCCGAAGTCGCTCAGATTGTCTTCGTGCGCAAGCGGCTGGTTGAGGTACAGTACCTCCGCACCACCATCACCGACGAGCAGCGCCATGAATTCGGCCATCTGGTCGCAGATACGATTGGCCGGATCGAGTCTGCCCAGTTCTTGCCGCACAGCGGAATCCGTTTCCCGCAGAATCCCTGCAGTACGTGCCCGTTTCTGGGGCTTTGCCTGGGGAAACAGGAGATGGTCGACACCCGACTGGTGCGACGACCGGGAGCAGAGCACCTTGGTTGGCTTGACGAGCTTGCATACTAACAATCCGCCCATGCTGCCCAAGCTCAATCGCCGACGAGCGGTGTTCGTGCTCACGAAGATCGACGAGATTCTGGCCTGGGAGAAGCAGAAGGAAGCGGAACGGGACACCCGGTTCGTCGAACTCGGGCGTTACTTGTGCGAAGTGCGGGCGGGACAGTACTGGCGGGTGGAGAACGTGAAGTCGTTCGATGAGTTCCTGGAGCGGCGTTTTCCGGAGTCGCGACGAAAGGCGTACTACCTGATGTCCATCCACGAGAACCTACCGCCACAGGCACGGCGGGATCTGAAGGAAGTGGGATGGACGAAGGGGCTGGAGTTGGCCAAGGTAGCTCGGAGGGACCGGGAGCACTTCGATTGTGCAACCTGGTTGCACAAGGCACGAGAGATGCCGAAGGAGCAGTTTAAGCAGGAAGTCGAGAAGGAGCTTACTGGAAAGGAAAGTGAGCCGTCGGAGATTATCTATTTCAAGCTCTATAAAAGCCAGATCCCGGTTGTGGAGCAGGCAATCGAGACGGCTGCATTGATGCTGGGGACGGACAAATCCCGCGGCTATTGCTTAGAAATGATTTGTGCTGATTTTGTGGCGGGTGCCAACCTTGAAAACAGCAATTCGCAGGTCCTGCTGCAGTCGATCTTGCGTTTCTTCAAGTTCTTGCCGGGAGAAGAAAGAAAGACGTTTCTCGATAACTTTGCCGAGAAGGCATCGTGAGCTGCGCACGACCGAAGCAGCCTCGCCTGCGGCTTGACCCCCAGCTATACGAACAGTTACGCGATCAGGTAGTGAACCGCGATAGCTGGAGATGCCAAGCATGCGGCTCGATGTCCAACCTCGAAGTCCACCACAAGGAATTCCGCAGCCAATCCGGCGACGATTCCGAGCAGAACCTGATTACGCTCTGTTCAACATGCCACGCGATTGTGCACCGCGGCTAAGCAACTGATTACGGCGTGATCTTAAACACGACGCCGTTGTTATACTCTCCCCCTAACTTGGCCGTACCGTAGAGGTTGCCGTGACTGTCAAAAACCAGGTTACTGTAAGAGAACAAACCATCGTTGTTTCCCGTAAAGACGTACATCGAGTTATAGTTCCACGTGCCAGCGGAGTTCGTAAGTTCGTAAACCGTTCCGGCCTGGTACGTACCGTCGCAATGCGTAGTGCCCCAAATGTTACCAGATGAATCTAGGAAAAGATTCTGGAAGACCCCTGAAATGTCCCAGCCAGGCAAGCTATAGAGAACGTTGAAATTCCAGCCGCCGGCTGACGGCGTCAGCTCGAAAATTGTGCCCCCGCTATTTGCACCACCACCAGTGGCTGCGCCATAGAGATTTCCGGCCTTGTCAAATATCAACCCAGCGTATGGAACATCGCCGTCACCTTGGTGTGTGAAATTGTGCAGGATGTTTTCCTTCCAGTGCTTGGAGGTCGTGGCCACGATCGGTGTCAACTGGAAGACGGTGCCGTATGTGTCTGTGCCTCCTGCAGAAGTCGTGCCATACAGCGTCTCTCCAGCGCCCAAGGTGACACCAGCGATAGGATTTGCGCCGTCGGCGGTCCCACCGGCGAAGCTGTACAGCACACTTTCCTTGCCATTCTTGCTCAATTCAAACACCGTTCCGGCGCCGTACGCGCCTCCAACGGTGGTCGTACCATAGAAGTTGCCTCGATTATCCATCACCAAACTTGCCTGGGGATTTGCACCGTCAGCGGTGCCACCTGCAAAACTATATAGCAGAGTCTCCTGACCGCTCGAGCTCACCTTGAACACCGTGCCGAGGCCGTTGGCACCCCCAGCGTAGGTCGTACCATACAGGTTGCCTTGCGAATCCATCAGTAAGCTTGCTTCGGGAGTTGAACCGTCTGTTCCGCCAGTGAAGCTATATAGCAGGCTTTCCTGGCCACTCTGTGTCACCTTGATTACGGCGCCGTTCCACGAGGCTCCCCCCTGACTGACAGTACCGTAAAGGTTTCCGGCTGAATCAATCACGAAGCCAGCAAGGGGATACCCTCCATCTGTATTTTTGCCTGTGAAATTGTAAATTACGCTAAAGGTTTGAGCTTGAACTCGCAGTGGCGCGAACGCCCCCAGTCCAAGAATGAAAGCCAATACCAAAATACCGGTGGGTAGCATCGATGGGGGTCTCATATGACATCCCTTCCTATTCACGAAACTGTGATCCCAAGCCCCGAAAATACCCGGACCACACAGACCAGCCAGAGATTCGCACCAACATAGCACGGAATACTAAGGGCTCCAAAAGATACTGCAACGCCGCCTCTACCCCGAATTCACCGATCTTGAGGCGACTTCGATAAGCATCCGGCATCCAAACAGCAATTGCCACTCTTCCATGGGAAGCCGGCACTGCTACTGGCACCGTCAAATTCAAAGGGCCCAATTGTATACCATGTTGCCTTCCACCGTCGCTGAAACCGAGCCAGCCGCGGGCAGTACGTGGTTTCCAAGTCCATTAAGTACCGATCATCTGCCAGCGATTGGGTAACCCATTTAGAACTAGGTAGATGCACTGGGTCGAATGTGGTTCGGCGGAAGCGTCCAGCAAGCCCGTTACTCGATGCGCAACAGCAAGACAGGCCGAGTGAGGAACTGAAGCGCGTTGATTTCATCCACAGCACGACAAATCAGAGGCTCCGAAACCGCCTCGACGGTGATGCCAAGAGACAATTCATCCTTAGACATGCGAGGCTCCTGCCCCAAGGACTCGAGATGAATATCGTAGCGAGCAATGACCTCTGCCACGCGTGCCACAACACCTCGCTGATCTTTGACGTTTAGACCTAGATACCAGCGAACCGGGCGGGGATTCTCACAGATCTTCATCTCCGGTGAATCCACGAATCCAACCGCACTCCTCGCCCTCAAATGCCCCTGTACGAGATCACGACCGATTTCAATCAGATCAGAAACCACGACGGCTCCGGTCGCATCGCCCCCAGCACCGCGACCGTAAAACATCTGGGTTCCAATCTTGCTTCCGGACACAAAGATCGCATTATTCACCCCCCGAACCCTGGCCAGCATGGAATGGCGGCTCACCATCCATGGCCGCACCGAGACCTCAACTCCGGATTCGGTGTTCTCCGCCGAACCAATGAGGCGGATGGTGCTGTCGAGACGGTTTACGGCGCGAACATCAGCAGCACGGATCTGGCGGATACCACAAGTGGGAATCCGAGATATGTTCAATCTTCCGCCGAAGGCCATTCGTGCAAGGATGCAGAGCTTGTCTCGGCTGTCCACGCCGTCGATGTCTAAAGACGGATCGGCCTCCGCGTAGCCCTCCTCTTGCGCCTCCTTTAGCGCCTTGTCAAACTCGATGCCACGGTCCTCCATCTGGGTAAGGATGTAATTGGCAGTACCATTCATGATGCCGTACACCGCGCTCAAACGATCGCCGGTGGTGGACTCGTGAATGACTCGCACAATGGGAATGCTTGACGCTACGCTGGCTTCAAAACCGATCGGCAGATTCCGCGATGCTGCAAGCGCGAACAGTGCATCGCCATGTTCCGCCAGGAGATTCTTATTGGCTGTCACCACGGGCTTACCCCCTTCCAGGGCGGCGCGAACGAGTTGCAGAGATTGGTCCGTGCCGCCCATGACCTCGACGACTATGTCTACGTCGGGAGCGGCAACCAGTTCTCTCCAATCGGAAACAAAGCGCGCACCGTCGGGGATGTCTTGCGGTCTCACCCCTGAGCGCCGGCATATGACTGTGACCTCGAGCCTGATCCGGCTTCGCCGCTCGATAAGGTCGACGTGCTGGGAGATAATGCTAGCGGTGGCGCGGCCAACCGCGCCGAATCCGACGATACCGATGCGTACTGGTTTCATCTTCAATTTAAAAACTCTTGCTCAGCGCCTTCTTCCATCTGCGGCGCCACAATCGTGTCTTGAATTGTAATTGGCGCAGGGTTTTGTGCAACCATGACGATAGTTACCAACTTCGCGAGAGACCAAGTTTATTGCGGACGAGTTTTGAACGTCATTCCCGAGTGTGCAATTCTATTTCCGGAGAGCTGGCGCTGGACAATCAGGCTTGGACCTTATCGTTATGAAGAATTGTCGTCAGTTTTACATTGATGGTGAGTGGATTGATCCAGTTGAGACTCACGATTTCCAGGTGATCAATCCGACCACCGAGGGGCCGATTGCGACCATCACGCTTGGCAGTGCAGCCGACGTTGATCGCGCCGTGGCTGGCGCGAAAAGGGCCTTTGAGTCTTACTCAGGAGCAAGCGTGCGAGACCGTCAGGCGCTCCTGCGACGGGTCATCGATGCTTATCGATCCAAGGCGGGCGAGATGGCTGAAACCATCTCGCTGGAAATGGGATGCCCGATATCGTTGTCGCGTGCGGCTCAGGTACCTGCGGGCCTATCCCATCTTACTGAGATTGTCAGGGTGCTTGAACACTTCAGATTCGAAGAGCTGAAGGGTTCAACCCTCATGCGAAAAGAGCCAATCGGGGTGTGCGCACTCATCACACCGTGGAACTGGCCTATGAATCAGGTGGTGTGCAAAGTGGCACCCGCGCTGGCGGCGAGCTGCACCATGGTTCTCAAGCCCAGTGAGGTAGCACCGCTCTCCGCACGCTTATTCGCGGAGATTCTCCATGAAGCGGGCGTCCCCGCTGGGGTTTTCAATCTGGTAAATGGCGACGGACCGACGGTAGGAGCAGCGCTTGCAGCTCATCCGGACGTGGACATGGTTTCGTTTACCGGTTCCGTACGCGCGGGTGTCGCGGTAGCGACGAAAGCCGCTCCGACTGTGAAGCGGGTTACGCAGGAACTCGGCGGCAAATCGGCAAGTATCATTTTGGACGACGCTGATTTGTCGAACGCAGTTCACAAGTGTGTCCAGGCATCCTTTCGCAATGCCGGTCAATCTTGCAATGCGCCCACTCGCCTGCTGGTTCCACGATCCAAAATGTCCGAGGCGATCGCGGCGGCGAGGCAGTCGGTAGAAGCCACAAAGGTTGGTGACCCATTCGCAGCCGATACAGCCGTGGGTCCGCTGGCCAGTAAGGCTCAATTCGAGAAAGTGCAGGGCTACATCCGTAAGGGCATCGAGGAAGGCGCAACTTTAGTTGGGGGCGGCCCTGGCGTGCCTGACGGTATGGTTAAGGGTTACTTTGTGAAGCCGACCGTGTTCGCTGATGTGCGCAATGACATGACCATTGCGCGTGAGGAGATCTTTGGGCCAGTTCTGTGCATCATTGCGTACGTCGATGACGACGACGCTATCCGAATTGCCAACGATACACCCTATGGCCTGTCAGGTTTTGTAACTTCCGGAAACATCGAACGCGCGCGCGCTGTGGCGAAACGGATTCGCTCGGGGAACGTTCACATTAACGACGCAAAGGTGGATTTCTCCGCGTGCTTCGGAGGCTTCAAGCAGTCGGGCAATGGCCGGGAATGGGGCGCGTCTGGATTGGAAGAGTTTCTCGAACTGAAGGCAATGCTTGGTTACGGAGCCAAGTGAGAGAGCAGGAGGCGCAACCTAAGCAGGGCGCGACCCTGCCGCGAGCCGAAACTTTGGAGACATCCCATCGATGCGAGAGTAACCGACTCCGCCGACTATTGGCTGGACATAGAGCGTTTTATTGCATATGCTTATCTTGACCGGAAAGAAAATCGCGAAGCCTCCCTTTGCGATGGGTCGTGAACATCCGCAAAGCAGCATCCCCCACGCGAGATTGCTCGATAATGTAACGCCGGGAACCCAAGGAGAAATCGATTGCCACTCGGAAGCGGCTGGTCAAAAACCTGGACATTTTTCGAAGGAGCTTGGCACGAGGGCAATATCGGAATCATGGGTCCGCGAACCCATGCTGCCTGGATGTGTTCAGTGGTCTTTGACGGAGCGCGTGCGTTCGAAGGCGTCACCCCCGACCTTGACCTTCATTGCGCTCGCGTGAATGACTCCGCCAAAAAACTTTTTCTGAAGCCCACAGTGTCGACTGAAGAGTGGGTAAGACTCGCCCGTGAGGGGATAAAACGCTTTGATAAGGAAGCGGCGCTTTACGTAAGACCGATGTACTGGGGGGAAAAAGAAGGGCCTTGGGTTCAAGCGCACGATCCCGAGTCGACGCAGTGGTGTCTTTCGATCTACGAGGCGCCCATGCGGACACCCAAAGGCTTCTCGATCACACTGTCTCCTTTTCGCCGGCCAACCCTGGACACGATGCCAGTCGATGCCAAGGCCGGCTGTCTCTACCCCAATAACGCGCGCTCGCTTTTTGAAGCGCAGTCCCGCGGCTTCGACAATGCCATCGTTTGTGACGTGGCAGGAAACGTCGCTGAACTCTCCACTTCCAACGTGTTTATGGCAAAAGAGGGAGTCGTGTTTACTCCTATCCCGAACGGAACATTCTTGGCAGGCATCACTCGCCAGAGAGTCATCGGACTCCTACGTGACAACGGCGTCACCGTGGTCGAGAAGACACTCCGCTACGAGGATTTCGAGAAGGCCGACGAGATTTTTGCCACGGGAAACTATTCCAAGGTGGTTCCGGCCACTCGAATCGGTGACCGCTCACTTCCCTTCGGCCCCTTTTACACGAGGGCCCGAGAACTCTATTGGGCATTTGCGCATTCATGACCGGACCACACCAGCAACGTGCAACGCCTTGGAGTATGCTCCATTTCCACTGCGTGGGTGAATTATGAACCCGATGCCGACTTCCACGATGGTCGAGATGCTCACCCCGATTTGGCGGCGCTTGCTGCAACGCCCCTCCGTCGAGGTAGAGGACAACTTTTTCGATCTTGGGGGAGATTCCTCGTTAGCGCTCCAGCTATTCAACGAAATCGCGGTCGCGTGCGGTAGAGAACTTCCGCCGGTAACGATCTACGTCGCGCCTACTATTGCTGCTCTCGCCGCCGTGTTGGAAGAGCCCGAAGAAATACGGCTACCGCCGCTGGTGCTACTCAAGGATGGTGCAGAGCAGCCACCGCTCTTCGTCACCCACGGCCTGGGCGGAAGCGTCATCGACTTCTTCCAGGTGGTAAAACACATTCGGACGTCGCACCCGATCCAAGGGATGCAATCCAGGGGTATAGACGGTACGGAAGAGCCATTCGACCGTATCGAAGATATGGCCGAGTTCCATCTGGATGCGATTCGGAAGGTGCAGCCGCACGGACCTTATGTGCTGGTGGGCTATTCGCTCGGTGGGTTGGTAACGTTTGAGATGGCGCAACGACTGGTTGCCTCTGGCGAGAAAGTGGCACTGCTGGCCATGCTGGATTCCTACCCAGACATACGCTACTTATCACTCGCGCAGAGGGCGCTCCTGGTGACACGCCTGACGACCCGCCGCGCCGCCACGGCGATGAAACTGCCTGCAGGCGAGGCTTTTTCTCTCATCGTCCGCCCTTCTCGGCGCCGCTCCACTGCGCCCAAGGTTTCCTATCAGCTGCCGGTTGATGTGACTCTATCCCCGGCCATGCAGCGCGCACGGGAGCGCGCGTATCTGGCGTTGACCCGCTACAAGCCCAGGTTCTATCCCGGCAAGATCAGGTTCGTAAGAGCGGAAAACCCCACCGACTTCCCTGCTGATCCGGCTGCAGTTTGGGCTCACCTGGCGGAAAAGTTCGAGGTGGAAACTGTGCCGGGCGATCATCTGGAAATCATGTCTACCCATTACGAGAAGCTGGCATCTGTGCTTTCCCGCTATGTCGAGGAAGCGCTCCGTTAGCCCACCCGCTTGAGCGTTTGTTTTTGCCAACCTCCCGAGAGTCTGTAAGGATAACGAGATGAACGGGGCAGAGAGTCTAATTCGCACGCTGCTCGCAGGCGGGGTTGACGTGTGCTTTACGAACCCCGGCACATCAGAAATTCATCTTGTCGCCGCGCTTGACCGGATCGCAGAGGTGCGTTGTGTGTTGGGCCTATTCGAAGGTGTGGTTACCGGCGCGGCAGACGGTTACGCTCGCATGGCCGAGAAGCCAGCCAGCACCCTGCTGCATCTCGGCCCTGGACTCGCGAACGGCTTGGCGAATCTGCACAACGCGAGCCGTGCGCCAGTACCGATCGTCAATCTGGTTGGCCAACATCCGATCTCTCATCTGCCTCACGACACGCCCCTCGTCTCAGACATCGAAGGCATTGCGAAGCCATATTCCAAATGGCTGCGGACTTCTCGAGCGTCGTCCGACATAGGTCATGACGCCGCGGAAGCCCTGGTTGCTGCTCGTACGGCGCCTGGCCAGATAGCAACGCTAATCGTCCCGGCAGACGTCTCATGGAGCGAAGGCGGTTCCATTGCTTCCGTCCCTACTCCGCCTAAAACTCCGCTTCCGGATTCTCGGTCCATCGAACATGCAGCCGCGATGCTCCGGTCAGGTTCGCGGACCGCAATCCTGATGGCCGGAAATGCGCTTTACGGCAACGGACTGGTTACGGCGGGTCGCATCGCGGCGGCCACGGGGGCAAAGCTGCTGGCTCCTTATCCCTTCACTCGTTTGCAACGCGGCACGGGGATAGCGAAGGTCGATCGGGTTCAATACGTCCTCGAATTAGGGATCGAGCAATTTAAGGAGTTTCGTCAGCTGATTCTGGTGGGCGCGCAGGCTCCGGTCGCATATTTCGCCTATCCCGGAAAGAGCAGCGTATTCACTTCGCCGGAGTGTGAGATCCATACGCTGGCGATTCCTGGCGAAGATTACGTCGGTGCACTTGAGGCGCTGGCGGCAGCCTTGTCGGTACGCGGCACTGAATTATCAGCGGAAACAGGGGAAAGACCATCCTTGCCCAACGGAGAAATCACGTTGCCGGGTTTGGCCGCTGTTGTCGGTGCGCTTCTACCCGAAAACGCCATCGTGGTTGATGAGTCCATGACATCGGGTCGCGGGATGATGGCTACAACCAAGGGCGCTCCGCCGCACGACTGGCTTGGGAACACCGGCGGCTCGATCGGAATTGCCCTCCCGCTGGCTGTGGGCGCTGCAGTAGCCTGCCCAAACCGGAAAGTCTTGTGCCTGACTGCCGATGGCAGCGCCATGTATACACTCCAGGCGCTGTGGACAATGGCACGCGAAGTTCTGAACGTCACGACCGTGGTTTTCGCGAACCGAGAATACGGAGTCCTAAAGCGTGAGTTCTCTTATTTGGAAGCAGGCAGTCCTGGAACTCGCGCTGCGAGCCTGTTTGATATAGGACGTCCGGATCTTGATTGGACACTACTGGCGAAGGGAATGGGAGTGCCCGCCACGCGGGTCACTTCATTGGATGCATTCGGGAAAGCGTTACGGGCCGGGTTGGAGAGTGAGGGACCGACGCTGATTGAGGTGCCACTGTAGAGCCTGGCGGCTCGAGGTCAAAGCGAGGTTTTTCACATAATTACGGCAAGACTTTTCAGGCCCCTGAATCCAAAGGTAGGCGCATACTCCGGCCGCGGGCCAGTGAGCTTCATCTTCGGAAAGCGCTGTACCAGGTTCAGGAGCGCAATCTGTCCCTCTAGCCGCGCGAGCTGGGCTCCGATGCAAAAGTGCAGACCTGCACTGAAAGCCAGGTGTTGGTTGTTCAGCCTCTTCAGATCTAAGTCATTCGGTTCCTGAAATTGTTTCGGATCCCGGTTGGCCGCACCGAGCATGCATAGAACCGTCCATCCCTTTCGGATCTGCTGCCCGCAAACGTCGATATCTTCTTTGAGCACTCGCGCAGTGAATTGTACGGGGCTCTCGTAACGCAGAAGCTCCTCCACAGCGGAGCGGATTATCTCCGGCCTTTCTCGCAGTTCAGCCGTCTGCTGCGGGTGCTGGAGAAGCGTGTACATGCCGTTGCCGATCAGGTTTCGAGTTGTCTCGTGCCCTGCGAAAAGCAGCGCGATGCACTGCGCGTATAGCTCTTCTTCGGTCAGCACTTCTCCTTCTTCTTCGATGTCGATCAGAAGGCTAATCAGGTCGCTTCCTTTGTTGCGTCGCCTCTCTGCCACGGTCTTTCTGAAGAATTCGGTTAACTCAATGAGCGCATTTTGCGCCGCGTGCGCCTCTTCCACGGTACGATTTGGATTGCCTCGAAACACCGCGATGGCCCGCGACCATTCGACGAATGTGTCGCGCAGTTCCTGCGGTATTCCAAGCATTTCCAAAATGATGCGCACGGGCATTGGATTTGCGAAATCGCGCATGAGGTCGACTTCCGAGCCATGCTGTAGCGGCTTTAGCATCTGATCGACAATGGCCTCAACTTGCGGACGCAATCCCTCAACTGCTGCGGCCGAGAATCCTTTATTGAGAAGTTTGCGCAGCCGGGTGTGCTCCGGCGGGTCCATGAAAATCAGCCACAAGCCCAGCATGCGGGCGAGTTCGGCGAACTCGGATTGCCGGCTGAGCGGCAGAGACAGTAGCATCTGCTGTGCGCGTTTCGCAGACAACCTGGGGTCCTTGGCAATCGAGGAACACTCGGCGTGGCTGACAATCGACCATACCGGCCATTTGCTGCCGACATCCAAATAATGCACCGGGCCTTCCTCGTGCAGGCGAGCGTACATGGGATACGGGTCTTGCAGAACTTCGTCGCTGAAAACAATTGCTTTCTTCGGCGCGATGGACAACCTTACCCCCCTTGAAATTACGAGCCGACCGGCACACGCTGCCAAATCAATTCAACTGTTTGGACTTCTCCATTGATCCGCGTCGGTGGCGTGATCAATACGATTTGATCACCCTGGAATTTGACATTGCGGATCAGATCCCTACCCACGTAGTTCTGAATCGATGAGATGTCGACGTGATGGATTACCTTATCACCATCGAAAACGTATCGCCCCGCATAGGCAAGGAACGTCTTAAATGCCTCAGCCTGCTCCTCCAGCCTCCCGCCTCCAGGAGAAAGCGACTTTCGGCCGTCATAGCTAATCAAGGCGGTCACCCTGCCGTCCGCATATGTGAGAAGGCCCACGGGACTGGCACCGTACGGAGCTTCATTTCGCTCCCCGCCCGATGTTGTGCTTGAGGCAGATACCAACCTCCATGTACCCACAAGCTTATCGGTGCTGTGCCCGGTCATTCCGATTCCTCTTTGGGTTTTACGTTTAATTGGCGTTTGACGGGAGATTAACGCAAAGCCTACACTCTGCGGTTCCATTCTCAGACGTATCATTGAAACACATTGTTCGCGAAGGAACCTATGGCGACGGAATTGGAAGGCAAAGTTGGGCTGGTGACTGGCGGGACCTCGGGCATTGGCCGCGAGACGGCAGTACTTTTCGCGAAGGCGGGAGCTAAGGTGGTGGTTGCGGGAAGGCGCGTACCGGAGGGCGAGGAGACCATCGAACTGGTGCGTGCGGCTGGCGGCGAGGCTTTATTTGTGAAGACCGACGTTTCGAAGGCCTCCGAAGTTGAAACGCTCATTCAGAAGGCAGCGGAGAGATTTGGCCGCCTAGACGTGGCCTTCAATAACGCCGGAATCGAAGGGGCCTGGTCGCCCATTGTCAGGCAATCGGAAGAAGACTGGGATCGGACCATCGCGATCAATCTCAAAGGCGTCTGGCTCTGTCTGAAGTACGAAATCCGGCAGATGCTTAAGCAGGGTGACGGCGGAGCCATTGTGAACATGGCGTCGATTACGGGCCTAGTTGGTGCTGTAGGGGCAGCAGCGTACAGTGCAAGCAAGCATGGTGTGATAGGGCTGACGCAGACCGCTGCGTTGGAAAATGCCAAAAGCGGGATTCGGATCAACGCAGTGTGCCCCGGATTTACCGAAACTCCAATGACGGATCGGCTGTTTCGCATTCCGAAGATTCAAAAGAACCTTCTTAGTTGCCACCCTATCGGCCGTTTCGGAAGACCGACGGAAATCGCTGAGGCTGTGGTGTGGATGTGCTCGGAGCGCGCATCGTTCATGACGGGCCAATCCCTGGTTGTTGACGGCGGCTTCCTGGCGGGGCCCAATTCTCCGAGCTAGCTACACCTTTTGCCTCATGTCATCGGCAATCTTTGCCAAGTCGGCTTTCGCAACTTTTCCGCTCGGCGTCATGGGCATGGTTGAGACAAACAGGATGTGTGACGGTCGCTTGTACGGGGCGAGGTGTTTTGCAGCGTATTCTGCCAGATCAGTCTCCGTAAGATGCGAGCCTGTCGCCGGTTGTACAAAGGCCAGAATCTCCTCATCTTCTTGTGTCGCTCTGCCGACCACAGCTGACTGCACCACGGAGGGATGGGCATTTAGCACGGCCTCAACCTCAGCCGGGTAGACGTTGAAGCCAAGTCGGATGATGAGATCCTTCGTGCGTCCGACAATGAAGAGATTCTCTTCCTCGAAGCGGGCAAGATCACGGGTATTAAACCACCCTTCCGCATCGATCGCCGCGGCTGTTTCGTCGGGCGCGCGATAGTAGCCCTTCATGATGTTGGGCCCGCGCACCCATAGCTCACCGACTTCCCCTACAGGCACTGGTTGACCCCCAGGCCCAACCAATTTGGCTTCGACTCCAGGAAACATCGGACCGACTGAGTTATCCGCACGCGGCGGCGCATCGACCCTCACTTGCGCTATGTTGGGAGAACACTCGGTGATGCCATAACCGTGATGGAGGGGCAGGCCGAACAGGCCTTCCACAGACGACTTGATGGCAGGGGGCAGCGGGGCTCCTGAACAGGAAATGATCCGCAGCGCGGGAAACTCGAAGGATTGCACCTTTCTCATTTTCGCGTATTGCAGGAAGAGAGAAAACATGGAGGGCACACCCAACATGATCGTTATTCGCTCTCTCTCAAGCGCCACCCGTGCAGCCACGGGATCGAATCTCGGCTCAAGATAGACGGTTGCTCCGCTGAGCAGGGTTCCCAGGAAAACTATCGAGAGCCCAACGATGTGCGACAACGGCAGAATTCCGTAGAGGCGGTCTTCGGAGTTCAAAGACCGGATCTTCGCGGCGCCTCTAGCCGAAAAAAGCAGATTGTCGTGCGTCAACATGACGCCTTTGGGGAGGCCAGTGGTGCCCGACGTATAGATGAGCGCGGCAACGCGAGTCCCAATCTCAGCATCAATCGGCTCAGGTTGGACATTTTCGTTAAGAGGGCCGAGACCTATTCGACCTAGATCGCGCACCTCTTCCAGCGGTGCCCCGTGATGCTTCGCGTGTTCAGTCGCATGAATGGACACGCTTGTCGTGTAAATTACGCGCCGGGCTTGGCAGTGATCACGGACCGCATCGATCTCGCGTCCCGACAAACGCGGATTCACGGGCACTGGCCAGGCGTCCAAGCTGGCGACTGCCAGTAGAACCGCCGCAAATTCCCGACAGTTTTCACCGACGATCATGACTCGATCGCCGGCTCGCACGCCTGAGCCGCGGAGCCACTCCGCCGTCTGCGAGATGACTGCCACGAGCTCGCGATACGACCAGCTGCCGTTCGGATCAACAATAGCTTTGTGATCGGGCAAGCGGTCTGCCCACGGCTTCACGACATCGGAGATGCGCGTGGCTGCTGAGGCGTTCATCGAAATCGGGGGCTGATGTTGGTTCGTGGTCGTGGCTAGGTCCTGCCGCGAAGCTTGCTTTCAATAAAGGCAACCGTGCTTTTCACAGTGGCAAAGTTGTCAGTCGTTACTTCTTCGTCATCAACTGTCAGGGTGAAGCGCTCTTGCACGAACACGACCAGTTCGATGACTCCCTGGGAGTCGATTACATTGCCCAGCAACGGCGTATCGTCGCTGAGCGCTTCGCTGCGGCCAAAAAGAAACTTCTCGGTTAGGAAGTTACGAATTTCTTGTTCGATCTCTGTCGCCTGCATTTGCATATATTCCTCTGGTATTCGCGGACAAACTCTGTCAGCAGAAGTCGAGGGGAGGGTGTATTACCTTTTGAAAATCAAGCCGCCCCCGAGGTTCCCGTTATTTTGGCCTCGGGGTACATGTTGAAGTCATACTTACTACGCAGGTTCACGCCGGCCTCGAGCTCGAGTGGCCTGGATGGAATGTACCGCAATCGCAGTGATCTTCCAATTGTCATCAGGTGAACCTGCATTTCCATGCGGGCAAAATGCTCTCCGATACAGTTTCTCGGGCCAGTGGAGAAAGGGATGGTCGCCAGTCGATGCCGACGTTTTGCATTGTCAGGTCGAAAGCGATCTGGGTTGAAGCGGTCTGGTTCCTCCCATAAATCGGGATGCCGCTGAATGAAGTAGGGAGGAACGTAGACTTCAGTTCCAGCCGGAACGAAGTACTCTCCAAGCCGATCGTCACGCAGCGCTTTACGGGTTAGCAGCCAACCAGCTGGATACAAGCGCATCGTTTCTTCGATGATTTGACGCGTATAGAGAAATCGCGGCAAATCAACGAACTCGAAACCGCTCGTCAGAGTGTCGAGTTCATTCGATAACTTTCGTTCGACATCCGGGTGCTGAGAGATCAGATACCAGGCCCAATTCAGAGTACTCGCCGTGGTCTCGTGACCAGCAACGATCATCGTCAGAACCTCGTCGATCAATTGGCTGTCTGGCATCAATCGGCCGTTTTCGGGGTTGCGTGCCTGCAGGAGCATGCCCAAGGCGTCAGTGGATATCGCGGTATCCTTCCGCCTCCGCTCGATGACTTGGAGAATGGTCTTCCCTAGAGCGCGGAACGATACAGCAAAATCCATGTTGCGCGCCGGTTCTTGGGAGAGCAGATCGAAATGAAAGCCAACCAGTTCGTAATCGTCGCCCAGAATGAAGCGGAGCACAACCTCCAGGGCCATGCTGCTGACGTCCCGTGTGACATTGACACTTTCGTTTCTCTCGGCTGCCAACTGCCACTTCCTGAGCAGTTTCGCATTGACGTAGGTAATCAGTTTAGTCGAACGCCCGATTGATTCATGATTGAACGCTGGCTGTATCATTCTCCTCTGCCGTTTCCAGAGCTCACCTTTGCTCACCATCAGGCCGTTTCCAAGGAGTAACGCCACGCGCCTGATGGCCTGGCCTTTTACGTAGTTCTGCCAGTTCTCGACCAGGACATGATGCGCAAACTCGATGTTCCTGATCGCATAGACGCTGGTCTCATAGACAGAGGCCTTGTAGATGTCACCGAAGGCTTCGAACTGACGACCCATCCATTCCAGGAGGTCTTCGTTCGGCCTATATTTCTCTTGGGGCCCGGGCGGTATGCGTTCGTGTTCGACTGCCGTGTCGGCCAGCGTCTCCACACGCGCGTTCGACGGATTGACGGGCGATCGTCCAGTCATGAACTGTCTATTTCAGGAAGGTTTTTCCAGAATCACTTAGACGCGCGATCACGCCCCTCGGGTTGACGCTTTACGCGCAACTTCAGGCCTTCCACAAACTCTTCGTATCGATGTTCTGGCGTTAATGGAACAGTCGCAATGCCCAAGGCTTCGGCAGCAGGAGGTCCCCAAAAGGTATGTGGCGGTACATTGCGGCTCACTACCGTGCCAGCTCTGATCACCGCCCCTTCCCCGATTACCACATTAGGCAGGATTACACAGTGCGGCCCGATAAAGACGTCCTTTTCAATGACAACTTTTCCGTTGTTTATGGATCTTCTGGGTCCAGAGTAAAAGTGAGCAATTATCGAGGTTCTGAGGCCGATCGAGCAGTTATCCCCGATGGTTACGTCAGTCGGGTGTATTTCGTCAATGTACACAAGCTGGCCCACCCAGACATTGCGTCCGATCACAACTCCGCGCAGCCGTTGCAGCCACGGTCGCAAACTAAATCCCCCAGGTGCCACAAAAGCTACCTTAGCCGTAAGCCTACTGAGCAGACTTGGCAACCTCAACGGCCCCTCCCTCGCATTGCAGAAATGGCGGAGATTGGACGCATCATAGAGCATGGGGCATCCGGTGACCATTTGCGCTTCATATTCGCCGGCGCTCAGTGGAGTGCAGATCGCTTTCGCTGAACATTATCACGAATGGAAGCCACCGCTGAGAGCTCTGGCATTCCCAATTTATTCATCACCACATAGCGCAACCAATTGCGATAAATGCCCGTGGCGGATGCGTGCCAGGTCTTCTGCACTGTCCCGGCCAAGGCAGCGTCAGGAAAACCCCCCATAAGATCTTCTCGGCGATCGCCGATTACGGCATCTTGAAACTCGGCCAGAAGCTTCGTTGCCTCTGCATCGAAATAACCCTTCGGTATCGAGGGATACGTTTCCCGCTCTCCCTTGAGAAATCGTTTTACATCTCTCCGATATTCTCTCAGCAAGGTCTGGGCACCATATTCTGGATGGCCCTGGAAATGTACGAACAGGCTCCGCTTTTTCTTTTTCACGAACGAGTCTACGCCGCCCTCGGTCGATTGCGTCAGCACCAGGTAGCCACTCGCAGTCAGTGCATCCGAGCGCACTTCGTTCCATCGAGAATGAGGGAAACGCACTCGCTCCGCCGCGCCATTGGTCAGCTCGTGGTAACCAACTCTGGCAAAGTCAAAAACGCCGAACTGCTTGTCAACAAGCGGATGGCGCTCGATCCCGTCGCTATGAAGCACGCTTGCATGTGCCGCCAGGCACGACAGAATTGTGGAAACAGTGTTGCTCTCCGCCCAGTCCAGAACGTTGGCCAACGCAGACCAGTAGGGTTCATTGCGCAAGTTGGGCTGCTGTGGCTCGGTGCCGGTCATGATCACGGCGTCAAACTGGTTGTTCAATAAGTCGTCCGTGCTGCAGTAGAAGCTGTTTACATGCTGGCGCCCCCGCTCTCCGCGAGGAACTCCGGTCAACGAGTGAAGCTTGAGAACTACCGGAAGGTCGCCAGAAGCAGCGTCTAGCAACTCGAAGAACTGCAGTTCAGTGTCTTCGAGCGCGGCGTCGGGCATATTGTTGATGAACGCGATCCTCACGCACTCTGGTCGAGCGTCGTGGTCACCCAACCTTGCCGAAGGTAAGCTTCTTTCTGCCCAGCGGGGTGGAACTCGGCCGCCTTCAATGATCAAGGGCACGATGTGCCTCGCTTCGCTGCAATCTCTGCGACGTCCGGCTTTGCGCGATCCAGCGCCTGAGCCAGATCCTCGATAATGTCGTCGATGTGCTCAATGCCCACGCTGAGCCGAATCATTTCCGGAGTAACCCCGACCTTCAATTGCTCTTCTGGCGACAATTGCCGATGCGTGGTCGACGCCGGATGACACGCCAACGACTTGGCGTCGCCCATATTCACCATTCGCTTGAATAATTTCAGCGCATTGAAACATTTCGTACCGGCTTCGAAGCCGCCCTTCACACCAAAAGTCAGCAACGAGCAGCGTTTCGAACCAAGGTACCTCTGTGCCATGGGGTACAACGGATTGTCCGGAAACCCCGCATAATTGACCCATTCCACCATGGGATGATTGCGCAGACACTCCGCTACCTTGCGGGCGTTCTCCACGTGGCGTTCGACGCGAAGAGCAAGAGTTTCAATTCCCTGCAGCAACAGAAAGCCATTAAAGGGAGACAGCGTTGCACCAGTGTTTCTTTGGCAAACCGTCCGGCAGCGCGCGACGTAAGCCGCGTCGCCATAGTGCTCGACGTACACCACACCGTGATAGGCAATTTCCGGCTGGTTCAACATGTAGAAGCGCTCAGGGTATTTGCGCCAGGGAAACTTTCCACTATCCACGATCATTCCGCCCAGCGTCGTACCATGGCCTCCCATGAACTTGGTCATGGAATGCACCACAACGTCGGCACCGTATTCGATGGGCCTCAGTAAGATCGGCGTCGCGATGGTGTTATCGACGATCAAAGGCACGCCGTGTTTATGCGCCACACGCGCCAGCCCCTCAATGTCTGCCACATTGCCCGCAGGATTGCCCACGCTTTCGCAGAAAACCGCTCGGGTGTTTTCGTCAATGAGTTTTTCCACGTCATCGGGATGGTCGCTGGCTGCGAAGCGCGAGGAGATTCCGCGCTTGGGGAAGATATGCGCCAAAAGAGTATAGGTGGCGCCATATAGCTGCGGCAGCGAAACGATGTTGTTGCCCGACTCGGCAATATTGATGAGCGAGTATTCGATGGCTGCCATTCCAGAGCTGACACTTAAGGCCTCAACCCCGCCTTCTAATGCAGCAACTCGTTTTTCCAGAACTGTATTCGTCGGATTGCCGATTCGGGTGTAGATGTTTCCCTGGACTTCGAGATTAAACAGCGCCGCCCCGTGCTCGGCGCTGTCGAATTCGAAGGCGACCGTCTGATAGATCGGCACGGCTACGGCCTTTGTTGTGGGATCGCCATCGTACCCCGCATGAATCGCAATCGTCTCTTTTTTCATTCGCCAATAACCCTCAGAAACGGTAAATCCCCAGCCGGGAATTCCCTGGATCCCTTCATTTCGCGCTCGTCGCCACGCTCCGAACCGGAACCGCCGCCGGTTCTCTCGAAAGGGACTTTGTCAGGGTGCGTGTGAGCGTGCGAGCGGCAAAACCCGCGCCAAAAGCAAAGCGCATCACCGGCCCAAAACTGTTTGCCGCGGCCACGCCCACGAAATAAAGACCGGGCACAGATGACTCAAAGTTGGACGAGAGAATCGGGGAGCCCTCGACAGCCTTGAGCCTCGATCGAATCTCTGAATCCAGAAACTTCAGTCGTTCCAGATTCACTTTGTATCCCGTCGCGGCAATAATGTGGTCGGTCACAATCTTCTGCTCGCGGCCATCCGTTGCGCGAACGCGCAGTTCGGCCCTGCCATTGCGGACCTCGGCGCCTTGAGGCGTGCATCCCATCACTAAAGGCACTTTCCCGATAACTTTGTCTCTGCTGAACCAGCCGCCTGAGGGACCGAGCGATCTTCGGACTGCCTCCACCCGCAGGCGCTCGGGCAAGTAGTAAAAAGCCATTGGCGCGTTGGCAAAGAAGCGCGACCGGAGGCCAGGACCAAGCCCCGACCCAGGATGCCTGATCTTCTGCCAACGAGTGCGAGGCTTCCCGGTAGGCTGACTATGAAACCTCAATTCGCTTCTGCGACTGACAAGCTGTACGTTGGCGCCAGCTTCATGTAGTAATCCCGTCAAATCTATCGCCGAAGATCCGCCACCAATTACAACTACATCGCGACCGCGAAACGGTTCGACTTCGTGATGGCGCGCACTGTGTGACAGAAATCCTGGCGGCAGATGCCCTAGGTTCTCGGGAACGTAGGCGAAGTGGGTAATGCCGACCGCCACCACAACCGTGCGAGCTTCAACTGTTTCACCGTCCTCGAGCCGCAACATAAAGCCGTTCGGCAATCGATCGACACTACCTACGAGCTTGTCTTCGAGCTCCGGCACCATGCGATCCCTGAACGCAAGTCCGTAAGCGCTGAAAGTCTCAAGTCGCACGGGTATTCCGGAATCGGCATACTCGATGCCCTGTTCGGCGCAAAACCGTCCTAAGGTGAATGCGCTCTCCGGATCGTAGATGTCGGAAGCAAAGCCGTCCGATTTGAGCATCATGCCCTTGGGCATGTGCGCCAGCCAGCTGTCCATAGGACGACCGAAAATTCGGAACGGAATACCGCTACGCCGCAAATGGGCGGCGACGGAGAGCCCGTAGGGACCCGCGCCAACAATTGCCGTGTTCAGCATGCTTGAAGAGATGCTCCTTTGACGTTTATCACATTTGTTACCGAAACTTGGAACTGTGCCGGGGGATCGGCTGAGAGGGAGCCAGAGGGGAAAGGTGAATTATAGCACGGACACCTGTACGGCATCGGGCGCCTTCGGCCTGTAGTATCAACTACATACGGCGGAATAACAGGTGGCACAACCTCCTACCTTGCCGCCAAACTCAAAAGTCCGCAGTCGGCATGGCCTGGGCGGACAGACTTTGCTTCAAAGAACCGTTTCAACTTGAGGATCGGTTTTTCAAGCAAGTTCCAGGATATTGCTGCCATCGCGTAGGTGGCAGCAGTCGTCACGGGGAGCGCCAGAAACTGGTGCTTATCCAGATGGAATGTTTTGGCAACATCAAGTGGAATCTTCTGCAGCAAGTAGATTCCATAGCTGATGGTTCCGGTATAAACGAGGAATCGGTTCGTCAGAAGCGCATGCAACCATCTCTGCGCCGAGAACAGAGCAAGATAAACGAAAGAAACCGAGGCCATGGCAATCAGGGAAAAACCAATCCATCTGGCATGCGCGGCTTCGACCACAAGAGCGAGAGGCGCCGAGACAAGAAATGCGACCCAGGCGTGCGTTAGAAACTTCGATGGGGAAAACTCAACCGAACGGATAACAACCGCCAGCAGTGCTCCCGCCATCAGACCGTCCAAACGACAGAATGTGTTTGAGTAGATATTGACCTGATGCATCGAGAGATAAAAACGCAATATTGGAGAAAAACAAATCACTGCAATGGCGATCTTGCGAAGCTGAGCCTCAGTGCAGAACCACACCACCCAGGCCCAAACGAGGTAGAACTGTTCCTCGACGGCGAGCGACCACGTAACGCCGAGGGCCCCGGTAGCAGAGGAGGGAATCGGAACCAGGAAATTCTGAAGGAAAATTGTATAAGCCCACCACGGCGACGACCGTGCTTCGAACACGGTGTGGGCCTCGGATGGACGCAAGATCGGGACAATCACAAACATGAAGAGAAGCACCGAGTAATACAGAGGCCAGATCCGGAGACAGCGCCGGGCATAGAAATTCTTGAAATACCCATCTGATCCCTTCGTGTCGAACAGAATCCCCGTTATCAAGAGTCCCGACAACACAAAGAAAAGATCCACCCCCATCCATCCGTTATCCGAGATCAAATGCAAGTGCAGTGACGGATACCTATCGGTGTTGTGTAGCAGCACCATCAGCACGGCCAAGCCGCGAACGGCATCTAGCTGCGGGATTTTCTTCATGTTTGGCTAGGGCCGGGTGCGGTGCGACAACTTGAGCCATTCCGAAGGTTCGAACTTGGATGCCAGCGCGAGCTTCGCTCGTCTGCTTGCCAGTCGGCGCTGCATTAACTTGAATTGGCCTGAAGATGCGAGGTCGATAATCCAATCATTGCCTGACCCGAACTTGTCGGGGCATTATGCATCACGCTTGCACAATTCGGGCACCTGCTCCGCGAATGTGCCTTCATTCCCCTCTCCGACAGAGAAATCGATCGCTGGCGTCCGCCGAGCAAGCCAGGCATACCTTGCACTCCAGATCCATAACACCGATCCCAGAGCCGTTCCGGATGTATTTGTGATGAGATCGGTCATTCCTGAGTCACGCGTTGGCAGAAAGGACTGCAACACTTCGATGGTCAGACTGACGATAAACCCCAGAACGACCGTTACAATCACCGCCCGCTTGATTTTTCGCACCGAGGAAAAATATGCGCAGAAAAAGAATCCGAACGGAACGAAGCCCGCAATATTGATACCGATGTTCTTCCAATAGCCCCACGTCGGGAAAAACTCATTCCATGGGGTTTCGAGAAACGGTTCATGCAACACGAAGAAGCGCTTCGGGATAAGCAGACTCGTCAACGAATCCACCTGATTGTGGACAACACTTCCGTTCCTTTCGGTGAAGAGATAGAGCGCAATAACACCTTCGCTTTTTGCCAGGGTTGCAGCTGTGTTCTGCACCCAGGACGCGTAGTGCTGTGACGCTTCGCTGGCTGACAATTCACGATTGTAAATCGCTAGTCCTTCTAGCTGCCCAGACCAGGTGTTGGTCGACTCGGGCCGGTTCCCCACGATGAGTTGACCGCTCAAGTCCTGACTTGAAAACCTGAAGTTTGGAGCCCTCTTGACCAGTGCACCATCCGCGTAGACTGTCGTACCTGCCGGACCGGAGGTGATTGTGATAAAGACCAGCTCCCCAGGACGGAAGACATCGGTGGCATAGATTGTGCCTTTTTCAACATTTCGGAACTGATCTAGGTTCGCGTGCTGTATTCCGAGATTGTGGTGAGACTGCCACAAGACAAAAGGGGCTACACGACGGTCCGGCAAGTAAGACGCGAGAATCGTGCCCGAGTAGTCCAGGCTGGGTTGCAGCCAGATCTCGATACCGCAGGGTGCTCCCTCTTTTGACACGCTTGCCTTCAGAGCTACCGAACTTAGAATGCTGCCGTATTCTCCAAAATGAAGTCCATTCCCATTGCTCACCCAGCTGATTTCATTCTTGGGAGCATGGAACGGCCACAATCCTATGACTAAAATGCCGCAAAGAACCATTAGGCATATCGTTCCCAGAGCTCTTGTGGCCATCATCGGAAGGTATACAGCTCATGCAGTGAAATTGGTGGGTTCAACGGCAAACACTACTGATCTCTACAACGGATAGCGGCCGCGCCCCCAGATGATAGCGCGGTTGGCTATCGACAAGGGAAAAATAGTCGGACGCACAAAGTCGACAAAAAGCACCACACGATAGGAATCAGTATCGTTCCAGACCTCGTGCTCGTTGCTGTCGTCGAAAATAAGACTCTTCCCTTCCTTCCAACAGCGCACGTCGTTTCCGACTCGAATCCTGCAACCGCCTTCCGGCCCGGGGATGATCAATCCGAGGTGGTAGCGAAGCACGCCTTTATAGGGCCCGCGGTGAGGAGCAATGTACTTTCGAGGCGCTAGAATCGAAAACATCGCGGACTTCATCCCCGGAATACGATGCAAAAGTCGCACAGTCTCGGGACATCGCGCGCAGTTCTCTTTTTTCTTGTTGCCGAACGAATAGAACCAAAATGTCTTCCATTGGTCGCCCTCGGTCAGAGCTTTCTGTGCCTTCGAAACATCCTGGAAATTCGGGATCTCTTCGCGGCGTACCATCAGCACGTCCAATTCTTTGCGTATTGCTTTCCATTCCGCCTCAATGCTGGTTACCCAGGGAAACGCCTCTTGCTCGAAAAATGTCTTGTCCCCGTCACGGTAGAACAGCGTTTTTTCTATCAGTTCGCGTATCATCTCTCTTCCCTCCATTTCTTCTTCAGCACGGGTGGCTTAGCCGACGTGCTTGTAGAGGAATGTACCCATGGCTCTTAGAAAGACGTCTGGCGTAATCGGGACCAGGTTCCGAAGAGCACCTTTCTCCCAGCCATCTGTAGTCGTTCCCGACCTATGCGGATATTTCCAGTAACAAAGTTCAGTCCCGACGGCGCCCCAGTGTTCCTTGAACGATATGAGCCCAAGATTGTTGCGGTCAGAACGACCCATTTCAAATTGATCAAACCCTTTGTCTTTCGCATCCTGGATTGCTCTCCAGAACAACAGGGCCACGCCCCCCAACTTGTGAAAACGCTCATCGCTGCAACCGTACTTATAAACCATCGTCTTTTTGTGGGCCAGCGTGAGGATGCTGGCGATTGGCACACGGTCCTTGGTCACAACTCGAATCTTCAGCTTGCCTCCAAAAGTGGCGATAAGAGCGCGAAACCAAGCGAGCGGTTGCGGCGGTAAATACTGCCTCCGACGGGTCATCACTTGTAGGTCATAAAACTGTTGAAGAAGGCCTTCCGAGCATCCTTCCGCGTAATGTAATTTCTCCCGTTCCGCTCGACGAATTTTTCGTTGGACACCATTCTTGTGGAAGTTGTGAAACAACTCCTGAATGCTTTTGCGCAGGTCCAGGCAGTGGAAACTGTATACATCGCTTCTGACGAGCCGCGTGTGATTTCTCGGCTGAACAGAGATTGGTCTGATCTCGACGTACTTCCACTTGCCCGCATCCGCCCGCCGCCTAATATGAAGTAGCAGAGCGTCCAGTTCACCCGAATCAGTCAGCAGCGGTTCGCAATGATCTGAGAAAGGCAAGGACACGAATCGTCGACCGGTCAACCAGCTGTCGACCCGGCAAAACACAAGACCATTGGTGAGAGCGGCGTCGGGAGAGCAAGTCGTGACCACCAGCGGATCGTATCCGTATGCCGTCTCCAACGCACTGAGCCAGTTTGTACTGTGGAACACCGAGGCTCGAGAATGACTGTCGACGAAAGCTTCCCACCGCGGATCGCGCAAAGGGTTGATCTCGTAAACGCTCGTCACGCGAGACTCCTCGTTCACCGAGAGCGGGATCGTTGAAGCCGAATTGGTAGTGACCATAGTCACGATGCCAAAATTCATGATGCTTAAATTCCCACTCGCAGTCAGGTCAGAGGTTCTTCTTTACGGTCATCCAACAACCTTCACATCAGGAGTCCCTGTGATTTTCGATTGATTCTCGGGTGTCCCAGCGGCCTTCGCGAAGTATTTTTGCTTCACGAGATATGGAAGCATCAACACCTCTGCTACGAACGGAATAGGGTCTTTTAGACAAAACACCGACTCCGTGCGCGTACGCACAAGGGACGTCCAATAAGAGCGGAGGTCTAGTTCGTCATCCCATAGGTATGACGCAGCCGTCGGCAAATCTGTGACCACTCGAAGCCACCCAACTCCGGCCTTCGCTCTGGCATGCTCGATCTGTTTACCTAGCTGGTCCGAGTACAACAGATAAGGAAAGTCCACGCCCGCCGGACCGCCGAGGCTGTGAAAGCCCCAAGTTCTCGCGTTCACGTCTAATAACTTGAATTGACCATCTCGAGGATCCTGCTTGAACTCCACTTCTACGAGCCCATAGTAGTCGATGGCTTTGAGAAAGCGCTCGGAGAGTTCCTCAATTTCAGGGAGGTCGATCGTCTCAACGTACGTAGCCGCGCGGCCAAATTCGCGAGGATGCTGGCGCATTCGTCTGGCGACCAGCGTGCTATGCGCTTTGCCATCACGAAAGAATGCACAGTACGAATATTGCCGTTGGCCATCCCCAGGAATAATCTCCTGGATCAGAATTTCCTCAGCCTTAACCTGCCGAATGGCTTTCCGATACAAACTGTTGAGTTGATCGGGGGTCTCAGCCCGCCATGCCTTCGCGCCAGTGGCATAGAAGAAATTTTCTTTTACAGCCGGCTTGATGGCCAGGGGTAGGTGATTGTACAACTCAGCAAGCTCCGCCTCGGTTCCGGGGTTATAGGTGTGTGGCACCGGAATCCCCAACTCCCGGGCCCGGTCATAGGTGTTTTTCTTGTTCCATGCCCACCGCACCGTATCCCAGCCTGCTGTAGTAACCCGAAAGAATTTTGCCAAGCGATCACGGTGACGGGAAAATGCAGCAACCGTTTCATCTCGGGTGGGGTATAAAACCCATCCCTTCAGCCCATATCGCTGACCCACTTCCATCACACTATCGACTGTCTTCTGTTCATCTCGCAAATCCTTTACTCGAACTACCCGGTCCACGTATTTCGAGAACTGCGAAACCGAGTGCTGGTCATCGATGACGATGATTGGAATGCCCCTGCGTCCCAGGCTTCGAGCAATGCCCAATCCCGGGTGTTCGCCGCCGATGACAACTGCTCCCACTTGCTCTCTGCTCATCAGTATTTCCTGAGGTTTCTCGACACGTGAGCAACCAACTCCCGAGATGCGGACTCCGTACCGGCCACGAAGTACAGCAACGGCCCGAAGCTCCGGGCGGCTGTAGCACCAATGAAGTGCAGTCCCGGCACGGAACTGCGAAAACCGCTGGCAAGTCTTGGATAACCGTCAAACTGCTCAATATCGTCTGTAAGCTCCTGCGGAAGATAATCGTATCGGGATATGTCTACCTGATACCCCGTTCCGAGTAAAACGCGATCCACGCGACGCTCGCTGCCGTCATCGAGTTTGAGAACGACCTCGTCCCCAACCGCTTTTGCCTCAGTAACACTCCGTCCCGTCGTAATCTTGACCGTGGATAGTCGTTGAATGAGCCAGGGAGCTCCCGCGGAACGTACGGCTCGAGTTCGGATCTTGTCTCGCGCCCTTAACGGAACATGGGAAACGAATCTGGGATACGCAACTAGACGGCTGATCCCGATCGGGCCCACATCGTGAGAAGAATAGAGGAGCGATGAAATCGGACCCATGTGGTGCAACCAGGAATGACCGCCAATCCAGCGCAGATGGGGTGTGCGCGCAATTACTTCCACTTCAGCATTGGCTTCATGTAGGAGCGCTGCCGACTCCAACGCACTCTGTCCTGCGCCGATGACTACGACCCTTTTCCCCGTAAATTGTCGAACGTCCCGACCCTCGTAACAGTGAATTGCCTGTTGCGAAGAGAGTCTCTGGAATACGGCGGGCTTCCTCTTGAACGGGCCAATCCCAGTGGCAATCACTACACAAGCCGAGCGAATCTCGTCACCATCTCGCAGGATGAGCCTGAAGCTCGGCCGGTCGCGCTCGACACGCAGAACCATTCTCTCGTCCACACCCGAACCCAGAAGCTGCCGGAACCACTTGCCATACTTCACAAAGGTATCCAAAGGCAATGGCGTGCGGGGCTCTGTCTTAGAACTAGCTTCGTAGGCTTCTAGTGTGAAAGCTCTATCAGGATCAGACAGATTGGATGCGACCCGAGGCGACCGTAAAAGCATTCCCTCCGGCATCTTGTTGGCCCAAAACTCCATGGGCTGACCAAACACACACGCAGAGATCCCTTTCGCTTTGAAGTGAGCTCCCGCGGAAAGTCCATAGGGACCAGCACCAATGACAGCAACATCACAGTCCACGGGAACGGGTCTACGGATCGTTCGCGTCGAACGCGCGCCTGCGCTATCCAGTTTCACGGCTGACTGACCAATCTTACTGTTGAAGTAGTTGTGTCCCTTGTATCTTGATGGATAATTGAGAGTGCGTCAGAGATCATTTTGTCGTCTACTTCTTTCCCCGGGATGCCCGAGCATTCCCGGCTCAGCTCTGCGGTTCACGACGACCGGCTAGTCAGACGGAGCGCCCTAGATTGCGAGATTGGTCACTTTCAACTAAGCTCGGAAAGACGGATGGCAACACGCGACTTGACCTCCCCTACCACTCCGCTGTGGAGCATCATCATAGGTGTTTACGATGACTGGGTGCCACTCAACGATTGTCTGCATTCTCTGGCGCAGCAAACGAATGGGCCAGGCTTTGAAGTCATCGTTGTGGACGACGGCAGCAAAGAAGTTGTTCCACAAGTGATTCGTCAGTGGAACCGTTCTTACACGCTGGCCGTCCTCAGGCAATCTCATGCGGGAATCTCCGTGGCCAGAAATCGGGGAATTCAGGTTTCTAAAGGGTCGATACTGCTGTTCGTCGACGCAGACTGTAGATTGGAAAAGAATTGTCTCGCGGCTCTGGAGTCAACTATCAGCAACGCACCGCGCCATGATTGTTTTCAACTTCACCTGGTAGGAGATTGCTCGCAGCGAGTCGGCAGAGCAGAACATTTGCGGCTCATAACGCTTCAGAATCATATGCTCCAGTCCGACGGTCGCATTCGATACCTTAACACCGCCGGATTTGCGATCCGACGAAGCAGGGTGGACGTGGACAAGGGTGTGTTTGATCCTATCGCGGTTCGGGCAGAAGATACTTCCTTGTTAGCCAGCCTAATGCAGTCCGGAGAACTTCCCCTATTTGTTGCCGATGCCATCGTCCAACACTCGATTCCACTGTCCCTGCTGGCCCGTCTTCGCAAAGATATTCGGTCAGCCTATCTAGAAGCACGGACATTCGACATTATCGCGTCAAAAGGTGTGAGAATTCGAGTGAGTCATCGGCAGCGTTTGAGCATGCTATGGTCCATGTGGAAGACCTCCGGACAACCTGCGATCGGAAGGTCAGCGTGGTTTGCACTAGTAACCAGGCAAGGGCTGCGTCAAGCTATTTTTCTTTTGTACCGATTTTTCGGGGTTCAATCCACATTCCCAGAGCGCTAAGCGTACCTCACGGAGGACAATTTTAGTGCCCTATGTTGCATCGGCCAAGAACCCGCATTCGCGAACTGATTCAAGCGTTATCCGCGTTAGGTGTGTCAGAATCGCACGACACCGTTACGTTTGCACCGGTGTACTCGGTGCACCCCAGTTGAAATTCACGGTGGGTGGTGACCAGCGCATCCTTCATGTCCTCTCTCGACACCACAAAAGAGAGATTGCATTCCGAAGAACCAAGTGCGATCGCGATAACGTTCACCCCCGACCGACCTAGTGCGCCGAACGTACGCCCAACAATCCCTGATCCCCGCATATTCCGGCCGACTACGGTGACAATCGCGACCGTGGGATCAAGAGTGACATGTTCTACTTTTTCGTGTGCCAAGTCATGGGCGAACTCCCGGCGTAGCGCCTCAACCGTTGACTTGGCAACCGACGACGAAACCACGAGGCAAATGTCGTTTTGAGACGATGACTGCGAAATCAGCAGCACATTGGCCCGCACCGCAGCGGTGGTGGCGAACGTGCGGCCCAAAACATCTGGCACACCTACAATGCCCGGACCGCCAACGGTAATCATCGCGACGTCGCTGATACAGGTGAGCCCCCGGATGCCCCGGCCGTTCGGAGGACCTGCTGGGGTAATTTTCGTTCCTGACTGTTCGGGTGCGAAGGTGTTGCGAATCCAAAGCGGGATTCCGCAATGAATGAGGGCGCGAAGAGTTTTCGGATGCAGAACCTTGGCCCCAAAGTGTGCCAACTCGGCAGCTTCGCGATATGAGATCTCGGCGATTGTGCACGCGCCGGGTACCAAACGCGGGTCAGCTGTCAACATCCCGTCAACGTCCGTCCAAATCAGTATCTCGTCAGCGTCGAGGGCCGCGCCCAGGATTGTTGCGGAATAGTCCGAGCCGCCGCGTCCCAGGGTCGTGAGCACGCCCCCCGCTGTAGCGCCGATGAATCCGGTCACCACCGGAACGAGACCCTTCCGCAACAGTGGGCGCAAGTGCGCGTCACAGCGCTCCCGAGTCACGTCCATACATGGGTCCGCGGCGCCATGGCAGGAATCGGTTTGTATGAGTTCGGTAGCCTCAATCGCCTGGCTCGCCACTCCACATTCCGTCAGCGCGGCCGCGACGAGCGGAGCAGAAAGACGCTCGCCAAGGCTCGATATCGAATCGCGTGCCCGCGGCGTCAGTTCGCGCAGCAGCGTCGTGCCCTGGCACAGCCGCTCCCCTTCTTGAAGTAGTACGGCCATTTTCCGGCTGAGACGACTGCGCTGGGCAGCTGAATGAATCAGCGTGTTAACTACGACGTCATGCCGCTCGCGCAGGCCTTTGAAAAACAATTCGACCGACGCGCCATCTCCTGCTTCCGATTTTGTGCCAGCGTCGATCAATTTGTTCGTCACTCCGCTCATCGCAGAGACAACAACCACGACATCACTTTCGCGCGAGGCTGTTCGAATGATCTCGACAACTTTCGCGACGCACGCCGCGTCGCCCACCGATGTCCCGCCGAACTTCATTACGCGAAGTGGCCTTCTCATTTATGCTCCTGAATCGGGGATGTCGCAGCAAGCACCTGGTTCATGTGTCGTTCGGAATACCAGCTGCGCTGCTTTTGTCCTGCAGCAATGCAAGCTCGAACCAGTTCCGGTTCTTCCCAGGGGATATCGTGATAGCCCGACCGCAGAAAGTCGCTGGCCGGATCTCTTATCCACTCTTGCGGGAAGAGGGCGATCGTGTCGCTCTGTGTGACCGGTGTCGCTGCACGAAGGGTTTCCCCGGTCACGGCTGCAAGCAAGGCTGCGGCAAGATCGCGTCCGGGACCAAGCGTTAGGTGGCCGACTTGAGTTGCTCGCGGATTTATCTCAATGAGGTATACCTGCCCGGTGTGTGCCTCGAGCATGTAATCGAACCCGAGCAATCCAGAAAGATTCAGGCCACGAACGATCTTTTCGGAAACGTTCGCCATTTCGTTGTTCTCGATCAAGCGCACGACAGTGGCGTGGCCCATTGAATCTGCCTTCTTGAGCACCTCAAAATGGAGGCTCGCCAGGGCTGTACCTTTCCAGCAAGCGATTGTGCTGGTTGCTTCGACCCCTGATACAAACACCTGCCCGTTCACGACGGGTCGGCGGCGGACTAATGCTGGCCACACCAACCTCTCATCTTGATCTACCAATGCCCGCTTAGCCGCCCTCGTCAAGAGCGGCGGAGCCTGAAGATCCCGCAGGCCTTGCTCCGCCTCTTCAAGCGTATGGACGATCTTCACGCCGTCACCACCTGACGTTCCATCGGCCTTCAGCACCGTTGGCAAGCCTACCTTCGCGATCCATTGCCGGAGATCATCGATGTTCGTGACGACCCCTGTGTCCGCAACGCGGACACCCATGTCCTTGGCCACTCGCATAAAGCCGGATCTCGCACTCACGATTGGGTAGCTCTCAGGGATACCAAGCGACCGCTGAATCAGCGCGCACAGAGATCCACCCTGCCCGTGGCGGAGACGCTCCCGATAGTAGAGGTAGTGCAAGTGGTGTGCTGCGTAATCATCAGCCGGAACAATTAGGTCGGGTTTCATGGCCGCGATCGCATTCGCGAACGACATCAATGGCGCCAATCCGCGGTAAGCGTAGATTTGGCGCACAGAGGTTATGTTGCGTAAGGGATGGCGAGACGGGCAAACAGCTCCGACTGTGAACCCGGCATTCGCCAGAGCCATCGCCAGCCGAGCAGTCGGAAACCAGCGACACGTCGTGGCAACCAAGACGGTTGGTTTCAATTTTTCTCCTGCCATACCATGTGTTGGTTGCCCAACATCCGGGTTAACTTCTTATCGTGCGGTCGATTCACTTCGGGACGTTAGATGAAGCCACTTCACTCCCCGCTTCCTGGAGGGACAAAACCAGACGACCATCCTCTTCGCTCGCATAGGCAATGCGCGCTCGCTCGCTGCCGGAACCCTCGATGCGCCAATGGTCCCCATCTGGCACCAACTGCATCTGCGCACGCTGTCTCCACCAGCGGTCTACTTCTCCCGGGGTGGGTATCCAGACATTTCGCTCGCTTCGCAGTTGCGCCAAATAAGCGAGCAGGGTTTCGTAGGTCCGTCTCGGGCGGGGATCCATAATGTAGTCGGGGTGGACAATGAAGCTGATCAAACCGTGCTTCGCCATGATCAGATCGACCTGACGCGTCCATAGATCAATGGAATAATCATTGAGAATATGAAACAGGGAGTAGTCCTGCGTGGCGGTCACGGGCAACTCTAGAATGTCCCCTACAAAATATGGCATGACCGTGCAGCAACCACCACGCTGCGGATCCAAGTGGGCGACATTAGGCACGGACATGTCATAAGAGAATTCGAGCTCCTTAAACCACTCCTGCCGTCTGTATAAAACCGCTGCGCGGAATCCGTGCGCGCCCCACTTGCGGCCATACGCATTGATTTTCGGGATTCGCTCCAGGAAGGTGTTTCTGTCTCGAAACAGGCGCCCATCGTGATTCAAGTCCTGAACTGTGACTTCGAAGCTGCGACTTCGAACCTCGTCGAGATATGAATCAGGGACATCATATCTCCATTCTGGCACGACCTGGAACGACGCCTTGATTCCGAAGCGGTCGTCAATGTCCATGAGGTCGGAGCAGGAATTCCTCCCCGCTAGAGTCTCCACGTCGTGCGTCATGATGGCACAACTGCTTGCGCCTTCTGGCCAAAACCAGATGAACGGAATTCGATCGTGCCCCTGCGACTTGAGGGCCATCAGCATCGCCCGCTCGAAGAGATTGTCGACGGTAGTGTCCACTGGCCAATGCGGAAACGGCAGCTTGTCCCAATTCATCAAAAGGATTTTCTGGAGGTACTTGCGGACCGCAACAGGGAGCAACGGTCTCACGACGTAGTACGCCGAAGCGGTTGTTGAGTTTAAAATGGAGCTTTTCAGATATCGTTCCGTGCGGAGATTATCGGCGACCTCTGCCAGATCGAATGGCAAATAAACAGTTCCCTCTCGACTGGTCGTGCCAGGTAGAGAGTCTGCCGTCGATTCCTTTGGACTACCAACCGGGTTCAAGCCGGCACACTGTCCAAAGCAAGTCTCCGCCCCGAAGCGGAAATACCCATTTCCGTTCCGTGAGTCCCCATGCTGAGCAATCCTCACTAAGCTATTGGGGCAGCGGTAATATTCGACCAAGCCGTCGGTCATGTGGTTTTAGCCTCCAACCGAGTAGCCGCAACGTGCGGCCCGTTAGGCGCTGCATCTAGCGCAGCGCTAGATTGTCTACTCGGAGGGGTCGAGAGAATCAAGAAAGACCTACGCATCTTCAATACGAGGAAGAAACTTCGAGTCCCATGTGGATTTCCGGCGAACGCTGAACTTTGAGCCACTCTTCAAAAACTACCAAGCTGAACAAGACCTTGTGGTAATCATTCTGTCCCGACTGATGTCGCTTGAAGATTTGTTGCACGGCGGATGGCCGCAAATACTGATATATATGAGAATCTCTATCCATCAGAATCTCTTCCATTTTGCTGCCCACGGCACCCCGGAACCAATCGTCGACGACATTCACGGCGAATCCTCTTTTTTTTCTTCTCAGGATGGTCTGTGGAAGAAGGTCCTGGCACACCCGGCGGTGTAGCCATTTTTGTGAGCCGCGCCGAACTTTGAAATTTGCCGGTAGCCTCTCAACGTATTCGACGATCTCCTTGTCCAAATAAGGCACTCGGGCTTCGAGACCGTGTGCCATCGAGAGTTTATCGCCAAACATAAGGAGTTCGTCAGGCAGTGTAGACCTCATTTCCAGGAACTGGAAGCCTCCAAGTTCGTCAGTCTCACTCATGAGAGGCTCCAGGTCCTTCCAGGAATCAAGGATTTTATCGCCCGCATCCGGGTCGAGCATTCCGTCCTCAAAGAGGCTGTCGATCTCACTTCCCGGCAAGAGAGACAAAACGTGTTGATACCTCCGCATCCGCTGTTCGACGTCGAGCGAGTAGATACCCCGTTTCAGAGTCTCGTTTCTCGGCAGCGCCGAGATCGCGGAGGTAATTGGAGTACGCATCCATCTCGGTAACGCTCCCCAATAAGCTCCATAGCGCACACCAAGATGTCGACGGTAACCGCCAAATAACTCATCCGGACCCTGGCCGATCAACGCAACCTTCACATCTTCCCGTGCCCGCTTACACACAAAATACATGGGAACAATCGAGGAAGAGGCGATCGGCTCTTCCAGGCATGCAACAATCTTAGGCAGCGCCTCCTCAAAGGTCTTACGGTCAAGCGTCACCTCGTGATGTTGCGAAGAGAACAGAGCAGCGGTCTCTCGCGCATCCGTCAACTCATCGTCCGAGAAGCTTGAACCGTATCCCACGGTATATGTCTGCCAGGATTTCCCATACAAATTCATCAACGCTAGCAGAAGCCCAGAGTCGACGCCACCACTCAACAACAGTCCCACGGGCACATCGCTCAGGAGATGCCTTTTCATCGACTGCTTGTACAATTCGAGCAACTCTTCATGGGCTTCGCCAGCAGACTTCCTCGGTGAAAATGGTACCGGCCGATACTTGTACCATTGACGCACGCTAGAAGCTCCCTTTTCGCATATGAGCATCGTTCCGGGGGCAAGCTTCTGAACCCCCTTGAACATCGTGTGCGGCGAAGGTGTGTAGCGGTATCGCAGAAATAAATTTAGTGAATTTGGATCTACGTCGGTGCGTTCATTGGACGCAGCCATGACGGCGCGAATTTCCGACCCAAAGTACAGGCGACCGTTATCAATCTTGTAGTAAATCAGCTTGATTCCAAACGGATCACGAGCGAGAACCAGTCGCTCTTTCCGAGGATCCCAAATTGCCAAACCAAACATCCCGTTCAAGTGATTAAGTACATCATGGCCCCACTGTTTGTAACCGTGAACAATGACTTCCGTGTCAGACTTCGTTCGAAATACGTGTCCAAACCCTTCCAGTTCGCGCTTGAGTTCCGGGAAATTGTAGATTTCGCCATTGAAAACCACCCACACCGATTCCTCTTGGTCCGACATGGGCTGGTGGCCGCCCTTGAGATCGATGATCGAGAGCCGGCGAAAACCGAACCCGAGCGGTCCGGCGATGTAGTAACCTTCGTCATCGGGTCCTCGGTGCGAAATACTATTCGCCATCCGCTCGACATCCCGGCGAAGCACGGGAACCCGATTCCCAAAATTGTATTGTCCGCAAATTCCACACATAGAATTGGCTAGTCTTGTCTCAGGGATGCAGAGTGACCACGATGAGTGCTTTTGAAAAGCAGAAAGCAAAGACTCCTGAACAGCTGAGCTTGAGCCCAACGGTGCATCGGAGTATTGTCCCAACCGAGAAGGAGCTGACGACTGCGAAAAGAACCGTCAGATTTTTGCCATTCCTTCAGGTTGATGGCACGCAACAAAACCTCATCCAGTGCAGGAAACCGGCCTTCCAGCAAGACGGCCACATTTATACACTCTGCGTAGTCATAGAGCTCTCGTCGATATACCGTCGTCCGGGGTCTGCGGGAGAACGGCTTGGGCAAACCTCGCTCATCAAACAAGTTGCGGACGTAGTATTCGACCCCGCGCCCAATGGCCTTGGTGCACTCTGGATTTCCGGTGAGCGCCTCAATCTTGGCCAGCGCTTTGAGGACGAAGCAGGTGTGAAAATGATCGACAAACTCTCCTTTGCCATCCACGGAGTAGTACCAGGAGCCATCTGCATTCTGAGATTGGAGAACGAAATTCAGATTTCTGTCGGCCACCTTTCGGTAGTCTTCGTCCGAAAAATCAACCGATGCCCGAGTCAGCAGAAACGCGCGGTAAGCACTGGCATTCACGACTCCGCCCAATCCGCCCGGTCCGGGATTGTATGAACAACTGGAAGCGTTCGCCGAGGTCTCGAAATCGTGATAATCAAGAAAGCCATGCTGGGCAATCGACCGCATGATCTCTCGCCACTCTTGCTTGCCGTCAATCAGGTAGACTTCCCGAAAGGCCTCGTACACATACGGTACCGTTGTTATAAAGGGAAGTCCCTCCTGCAGCATGCCACGTTTGGTCTCCCAATTGAAGGGGTATCCCCAGCAGTAGTGCTCATATCCTTGTGACCGGGTTTCTTTCAGAACCTCAATAAAATGGACTGCCCGACGATAGTACTGCTCTTCTCCAATCGCCTGCGAGAGAAACGCAAAACCCATGGCATAATGCGCGTCGGCGATAGGGAACCTCTGCGGCTTCCAGAAGAGCTTCCGGGCAGATGGCACAAACGCCTCGCAGAAGATCATTGGGGCAACCGCCAGCTTTCCCAGCAACGGCCTTGTGTAGTACATGGCTTTCGCGCGACGACCCAGATCACTGGCAAAAAAGCTCTGGTGGTCGTACGAAGTCTCCCCGAAGCCATCGAGCCACTCCACGAACTGGAGGACTGCCGTTTTTGCCTTCTCGACCTCGACTGCTTCGACCATAGTCGAAATCCTGGTTGTGATTTGCTCTGTTGTCATCGCGAACTTGTCTTAACATCAAATCTGTCAATACGTCTGAAGGTAATCAAAGATCCAAGGATTGCTTTCAGTTTTTGCATCTGCTCTTTGCGGTGGAACCGCATCAGTTCGGTAGAGACAGGGCGCTTTACTCGCGTCAGTAATGCCCACATGTATCCAGAACCCAGCGCAATTCCGTCCAACAGAAAAGGTCGGTTTTTCAGTCTGTAGGCAACGCGGAAGATCTGCCACACCGGGTGATTGCCAAGGTAATAGTCCTTTTCGCCGTAGGAAAAGGATGAGGCAAGTTGCCCGCGTTCAGCCGTTCCCAGGCTCCGATAGTGGAAAAACGACTTCTCTCGAAATGATCGTGTCGTCCAGCCCATCATACGAGCACTTGTGACCGCCATCCAATCGATGCCACCTGCCTTATGCGCATAATACCCACCAATTTCTTGAAAGCACCGGCGTCGAAACATCTGACACTGGCCGGAGACGTGGTTCTGACCTTCGAAGCTATTGGTTTCCGAACTGTAGCCACTTGCCTCCTTGAAAATGGTTCCCGCAACTCCAAGACGAGGATCTTTTCGAAACTGATTCATCAGAAATTCGAAGTGGTCTGCATCAAATGACGTATCGGCATCCACATTGCCGATGACTTCATACGCTAGATCTCTTACTCTCTCCTGACCAGCGTTGAACGCATACACCTTCGCGGCAAAATGCCGCTCTTTGCGCACTGGAAGATCCACCAATTCCATCCATGGATGGTCGGCGAGGTATGGACGCACGATACTAGACGTGTTGTCGGTCGACCCGTCATTCACGATCACCCATTTCGCCGGCAAAACGGTCTGCTTAATCAACGATTGAATTGTTTTCTCGATGTAGGCCGCCTCATTCCGAGCGGGAGTAATGAGGACATAGGGTATAGAGTGATTGCTCATCGGGCCACCTCGGGACAAGTGCGTTGTTTCTGTGTGACAAGGACAGGAGGCGTATCAAATCGTAATCGTTGTCTTAAGTTACGGGACTTCATTTGGGCGCTTGTGCTACACCGGCAGCATGCGCGTATATCGTGCTCCGCTCACTAGCGAGCGAGTTGTCGTACTGCTGCTCTGGCTCATAGACAACCACGTGGCTACCCCTGTTGGAAAAGCTAAACGGAACACAGAGCAGTTTCTTAAGGCGGGCTCTTAGGGCTTCTCGTCGTTCCGGAGCCACAAAGAACAGCATGAAACCTCCGCCACCGGCTCCCAGAAGCTTGCCGCCGAGCGCGCCAGCGCTGAGACCCGCTTCGTAGATCTCATCGATGCTTGCGTTTGAGATTTTTTGTGTGAGCGTTCTCTTTATTTTCCAGCTTTCGTGCAACAATCGGCCGAATTCATGTAGGGATCGATTGGAATTCGCAACGATAGCTTCGGCCTCTGCAACGAACTGAAGCATGGTGTCTAACTCCTGCTTCTTGTGAGGAGTCATTTTTAACTGTTCCTGTGCGATTTCAGAGGCAAACCGAGAGAAACCAGTAAAATAAAGTGCCAGATGTTGCTCCAGTTCCGCTAACCGGTCTTGTGAAGTTAACATTCGCCTCACGTCGATCGAGCCATCCGTACCGAAGTTGATGCGGTTGAACCCCCCATGTGCAGCGCTGACTTGATCTTGTGCGCCGACCGCCTCTCGCAGCAGGTCTTGTTCAACGTGTATGGCGTCTGACGCTAGTGCATGTTTATCGCGCATCTGATTCTTGAGGGCATAAAGGCCGAGGAGAAGCCCCACCGTAAACGCAGAACTCGTACCCAAACCGCTACGAGCAGGCAAATCCGCTACGTGGTGAATCTCAACCCCTTCGTCCATTCCGGCGAATTGCAAGCACGCACGTACCGAGGGGTGCTGAATAACGTCATTCCTGTCGACATTCTCAATCTTAGAATAGGAAATGCGGCTGTGGTATTCGAAGAAGGGTGGCAACCGCCGACAGGTTATATAGCAGCACTTGTCGATCGTGGTCGACAACACAGAGCCACCGTACTGACGGTACCAAACCGGGTAATCGGTGCCTCCTCCGAAGAAGGAAATGCGAAGCGGAGTGCTGGTGATGATCATGTGTTCAGCCTTTTGTGACGACTCTGTTTACCGCATGGTTTGACCGACGATTGCTCCGCACCGCACCGATTTCTTGACGATCATTAACAGATTCCTCCACCCGAAGGATCTGCTGGACTGCTTCAAGCAAGGATCGTGCGAGCACATCGGGGTTACCATCTGCGTTGGCGCGGGGTCTCAGAATTCTAGCCGTTCTACATCCAACTCTTCTGCCAGTTTCCACATCCTTATCGGAATCGCCGATCATCCACGAAGAACTCAAATCCACTTGATGCTCGCGTGCTGCTGCGAACAGCATGCCCGGCTCGGGCTTCCGGCAACTGCAAGGAGGCTGCTCCTCGTGCGGGCAGTAATAAACACCATCGATGTTCGCGCCCAGTGCCGCGAGCTCGTTGCACATTCGCTGATGGATGGAATCCAACTCATTCGCTGTCAACAACCCCTTGGCGATACAACGCTGATTGCTGACCACGATCACACGGAAACCAGCTTGGTTAAGGAGAGCGATTGCCTCGAAGACCCCAGGAAGGATATGCATCTCCTCCCAACGAGTTATGTACTCGTCTTCGGTCGGAGCTTTTCGATTGATAACACCGTCACGATCTAGAAATGCGGCTTTGTTCATGAAATATTGTCTCTTCCACTAACTCTGAGATGATGTGGCCGATCAAGATGTGGCATTCCTGAATACGGGGAGTCTCATTCGATGGCGCACAAATGCAGTGGTCCACAACGCCCTTGAGTTTTCCGCCGGTGCAACCGGTCAATGCAACCGTGCACAACCCCATTTTACTGGCTACGGAAAGTCCACGAAGTACATTTGACGAATTGCCGCTGGTTGAAATACCAATCGCCAAGTCTCCCGGACGCGCCAAGGCTTCAATTTGTCGGGAAAACACCAGGTCATATCCGTAGTCGTTGCCGATCGCCGTGACGCACGAGGTATTCACGGATAAAGCCAATGCTGGCAGTGCGGGCCGATCAAATGCAAAGCGTCCTACAAATTCAGCGGCAATGTGTTGCGCATCCGCCGCGCTTCCCCCGTTGCCAAACAGAAGCACCTTGTTTCCTTGTGAGATTGTGTCGACCAAGCGTGCACTGACCTTAGCGATAAGAGACACGACATCAGCATTTCCGAGCAAAAGTTGCTTTACGGCAATTGATGCCTGAATCGAGCGGCTCACGCGCTGTTCGAAATCGCCGGTGTCTTTCATCTTATTTCGCTAATTCAACCGCTGATAAAGGTGCACTGCCTATTTCCCCGCGACGGCTCCAGGACGTCGACTCTTCGAGGCCGCCTCATTGAGGGAATCGCAAAGCTGTTGAGCGCGCGCATAGTCTGCCGGGGTACCTATGTCGATAAACATTCCGCGTTGCTCTTGCGCATACAACCCGCGGCCCAGCAACCGCGGAAATACGTCTCTCTCCAGACTGGCCGGCTGTTCCGGAATATGTTGAAAAACAGAGTGATTGAAGATGTAAACTCCACCATTCACCAATCCAGGCAGATCGGTGCCAGTCTTCTCCGCAAACCCTGTGACTCGGCGGTTCCCGCCCACTTGCACCGTTCCGTATCTGCTCGTGTCCTCTACCCGCAGTACAGCCAGCGTTGCTAATGCTTTATGACCTCGATGAAACTCCATCAGCCTGCCGAAATCGATGTCCAGAAATGAGTCGCCGTTCATAACCAAGAAGTCGGGAACGTCTTGCAGATACTGCTGCGCCCGCTTTACGGCGCCTGCAGTGCCGAGCGGTTGTTCTTCTTTCGAATACTCAATCGCCATATCGCAGGCGCACCCGTTACCGAATTCATTTTCGATCTGGTCTGCCAGGTAGCCCGTGCACATCACAAGACGACGAATTCCTTGTGAACGAAGCTGTCCGACCAGCAACTCAAGAAAAGATCTCTTCCCGACCGATGCAAGCACTTTGGGTGCAGAGGGCACGACTGAGCGCAAGCGTGTTCCCAATCCACCAACCAGGAGAACAGCTTTGATGTCAGCCATCATACTTCTTGTGTCTGCATGCACTCGCTAATAGCTTTCACATCGCGAACGCTATATTACGCGGTCCCAGAAATCGAGCATCGACGTCAGAGTCTGCTCGATCGAAAACATAGGCTTCCATCCGGTCTGTTTGTGAATTTTCTTCGTGCTGCCGAAGATGATCTTCTCATCGGAGGGCCGCATCAAGCGCGAGGTGGGCCGTACCTCTGCCTTTACGCCCGAAAGGCGGATCGCCGTTCGCAATAGCTCACCGATTTCGTGGGTGCTAGATGCACAAAGGTTATATGCCTCACCGCGCTTTCCTTTCAGGGCGGCGAGGTAAAAGCCACGCACCGTGTCATTGACATCGAGGAATGCGCGGTGCGGCTTCAGGTTTCCGACCTCGATCACAGGTGGCTGCAAGCCCTTCTTGATCCGAATCAACTGGCGCACAAAGTCTGACGGCGCATCATTCGTCTTCCCCGGGCCGGTGGTATTGAAAAGCCGCAGGTTGACCGCTGGGATTTTGTAATCCAGGAAATACTCTCGTGCTAGCAGGTCCAAACACACCTTGCTGATTCCGTATGGATGCAGAGGCCGAAGCGGTTGCTCCTCAGTCACGGGTATAGCCGAGGCTGGAACGTGTCCATACTCAGCGCTCGAGCAAGCCGAAACCACCACGGGAGGACGCTTCATATGACGTACTGCTTCAAACAAGTGCAGTGAGCCCATGGCATTAGACTCGAATGTTCCGACCGGGTCCGCCCAGGATACTGTGGGCAAACTCTGCGCCCCCAAGTGAAAAACATGTGTCGGCTCGTACTGTTTTAAAATCTGCTCGACCTTTTGACCATTAGCAAGATCGCACTGCACGAACCGCAAGTTCCGAAGTTTCGGAAACGAATTGGAACCGTGCAAAAGGTAGCTACCGATTACGTCCCACTCTTTCGTCTGAAGAAACTTGACGAGGTGCGAACCGATGAAACCTTCTGCGCCGGTGACTAGTGCGATCTTGCTCATTGGAGCTCCGGCGACACGGCAAAACCCGACTCACCGAATAGTTTCTTAAGAGACATAACTTCTTCCCGAACCGGAGGTATGAGCAAGGACAATGAATAAACGATCGCAAAGGCCAAGATCGTAAGCAGGAGTTGCGTAACTATGCGCTGCGGAGCGACTATATATAGCCCAAGTTCCGCCAAACAAACTCCGCCCAAGCATAGCGAAATCGGACTCAAGATAGCCTGTCCAAGCCGCCGCAACGTCAAATCGGTGCCGCGAAAGCTGAACTTGAGTATCCACGGCAACATGGCCAGCAGAGTTAAGGAACCTGATAGAGCCACGCCCTTGATGCCAAACGGCAGACCGATCGCGTAGCTGACCACCATCACCGGCGAGATGATTAGTAAGAGTTTGAAAAGCCCATTCGAATGCCCCCGGCTCACGAACAGCCAGATGGTCGACTCGAGAAACATCTGTCCCAACGCACAGATAGCGAGGATCTGGAAAACAGGCGCCGCTGCTCGCCACTGATTCCCAAGGGCCAGAACGATCACCGGCTTTGCTGCGACAAAGAGAAAACCAAAAATTGGGGCGCTGATCCACATCATCAAATTGACTGTACGAAGGTAGTATCGAGCGAAGCGTTCTGGATCGCCTTGGGTTCTGCTGAAAGCGGGAATCGCAACGCCACCCATCGGCGCACTGAGCTGGCGGACGGGGAGCATGAGCAGATTATAAGCTCTCGAATATAGGCCCAGAGGGCCGGCTCCCGAATATCGGCCGATCAGGACGTTGTCCGCGCTCCGGCTCACAGTGATTATGAAGTACGAAGCGGCGACATTGCCGCCAAAAGCAATCATGGACCCAACCTCGGCGTCACGTCGCGGCAGGCTCGGCCTCCAATTGACCATCATCCAGGAGAGCCACATTCCAGTGAAGTTCAATATCAAGGGAAGAGCGACTAATGCCCAGTAGCCAAACCCTCGCCAAGCCATTGTGATGGCAACCGGAACAGCTATCAAACAAGAGGCTACATCCCTAATAGCGAGGGATGAAAAGCGCATCTGACGCTTCAGAATTGCATCGGGTTGCACTCTCAGACCGCCGAAGAGGAACGTGAGAGATATGAGCAGCGTGATATTTACGATCCGAGAGTCTCGATAGAACCTTGCCAGTACCGGGGCCAAAGTCACGGTTATTAGCATGAGGCCGAGCCCAATAGCGACGTTTATCCAAAACAGAGCGCTGACTTGATCATGGCTGATCTCTTTCCGCTGGATGGTGGCCTCAGAAAGACCCATATCCGCGAACGCCTGGCCGAGTCCAGTGACGGTCGAAACCATGGCCACCAGTCCGAAGTCTGCCGGGGTCAGCAATCGCGCAAGCGCGACTGTCGCGATCGACTGAATCAGAAATTGGGTGCCCTGTGACGTGACATTGAGCATTCCGCCACGAACAGACCGACGTCGCAAGTCTGCGTGCAGATGTTCGGTGCTAAGCGCGTCTAAGGCTGGTTGTTGGGCGGCTATGCTAGGCATCAGGATGTAGCTCGAATCGAAGACCGATAAACTAGTGTCCGGAACGAGAATTGGCACTGGCCTCTTTGTGAAGAGCCTGTAAGTCGAGTGAATCGCTCGGCACATCATTCGATGACTTTCCGGAGGCGCGTAATCGAAGCAATTTGGCATACACACGCATGGTCATCTCGCCGACAACGTCCCAAGAATGCCGTTCAGCCGCGTAATCGCGGATCTGCCTCCGCTGGCTGTCCAGGTCTGCATACAGGTCGCTGGCGAAGTACCCTACGATGGTCTTCTCCAGGTCCACTGGATCTTCGGACTGGAATACAAACCCCGTTTTGCCTTCTACAATGTCATCCCTCAAGGACCCCACGTCGGCGGCAAGAACGGGCAGGCCGAAGCTGTGTCCGAGGAACAAGACCCCGCTCTGGTAAATATCTCTGTAAGGCAATACAAGAACGTCAGCCGCCTTGAAATAGACCTCGGTCTCATCGTCTGGAATGAACTCGTCCCTGAGCCGTATCTGCCCATTCTGCACTTCGTCGCGGATGTCTTCTCGGATGGCTGCCCAGTATTGCTCGCACCGATCCACTCTGCCAGCGATGATCAAGCGATAATCTTCACGACGCGCCGATATCTTTCGCAACGCCCCAATCAAGTATTCAAGGCCTTTATAAGGCGTAATTCTACCGAAAAAGAGAATCGTCTTTTCACTTTGGCGAATACCCAGGCGCTGCTTTGCCTCCCGCGGTGTGAGACGAGTATTCGGAACCGCATTGTTGATCCCGAACGGGATGACCGTGACCCGCGCGCCAGCCACGCCAAATTCCTCGACTAGTTCAAGCTTCATCTTTTCCGTGTGCACGAAAATGTGGTCGGCGAGCCGGTATTGAATTCGCAGCGTAAGACGATTGAGTTTCGTGTCATCGCCATCGCGCTTTGCTGCATTCACATTGTGTACTGTAAAGACGATTGTTTTTGCTAACATCCGGTAGTACAGCATCAGCAGAGTGCGGTCGAAGAACTCGAATTTGTTATTCCACAGAATGTGAAAGACTTTCGGCTTGGCAGTCGCGGCATAACCGATGAGCCTGGCGTAGTACTTCAATATCCGGAAGACCTTACTGATCAAGCCGGCACCCGGTCGGTTACCACCACGGAGATTAAAAAAGTTCACTCCGGGCTGGCTGCGGAATTCTGCGAAGTCAAGCTCGTCGCTGCCAATCAGATCCAAAGCTGTTCCCTTGGAAAGAAGCGCCTTGGTAAGGCCGTATACGTAAGGGCGATCGCTGCCCCCGGTTAGCAAAGCTACCGTGACCTGAGCGGATGGGCGGACCACCGCCTCACTGCGCAATTCATCCGGTTCCTGCTTGGTCGAAAATTTCATCGCAGAAATGTGCGCCTAGCTCTTTTGGACAGCATTCACTGTCGGTGACACGGCAAACCCCTTGCTGCGAGTTTCCACGGCGTACATTGCCTTGTCGCACTGGCGAATGCATGAAGCCTTAATCTGCGGGAGCACGCTCTGCGCCCATTTTGCGGCTCTCCATCCAAACAACGGCTTCATCCAGGCATATTTCCAGCGCAAGTGGGGCTCTTCCAGACGCCCTTGAAGCTGCGCGGCAACGCTCTGCAGTTCCGCGACCAGGTCCGGCCGCTCCGGATAGAAAACCGGATACCAATTTTGCAAGTACGTCAGGCAAGCCTCCCGCGAGCGCTCGCTATCTTCAAGCGACTGTAGGTACTGAACGTGCAATTTCATCGAAAGCAGCAGCGCGTTTCTCTTTCTGTCCGAGTTGCCAACGTAGCTTACACGGCTTGAGGTCGTGATCCTGTAGAAGACCCCAGCCCCGGGCACAAAACGTGTCCCTTCGGAGGCCAAGAGCACACGGCAGAAATATTCGCCGTCATCATCGCTTACCATGCGCGTGTCCCACGATCCTGCAGCTTCGGTCAGTTCCCGGCTCGTCAGCCAAGTCCCAGTTTGCATGTGCAGGTTCTCGCCCATTTTCCTCAACAGCCAGTCTACCGGCGAAAGATCCTGCCACAGTGACGTCGGCACGAAGCGGGCGCGGTTTACGCGATAGTTGAAGAAGGCCCACGGTGAGGAAAGAAGCACTCGCCGGCTGTCAGAATCTCGCAGTGCCGCAAGCTGCCGCGCAATCTTGTCTGGCGCCAGCAGGTCATCCGCATCCAGCCACTGGATGTAGTCCCCCTGGCTCAGACTCAGAGCACGGTTGCGCGCTGCCGCAGCGCCCTGGTTCTCGGTGGACACGACTACAACCTCTTTTGAAGCAAACCTCCGCGCCACTTCCGCCGTTCGATCTTTAGATCCATCGTCCACGACGATGATCTCTTTGCGGGGCCAGGTTTGCGCCATCGCCGATTGGATGGTATCGGCGATCCACTCCACGGAGTTATAGGCCGGAATTAAAATCGAAACCAGCGGTTTCATGATAGGAAACGACTAATGGCAAACGGAATCTTACAAAATTCTGGAGTGTATGGCACCTGATGTAGTGTTGTACGCGACGGTCCCTTCTAGGTCAATCAACGTTCGCTTGAAGGTTCGTCGGAGGAGCAGGAGGTTGTCCCTGGCCCTGTGTGAGCGGATGAGGATATGTGTAGGGTGTGTAGTAGCTGGTCCACGTATTTGTCGGGTTGCACACGTAAAGGGTGTTTTGATCGCTCGCCCAGTAAGCCACTCCCGGCGTATTCCCGCCCGGCCCCGCCGTGCAAGTCGCAGGACGGGCCGAAAGCAGGCCGCTGCCAGTACCCGAAGTTCCCGTGAACGATCCGCATGAGCTATTAAGACTCCCGCATTGGTAGTAGAAATCGGCGTTGTTGAACTCCGCGTCCGCCTGCGCTACAGATACGAGATAGCTCGGATTGTTAGGGACCGGGGAGTAGCTATCCATCCACTCATAGACAGGCTCCAAAGCTTCGTTCGGCCAGGCGATCGTCCCAGTGGAACTGTTTATTGTATTCGGAAAATTATTGGCCAAAAGCTGTCCGACGCCCTGCCCAGGCTGATCCATGCAGCGATAGCCAGTAGAGACATTGCTGTTCTGGTCCCAGTTCGACCCAGTACCATCGAAAGACGCACCGCAGTACCCCCAGCCGTTGGGAACAGCGGTCTGATTGTAGGTGGAGTTGTTTCGCCGCATGGAGTGGATGGATACGAGACTGGCGTACCCAGTGCCGCCCCCGGCGGGTGACGAAGGAGCCGTGTTATTCCAAACTACACCCGTACCGCTGCTGAGCCAGAATGCGCTGCTGATATAGTTGCCGCTCACCGCATTGAACTGATTGTTGTAGATCTCCCACGCTCTGCATCCCCGTTCCCTCTGGCCGCCTCCCGTAGGGTGAGTTTGAACACTGGGTGCTGGAGAGGTCATGTTCATCGTGTTGTAGCGCCAGACGTAACGACCGCCTTGGGTGCAGTCATTCCCGGCTCCGCTGTTAAGAGTGTTGTTCTCGACAAATAGAAAATTGGCTGATCCCAATCCTGTGGGGGTAGCCCAAGACTGATCACCATCGCCGAGTGGGTCACCGTTACACGATCCCGCGTTGTACGCCCTGACTGAATTGTTAACGCTCCCTGCAGGGTTATCAAAGATCGAATGATCTACGACCCCATAAATGCATCCGTTAAATTGCAGCAATGAACTGGCGACGGCTGGACTATAGGTTGTTGAATCAAAGTGGGAATGATCAAGGCGGACGTTCTGCGAGAGCCCCGCAAACTGGACCATGCCATTCCATTTTGCGCTGCCGGATCCGCCCTGAAACGTGAGCCCAGCTAGCCGAAAAAGTGTGGACGACGAAGCAGGCGTTACGGTCATAACTGGATTGTTGCTGGCGTAGCTATCGACGATGATGGTTGCATCTCCTCCGCCCTGGGTATTCAGATCGCCTGCGCCGAGGATCGACAGGTTGCTGCTGCCGGAAGGCACGGTAAGTGTTACCTGTGTGGTCCAGTTGCAGGTTCCCGCCGGAATGTTGACAGTCGTGGTGGACGCAGTCACTTGACTGAACGCCGCCTGCACATCGCTCGCGTTGCAGCTCGCAGCATTGATGGTCTGGGCTTCTGCGCTCACAAAAGCGCACAGTAGAAGCAGGAATGAGAGCCATTTTATCGTCATGGTCGGGGCAGATGCCTCGTCGGTGTTCTCGAAGTCTGACAAGTCCATACTGCCTTCACGATTCGTCAAAGTCCATGCACGAAGGTTCATCACGTAGTTGGCCCAAAAAACCCGCGGAGCAGTGTCCAATCAAGGCTCAAGTCGCTGAAAACAAATCAGGATTCTACGAGGTCCAGCTCTTCGAGTCGTCGACTCCCTGAAACCCCGGCCGCTGGATTGTCGAGGAAAAGGCGGTGAATCAGTTCCAGGGTCAGTACCTTATGGAGTTCGGTGGTGTAGTTTCGATCTCCCTTGATATGACTTCGCACCACCGCCTCGAGCCCTTTTCGCTCGATATAGGGCCGGGCAAGCGCGCGCGGTTCGAGCAACATTTCCTGAACGTACCCGGCGAGGGCATCCCGGTACCATAGGCGAAAATGGAAGGGCTTGTGCCGCCCCAGGAACGCCTTTTCAAGGTGGAGCGGCGAGAGAGCATGGTCAAGCCGCGCCAGCCATTGCGGCATGCCCATGTCGTACGCGTATTCTGCTTTGAACGAAAACTCGAGGGCTGCTTTGGAGATTGACGTTGAAATGCGTCCCCGATTACCCGCGAGGCCACGATCAGTCGGGATTCCAAGTAAGGCACGGTTTCCATCCGAAATCAGGCGCAACGAAACCTCATTGCTGGTGAGCGCAGACGCCGGCGACCGAAAAACAGTACGGACGAAGTCATTGTCGAGAAACGGGGACCGCATGGAGAGCTGCGTCTGCTCCAGCGCCAGCACTCCATACAGATTCCACGGACATAGCTTGAACGCAGCAAAGGAAACTGGATGGCCATGAAGGATTCCGGCGTAGGTGTTTGCAGCCCGATCAACGTAAGACCGGAACTCCGGGCAAAATAAACCCGCGACCGGTTCCTCCGGCTTGAATGCACGGACCCCACGCATTACTTCACTGCCATAGTTTCCCGTCATTCTAACGGCCGCAATTTTGCGCGCCTTTTCATTCAAATAGAGATCCGGAGCGCGGCCGACGTCGACGCATCCATCGCTGAGATACACTGCGCGCTCAGCATAGTGGGAGAATTGCGACAGAAATTCTTTACCAGCGGTGAGAACTTGGTGAGGCTGCCTGCAGACCTCGGCCACACGCCGCGCCACGCGGACATCCTGGTTTTCGCGGAAGATGCTACCGAACGTGTAGCAAGGCAGCGATCCGGGATCGGGTTTGCGGCAGGCCAGGATCATGCGCGTGTCCAGACCGCCGGTCAAGGACATCCCAATGGCCTGATGGCCATTGAAATACCTAGGGAGATTGCGGGTAAACGTTTCCCGAAGTTCCCGATAATAAGTTTCCGGATCGAGTTTTCCCTGCTGTTCCCACTCCTTCGCATGGAAATAGCTGCGCTTCTCATCGAGTGCGCCGTTACGAAAGGCCCACACCGAAGCCGGCGGCAAAACCTGAATCCCCTCAAAGAGTGTCCGGTTCTCAAGGACGGCGCCGCAAGAGACGAATTCTCCAACTCCCCGAGGATCCACCCTCCTCAGCTCGGGACACACCGCAAGAATCGCTTTGGCTTCGGCACCAAAGTAGAACGCGTCTCTTGACTGGTGGTAGTAGAGGCGGTGCATCCCGTAGCGGTCATTGAAAAGCAGCGCAGTGCCGCGGGTCCGGGCCGTCAGGAGCCCATGAAACCTTCCGTTCAATCCTGCGGGAAAAGATGGGTCCTCTTCGGAGAGGTGAACCAGGTAGGAAGCTCCATCGAGATCGAGTTCATGCCCATGCCGCTTGAGACGCTGTGCCGTTCCCGGCTCAGGAAACTCTTCTCCCGAAAATGCGAGAACTACATCGCCGCGTTCGTTTCGCAACGGCATCCCGTCAGAGAAAGAACCCTCTCGTGCCACCCATCCGACGTAAACGCCCAGCGACTCATCGATCCAGATGCCCGCCGTATAGAAGGACTCGTGGCGAAGCGCTTCGACCATCCGCAGCAACTGCGGCATGGCCTGCTCGCGCGACATCCGGGTTATGCAACCTACGATTCCTGGCATATGGTTCTATTGGGGCTTCGCCAAGGCCTTTGCTTCTTGTTTCTTTAATAGAAGGCGCACGAAGGTGTGCTGTAGGTCCTCGCGGTCCATTTGTCGATATCGCGCGGCTAACTTGAGACCGTTAAGATCGACCTTGGCGCCACGTTCGTCTGCTAGCTCAAGCCCCGACAACAAGAAGATGTTCACCCACTCGGCCCGCTGCAGCCTATTGATGTACTGAACCTCATTTTGTCCGATGATTTTCCAAAGCCATTCGGGAAACTCCAAGTAGAATTTCCGGTGGACTGTCGAATCATAGTTGGCGAGGTGATCCTCAATGTTAATGCTGTGTAACGCCCAACCACCTGGCCTCAGGATCCTGACGCTGTTCTCGACCAGAGAAGAAGCGATGTCGCGGCCGACATGTTCAAGCACGCCTCTGCTAACGACAAGATCGAAGGACTCGGCTGGAAATTGATCCAAGCTGCCTGAGCCGTCAATCACGTACTGGAACCCGAACCGTCGATATAGCTCTTCAAAACCCGCGACGCCCAAGGCCACATCGATCTGGTCATAAGCTCTGGCCAGCTGACTTGGAGAAACGACATCCTTGACCTCGGGCAACCGGGCACGTAGCTGTTGAAGGTAGTTCTTCATGCCAAGTAACTGCCGATTGTCCCAGACGTCAAACAGGACTGCTTCCACGTCGAAGAACAACCGCATGGTCACGGCTTCCCAGTGGAGCCAGCCTGTACCCAGTTCGAGCACGCGTCCTCCGTCCTTCGCCATTCCGTACGTGCGAGCTAGTTGCAGCATTTCCTTGACCCGCTCCAGGTAGTAGTCCGGCATTCGGCCGCACGCACGCTCCCGGCCACCCCTCTGGTTCCCTAGGGCGCGGTACGCACGTCGCATGGGCCCACAGCTCGAGAAGGCCTTGAGCCCCACCGCAACCGCAAGATATCTCCGCATAGTCGTGGCCTCCTTATTAGGCTAGGCCTTCTCCAATCGGGGAAATTTCTTTTCGTACCAGAAACTACGGATTCTTCGGTACGAAGCAGCCATCGGCTCAGGAACCCATTCGTTAGTTTTCCGGTGCAGGCCCAAGCGGAGGGCGATCCGGCCAGTAACGGTCAATGGTATGTAATATCGGGGCAGCTCAACCTTTTGGAATCCGTTGTGCCTCTTGAAATCAGCCAAGGTATCGCTCTGCTTCTTGCCATAAGAGAAGTTGGCGTACCAGAGGTACGGAATGCTCCGATCGGCGCAGGATCGAACTGCTTGCGCAATCAATGCATTGGTCGGAGCCTTGTCCCGGTGCTGGATCATCGAGACAATTTGCATCAAGCCCGCCTGACTTCTGTCTTCGTTATGGACCAACTTCACGAAGCCAATCAGGATGTTCTCGAAAAACGCCCCAATGAAGATGCTTCGCTCCAGGAAGGTACCATTGATTCTGCGTACGGCTTCAAGTTCCTTTCGATAATGCCAGAACGCCATCCCCTGCCGGACTGGTGACTCGTCGTAAATAGCGGATATTCCGCGAACCAAGTCATCATCGAACGGAACCTCGCGCACGACGACGCCGTTTTTTGCCGCCTTGCGGGCCTTGTTTCTGGCCTTGAAGTCGATCTGTTTTGTCATCCAGTGATCAAACGTGGAAACCGGAAGTGCGGCCATATTGTCCAGTTCCATCGGATAGCTATATTTTGGCGAGGTCTCGGACAGTCTCTGGATGAAGGTGAAAAGGTCAACCCTGGTCCCAGATTCTCGGAGCGCGGCCAGTGCCACCTCCGGGTCGTCCAGAGAATCATACCCCTCGGCGTCGAGGCGAGCGATCCGGATGAACTTCCCCTCAATCACCCCTTCTTTACTGCAAATCTGCATAGATCAAATGCCTCCCTTATCGGAAACGGTTGGGAAGACTACTTAACATCGGCTGTACTGCGCGACCGGTGTGCACACCTGCTGTTTCCAGAGGAAATGTGGCAACCGTGTCGGGGTTGTCGAATGCAGCAATTCTCTGGACTCGATTTGTCACACGTTCTGCCAGGGAAACGGTGCTCATCAGGACCATAAGCCACAGCAAACCACCCATGAAAGCTGCCTCGGTCATGTTGTAAAAGACCAGGACGGCCCACGTTGCTAGGGCGAGCGAGGCAAGACTGGACGATGAGTTAAGTGTTTTGCAGATGTTGCGGTAACTGGCGATCAGAAACCCGACAAGGAGCAAAACCCCGATCAGACCCAGGTTCAGGTATACCTGAAGATAGCCATTGTGTGCTTCATTGAGATGGCCATAACCAGAATTCTGCCAAAACCACTGGAGCCGAGAACCGAGCCAGAAGCTCTCATAGCCGGTACCAACGAGGGGATTGGTGTGCATGCTGAGGAGGATCTTCCAGATATCAGCTCTGCCGGTGAGGGTTGGGTCGCGACCAACCGCTCCGGCCAGTTCCCCATTGATATTGAACCCGAAGGCCAGAATTAGATACGCGCAAAAGCACGCCGGAATTAGGGCTTTGAGGAAGCCGGGATGACGCTGGAACACTTTGCTGTTAACCGCTGCGATCACCAGGCAGCCGAGCACCAGGCAAACACTCGAGGTTGCACTGTGAGCGAGGTTCAGCACCCAAAGCGTGAGTGCAATAAAGGCGAAGTTAACCAGGATGATGCGCTTGGTTCGCCGCTGCTTGCGTTCAGGCCAGCGCGTTACGGTATCCCAGCAAAAGAATAAGCCGCTGACCAGGCACACGAGACCGAGCATATTCTTGCTGGTCGTCGCTCCTACATACGAGTCCGCGCCCGTCCAGGTCTCCCACTGCTTGCCGAGTTGGGGATAGTACTTGATGAGCAAGATGGAGAGCGGGATCAGCAGATAGCTCAGGCGGCGAAGCACAGAACGTACTGCTTCCAGCGGGCGAGGATCGGATAGAACCACGAGAACTACCAAGTAGTTGCCAAGATCTCGAAACCAACGCTTCAGGGCGACGAATGGGAAGTCTGACCAACAAAGGCTGACCAAGGCAAAGGAAAGCAATGCGGTGAGAGCCAAGTTGCGAGAAATAAAACCGCCCCATTTGAAAGACCGCGACACAAGAATGGCTAGTGCCAGCAGGATCAGCACGAGGTCGACCGTGCGATCCAGAGGATTGCCTTCTTCAAGTACCTGGGCCACCTGAGCTACCTGGCCACCGAGCCATTGCGAAGGCAGCCGCGATCCGACGATGAACATCCACATTACCGGCACCCACACGGCGAACGAAACCTTGGAGTCTCTGGCGGGGTCAAAACGCAACAACGCCACCAGCAGGATGAACCAAAGACACAGCGCTAAAGAGGGAGGCATATCAATACTCGGCTGACTGGGTGTTGTGGGTCTGTCATGCCACATTCTGAGACAATGCAACCTCTTTGCACTATCATTTGGCCAAGCACGTTCTAACTGGCCTTCCTGAGTGCATTGTTAAGGCTGGCCGCCGTAGAACTGAGAAAACGACTTTTCGAAAGATGGTCGTCTCTAAACTCGCAGAGAATCCGCCTGATGGCCACCGAAAGTTCGAAGTGCAACGACCGGCCCAACTTCTCGGTGTCTTCCTGCTCTCGATAGAACACCTGGAAATGTCTTTCGCCGTGTGGGCAAATAGCTTCATCAAAGACAAGGTGATCGGCCTCGGTGGTCCATCTAACGGGTTTCTGGTCACACCGTACTTCAGTAACAAGATCGACTTTATTTTCCCTCTTCCGAACATGTACGTTAAGCACATGATCCGATGGATTGGTGATCCGCAATTCATTGCCGTACATTTCGACCTCTTCCAGGTCCACCCCTTTGACGCGGCGGCGGAAAGCCCTGCGGATGACTTCGCCCAGCGGGCGCCAGTGTAGATCGCAGTTTAGGGACTGGAGTTTCTCGATCAATTCGATCAGTTCGGCGCAGTCATCCTTGAAGAACTCATGATGACACACGATCAGGCATGGCTTGCCGAGCAGGAGATCGAAGGCGAAATTTTCCAAACCGTGAGAGGCATATCTGCGCGTAAAAATCGGGAAGCTACCGTATGCCATGATGGCAACGTCCCAGACATCCCTGATTCGTGTCCCGACATTAACGGAGTCCGCAGGAACGGTCTCAGTATTGGCTGCGGCAAGGAAGCCGTTACGTTTGAGGACTTCCGGACACATCGACGAAAACACCCCCTGCGGGAAGATCATGACAGAATCGTGATGAATGCCTGTCCGAGCCTCATGATTTCGCATTCTGGATTGAGCCAGCCTAGCTCGGTTGTTTAGAACGTTTGGTGAGGTGTCGCCGAACTCGGCTGCGATGTGGTCACAACCATGAATTGATACAGAGAAATCCCCTAACTCGTCTCTGAAGAATTTGGCCCCACTGGTAGAAGTACGACGCCAATTCCACGGAATGAAGGCGATGTTTGTTTTGAATCCGTATCGCCGCATGAGATTGCGCACCATCCCAAAATCACAGGCCCCGTACTGCTGTCTCAAAAGAGGATCATCAACGATCAAACAAGCGCCCAGCTCTTGCGACCGCCAAGCAACATCTCGGAACATGAGCTTGACGAACATCACGAGCGGCACGACAGAACAGAAATCCTCCTTTACATCGTAGAAAGCTCCTTCTACCGCTTCATCAATATCGATCATGTGCGAGCTTGTGCAGAAGAAAACGGGCGTATCGCTGTGCTGGAACTTGACGAACACCGGAGACCCTCCAGCAGAGACGACAGTCGCAAATTTCGATTCTTGGCCAGCGGCACCGACCAGAACGGCGTCTTCTTTCCTCAATTGCGACGAGGTTTCGAGACCAGCCATTGGTCCGGTCAAGTCAGGTAGCGCGCGGGATACGTGAAGCAAATGACCACCCGCAGGTGCTGGCCGCAACAAGAGATCGGCATTCTCGAACAGAGACTGGAATCCCTGCTCGCTAGCATTTCGGTCGTCGCCTGCATAGGCGTAAAAGGCAGTCGGCGGTGGAACTGAGTGGTTCGTTCCTTGGATCTGCTTTAGCGCTACCGCAACTGTCTGGACCAATCCGAATACGACACAGTTCTGGGCACGTCTCTCCAAGTCCGACAGCTTGGATACTTCCACGGTTTCCCAAGGCACACCAAAGAAATCGAGGATACCGGCCAGCCGAAGATGCTGCGTTGTCGGCTTGCCTTCGCTTAGGAGAATTGCCTGTTTAGCCAAGAAGTGATTCCTCTTAAGGTTGGTCCCAGATTGCAGGCGACTTAAGCGGGTTTCCGAGCGACCACAAGCGAGCGCATGGCTCGGTCGCGAGCCACCAGATTCAAGAAGGGACTCAGGAGTCGGCAGGCGAAAGTGAGAGCGTGCCCGGCCGAGTGCGGGATCCAACAAAAGTTTCCCTTCTTGATGATCTCGAACCCTGCAGTTTCAAAAGGCGAGGCATACTCCTCCAGCGAAGGCAGATAGCACTCACCCCAATTCTGATCTACACCCCGCAAGCGACTGCGAAAGGCAGGGAAACCGTTATTCATATCGATGTTGATGCATACGCCTCCCGGTCGCAGCAAGCGATAGATGTCGGCGGCACAATCCACTTGTTTTCCAAGGCGGTGGCAATAGCGGAAGGTATTGACACCCACAATCAGGTCGTAGGATCCAATTTGGTGTTCATCCCCACCCAGCCCCGCGATTAGGTCTTGCGCCAGATGTTCGTTGCGGGCAACATAAAATCTCAGTTTTCCCGCAAGATGGGGTGGGAGAAAGGCCTCTGCTTCGTTCCCCGCGGCCTCCACTAGGCGAGGAGAAAAATCCGTGCCATATGCGCATTCCACGGGGACTTGCTCCTTCTCTAGCAGGCCGACTAGGCGGGTGATGTTCATACCTCCGCCACAGCCAAACTCTAGAAGACGAAGAGGTCGTGTTGTGGAATTGCGCAAATAGGAATCCACGACGTCCATATATATACGAGCGTAATCGTTTTCTAGGAGATACGTGATCCCGTAGCCCGCTGTCTCCGTCGTGTACTTGCGTACCGCGTCCTCGGAAACGTATTCATCGAGAAACTTTTCATATAACTGTTCGGTCTTTTCCATGGCCTTCTCTGATTCATCCTCCGTAACGATGTCCAGCGATTGTTTCCTCGTCTTGATAACACCTGATTCTTGAATATTCATCGACTTGCTCCGCAGGGAACCCGGGTGTCCGTGGTCTCATTGAAGGCCCTGTCGACGTAGGCTTCTGCGCGGTGAACACTGTCGTGCGACTCTCGCACATTGTGGATCCGTAGTTGCAAACCGGGCAGATTATCAGTGTGATCAGACAAGACCCTGGCACGCACTGCGTCCGGTTCGACGCTGTCTATCCCGAACACAACCGAGCGGCGCTTCCGAAACCACGATGTCGCTTGCCCGGCCGTCGCAAACCATGCGTCTCGATTCTTCAAATGTCCGAGCAGGTCGCGATAGGAGGCACCCCATAACCTCTCCGGTGCCAAGCTTCGATCGTGCCAGTTGGTCGTCAGGCAGCCTCCAAACCGGGCTGCATTCTCCAGCAATCGACCGAGAAGTGTCGTTGCCTCTCGCGGAGACAAACCCAAGTAATTCGGATAAAACAAAGCAGTGTCCATCGCATGCAATGGCAATTCAAGCAGCCTCGCTGCTTGAAGCGGCTTATATGCCTGCGTGGTCCCGGCTCGATATCCCACGGTCTGGTTGTAGCCAACCGTGGAGTCGTAATCGGCTCCCGCCCTCTCCAGGACTATCGACGATTGTTCATTAAAATAGAGCCAGTGCATCCGCACGCCGATCTCTGAGGCCTGCGTTAGGCTCCGAATCTCTTCAAGTTCTTCGTATCCCTTAGAACTGTCGAGCCAGGCGTCGATTCCGTGTAATCCGACTTCGCAGCCCGCAGCTCGGATCTTCCGGATCGCATCTGCAACAGTTCTAGCATCATAGCGAGCCGCACGAAACTCAGGCGCCACACTGTTAAACGTCCTCCCAGGATTGTCCTTAAAAGGAATCACAAAGAACGTAGAGCACAGCCCTTTCTCCAACTCCAGATAGCGATCATCGAAATCGTGCCAGAAGTCTTTCGCAAGGCCCATGTAGACAAACGGTAATTTAAGAACTGCAGCCCAATTCGTGAAAAGGCTTCGAAGGGTCATCCTCCCGCGCAGCACGTTGATCAACGAGCCGAAGACCGCGCGGTAAAGGAATCCAAACATTGTCCGGTCAAATTTGTGTTGGCGGATCGAAGGATGATCGACATCGTGGGTTAAGCACGCAATGAATTTATAACCATCGGGAACCGGTGGAATCTCAACCAGCCGAACCCCACTGGCGACGATTAAATCCCTTAACAGTGCGATATGCAGATCCAAAGTCGGTATGCTGGCGTGAGCCACAGGCTGCCCTGCTGTCAGCAGGGTACGGGCCTCCCCGAAGACGTCATATCCTATCCGTGCGATCGCCCTCCCCTGGGATTGGCATTGATGCATCACTTCTTGCTTGGATTCCTCGTCAACCAGAACACCTCTTCCCTTTTCTCGAAAGGTTATGCTGTCCCCATAGATCGGGATTTGGGCTCCGTTGTACGACAGCATTCTGTTGGTCCTTCGGGAACCAATATCGATTCCTCCTTCAGCGTCAAATGGAAGTTTCTCGCCGGAATACAGTAGAACTAGCTTGGCGGTGCCTTGGTCGAATAGGCTGTCCGTGGAGCAAAGCAATACGTCATACCGCCGATCACTCCGGTAAAACTCCCAAGGAGTTTTGAACAGCTCGAAGAACTCGGAGACTACCGCGTGGTCCGACGGATTCGCTATGACACCGATCATTGTCAGGATTGTGCGGGATGAGGGTTAAGAAGTTCACTCACCAAGTCCACCAGCGTCTCCCGCTCCTTGGCCCAGGTGTGGGCCAGATAAACCTGCTGTCCGCGCTTCGCGATCTCCACGCCTTCGTTGGCATGGCTAGCCACATATTCGATTTTCTTTGCAAGGTCGTCCACGTTGCCGGGGTCGAAGTACATCAGAGAATCTTCGCTGAAGTAGTCTTGTATTCCTGAAGTTCGCGGACAAACCACCGGCCTGCCAAGGGCCAGATACTCGAAAATCCGGGTTGGCGTATTAATCTCAGTAAATGCATTTCGAGGGTTTGGAATAATTCCCACATCACAGGCCTCAATTTCTTGGACCAATTCCTCCTGCATTTTTCCACCGAGATAACGCACATTTTCATCTAGACCCTGGGTTCGAGCATCCTCCATGATGCGGTCAAGAAATGGAGTTCTGCGACCAAAAATGCGAAGTTCCACTCCAGGAACAGTCTTCCTCACTCGTGCGAGCGCGGCGATCGCCAGGTCCAGACCATTCCGTTCGACGATCGAACCGTGGCACATGATCACAAAACGCTTGTTTGGAGTTGCGTTTCGGGGCTGGGACTCGCTTGTGACTTGAAATGGAAAGATGTTCTCATTGGGAGAATTCATCACCACCCCAATTTTCTCTGGAGGGCAGCTTCGCGCGGCAAAAATCCGCTTGCACGTGACATTTACCGTGATCACCAGATTCGCGCATGCCAGACTCCATTTCTCGAGTCGCTTCACGAGTCGGACGCTCAAACTGTCTGGGTCAAGGTTGAAAATCGTGGTCATGAGTTCGGGCATAGGATCGTGCTGATCAAGAATCACCTTCGCCCCCAGCATTTTCGGTATCAACCCACTCAGGACCAGAACGTCGGGCATGTTGTGCACGTAAACCAGGTCATATCGGCGTCTCAGCGAGCGCAGCGCCAGAACAGCGGACGCCATCAGAATGAAGGCAGAATACTCGTAGGCATATCTAAGCTTTCCACCGCGGCCATGTTCGATGGGGAGACGCCGGACGTTGATTCCACGCAAGACCTCCTGGGTTGGAGCGCCCTTCTCACCTTCGCACAGAAGATCTACAAGCATTCCTTCCTCATAAAGCGCGTCGGCAGCGCGGCGCGGTCGCGGATCGAATGGAAATAGCGAAAACGTAACCATCGCGACCCGCTTGCCCTGGAGACTTGGTCGGGTCGTAAGGCCCGCACCTCTCAGGGATGACGGGTGCGAATTCCCGTCGCCAGGGCGCTTTGTAACGCTGCGATTTGCGCTGGGATGAACCTCGTTTGTGATAAATCGGGCCGGGTTCGGCTTAAAAACAGACGTATGATCGCTTCCGTGGCCCTTCGTCATGCCGTACAACGAAGTATCCTTATAGTCGTTCATGTTCTGAGGGGTTGGACATGATTCTATGTTCTAGGGATTGCTAGTGGCAATTTGTTGCCGGGGTGTAGGAGAGCGAACAGATACCTTCGCAAGCGCGGAAAAAGCCCTGAAAACGAGCTTATCGAACTTGAGTCGCGCACTTTCCGGCGGCGGTAGCGACGCTGTCCACTTCTCTCTTAACCGCGTCTCGCTCAATCTTCTCTCGGTTCGAGGTTCGGATCGCCTTAAGCATCGCTGAATGGTCGAACTTGCACAGGATTTCGATGTTCGGCATGACACAATGGCCACCGATAACCCCGGGAAAGTACTTCACTGGGGGAAAGAACTTGATCTCTTCATAAAACGAAATGATCTCTTCGTAGTCGGCTCCCGATTGATCGCAATATCTCTCAAGTTCCTGGGCCCAGGCGATCATCAGGCCGAAGTATGTGGTCTCCGTTAGCTTGGCCAGTTCAGTCGCTTCCGGGGACGTAAGCACTTTCGTCTTCATGCCTAAGGATTGGAAGTGCCGGGCCGCTTGTTCACCCGCGTCGGGGTCCATGGCCCCCACGAACTTCTGATAGCTGCGCAATTCTTCAAGCATTCGAACGTGTTTGCCGCGAACCGGGCTGTGCACGACAGCGGTGCGCGTTCGTTCGGCCACGGCTCTTGTCGTCCCGACGCCAACGGTGCTGTTGATGATGGTCAACGCAGGCTGAAACAGATCAATGTAGCGAGCGGTTTCACCAATAAAATCCTTGATCTCGAAGGGGTAACAGATGTGGAGAATTTCTGGCCCTTTGACTCGCTCGGCAGGAGGGGACACGTCCACACCGACAACGTCGTGATGCTCAGAAAGAAGCTGGAAAAGTGGCTTCCCCACCTCGCCGAGTCCGACGACAACTACCTTTTTGTTTTCTCTCACCTGTCTCTCCTCTTCAAGAAACTCAATTTGATAGCGGTTGGAGCTTTGCGATATTACTCTGACGTGGGTACCTTGCCCAACGCTTCAAGAACCTGGAAGATTCGATGGAAGTTAGAAACTCTTCTGCCGGCTTCCACCCACAGGCGAGGAAGCGGCAAACGCGACAGAACTCGCTTGCGCGGGCAGCACCGGAGGTCGACCTACACTGAAGTAGTGGAATCCGTGATCGGCCGCTTCGGACGGATTCAGCATGTTTCTGCAATCCACGATGAGGGGCCGCTCGACGACCGTGCTGAGCCGATCCCAATCTATCTGGCGAAACTCATCCCATTCGGTGACGATCAACACAACGTCGGCACCCTTGGCAGCTTCGTAGGGGTCGGAGCAGTAATTAATGTCGGGAAACGCCGCTTTTGCCTTTTCCATTGCCTCGGGGTCATAGGCGCTGACGATCGCACCCTCATCAACCAGGGTTTTGATCAGCGCAAGCGACGGTGCAAAGCGAACATCATCCGTATTCGGCTTGAAGGCAAGACCCCACACCGCGAGTTTCTTGCCGCGCATCACCCATAGTTCGTTACGAAGTTTCTCGACGATGTGTTCAACCCGGTGCTGGTTGATTTTCTCCACTTCCTTAAGCAGGGAAAAATCACACCCAGACTTCTCGGCGATCCTGATGAAGGCTTGCACATCCTTGGGAAAGCAAAACCCACCAAAACCGATCCCAGGATTCAAGAAGGCGGGGCCAATTCGAGGGTCCAGCCCCATCCCTTGCGAGACTTTAGTCACATCCGCTCCAACCACTTCGCAGAGATTCGCCACCATATTGATGAAGGAAATCTTCATCGCCAGAAAGGAATTGGAGGCATGTTTGATCAATTCTGCCGAACTAGTATCGGTCGCCAGGAAGATGGGTTGCTCGCGTTTCGGGCAACTCAAGTGGATGGGGCAAGTAAACTTCTGCTGGACGATCGGTTCATAGATTTCTCGCAAGAGGTCTGCCGCACGTGGCGAGTCGGCACCGATGACAATGCGATCCGGATGCAAAAAGTCCTCGACTGAAGTTCCTTCCCGCAGGAATTCCGGATTCGACGCCACATCATATTCCAGTCCATGTGTGCTATGCACCGACAGATGTTTTCGCAACTGTGCGCCGGTCTGAACCGGCACGGTGCTCTTTTCGATGATCAGCCGATACCCTGAAACCTGCTTCGCAATCGCCCGTGCGACTTTTTCGATGGCAGAAAGGTCTGCATCCCCGTTTGGCAACGGCGGCGTCCCCACGCAAATGAAGATCGCGTCTCCCCAGGCAATAGCCTCTTCCGTCGAGCCGAAACGCAAGCGGTCACCCTTTCGAACGCTCTTGATGACGTCCTCGAGATGAGGTTCAAACAATGGCATGACGCCATTTTGCAGGTTCGCGAGTTTTGGGACGTCACTTTCGCCGCAGAAGACATCATGACCGATTTGTGCCAGGCAAGCGGCGGTTGTGAGACCCACATAGCCTGCACCAATCACTGAGATTTTCATTCTTTGGTTGTTCCTTGTCTCTAATTATTCTAGGGGTCGACAGGGCATGTCGTCTACGCCGTACGGTCAGCTGTGACTGGAGAAGCAACTTCCGCGTCGGCATGTTTACGAATGAACTTAGAGCTAAAGCGAAGAACCTCCTCCACTACCCTCGCCTGCTGCTCCGCGGTCAACTGCGGGAACATCGGCAGGGAGACGATTTCTGCAGCCGCTTTTTCGGCCACTGGCAGGTCCCCCAAACGGTACTTCAGCCGAGCGTAAGCCTTCTGCAGGTGCAACGGAATCGGATAGTGAATGCCGGAACCAATGCCAACCTTCTTCAGGTGGTTCATCAATCCGTCCCGGTCATCGACGCGGATCACATAAAGGTGATAGACGGATCGCGACCAAGAGGGCTCGAAAGGCAGAACGACAGCCTCATCCGCCGCGGCGAACAGGCGCTGGTATTCGGCTGCACGTTCTCGCCGCTGAGCATTCCACTTTGCCAGGTGAACCAGCTTGGCGTGGAGAAGGCCGGCCTGAATTGCATCCAGGCGTCCGTTATAGCCCTCTACGTCGTGATAGTACTTCTTGGCTTGCCCGTGGTCTCGCAACATTTTTATCTTGTCGGCGAGAACTGGATCGCTTGTCGTGACCGCGCCAGCTTCGCCGCAGGCACCCAGATTTTTCCCCGGGTAGAAGCTGAAAGCGGCTGCGCGTCCCATCGAACCTGCTTTCATCCAGCGATTTTGTTTGCGAGAGAAATACTCCGCTCCGTGCGCCTGGCACGCATCCTCAATCACGGTGAGTCCGTATTTCTGAGCAAGTGCAAGGATGGCGTCCATGTCAACCATTTGCCCGTAGAGGTGTACCGGAACGACCGCCGTCACCGGTCGGCCACTGCGACGACTGATCAGTTTGCCGGACTGGTCTCTCTTGCACTGCTCGAGGTACTCTTGCAGCCTTTCCGCACACATGTTGTAGGTGCGCTCGTCAATGTCGACGAATTCTGGAAAAGCCCCCGCCTGTGAAATGGCTTCGGTGGTGGCGATAAAGGTGTGAGGTACGGTGACGACCACATCGCCGGGCTGTACACCGCTCACCATGATGGCGAAGCGCAGGGCATCGGTACCGCTGCTAATGGCGATCGAATGGCTGGTATTGCAGAACGAGGCAAACGCATTCTCGAATTCTTCTACCATAGGACCACCGATAAATCCGCCAGTGTGCAGTGCTTTGCGGAAAACGCCGGTGAGTTCCTGCTCGAGTTCGACGTGAGGAGTAATCAGATCAAGAAAAGGAATTCTGTTCGGCATATTATTTGAAACACTCATTGTGAAGCCTCCATAGACCGTTCGATATGACGTAAGAATTTTGCTGGGTTTCCGGCGACGATGGCATTGGCAGGAACATCTTTGGTTACGACACTACCTGCACCCACAATCGCGTTTTCTCCGATGCTGATCTTGGAAAGGATGGTGGCGCCCGAACCGATCGAGGCGCCCTTCTTGACCACCGTCCGCTCCACTTTCCAGTCAGCCTCGGTCTGTAGCTTGCCTTCGGCCGTGGCGCGCGGATAACTGTCGTTGATGAACATTACCCCGTGCCCGATGAAGACATTGTCTTCAATGGTCACGCCCTCACACACGAAAGTGTGGCTCGAGATCTTGCAGCGCTTGCCGATGGTGGCATTCTTCTGCACTTCGACAAACGCGCCGATTTTGGTGTCGTCGCCAATCTCACATCCGTAAAGATTGATGAACTGGGAAAGCTTGACATTGCGGCCAAGCTTAACGTCAGGGGCGATGCAGACGTAGGAATTCATAGGTAAAGATGCGTTCCGCTGAATCAATCTCGGAAATATTTCATTAAGACCTTCAGAGGGAAACGGGGTGGAACGAGAACTCAGGGTCAGAGATAGACCAGAGCGCCCCGCTTGCGAAGGGACTGGTCGGCAGCTTCGAGCATTTTGACCACTCGAAGCCCTGCGGGTCCATCGTTGAATGGAACCTTGTCGTGAGTAATGCAATCCACAAAGTAAGCCAACTCGTGGCTGAGCGCTTCGAACCTGTCCACCTGGGGGGACCACATGTCACCGGAGCGGTAATTCACCAGCAGATTGTAGAGACCCTCTTGGTTCTTGACGTCGATGCCCTTGTCGTAAATCTTGATTTTCTCGTCGGCTTCCAGATCATTCCAGACCAGCATCTTTTTCTCGCCCCCGATCAGGGTGGTGCGTACCTTGACTGGCGACAGCCAGTTGACATTGATGTGCGCGATGATCTTGTTAGGAAAATACAAAGTGATGAAGGCTACATCTTCGAAACCATTGAGGTGGGTCTGCCCGGTGGCGACGACTGCTTCGGGCGTCTCCGCGATGAGGTGATCGATGATAGAGAGATCGTGAGGCGCCAAGTCCCAGATCACATTCACATCGTGCTGGAACAACCCGAGATTGACTCGCGTCGAGTCGTAGTAATACAGGTTGCCCAACGTGCCTTCCTTGAGCAGTTGCTTGATTTTCTTCACCGCCCCGGTGAACAAGAAGGTGTGGTCCACCATAATTTTTAGGTTTTTCTTGGCCGCCAGATTGATCAGTTCCTCGGCTTGGGCGGTGCTACTGGTGAACGGTTTCTCGACGAAGACATGCTTCCCGTGCTCCAGCGCAGCCTTGGTCAACTCGTAGTGCGTCCAGACCGGTGTGATCACAGCAATGGCATCCAGGTCCTTGGATGACATCATCTCAGCCGCATCGCTGGTCACGCGCACGCCAGGATAGGATTTCTGGACACGCTTTCGCGACGTGGGACTCTTGTCGCACACCGCTAGGACCTGGGCTCCGTCCAGGAGGTCCAGGTTTCGGACCACATTTGGGCCCCAGTACCCGTATCCGATCACACCAAACTTAATCATTTGTCTTCCAGCCACCTACTCATTCTTCAGATTTGCGACACGGGGGAACACCTTGTATGGGGACCAAACAGGGAGAGACCGGACTAGTATGCACCTTCACCTAACATTGCACCGGGGGTCCGGAGGATAATCTTCAGATCCAGCCAGGGCGACCAATTCTGCGCATATTGCAGATCCATGCGCACCATATCGTCGAACTTCACCCGACTGCGGCCGCTGACCTGCCAAAGGCCAGTGATGCCTGGTTTGGCTTCGAGCACCCGGCGGCGATGCCAGAAGTCGTATGCTTCCACTTCATAGGGAACCGGAGGACGGGGTCCTACCAGCGACATTTCGCCTCGCAACACATTGATGAATTGCGGCATCTCGTCCAGACTGGTCCGGCGTAAGAACGCTCCCACTCCCGTGATCCGGGAATCCTTGGTGATTTTGTACACGCCGTCGCCATTCCCGTTCGTGGGATGCCGCTCAGCCGTCCCGGCTATGAGTTGCTGGACGTACTCCTTGTGAGTACTGGCGTCGTTCCCGACATGCATGGAGCGGAACTTGAGGAAGGTAAACGAGGCACCATGCTGGCCGATTCTTCGTTGCCGAAAGAACACCGGCCCTTTGGAAGTCAGCTTGATGGCCAGGGCAATCACCAACCACAACGGGGCAAAGGCGATCAATGCGAACAGGCTGCCACCGATGTCCATGGCTCGCTTCAGAGTGTTAGAGAACTTACGGGATTCGTCTCGCTTTTCGAGGTCGGGGTACAACCTGGGATCGCTAGGCCGCCGTTCATCTTCGTGGTTCCAGTCCTCAGGGAACAGGTGGAAGGAAAGGCTCACCTGACTGAACTGTTCAAAGCTTAAAGCGCTCTTCAGTGTTTCGCTTACGCGGGTGATCATTGTCCCCAACACCGAGGCGCGATCTTCCAGACCAATCTCGGTGAACATCACGCCGACAACTCGGTTGTGCTTGTACCAGCCGGTGACATCGGTTTCCCGAGTGGACACGGAGAGCGCAGAAAGGATGCTGCTTAGGACCTTGGTGGTCCTTTCCGATGGCACGTAACCGCCCATATCGACCAGCATGAGCAAGAACGGTTTGCGAGAACGCTCGCTCCGCTTCCGTTCCAGACAGATCATCCTCTGGAAGGACTCCTCGCTCAGAACCGCGTGTTGCCCGTTGCTGGGCGCTTGCACGGGGAGCGGGCTTAAAGCCGAACCGTTGTTCGAACGTCGTACGTTCACAATCCCTCCATCTGTCCAGCGTCTTAGCTTGCGCGCGCCGGATGCTTAACAGCGATTGATTTCAAAGGGGGATATTGCTGAGTTACAGAAATACCGATTGCCAGGCTAGAACCGCTTATTCTTCCGGGAGGCTACTCTGCACTGCGACCGCCGACGGAGCATAACGCGAGTAGTAATCGCTCGATGCCGCTTCTCGCGAACTGTTTAACAACGCACCGATCAATTTCGATTGTTCAATCGCTTCTAAACCACGTTGCAACTGCTGCTTCTGCGTAGCTCCCTGCCGAGTCACAAGCAGCACACCATCCGCAAGTCGCGTCCAGATGCTGGTATCGCCCAGTGGGAGTACCGGCGGGGAATCGATCACGATCCAGTCAAACCATGCGGTCAACTGATCCATTAGGGCGGAGAGGCGGCCCGACTGCATCAGTTCCAAAGGGTTCTTAGGCGAACTGCCCGCCGGCAGGAACCAGCATCCTGGACCTTCTAGACGATAGATGTTCCGCATGGGGCCGGGTTCGCCCTGCAACCATTCACACAATCCGGGAAGCTTGCCCAGACCAAACATCTGAGACAGTGCCGGCCGCCGCAAATCTCCATCCAAGAGCAAAACCTTCTGCTGCTGTCTGCGGGCCAAGGTGCAGGCCAAGTTTGCTGCCACCATGCTCTTCCCCTCTTGGGGAATGCTGCTGGTAATTAAGACTTTCTTCAGCAAGCGGTTTTGTCGAAGCTGACGCAAGCGAACACCGAGGAAACGGAATTTTTCTGCGGCTATGCTCTCCCGGTCGACCAAGCTGACAAGGCGGCTCTGCGGAGAAACCACCACCTGCAGCAACGGAAACTGCTCGACGACAGTTGGGCTGGTATCGCTGGTCTCACCTTGCAGGGCGACGGCGGGCTCGACCACGGACTCATGTTCGACGGCAAGATCATCAACCGGGAACTCACGGACAGCGGACGCTTTCCGCTCCACCGCCTGTATCAGTTCGGTTGCGATGGACAAAGCCGGGCTTTCCTCTCCGGACTGTTCTGCCTCGGACCTTTGTAAAGCGTCAAATATATGGCTCATGTTTACTCGCGCGAGTTGTCACCGCCTGGCGCCTTTCAAGTTCGTCCAGCGGCTTTTGCAGATGTGAAACCAAATCGAGCAGGGTCTTGGCGGCGAGGCGGAAGTCCGTTTCCTCGCCCATCACCTTGGGCTCTTCGGCATGAAGTTGATGCACTACGCCCAGCCGAAAATCCACGGCAATATCATCAATGATGTCGGGAGTGATGCGGCGTGCCTGACGCGCATATCCGGCAATCAGAGCGTTTTCACAGATGGTGTTGATGAGCCGTGGAATCCCCCGGGAATGTTGATAGATGTCCGCAATGGTCTCGATCGGAAATAACTCGTGGCCCAGAGAACTCGATCCTGCCAGTTGCAAGCGGCGCTCGATGTATCCCCGGGTTTCATTGGCATCGAGCGGCTCCAGACGCGAGCGCAACGCGATCCGTTGTTTGAGCTGTCGGAGTCCAACCGAGTCTAATTTGTCGTCAAGCTCGGGCTGCCCTACCAACAGAATCTGTAGCAGTTTATCGTGGGCTGTCTCCAGGTTCGTCAGCAGGCGGATCTCCTCAAGAATGTCGGCCGAGAGATGATGCGCCTCGTCCACCACCAAAACGGTGGTTAGCTTCCGTTGGGCACGAGAAATGACATACCCACCAAGCTCGAGCAGTAACTCACCTTTGTTCTTGCCCGATGCAGGCAACCCAAAATCGCTGGCGACATATTGCAAGAACTCGACCGGGGACAGCCTGCCGTTGAAAATATAGGCATAGGCTACGTCATTGTTCTGCTTGAATAGTTGCAGCAGGCAACGCAAGACCAGGGTTTTCCCCGTGCCCACTTCTCCGGTTAACACCACGAACCCCTTGTGCCTTCGCACTCCGTAGTAGAGTGACGCCAGAGCTTCGTTGTGTCTCCGGGTGGGAAAAAGAAAAGACGGATCCGGAGTGATCTCGAATGGATTCCGCTTCAGGCTGTAGAAAGACTTGTACATTTTAGATGACGCCTAGCCGTGCAAATAGCTGAAGGCGGACCCGATCAGGATGGTGACCGCTACAAATCCCGCGACTGCCCACCCCAACCAGGTTTTCCTCTTGCTGACCTGTTCGTCGGCTGAGGTCACAATAACCGGGATTTCAGAAATTACGGGCACGGGCAACAAGCCTTTGATCTCCGCTTCGCTGTAGGCCCGATCGTCGGCCATCTCGAATGCACCCGCCACCGCCGCCCCCAAGGCTAACCCAATCCCCAGCCCCATGCCACAGAACTTCAAGCGGTCGGGGAAGTCGGGTTTCAAAGGCAGGCTGGGTGGATCAAGAATGCGGAAGCGCTCGCCTTGTTGCAGCAGTTCCATGCTGGTGGCCATGGAGGACTCGGTTTTCTTTTTCAACAGTTCATCGTAGTTCGCCTTGGACTGATCGTAGCCTCGGGTTAAATCCGCCAGTTGCTGCTCGCGTACCGGCTCCTGGTTGAGTCGCGCCTGGTATTCGCCCACCTTGGCTTTCAGGGTTGCAATCCCCCGTTCCCGGTTCGCAATTTCCGTTTCGTTCGCCTGCAATTGCCCCTGCAACTGGACCATGGGGGATGCATCGCGAATGTCCGCCGCTGTAACGGGCGCGGCAACGTCCTGGGTGGGGGCCGCGCTGCCGTCGGCCTTCGCCTTCATACCGGCCATGATCTGATCCCGCATCTTCTCGGTGGTAACGATCTGGTCTTTCAACTTGCGCACATCGGGGTGACGATCAGTGTAATGGGAACTCATGTCAGCAAGTTGTGCCTTCAGTTTTTCCAGTTCCTGGTCAACCGCCGCGAGACCCAGCGGAGCGCCGTCGGAAGTTTTGGATGATCCCTGCAGGGTGCGGTACTGGTTCACCAGGCTTTGCAGGTAAACGTGTTGTTGGCGAGCGCTATTGAGAGCGTCTCCTTCGCTCTGGAGCTGCGACTGCAGGCCCCCCAGGATCTGAAGATTGGGAGCCAACTGCTCCGGCAATTCGCCCACGTGCTGCGCTTTGAACTCGCGGATCTTATCTTCCTGCGCCGCCAGAGTTTGCCGGGCGGTCTCCAACTGACCCTCCATGAATTTGGTGGTGTCTTCGGACTGCTGCTGCCGAACTTCAAGATTTTCATTGATAAACAGATTGGTGAGCTGGCTGGTGACCTGCTGGGCAACGTACGGATCTCGCGCCGAATAAGAGACATTGAAGGCGGTGATTTGGTTGCGGGCATCCCTGACGAGCTCAATCTGAATGTCCTTGCGCATGCGCTCGATTAGTTCATCGGGGCTGGTACGGGGGCGCTCGGCAGCATAAAGCTTCAACTCATCGATAATATGCAGGAGCCGGGTCCGGCTGAGAATCTGTTGGGTGATGCTCTGCAACCGCTCCTGCAGGTCGTCGTTGACGTTGGGCGTCACGTAGTCCTTGGGCATGGTCGGCTGTTCCACCAGAATCAGGGTGCTCGATTTATAGCGGGGCGGCAAAATCCAGCTCGCACTCCATACCGCCAGCCAACCAACAAAAAACGGGATCAGGAAATGGAAGTGGCGGCGGCGTGCGACTCCCAGGTAGTGTTGAAGATTGAACCCTTCCGAACGTTGCTCGTTGAATTCTTCTGCCATGATTATCTTCCCAACGGCCGCGCAAACTGATAGGAAATGGACACCGACTCCATATTGGTATCGGGTGCGGTGCTGATCGCCGCGATGCCACTGTAACTCTGGTGCAGCCGTGTGTATCCCGCCGTTGCGCTCAGATGCTGGCCCAAAGTTCTTTGAATGGATGCACTTCCAGAAATCGAGTGACCTCCGGGATTGGATAGGAAGAAGAGCGGGGTCACCGTCTTATTGATCGCATACGCCCCAGACACACCGGCGTTCCAATTCTTGCTTAACTGCTGCCGCACCGACAGGTTTGCCGTGTTTGAGTGAAAGGCTCCCAGCAGTCCACCACCCCCCGATACCATTCGCGAATAGCTGGCCGCCAGGTTGGTATGACGTGCTTGCCATCCCATGCTGGCAGTCGCTGCGGGCGACCATGACTGTGCGGCCGACAACGGGGCCTGTTCAACGTCGTAATGCTGCGGCCCCGCGGAGACCGAGAGCGAAAGCGTAGGCTGCGGATAAAACGTATAAAACCCCAAGACCGCGTGGGTTTGGGTCTCGTCCTGGGACGCCCCGTTCGGATACGTCAGTATTCTCTGGTATTGATAAGACGCGCCGATGTAATGCTTCTTCGACAAGCGGTGAGAATAGAACGCCGACCCTCCCTGCGAACTGGAGTCAAACAGCCCGGGAACCTGCGTCGAGTTCGAGTAATGCAGATTGGTGAAGGTCCCGCTCGCACCGATCATTCCATTGGCACTGAATTGATAGGTGATCTCTGGACTGCCATTGTTGTTGAGCTGATCCGCAAGCGGCGCTACTACCGCGATTCCCACACCCTGCAAACCACCCGTCACCGCGCCGGCCGATGCCAGATCCGGCTGGTCCAATACGCTGGAAGACTTCTGAAATGTGTCTCGCAAGCTCAGAGTCACGTGCGGGCTCAAACGGTAGGTGAAATTGATGGAAACATTCTGGTTTTCCTGGTTCCGCGAACTCACGCGCTGATAGAACGTGAAGCCCGGACTGTAGCTGAGAACCCAATGCAGACGCGAAGTGGTTTCGTCCAAGGCAATATTAGGAAAAATCGAATAGCTCACATCACTCACAGGATTGGCCGTTATTCCCCCCAAGACATTGTCGCTGTATGCCGTGGTGAAAGTTAATCCGCCGCGCAGGTAATTGGACCGTTCCTGTGCCGTATATGTACTTGGATAAGCGGCTCCGCTTACCGGAGGAGGAACTTGCATGCGGTCTTCCACCGTGGCCGGAGTTGCAGTATTGTCCGTGACCGCCGTCGCGTTATCCGTGCTCGGAGGAACGGTGTTCGCGGTTGGCGCGTTATTCACCTGCGACCATAGCGGTACGCCAGCCATCAGTACGATACTCAACCCAGCCTGTTTCAAGATGCGTAAATTCACGGGACGACGATGGTGTCGCGGGGCTGCAATTTAATGTTCTGTGCAGAATCGTGGCCCTTGACCACGTTCTTATAGTTGAAGGGGAGACGGGTGGTGGTGCCGTCCGGATTCTGCCGCAGGATATAGATGGACTTCTGTTTAGCGAAATCACGGAAGCCACCGGCGATGGCGATCGCGTCCAACACCGTCTGCGAATTGGTCAGCGGATAGGCACCCGGCTTGGCGACCTGCCCCAGAACGTTGTATTTCTGGCTGTTGATCTGCTGGACCATCACGGTCACTTCGGCGTCAGCAATGTAGCTTTTCAGCCGGGCCGCGATGTCTTGTTCGAGACTCAAGGGGGTGCGTCCGGTGGCTTGCACTTCGCCAACCAGGGGCAGCGATATTTTGCCATCAGACCGCACCGGAATTGCCTTTTGTGAGACGTCTGGTTCCTTCCAAACGTTGATCGTGAGAATATCGTCGTTGCCAATCACAAAACTGTTGTCGTGTGGCTTGCTGGCATTAACATCTGAAGGCGGCGTTGACGGCGGCGGCGCTGAACCGGCCTGCGCCCACAACCAAGTGGACAGGAGCGGGCCAACGAACAGTAGTCCAAGCCACTTCACTCCAAGGTTGTTCTTCATATTCGCTCCGAGCGGTCGCGAGTGAATGCCATGGGTGGACCGATCTTGCTCAGCTTACCCTGCCGTTGCTCTTAAAGCCATTGCCATTTGTCTTGGTGCCATTGCCCCCCGCGAACGGGGCAGCATCCGAGGCGTGCATGTGATACTGCTCGATTTTGTAGAGCAGAGTCCGATAGCTGACCTTCAACAAACGCGCCGCCGCTTTGCGGTTCCAGCCGGTTTTGTCGAGGGCCGCGGCAATTGCGTTTCTCTCCGCTTCCAGCTTCACACTTTGAACCAGCGACTTCAAGGAGCCCAGGTTCGACCGGGTGGTGCCAGCGTCGTTCCCAGGGAAGTGTGGTTCAATTCCTCGCTCGAATGAACCGGCCTCGAAATTTTCACGGCCTTGCGCACGCTCGCCCAGTGCCAGGTTCTTGTCCCCCATCACTAGGTAGCGCTTCACGAAACTCTCCAACTCTTTCAGGTTTCCCGGCCACGAATGGGCCTGGCAGGCATCGAGAACAGAAGCTGAAAAGGCGCGTGGCTGAAGGTTGTAACGCTTGGCCAGATGATGCATGAAGTGCTGCGCCAACAACGGAATCTCGTCCCTACGCTGGCGCAACGGCGGGACATGGATAGTAAACGCGCTCAGCCGGTAGTAAAGGTCTTCCCGCAGTCTCCGCTCAAAAACCGTGCGCTCATCGCCGGCCGTGACCGTGGCGATAATTCGCACATCCACGTCCACCATCGCTTCACTGCCCGGACGGGCAAACTGTTTGTTCTGCAGGATCTGGATCAGCTTGGCCTGCTGTTCCGCCGGCATTTCGGCAATCTCATCCAGCAGAATCGTCCCCTTGTCACACAGCTCGAACTTGCCCCCTTTGGCTCGTGAAGAGTTGTTGGAAGTGTCGTGCTCATGACCGAAGAGTTCACTCTCCAGAAGGTCTTCGGGGAGCGCCGCACAATTCACTTTGACAAACGGGAACCCGGATCGGATGGACAATTTGTGAATCAGGTGCGCCACCGTGTCCTTCCCGCTTCCGCTCTCTCCCAGGATCAGGACTGGAACATTGGCCTCTGCCAGCAATTCAGCCTGGGCGCGAAGCTTGCGCATCACCGGACTGGCGCCGACAAAGAAGGCTTCTGCGCTCAACTGCTCAACGTCTTCGCTGCTGATGTCGTCTCCCGAGTGGGGATGGGTCGAAAACAAATGTCGCCGAAGGACTTGCTCCAGTTGTCGGTCTTCCACCGGCCGGACCAGATAGTCCTGTGCTCCCAGGCGAATCGCTTCCCTTTCCCGGCCGGCGTCCTCGGGGTAGGCAATTAGAATGATGGGCAATTCCGGACGCAGCCGGCGCAGCCACCGCAAAATGTGCAGGCTGTCGCCGTCGCCCCGTGGCAAGTCCAGCAGAAGCAGGTCGGGCGTGGCGCCGGATTGCACTCGCTCCATGGCGTCCCAGCCGCTACCGGCGGTTTCCAGGTGCCAGGAATTGGATTCGCTGATCGACCACAGCGGCCGCAGAACCGCGGACTCACGGCTCACGACAAGAAGACGGGTTGTTTCGATTGCGTTTTCTGCCACGGGATTAGTGGCTCCTTTGAAAGACACTGGAAAGACTCAGCAGTTTGGGGGGAAAGACTTACAAGGGCTCGACGTCGTATCCTTCGATGCGAACCGCCAGCGACCGTTGAATGGCATCGACGGACAAAACCAGGGTGCTGTCTCCATTGCGGGAAACCAGGATACCCTCAAGGCCGTTCAAGGCGCCGCTGCGAATACGAACGCGCTGACCGATCTTGAGGAAAGGATGAGTGGTCCACGGCAGTTGCTCGTCGAGCAGCATCCGCACCGCGTCGATCTGCGGGTCAGGAATCGGAGTTCCCTGTCCCCGAATCCCCACGAAGTTCAGCACGCTGTCGATCCGGAGCACGCGCAGGCGCTCTTCGCTGGTGGGCGCCAGCCGCACAAAGACGTAGCAACCGAACAGCGGAAGATCCACCGATTTCTTGCGATCACTCCAGCGCCGTATTTCGGTGACCAGCGGCAAGAACGTCGTTACGCCGCCCTCTTGGAGCCGCTGCGCCACAACTTTTTCGTGCCGCGCGCGGGTGTGCACGGCATACCAATGAGGTACGACCGGCTCACCCCCGAGGATTGGCGGGGCCACGCCGTCCCACGATTGATTGAAGGTACTCATAGCTTCGCCCTCTGAGTCACAAACGCCACTGACTCTGCTGCGCACACAAGTTACTTTGGGGGACGACCTCACCCTTGAGGTCCGGGGGAAACTGCAAACAAAAGCAAACTGTTACGAAAACGCCTGGGGGGAAGGACTAGCCTGTTACCTTTTCTGCATCATTGCACAAACTGCTTCATCTTCAAACACCACCATCGGGCTATGGCGTCAGGTGGCTCACCAAGGGCTAATGAAAGCACCAACAGGAGATCACATAAGGTGCTGCTAACCTACGACCGGATGCAGATTGCTGCAAGTGGTACATAGTCTCGGCGCCGGCTTTCTCACATTCCATAGGGCTTAATGTCTCTCTTCGGAGGAAGTAGTCCTTAGAGACGAACTTCTCTCCCGATTACGACCTGTGTCAGGTTGGGACGGTGCCGAAGGTGGAGAGATTGGCTGCGTGGTAATCCTGATCTATATCACCTCAAACAACTGATTTTAAATATGTAAACTGCAATTAGTTAACTGAAACCCTGTTCGAGAAGGCATTCTCCGAGCCTCGGTTTCAACCTAACCAGGAGCGGCCATGTAGAGGATTTGCATATGATTGCAAACTGTTGCACACTTCTGGTTGGATTGCGCTTGATTGTGACCCAGGGATTCCAGTACACTTTCCTACGTTGCCTGTGCCGCGCGGTTCGCTGCGGTTCCCCCGGCAGGTGGTTTGCTTTCTCCCCCAACGGATGCCAAGTCTTCTCGGGGAAACTCGGCATTCAGCAGACTCGAATGAATTCTGACTCCCCGGGCGTTAATTGAATATCGGCTTCCTTGGAGAGTGGATGAAAGACCAGCTTACGGCGGGAGGGATCATTCGGGTCCTCGTGGCCGACGATACCCGAATCCATACCCAGTTGCTGGCGGACGCGTTGCGGCGGGACGGTGGTCTGCAAGTGGTCAGTTCAGATTCTGGATTCGAGGGTTTGACCGCTCGCGGCAGCCTGCACAACGTCGATGTTCTGGTGATCAGTTCCAGCCTGGACGAAGAGCCCGGCCGCGGATTAGAGGCGTTGCGCGCCGTACGCGCGTCGCATCCTGACCTCCGGTCGGTGGTGTTGCTCGATTCTTCCAAGCGCGAAGCCATCTTGGAGGCTTTTCGCGCTGGTGCCCGAGGGATTTTCAGTCGCCACGAATCTGCAGAGACTCTCGCGAAATGCGTGCACAGCGTGCATCGCGGGCAGATCTGGGCGAACGGCGAGCAGATGGCATATGCGGCGGAAGCGCTGGCAACCCTGCACAGCATACGGGCGGTGGATGCGCACGGTCTGAATCTGCTCTCCAAACGTGAACTGGAGGTGGTTCGCTGCCTAGCCGGGGGGCTCACCAATCGCGAGATTGCGGAGCAGTTGGGACTGAGCCAGCATACCATCAAGAATTACCTGTTTCGAGTGTTCGACAAGCTCGGCGTCTCTAGCCGGGTCGAACTCCTTTTCATGACTTTGAGCCAGGCCAATCAGTCGCAATCGTTGTTCCAGCATTTCCTCTCCACTCTGACCGGACCCAGGCTTCAGGACGAGGCAATCTTCACGGAATGCCAGAAGGCGGCCGAGCAGGGAGCGCCGATCGCCCAGGTGGCTCTGGCCCAGATGCACGGGACTCGCCGCGCCAACTCCAGGGACTTGATGCAAGCCTACATGTGGTACTTAATCGCGAGCGAAAAGATATCGCAGGCCGGCAAGAACGTGAGTGAATCCCTTACTCCTGACGAACTACGTCAGGCTGAACTGATGGCCGCGGATTGGCTGGCCAAGACTAGGGAGGCACTGCCCCCACGTATAAAGAGTGCAACCAGCCACCCACCCCGCAGCAGCGCCAGCGCGTCTTCCGCTTAGGCAAGCCGCAGCCCCCATTCTCGTCAGTTCCGACTCGCCACCCCGCCCAACGGCCACCCTCGTGTCATCACGGTCTGTGACGATGACCACTGGCATAGGAATGCCTGTCTGCCGGAAGCTACCCAGGTTCCACTACGGGATCGCCTCGCCTCCGCCGAAATCCAACTTCACTACGTTACTGTAAAAACCTCCGAACTCGTAGCCGTTCCATCTGGAGTGGTAACCGTGATCGGGCCGGTCTTTGCGCCGGTCGGAACCGTGGTGGTGATTTCGGTGTCGGAGTTGACGGTAAACGTGGCCTTCACGCCACCGAAGGTGACCCTGGTCGCGCCGGTGAAACTCGTGCCGTTGATCGTTACCGGTGTACCGACCGTACCGCTCATCGGGCTGAAGGTCACGATATGAGGAAGAACACGGAATGGCCGGTTGCTGGTCAGCGTGCCACCGGGCGTAGTCACAGTTACCGTGCCCGGAGTCGCACCGGACGGAACCACCGCCGTCAGGTAGCTGTCGGCAACCACGGTGAAGGTGCTTGCTGCGGTCCCGTTGAAGGAAACTGCCGTAGTTCCGGTAAGTCCCTGACCAAGGATTTCGACGGTCTGTCCTACAATACCGTACCAGGCGACCAAGTTGGCATACGGTTTCAATTTCATATCCAGGCTGAAGAAAACGCCTGTATTGATGTTGCCGCCATTTTGAGTCTGTCCGTATAGAGTCCCATTGGTGGCCTGAAACAGTGTGCCTTTGGGATAAGAGCCTGTGGTCGAGTCGAAATTGTACAGAACAGTGTACTGGCCACTCGGTGTGAGTTGGAAGATGACTCCATACGCTTTGCTGCCGCCGCCTACTGTGACGCCATAGAAGTTGCCGTCGGTCCCCTGCACCAGGCCGCCGTAAGGGACGCCCCCATCCGTGCAACCGGGTTGGTTGCAGAAGCTATAAAGCACGCTGTACTTGCCCGCCGGGGTGATCTTGAACGCGACGCCCTCGCGGAAGCCCCCTGTGCCAAGGCCACCGGCGGAGGTCGTCCCATAGAAACTCCCGTCCGAGCCTTGTACAAGCCCGTCGTAAGGATTGAACCCATCGTTGCAGTTCACTTGAGCACAGAAGGTGTAGAGAACTGTGTACTTGCCGGCGGATGTTATTTTAAAAATTACGCCGCCGTTCACAAACGTATTCCCGATCGAGCCTCCGAGCGCAGTGGTCCCATAGAAATTGCCGTCGGTTCCCAGAACCAGGGGGGAATCAGAATTCGCGCCATCCGTGAGCTGTTCGAATGTATGGATGACTTTGTACTTTCCGGAAGGCGTGATCCTGTAGATGACGCCGCACCCGCCGTTCAAGTACGTGCATTTGGAAATGTCTCCTCCTTCGCTTGCGGTGCCGTAAAAATTGCCATCCATACCTTGCACGGGTGGTGCAATAGGAGTGTTTCCATTGACCTGGTTAGTGCCGCCAAAGACGTTAAAGTCGAATACCTTGCCGGCTGAGGTCATGCCAAAGATGGTCCCTACTTGATCAGAACCGCCGGCCTCAGTCGTACCCCAGAACCCTCCATCGGTTCCCAGCGTCAGGCCGCTGAAGGGAAAGGCTCCGTCTCCCGTTTGCGTCAGGAAGCTGTGCAATACGGTCACCTTCCCTCTTGGTGTGATCTTGAACGCGGTACCGCCCGAGTCACACCCCCCGTTTGGGCTTGTGCTGTATAGGTTGCCATCGCGTCCCTGCGCGATGACGCCTGTATTCTCAGGGGTAAGCGGATCGCACTTGACGTTCCCAAAGTTGTATAGCACGGTGTAGGTTTGGGCGTGGAGCGCGGTCGCCACTGTGGCGAGCGCCAAGCCAAGCAACAAACCGACCAGCTTGGGATTAGGGGTCAAACTCCTGATTCGATTCATTTCACTCCTCCTGAAATCTCGAGATCGAAAAGGTGGGGTCTGCGGTACCCGACTTGTGAGAAAATATCACCCAAGTCGATCCAGTCGGCGTAGCTTGCACTATTCCCCAACCGCTGTCTTGACGGAGTTCTGAAGAATTCTTTAAGAATGCTAAGTCTATGGTTTTCAAGGGCTCACCCAGCGATGTTCAGGATCGAGCCGGGCGTCTCTGGCGGTTTGCTGACTGCGAGTTTGACGAACTCTGTCTTGAGCTACGGGTCAAAGGCAAGCTGGTAAACCTGGAGTTGAAGCCTTTGGAGGTTCTGCTGCAGCTCGTACTTCGTGCCGGCACAGTGGTTACCAAGGAAGAATTGCTGGAAACGGTCTGGCCGGGCCTGACCGTCGTGGATGGCTCTGTTGCCACGGCGATCTCCAAACTCCGCAAAGCACTGGAAGACGAGGATGCTACCGTTGTTTCAACAATTGCACGCGTCGGTTACAAATTGGCGGTCGCTGTTCATAGCACAGACCTTTCACCCTTTCTGACATGGCGGCGCTCGGGCTTTAAGACTGGCGATCCGGTGCCTGGCCGTGAGCAATGGCGCTTGAAGTCTTGTCTCGATCTGTCATCTTCGAGCGATGTCTGGCTCGCTGAAAATCCGAAAACCGGCGACCTTCGTGTCTTTAAGTTTGCCTGTGATGAATTCCATCTCAAAGGCTTGAAGCGCGAGGTTACGGTTTCCCGGTTTCTGCGCCAATGCCTCGGCGATCGGCCGGAGTTCGTCCACATCCTGGAATGGAGTTTTGAGAGTCAACCCTACTTCCTCGAGAGTGAATATGGGGGCCTGAACCTTGTGAGGTGGGCCGACAGCCAGAGTGGACTTTCCAATATCCCTCTCCCCGTGCGCCTGCGCCTGCTTGCGGACGTGGCTAAAGCGGTCGCGGCAGCTCATGGAGCCGGTGTCCTGCACAAGGATTTGAAGCCGGCGAATATTCTAGTGGCGCCAGAGGTCAATGGCAGGTGGCTGGTAAAGGTCGGCGACTTTGGAATTGCTTCATTAGTCGAGCCGTCTCGACTGAAGGATATGGGAATCACCAATCTCGGTATCACCCAGACTGGAGGCCCGCAATCACCGTCGTTGACCGGGACACTCATGTATCTGGCTCCGGAAATTCTCTCTGGACAGCGCCCCACTGCAGCGGCCGATGTCTACGCTTTGGGTGTCATGCTCTACCAACTTGTGACTGGCGACTTTCGCAAACCGCTTGCACCGGGGTGGGAAGGAAACATCGCAGATCCGATAGTTCGGGAGGACATTGCGCAAGCTGCCTGCGGCGATCCCGCTCGTCGTCTTAATAGCGCTGCGGAGTTGGCGGAGCGCCTGTTGAACCTTGATCACCGCCGCCAGCAGCGCGACGCGCTCGAAGAGTCAGCCAGACGTGAAAAGATCGCTGAACGCAAACGCGCCGAAGCTCGTACTCGGCGGCCCTGGGTTGCGGCAGCTTCGGTTCTGCTGGTGGGGTTGCTGCTGAGCCTGAGTCTCTACCGGAGATTGGCATCCGCCCGCCCGGCCATGAAGACAGTGGCGGTTCTCCCGTTTCAAAATGCAGGCTCGGATCACAGTCTCGACTTTCTCCAACTTGCTCTGCCGGATGAAGTCGCAACCACTCTTAGTCACACGCGTTCGATTTCAATCCGCCCTTTTGCGTCGACTCGCAAATACACGGAACCGTTCCTTGACCTTCAGAAGACCGGCAAGGAGATGCAAGTGACCACGGTCGTGACGGGGCATTTCCAGCGGGTAGGAGAGCAACTGCAAATCACGTTGGAGGCCATCGACGTCGAAAAGAACCGCTCGCTTTGGCGAGATACGCTCAACGTTCCAGCTCAAGATCTGCTTGCGATGCAGGACAAGATCACAACCAAAGTCCAGGTTGGACTGGCATCGGCTTTGGGAGCGTCCGCACTCACAACCGACGCCGCTCCGCGCCCAAGCAATGAAGAGGCGTATGACCTGTACTTGCGCAGCGCTGCTGTGGCGGATAGCTCCGGCCCGGATCTGCAAGCAATTGCGATGTTGGAAAAAGCCGTGGGTCTGGACCCGAACTATGCTCCGGCATGGGTTGCTTTGGGGCGCAGATACTACACCGAGGCTCGCTACGAAAGCGAAGCCGGGGACGAAGTCATGATGGAGCGTTTCCAGGCAGCCACCGAACACGCCTTAGCCCTGGATCCCAATTCCATCACTGCTGGCGCCGCACTTGCCCTGAGGCACACGGAACAAGGAGAGTTGTCCAGGGGTTATCAGCGGGCCGAGGATCTGGTTCGCCGCCGCCCTGACAGTGCAGATGCTCACTTCATGTTGAGCTATGTGTTGCGGTATGCGGGACTATTGGAAGAAGCTGCCAGCCAGTGTGAGACAGCCTACTCGCTCGATCCTCACGCTCAGACCAACGTCTTGCGGTCTTGTGCGGTTGTTTTCATGGCACGGGGGAACTATCGGCGCGCCAGGGATTTTCTCAACATCGATCCCGGTTCAGAACTGGCAAAAGGGCTCAGCATCGGCATCCTTGTGCGCGAAGGCAAGGAACAGGAAGCCCGCCAGCTTGAACCATCGCAACTACCGCACTGGGGGAGCTTCAACTTGCTGCTGGCTTGCGTGCAACACCAGCCGCCAGCTGAAATTGTCGGTCTGTCGCGCGCTGTGCTGCCCTCACCAGATGCGGAGGTGAACTATTTTGCCGCTTCGCATCTCGCCTACTGCGGACAAAGCAGCGCTGCTTTTCAGATGCTGAAACGGACCATCCAGGGCAACTACTGCTCCTATCCCGCGCTCGATACGGATCCCTTCTTTGCTGGCTTGCGTGCTAAACCTGAGTTTACCGAGATTCGTTCCGCCGCGATCGCATGCCAGAACAACTTCCTGGCCCAGCGAACTGAGCAGCGCTGATGTCGAGCCCTCCAAAACATTGATAGCAGTATCTCAGGAAGGATTGTTAGCGTAACATCGCCGTTACACATTGACCAGTGTTGGTGAGAGAGAACGCCCTTTTGTTACGGCGGAAGCGAAATGGGAGTCGAAAGCACCGTCAAACCTACATTCAACAACCCGCAGCGCAACCGATGGCAGTTTTAGATATATAGAAGGTAGTGCAAGGCAGTGATAATGGCAGGTGATCGGCAGGTTGTATTGACAGGCTCAGTGCAGTCTGGCGGGTGTTTTCGTCCTGAGTTTCAAAACCCGAGTTTCTTGCGCGGATTCTGTTTGGGAAGCATTTTCGGCACACGCAAGTCCACCCCAGTCCCCTGACCATAACACTTGCGCTGTTCTTTTTTTCTTGTGCGGAAAAGAAAGGGTTCCCGCACAGGTCGGGATTTCCCGATTACTGGTGAAATTGATTCTATAACAAATGCCGGTTCTCACACCCGAGTAGACTTTGGTGGTGCCAACCAACCCACCCCTGAGAGGCGGCTTCTTACCGCTGCTGAGTCCGGCGCTTACGGCGCGACCAGAAACTTTCGATTGCTCGTAAGCGTGCCTAGGGACGTGGTCACGTCCACAAACCCAGTGGTCGCACCTGCTGGTACGCTGCTCGTGATTAAGGAACCTGAGGCCACGTTGAAGGCAGCCGGAGTCCCGTTAAACGTGAGGCTGGTCGCGTCCGTCAGATCGGTTCCCAGAATCCCGACTCCAGCTCCAACCCTGCCGGAGGCAGGCAGCGTTGTCACAAACGGGTCCAGACCTACGGACAAACTGAATACCGTCCCATCGTTATTGGCGCCGCCAGACGGCGTTGTCCCGTAGAACGTCCCATTGGTGTCCTGGAGCAGCGTGGCTTGAGGGAAGGCGCCGTCCGGGCAATTGCTTTGGGCGCAAAAGTTGTAAAGAGTCGTCAGCGTGCCGCTCGGGGTGATTCTAAAGATGGTGCCATGACCGTTCACGCCGAAAGAGATTGTTGTCCCGTAAAAATTCCCATCAGCGGCTTGGACCAGCGCGGCCTCAGGGCCGGCGCCGTCCGGGCAACCGTTTTGGGGGCAAAAGCTGTACAGGCTCGTCAGCCTGCCGTTTAGAGTGATTTTGAAGACGGTCCCGAGAGCGTTGACTCCGCCCGAGAACGTTGTCCCGTACAACTTCCCATCGGCGCCTTGGACCAGCCCGGCGTCAGGCTTGGCGCCGTCCAGGCAACCGCTTTGGGCGCAAAAGCGATAAACAGTCGTCAGTGTGCCACCTAGGGTCATCTTGAAAACTGTGCCATCGTCGTTGTCCCCGCCCAGGTGGGTTGTTCCGTACAAATTCCCATCGGTGGCCTCGACCAGATCCCCTTCGGGGCTGGAGCCGTCGTTGGAAGAGCCGAAGTCGTGAAGCTTGGTCCATGTGCCGCTTGGGGTGATCTTGAAGACCGTGCCCACACTGTTGGCCCCGCCCTGGAAGGTTGTCCCGTACAAATTCCCATTGCTGGCCTGGATCAACGCGTGGTTAGGCCCTTGACCGTCGGTGCAACCGCCTTGCGAGCAAAAACTGTAAAGCGTCGTCAGCCTGCCGTTCAGAGTGATTTTGAAAACGGTGCCGCCGCCGTTGGCTCCGCCCCCAGACGTTGTTCCGTACAAATTCCCATTGGTGGCCTGAACCAGCGTCGCGTAAGGGCTCGCGCCGTCCGGACAACCGCTTTGGGCGCAAAAGTTGTAAACCGTCGTCAGTGTGCCGGTAGGGGTGATTTTGAAGACCGTGCCATTGTTGAAGGCCCCGCCCGCGGACGTAGTCCCGTAGAGGTTCCCATTGACGGCCTGGACCAGTCCCGCGTAAGGGGTGGCGCCGTCGGTGGAATTGAAGCTGTGCAGTGGGGTGAGCTTCGGCGGCAGCACGAACACGTAAGCTGCTCCCATGAAAGCACCCTTGTTGCGAGCTCCCACCACCGCTGTCGAGCCGGAGATGGCTACCGAGAGCCCGAAAGCGTCGCCCGAGGTGCCGTCGGAGGCAGTGAGTTCATCCTGCTGCGTCCAAGTCGTCCCCGAACGCATGAACACATAGGCCGCCCCGACAGTGTTACCGCCGAGGGCTCCCGCCACCGCGGTGGAACCGGAGCTGGCTACCGAGGTGCCGAACGCGTCTTGCGGAGCACCGTCGGAGGCGGTCAGCTCGGCCTGCTGCGTCCAGGTCGTCCCCGAGCGCACAAACACGTAGGCCGCCCCAGTGCTCGAGTTCTTGCCGGGGGCTCCGGCCACCACGGTAGAGCCCGACACGGCCACGGAGTAGCCGAGGCCGTCGTCCGCAACACCATCGGAGGCGGTAAGCTCGGCCTGCTGCGTCCAAGTCGTCCCCGAACGCACGAACACGTAGACTGCGCCGAAGCTGACGTTGTAGCCGATGGCTCCGACCACCGCGGTGGAATCGGAGATGGCCACGGAAACGCCGAAGAGTTCGCCCGTAACAGTGTCGGAAGCGGTGAGCTCCGCCTGCTGAGTCCAAGTCGTCCCCGAACTCACGAACACGTAGGCCACTCCGGCGAGGAAGTTCTTGCCCTCGGCTCCTACCACCGCGGTGGAGCCGGAGATGGCTACGGAGATGCCGAACGCGTCGCCCCCGGCACCGTCGGAGGCGGTGAGCTCCGCCTGCTGAGTCCAAGTCGTCCCCGAGCGCACGAACACGTAGGCGGCCCCGGTGTAGGAGTTCTTTTCGTAGGCCCCCACCACCGCAGTAGAACCGGAGATGGCTACGGAGAAGCCGAACTGGTCGTTCGGAGCGCCGTCGGAGGCGATCAGCTCTGCCTGCTGGGTCCAAGTCGTCCCCGAGCGCACGAACACGTAGGCCGCCCCATTGGTCAAGTTCTTGCCGGGGGCTCCCACGACCGCGGTGAAACCGTCGATGGCTACCGAGGTGCCGAAGAGGTCGTTAGGACCGCCGTCGGAGGCAGTGAGTTCGGCCTGCTGGGTAGCGCCCGGGGCCTTGTTGATTCGCCCGAGCTTGGCTCGCACGGCCGCCCGCAGCGACGCCGGCGCTTGGGCCAGAGTCATTGGGGAGGCAGACGCCGAGCGCCATGTCGGTGCCGACGGCAGAACCCGTTGCGCCGAGGTGGATGCGATGAAGCGGGACCCGACCTGATTTCGACTGTCCTGCGCGGCCAGCCGGAGCGGCACAGCCAGCGTCGCAACGAATACAGTCATCGCTGTAATCAAAACTAATGTCCTGGATTTCATTGTGCCTCCTCTGCGTTCGCGTAGAAGCGAGCGCCCCGGTTCAGGTCGGACCACCGGGAAGGACAGGGGTGGGTGCGCCTGAACGCGATAAGTCTATGCTCAGAACGACTGCTGTCAAGGGGAACTTTCTGTGGTTGGAGACCCGGAAATGCCTCGTCAGGCGGTGCTTTCGGAGCCATACGCATTGCAAACCTGTGGGGTGGTCACGACCCCAATCGGCAACCGTGCTCGTCGTCTGCTTCGACAACATCTCTGCCCAGGACTTAGACTTCGCGGCGGATTCGTTCCTTGCGTCCAGGGCGCGATTGGATCGAGAATTCCCTCCCCAGGGAAGCTCGATATCACTCATCCTTGACGAGCGGCGGTCCCCACTCGGAAGAAATTGCTGTTTGCAAGCAGGCGTTTTTACACCAGTAACCTGACCTGCCATCCTGCCGAAATCCTGTAGTTTTGGCCCGCTCCGCTTCGGTCATCCCGAGTGGCACGAATCAACGGGTTCGAAGGGCTGCATCGGAGAGGTTTTCGACACGTTAGGATACAGCCGAGAAGTGCCATGTGCATCAACCAGCCGCCCACCCCGGAGCAATGCTAACGCATCTTCCGCTTAGCAGCGCGGAAGAACAATAACCCGATTGATTATCTGGATTTCTAGCTAGTTCCTGGCGAGCCGGCGGCGTTGTTTCCCGGCGAGCAATATCCCCGCGAACAGCGCCAGTCCGGATGCCGCCAGGTAGGAGAGTTGGGTGCCACCTTCGGGCGCCAGCGTGTCGTATTGGAAATATCCCTCGCTGCGCCCCTTCGTTATGCTTCCGTACGCGTCATAGGTGCCGGTCAACGGGTTGAACACGATGGTATACGCAATGGTGTCGCCGTCAACTTTCTTGTCGAACGTAAAAATATCTCCGTGTTGCGGCTTGGTGATCGTCACGGAAACTCCGTTGAAGATACCCCCGACGAACGTCAGCGTCTCTTTGGTAAACGTGTCTGTCTTCGTGTTGTAGTCGAAGGTTGCTGTCAGGGTTGTGTTAGACCCACCGGTCACGTTCGTAGAGTAGTCGAACTCGGTGACGGAGCCTGCGAACGCGCTCATTGAAAACGCGATCACGCAAAACGCAAGGCCGAACTTGAGATAGAACTTCATACTGTCTACAGGGATCGACACTGCACCGTTGTCGAGTTTACAGCCCCGGCTCGTGCTGTCAAGGCTGCGAAATTATGCATACCTTGCAAATTCTTGCAACATGCACCTAACGACCTATCTATCAGATAGTTGGCAGGGTGTCGGCGCGCTTCCAAATCTGCCTCTGGCAGTAGGTCTTCTTCTATCCGGAAGAGACTGTGGAAAACCACGAAGAAAACTTTGGGTGGACTGGAAAGTGCTCCTGCAGCAGCAGGAGCACATCGTGAACTCTCGCTGACTAGACCGTCGTCACTCGTGCATCAATCTGGGGTCGGGAGCGGAACTTGATAGCCGCCAAACATGCGAGCGTGGTGAGCAGCAGGTACATCAGTGTTGATCCGCCTTCTGGCGCCGAGATGAATCCAAAGAATTCCTGCGGCGGTGTGGTGGGGCACGATCCTCCATTGCAGGTGATCGAATGACTCAAGTCAGGCGTGTAGATAAAGAAATTGGCAAACTCACCGGGGGTGAACTGTTGCCCCGCGGCGGAATTCAGCCAGCCCTGCACCGCCAGCCATGCCGCTGAGTTCGCGCCTAGCCAGCTCTTGACCGCGTTGGGTTGAAACACCGCCCAGAGAGCGTATGCCAGGTAGCCGACTTGAGTTGCGTTTCCGGAATAGGTTGGAGAAAGCATTTGTGTGGCCAGCCATGCGGCTTCGTCGTACAGCTGGGTGGCATTCGCCATACTGCCCCACTTGGTGCCGTTCAGGTTCGAGAGTGTGGTGACATTGGCTGTCCACGACTCGCCCACGTAGCTGTCATCGACAAAATCATCGCAGATGATTTGCGCAGATTGGCCGTTGACCGTTGCGGTGTACGGCCCGACGTAGACTCCGTCCATTACGTTGCTCCCCGCGCTGGTCAAAGTGATATTGACCTGACCTTGGCCCAAAGCAACGGGCGCGAAGCACAGAAGCATAGCCCCCATGGCCAACCACAGACTGCGACCCGTTCGCATCATCTACTCTCCTCTAATAAACAATCGTGGATCAGTGAGCTGCATTGGGGGGAAATGCTGGAGGGAGGGCTCAGTTCATCCGCAACTTCTACTGCCACGGTCTCCACTCTAACCCAACCGTGGGGGTTGTCAAGAATGATAATTTCTGCGACCACGTTGCAAGCTGCTGCAACCACTAAAGTGCCACACCCGCCAACTGACTGTCGTCGATATCGCGTTTCTGGCAATGGCATATACCACACACATATACAAAGACTTAACAAACTCGACAGACTTTCGTTTCTCACGTCTACATGAAAGGCTCCTCTCCCTAACAGCCGTTAGTCTCTAGTTATCATATCCGCGGTTATTGACGGCGGCTCCTCTCTTCTTGAACGAGCCTGCAACCAGGCGCAGTGCCCTCCTTATTAGGTACAAATGGTAGCGCACAGGTCCCGCGAGGCACTGCTTGTACAATCCCGCCCTTGGTACTTCGGGGCCAGCGGGTTCTAACGAGGTTGCGCGTACACTGTGGAAGATATGTTCAGGTTTTCTTCTTCTCGTCTGATTCTCTTTCTTTATTGTGCACTCGCCGCGACTACATTTTCTGGATGTTCACGTGACCCCAACGTGCGCAAGCTCAAGTATTTTGAAAGTGGCCAGCATTATTTTCAACAAGGCAAGTATTCCGAAGCTGCGGTCCAGTTCCTGAACGCCACCCGCGTCGATCCCGCCTACTCCGAAGCCCACTATCAACTCGGGCAAAGTTATTTGAAGATGCAGCAATGGTCGCCGGCGTACCAGGAGTTCGCACGCACCGCCGAACTAGACCCGGGCAATTGGCAAGCGCGCCTCGATCTGACCAAACTGCTGATTGCCGGTAATAGCCTGCAGCAGGCGCAGGAGCAAGTGGATCTGCTGCTCAAGAAATGGCCGAACCAATGGCAAGCGCATGTGATGGCTTCCACCCTGCTGACCGCACGTGAAAACATCCCCGATGCGATTGTGGAAATGCAAAAGGCCATCACGCTCGAACCCGGTCGCTCCGATTCATACTTGACGCTGGGCATCTTGCAACAGAAGAACAATCAGCCAGATGCTGCTGAAGTGAGCTTCAAGAAAGCCATCGACCTCGAACCCAAATCCGCGCCTGCTCAGTTAATGCTGGGCAGCTACTACCAATCGCGCGGCCGCTGGAACGACGCCGAGAAACAGTTCAACGACGCTATCGCCTCGGATCCTACCAATCCCGGGGCGCGGGGCGCCATGGCCAGGCTTTACCTGGAAGAAGGCAAGAAGGAAGCCGCCGTAGATTTTCTGCGACGGGCCAAGCGTGACTTCCCCGACAACTCGATTGGCTACCGCCTGCTGGGCGACTTTTTCTTCGCCACCGGGGACATGGATCAGGCCACGACAGAGTACGGGACTCTTTTGCAAGAGCACCCCAAAGACCTTCTGGTGAAGAAGAATTACGTTCAACTCCTGATCCTGAAAGGCCGCCTGGCAGAAGCTGGGAAATTGAATGACGAGGTTTTGAGCGCGAATCCCAAAGACACCGACGGCTTGGTCAACCGCGGCCAGATACAGATTCAAAACGGCAGCCTGAACGACGCCAGTTCCACGCTGCAAGCGGCGACGCAGAACGATCCCGAGAACGCCCTCGCCCACTACTACTTCGGGATTGCACTGGAGAAATCCGGCAACTCTGGACGTGCGGAGACAGAGTGGAGAGAGGCTCTGCGCCTCCGTCCCAACTTGGTGGACGCACAAAGAAACCTGGCCGGAGTGGCCTTGCGCAAGGGCGACATGCCGGCGCTCGAAATGGCCGCCACTCAGATCATCAATCTGCAACCCTCATCGCCGGACGGCTACGCCCTGCGCGCCATTTCCATGATCAACCGCAGCCGCCTCAAGGATGCCGAGGAGGATGTACGCAAGGCCATCGCAGTCGCGCCCCAGAGTCCGCTGGGCTACGTGCAATTGGGGAGCTTGCGGTTTGTTCAGAAGCAATATGACCAGTCGGGCAAGGCCTACCAGGACGCCTTGGGTCGCGATGTCAACTCCAGCGACGCTCTGCGCGGACTGATCAACACCTTTCTGGTACAGGGCCAGATCGACAAAGCCATTGCTGCAGCAAAAACGCAAATCGCCAAGGCACCCGCCAATGGCAGCTTCTACGATTTGCTCGGCACCGTACTTTTTAAGAATAAGCGAGACTTGAACGGCGCCGAGGACGCATTACAAAAGTCTGTCCAGATCGATCGCAACTCTGATGCTTTGATCAAGCTGGGTGAAGTGCAGGCCGCCAAGGGAGAAGTGGACCAGGCCATCACCACCTATCAACAAGCCATCAAGGAGCACCCGCGCAATGCCAGCTTCAACATCCTGCTAGGGGAGCTCTACGAATCCAAACGCGATTGGAAGCAGGCTCAGGCCGCCTACCAGGCAGCTGTGGACGTGGCTCCCAATGATCCCCTCGCCTCCAACAATCTAGCCAATGTGATGCTGCGCCTGGGGGGTAATCTGGATGTGGCCATGGCGCTGGCGAAGACCGCGCGCCGCGGCATGCCTGATTCTGCGGATGCGGCTGACACAGTGGGCTGGGTCTACTACCAGCAGGGAGCTTATCAATCTGCAATTGACATGTTTCAGGAAGCACTCAGGCTGGCGCATAACAATAGAGGTCCTGATGACCCTAACGTGCACTATCACCTCGCGCTGGCCTATGCGAAAACCAGGCAGTCCGGCCTGGCTCGGCAGCACCTGGAGCGTGTGCTCCAGATCAGCCCTAACTACAGTGATGCGGACGACGTCCGCCGGCAGTTAGCCCAACTGCAGCGGCCGTGAACCGTGAACACCGTGAACAAAGAGAGCGGGCTCCGGCCTCCAGGAAATGATTATCTGCCGCTTGACACTCGCTGTATGATGTTGGGCTGCTGGGGTTTGAACGACCCCCGCGGGATCAGGGGGCTGGGCCCCGGGCCTTCGCGGCCGCAGTTTCAGCCTGCCTGAGCGCTTGGAGTAGAAACGCGGATTGAACCAGTGCGTGGGTGTGAACGGAGGCTAGATATGACGAATCTTCTTCGCCGGCTTTGGTCGGGTAGTGACAATGACGAGGGCCAGGATATTGCCGAATACGCCGTATTGCTGGCGGTGATTCTGGTTCTAGTCGTGGGGACCGTCCGGCTAATCGGCTCGAACGCCAACAACGTGTTTTCCTCCACCGCCAGTGCAATCAATCAGTAGCAGTTCAAAGCGGCGGAGCGTGGATCTCGTACGCGAGGGACTGGCACGCTCCTCACGGCGCGAATGCCCGCGTGCCATAGAACGTAGCGATCGCGTTCACCACCAGGTCTTGTTGGCCCGCTGACATCTCGGGGAATATTGGGAGGGCCAGCACTTCCCTGCTCACCGCTTCCGCCTCACGCAAGTCTCCTGGTTTGTACCCCAAATACGAAAACCCCCGCTGCAAGTGCAACGGTACGGGGTAGTAAATCTCGGTTGGAACTCCGCAGCCGCGCAGCGCAGCTTTCAACTCATCACGCTGCGGCGCGCGAATCACGTACTGATTGTAGATATGCGTGCAACCTGTCTGGACCCGGGGCAGTCCCAAAATACGGTCAAGGCCGCGGCTCTTGAACAGCTCTGAGTATCGCGTGGCGTTCTTTTGACGTCCTTCCGTCCAAGCGTCGAGGTAACGGAGCTTGACCCGCAGAATCGCAGCTTGCAGGGCATCCAGACGGCTGTTCATGCCAATCACTTCGCATTCGTACTTGGAGTGACCCCCATGATTGTGGAGCACGCGAAGGTTATCCGCAAATTCAGGGTCGTTGGTCGTCAATAAGCCGCCATCTCCGGCCGCACCCAGGTTCTTCGAAGGAAAGAAACTGAAGCACCCGCAGAGTCCGATGCCACCGACGGCGCGGCCATTGTACTTGGCTCCGATGGCCTGAGCCGCATCTTCAATCACGGGGATCTCGCGCGTGTTCGCGATCTCCATGATCGAATCCATATCCACAGCCATACCGAACAGATGTACAGGAATAATCGCCTTGGTCGTTGGGGTGAGCGCGGTTTCTAGTTTTCCCGGATCAAGGGAGTAGGTGATGGGATCGATGTCAACGAACACAGGTCGCGCACCCAGACGGGCTATCGCGCCAGCGCTGGCCACGAACGTGAAGGGAGTGGTGACGACTTCGTCGCCTGGGCCGACTTCCAATGCCATCAGAGCCAGCAGGAGCGCATCCGATCCCGAGGCACAGCCGATCGCAAACTGCGCTTGCGTGTAAGCAGCAATCTCCTTTTCAAGGCTTTCCACTTCCGGGCCAAGAATGTATTGCTGCGACTCCATCACTCGCTGGATGGCGGCATCGATCTCCGGCTTGATGGTCCGGTACTGGGCCTTCAGATCGAGAAATGGAAACAGCTGGAGGGAACCCTTGCTTGATGTGCTCGTCGTCATGGTCTGTGGAGATGAGTGTAAACCGAATGGGGGCCTGATTGCGGCACTTATAGAAGGACGGCCGCGCAGACTACCGCCATGCGGTGTGGCTGCGCCTCTGTGGGCCAATGCCGATGTAGTGGCGCACAGACCTGGGGCAGTACCGCCTGCTTAGATTTTGTTCACCTCTTGTCCCGCAAACTTGGTCACCGGGGTGTCGGTCTCTCCCCGCGCGGCTTATCGTGATTGCCCTACAATAGAAGCCGCAAGAATTGAGAGGGGTGCCATTGTGCCCCAATCGTCCGATGGAAAACGGCCGAGTGGTGCCCCGCCATGCCAAGGAGATCCTGGATCAGGATGAATCGTCCAAAGTGGGATTGTGTGCAGCGTAGTTACTGTCCCACGGCCTTGTTCATCGGAATATCGGTGATCGCACCGTAACGCTCCGTGATGGTCTTCCCCGTGCTGCTCTGGATCACAGACCAGGTTCCGGTGGGTGGATACCACACGGCAAAGTCAGCTTTGCCGTCGCCATCGTAATCTCGGGATACAGGCACATCCCCCGTTTGCCCTAGGCGCTGTACGAGCTCTTTGCCGTTACTGCTCTGAATTACGTAGAAGGTTCCAGTCGAGGGCAGCCATATAGCGATGTCGGTCTTGCCGTCGCCGTCGTAGTCTGCGGGTACGGGCACATCGCCGCTCTCTCCGAACACTTTCGTAATCTCTTCTCCGTTGCTGCTCTGAATGATGTACCAGGTTCCGGTCGAGCGCCGCCACACTGCAATGTCGGTCTTGCCGTCGCCGTCGTAGTCGCCGGGCACCGGCACGTCGCCATTCTCTCCAAATCGCTTCGCGACTTCCTGTCCGTTGCTGCTTTGAAGTATGTACCAAGTTCCTGTCGAGGGCCGCCACACAGCGATGTCGGTCTTGCCGTCGCCGTCGTAATCGCCGGGCACCGGGATGTCTCCTGCTTCGCCCCACGCCCGCACGACTTCTTTGCCGTTACTGCTCTGAAGGATGTACCACGTGGCGTTCGAGGGGCGCCGCACGGCGAAGTCAGTCTTGCCATCGCCGTCGTAGTCGCCGATGACAGGGGTATCACCGTTTTCGCCCCATGCGGTCGCCAAGGATCTGCCAGAGCCATCGGTGCCGAAGAAGGTGCCGACCGACGGTCGCCACACCGGGAAAGCAGCCCTTCCCTCCCCGAAATAGTCCACCTGCTCACCGCGAGCAGTATTTAGCTTGTAGAACCTCGACCGCGTCAGAAAAGCCTGCTCCAGGTTGTAAGCGTTGACGGTGCCGATTCCGGTGGCGAAATCCCAACCGACTTGCGTGCCATAGGCCGGCTGGTATGCCGAGTCCGAGGTGGAAAGCACGCCAACGGTGGCCGAGTCTAGAAAGCAATTTACGGTACCCTGGCAGGGCACATCCATGTCGCCCCGGACTACATCGTAAAAAATGCACGTGCTGGCGGGGAGGCTGCCGAGAGGGTCTGACTTGCAGGCAGCGTCGCCACTCTTGCCATACTCGGAGGCGGCGAGCGAGTAGTAGGTTGGATCCGGATTGCCCCAACGTTGGCCGGTACCCTGGTTGATCAACGATTGGATGGCGGCCATGATGGGAGAGGCAAACGAAGTACCGCCAGCCGCCGACCAACTGGCGGGATTGTTGGTGGGGCAGGGACCGCCGCCGTTGGGGTCGGTGTTGCAATAGAGATAGGAGTGTCCCCAGAGTCCGCTGGCGGCGAATAACGACACATCAGGAAGGTCGCGCACTCCATCCGCCGGATTGCCAACCACCGATTGCCACAAAGGTTTGGCATATCCCTTACAGGTTCCGCCGACGACACCTGGAGTGTTTGGCACTCCGGTCGCACAGGCGCTGGGGCCACCCGAACCGCCAACTACATTCAAGAAGTTACTCCCGGTTGGGGAACTGCAAAAGCCGGAGGTGCCATAGGTGGTGGTGAATCCCTCGAATTCAGCAAGTAACAGGCCAGCGCACGAGTTGTTCCACGGAATTTCCGGAATGTAGGAAAGCGCTGAGCCCCAGGTCGTGGTGTTGGTGTTACTCCAAAAAACGCCGGTGTCTCCGGCGAAGGTGTCGCCGAAATCGGTGCCCCCGACGGAGACGTTGTACACCGTCGAGCCCCAGCCGTTTACGTTGATGCCGTGGGTGGCAACATTGGCGCCGCGGTCAGATACGGCCGCCGCCTGATCTCCGGACGAAACAAAAACAGAAACACCCGCGGTCACCGCCTGCTGATATAACAAGTTGATAAAAGCGTCAGCCGCTGCGCCGGTGTCGGTCTCGGACTCGCCATAGCTAATGCTGATGATCGCCGGCGGGCTGCCGGCGTTGAGAAGGTTCTGCAAGGCAATAAAGCCGCCAAACGTAGTGGCGGTGTCCGCGCACGTAATCATATGAATGGCTGCATTCGGCGCCGCAGAACTTGCCCATTCCGCGTCGAGGATCGCTTCCCCATCGGCACCGTTCGCGCCGGGGTCAGTGCAGTTGTTGAGGCCCTTGGGTGGGGCCGGATGAGTCGTGGTGAAGGAGCCTCCGCTAAACCGAGGGGAGAGACCAAATACGTCGCGGAACGTCTTCCAGTCTCCCGGGTTGAAAACATCGCTGTCTTCAACCAGAACGATCGTCTGACCCAGGCCTGAAACACTTCCCGAAAACAGCGGATTGAGGTTGTAGATCGTTGCCAGATCGGCTGGCGCAACGTAGAAGGTCCCACCGCCCGCGGTCAGATTGCTGCGCGGCTGGTACATGGGCTGCGGCATGAAATCGCTCAGCGAGACCACTCCGACGATGGCTGGCGCGAGCGCGGCCGGAATCTGCGGGTCGGTCATGTTTGCGATATGTTCCTTACCGCCGACGTCGAGCTGATGGATCTCGGTGTGGAATGCCTGGCGCACTTGACCTGCTGTGCCCGAGAAGTCGATGACGAATCGGTTGGGGTACACAGTATTAATGCTAAAGCCATGCGCCTTTAGCCATCCGGTGATGCTGCGAATATCTTCCTGAGCCAAGCCGTAAGTCTCCCCCAACTCCTGTGCAGTCAGCCAGTGGTGAAAGTCGGGCGACTCCGAGTCGTGTAATCGGTCAATCAACTTCTCCAGTGCTTGCTCCTGGGCCGATGAGCGTCGCAACAGAAGCATCATGTGCTCCAGAGGGAAACCATCGGCAAGCCGGCCCCGGTCGTTCTTCGCATTCGCTTCTGGACGGATGTTGCCTGGCAAACTGACCAACTTCGCTTCGTCAACTCTTTCTGTTATGAGAATCGGGATCGGCGTGACGGCCCCGGACCTGTCGGAATCGGGGCCATTCTGAGCGACGATGGTTGCGGCCGCAGCCGTGAGAAAGAAGAACAATAACCACGAAATCAGTACTCGGAAGCTTGTCATGATCGATCCTCAAATTTCCCCCCGGGAAGCGTGGCCAAGGCTCGTCGCGAGTCCCGAGGAGTGCGCCCATGTTCGCACGAAAGCACTTTTTGTCAAGCGGAATTCGTGGCAAAAGGCCACAGCCTGCACACTTGCGCCAACGTCAGGTTGGATGCTGGGTCGGGCACCAACAGCGCGCACAGTCCGCCTATTCGACGACCAACGTGAGCGTCGCGGTGTGGGTCAAGGTCGTTCCGCCTGCTGTGTATTTGCCGGCCACAGTCAGCACATAGGTTCCCGCCGGCGTTCCCGTACCCCCGCCGCCGCCACTGCCGTTTCCACCGCAGGCCGGCACCAGCGATGTGGCCGCTACGACCAGCACCAGCCAAAACACACGACGCATTCTCGCCGGAGGCCGTTGCCCACTCACTCCAGCCATACTCACAAGTAACGGAAGTCCGAACAGTCCGCAAACTAGCCAGCCTTCGCTGCTCGCGAACGGACTTCGGTTTATGGAGACCGAACGCGCGGTCGTGGTAATAGTTGCGTTAAAGCCGACGCTAGTCGACAGGTCAATCGAAGCCGGAAGCATGCATGTGGCTCCAGCCGGTGCCCCGCCACACGTTATCGTAACGGTTTGATCGAAGCCCGCTAATGGTTGGACGCCGAGGGAATAACTCGCGGTCTCTCCAGCTGTGATGGTGAGGGAAGCGGGACTGGGGGCGCTCATGACAAAGTCCGGGCCCGAGCCCCTGAGCAATACGCTTTGCGGACTGCCAGAAGCATTGTCTGTAAAATTCAGGCTCGCGCTTCGCCCCCCCAACGTCCTCACGAAGAACGTTACAGCGACCGGACAACTGGCCCCGGCCGGGAGTTCCGAATTACAAGTGTTGGTTTCGACAAAATCGCCAGCGTCAGCACCCGTCAATGTAATGACCGGTGCCGTCACTGTTCCGGGGCCAGGGTTGGTCAGCGTGACTCTCCCCGAGCTCTTCGTACCGATGCCCTGGGCTGGAAACGTCAAGTCGGCGGGCAACTTGACCGTCGGCGGAGTAGTATCGCCCACGCCGGTGAGCGGAACAGATTGGCCGCCGAGCCCGTTGTGGGGAATATTGAGGATAGCGCTTTGCGTGCCCCCTACAGTCGACACAAATGTCACGGTCATCTGGCACCCCGCTCCGACCGCAAGCGAAGTCGTGCAGGTGTTGGTCTGCTTGAACTGGCTCTGATTCGTTCCGCTGATATTCACAGCCGACAACGTGAGCGTCTGAGTTCCGTTGTTGGTCAAGGTGATGATCTGCGGGGCGCTGCTTGTCCCCACGGTCTGGTTGCCGAAGCTCAAACTAGCCGGCGAAGGGTTGCCGACCGGAAATGAGCCCTGCAGGAACATCCACAATCCGCCGCCATTGTAATCTTGAGCCAGCAGATCTTGTTTACCGTCGCCGTTAAAATCGCCTTGTAGAAGGGGGATAAGCGCTAGACCGGTCGTCGTCTTAATTGCCACTGGGTTTGCGAACGTACCATCTCCGTTTCCGATCCATATCGAGAGGTCATCAGCGGGGAATGGCGCCAACGCAGCATCGGTTACGAAGTCGAGTTTGCCATCACCGTTGAAATCGGCTGGCGGAGAAGCCGCCGCACCTGAGGAAGGTTGAGTTGCGGCCTGAAAACTGCCGTCACCATTCCCGAGTAGCAGCTCCGTCCAGAAAGCCAGGGGACGGTCTTGGGAATAATTAAGCAGGAGATCCAGCTTCCCATCTCCATTCACATCATAGGAGGCCTGCACGTCGAAGCCTATACCAGTCACTACTTGGAAAGACGAATTGACCGCCGCTTGAAATGTGCCGTCCCCATTTCCAGGCAGGACCGCGATCGAGGTCTGACTAAAACATAGCAAGTCAAGCTTGCCGTCGCCGTTGTAATCAGCAGCGTTACCGCACCCGTATTGGAAGTAGATCGGTAGTGAAGTGTTGACGGGACTCTGAAACGTACCATCGCCATTTCCCAACCATAACGAAATCCCAGAATCGGAACCGTTGTGGTAATTGGCGATGATGTCCAAATTGCCATCCTGGTTGAAATCTCCGACCGTCAGGCCGGTGTAGCCAGTATTGCTCTGGCCTTGAGTGACGATAGGTGATTGGAAGGTACCATCCCCATTGCCCAACAAAATCGATACCGTACTGGAATCGAAATTTATCAGCGCCAGGTCCACTTTCCCATCGTCGTTGAAGTCGCTGAGCACAGGAAGCAACGCAGGAAATGAGTCTGAGACCGTCGCGTTCTGGATGGCCAACAGGGGCTGAAACGTACCATCGCCATTTCCCAGCGCCACGTATGGATTCGCAGCTTCCACGTTTTCGAGAAAAACAATTAGGTCGAGTTTACCGTCATTGTTGAGATCCGAGGCAAGAACGGCGAGCGGGTTTAGACCCTGCAGTTCCGGGGTCTGCAGGCCCGCCACAAGAACGCTGCTTGCCGGATTCGTGATCTCAAAATAAGCCACACTCGACGTCCCGCCGCCGGGCGCCGGATTCGACACCGTAATTCTGGCGGTGCTTGCGGTCACGATGTCGGATGCAAGAATCGCTGCAGTAACCTGCCCTGCGCTCACGAACGTCGTGGCTCGCGGACTGCCATTCCAGTTCACAACCGATCCGCTAACGTAGCCCGCGCCATTTACCGTCAGCGTAAATCCAGTTCCGCCGGGGACTGCTGCGGCCGGCACGACCGGAAGGTCAATGAAGGGGACAGGGTTATTAGCGGCGAAAACCGCACTGCAGGCCGTCACCACAAACAACGCAAAAGCAATAGGAAGTCTCGCGTGGGTGCCTGCCCAACGATCAAGAATGGTATTCGGTTCGAACATAGCTCACTATTCCACGACCAGCGTCAGCGTTACGGTGTGGGTTAACGCCTCTCCGCCGGATGTATATTTGCCAGCCACTGTCAACGGATAGGTTCCTGCTGGCGTTCCCGATCCGTTGCCGCCACTGCCGCCGTTTCCCCCACCACAGGCCGGTACCAGCAACATCGCCGCAGTTATCCAAAGAAGGAAACTCCACCGATGCAGGTGTTCCCTCCGCCGTATACCAAACCCCGCCAGGCTCACAATCAGTGGCAGTCCGAGCAGTCCGCACGCCAGCCATCGTCCGCTCTTGGAGAACGGGCTGCGGTTCATCGCACTTGTGCGCGCAGTCGTTGTTACCCTATAACCGACCTTGATGCCGGACGACCCGTTTAGCGTAGCTAGTGCTGGCAGGCACTTCACCCCAGCCGGAGTTCCGCTGCAGGTCAGGTTCACCCCTCCTTCGAATCCATCGATTGGATCTACTTCGAACGTATATAGCGCGGTCTGACCCGCCGCCACCGTGAGCGAGTTCGGTGTCGGCTCGCTGATGGAGAAATCTGTGCCTACTCCGCTAAGGGCAACCGCCTTGTTTCCAATCCCGCTGTTCGGGACATTGAGCGTGGCGCTTCGAGGTCCCACGGCGGCAGGTGCGAATGTCACCGTAATCTGACACTTTGCCCCGATAGCCAACGAAGTGGGGCAATTACTGGTCTGCTGAAATTCACTTGCATTCGTCCCGGTAATATTCAAAGCAGAGAGAGTAAGGAGCAAGGTACCGGTATTTGTAAATGTGACGACCTGCTCTGGACTTCTCGTACCGATGGCTTGGCCAAAGTTAAGGCTGGCCGGAGATGGAGTACCTGCGCCGAATGAGCCCTGCAAGAACATAAGCGTTCCGTTTTGGTCCCCGGCAAGCAGATCCATCTTGCCGTCGCCATTAAAGTCCCCTTGAACCAGCCCACCTAGGGGCAACCCTGTGAACGTCTGAATCGCCACCGGATTGTCGAATGTCCCATCTCCATTTCCCAGCGCAACGGAGAGGTCATCAGCTGGGGGAAAGCGCGCTCCGGCAGCAACTACGAAATCTAGCTTGCCATCACCGTTGAAGTCGCCTGGAGGAAATGCCGGGAACCCCTGGACCCCGCCGCCGCCCGGCCCGAAGGTGCCATCCCCGTTGCCGAGAATTACTCCTGCCCCGACGATGAAAAAGGAAGGATCGTCCTCGAAGGTCCAGTCAATGAGGTCGAGTTTTCCATCCCCGTTTACATCGGCGAGAGACGCGTTTATAAGGAAGGCTGCACCCGGAGACGTGACGCAGGGCTGGAACGTACCATCCCCATTTCCAAGTTGAACAAGAATCTGTCCAGATATGTTGTTGCTGGTTAGGCCGACCAAGTCAAGCTTCCCGTCCCCATTCACGTCGCCCACAAGGCTGCTTGCGCATTGCGAAGAGTTACTTACCGGCGGCTGGAAAGTGCCATCCCCGTTCCCCAGCAGTACCGCGGTGCCACCGTTAGCGACGATATCGAGGTGGCCGTCCTGGTTGAAATCTCCAACCAATAGTCCACCAAAATATGCAGTGTTACCTTGACCGGTGGTGATCGGCGGCTGGAACGTGCCATCTCCATTGCCCAGGAACACAGAGATGGCATCAGGAGAGGTGTTCTCAAGCGCCAGAGCTATGTCGAGGTTCCCGTCGCCATTGAAGTCGCCGAGAGCAAAGCCCGCGGTCGGTCCGCCTACGACCCTGGTCGGCTGGAAGGTACCGTCACCATTTCCTAGGGCCACCGTTACCGTTGCGTCTTCGGTGTTAACTCCCTGGGAAAGAACAAGGTCGAGTTTGCCATCATGGTTGAGGTCTACGACGACAGGGGGAAGTGAACTTCCGACCTCGCCCAGGCTCGTGATTTGAAACCCTGCCAGAATGACGCTGTTCACGGGCACCGTGACTTCAAAATAGACAGCATTGGACGTGCCGCCTCCGGGGGCAGGATTTGAGATTGTGATGGGAACAGTTCCTGCGGCGGTGATGTCGGACGCCAGAATCGCTGCCGTAAGCTGTGCGGCGCTAACGAAGGTCGTGGCTCGCGGACTGCCATTCCAGTTCACCACCGATCCATTGACGAAGCCCGCGCCGTTTACGGTTAGCGTAAATCCAGCTCCGCCGGGAACCGCAACCGAGGGCACAGTGGGGAGATCGATAAAGGGGACGGGGTTATTGACGGCGAAGGCTGCGCCGCAGGTCATTACGACAAGGGCCGCTAGGGCAATCCATGACCAGCGATCAAGAGCAGTTTGTACATTGAACATATGTACCGCCTTTTCGAGAGCGTTGAGCATCGCAAAACCCATGTTCGCCTGGAAAGTTCTTTGCCGTAGGCCGTTTCGTCCGCAAGGTCTTTCGTTTGCCTATCACTGCACGGTCACGGTCAGCGTCGTATTGCTATTGGAGTTTCCCGAGGCCGCGGTCACCGTGACGTCATAAGTATTGGCCGCCGTGCCCGATGATCCGGAACCGCCACCGCCTCCACAACCCGCCCACGAAATAAATGCCAGCAGCAAGACCGGAGCGGCCAGCACCGGCCAGCGCTTACGGTTCCCGATCAGCAGAAGCACCGAGGCAAGAAAGAACACCGTCCACGCGATGGGAATTGCTCCCGATGGGAAACTGCCACGCGCGACTGTGCCTCCAGACCCCGATGCCTTGGTCTGCACCGTCACCGATGCGTTCGTCGGATTTCCGCCGCTAACCTGGACGGAAGCCGGCACGCTACAGGTTGGCGCTGCCAAGCCGGCCGGACTGACGCGACAAGCCAGGTTCACCGTGGCGGTGAAAGCTGCTGCGGGGGTTATTACCAGTTTAAAAACTGCACTCTGGCCCGGCGAGACCTGGGCCGAAGTAGGCGATCCTGGCGCCGGCGCGAGCGAGATTTCCCCAGCCGGCAACTCGGGTGCCGTTCCCGATAGCGCGATGCTCTGCGACCCGTTTCCGGCATTATCAGCCACAAGGACCGACGCAGCAGCCGTTCCCACCGCGGTCGGACTGAACGTCACATTGATCGTACAGGTCTCGTTGGGCTGGACCTTGGTGCTGCAGTTGTTAGTCTGGCTGAATTCGCTGGCGTTGGCCCCGCCCATCGTAATGCTTGTTACCGCCAGCGCGACGGCGCCCGAATTGGTGAGCTTCACGACTGCTTTGGCGCTGCTGGTTCCCACCGGTTGCGGAGGGAAGGCCACCTTAGTGGGAGAGAGCGTCACCACCGGAGCCGAGATCGTGGTATTAGGCAGAACGTAGGTGTATCCACTGCCTGCATTCGAAACCAGATCCGGCTTGCCGTCACCGTTCATATCTACGGCCAGCTCGAAGGTCGGCGCGTAGCCATACATAGACGCGCTAAGTATTTCGATGGGAAGCTGAAAGGTACCGTCTCCATTCCCGAGGTACGCCCAATAGTCGTTATAACCGCCACCAGAGTGGGATTGGTGATAGTAATCAGCAAGGATGTCGAGGATTCCGTCACCATTGATGTCAGCCACAACGATGGGTAGGAGGCATGCAGGAGAGGACGGGGTTTGGGCAGTGAAAGTGCCATCGCCGTTACCCAGTAGCACCTGACAGCCAAGGTTGTCGTAGCCCCACAAATCCGGCTTCCCGTCATGGTTAAAATCTGCGCTGCCCAGAGCTGTAAAGTTTCCCAGCGGAAAAATCGCTGGCTGGAAGGTGCCGTCGCCGTTGCCGAAAAGAAGCGCGGTCCCTAAGTTTCCCGTGCCGAGAGGGGATGTGATGATGTCAATGTTGCCGTCGCCATTGAAATCCCCCGCAATCAAATAGGTGGTATTCGTGTTCCCGCCCCCGTCATAAACATAAGACGGTGAGGCGAAAGTGCCATCGCCGTTCCCTAACAATACGGCGAGTGATTGCGTCCCAACCGGACCTATGGCAACATCCAGCTTGTGATCGTTGTTGAAGTCGGCAATCACCATCGAGTACTGCACACCGTCGGCACCCACGACGCTTTGGGGATTAAACTGTGGCGACTGAAAGCTGCCATCGCCATTCCCCAGCAATACGCTGTAACCCCAATTTCCCGACGTGGTCCCTGCCACCACCAAGTCGGGATAGCTGGGAAGGGGTAATACTCAGCCGAGGTCACGAAATCAAGTTTTCCGTCGCCGTTGAAATCGCCCGGAGGATAGGCCGCCAATCCCAATACAAACCCGCTCGCGTTGGAGAAAGCGCCCTTGCCCTGGCCAGGGAACACTGAAGCGCCATAGCTCGTTCCATAGGGCCCCCCGCCCCCGACCGACAGAATCAGATCCAGCTTCCCGTCTCCGTTGACATCCGCGGCCGATATATTCTGATCATAGCTACCAGAAGCACCACCATGGGGGGAGGATTCTACGGGTGCTTGGAATGTACCGTCACCATTTCCCGGCAGGACAGCGAACATAGTCCCAATGCCGAACAAATCCAGCACACCGTCCCCGTTGAAATCGCCGACTGCAGGCGGATAACTTGTCGAGAACGGGGCCAAGGAGTTTACCGGCGTTTGAAACGTGCCATCCCCGTTGCCCAGGAGGAGCGAAACACCGGTACCGGGGTTGCATCTGTAACATTGGGCGATGACGTCGAGGTTCCCATCCTGATTGAAATCGCCGACGACTGGCCAGGCGTATTCCGTGTTCGCTTGGCCGACGGTCACGATGGGTGCCTGGAATGTGCCATCGCCATTGCCCATGAAAGTGGAAAAAGTATATGGAATTTGACTCCCGTTCACGATAACCAGGTCGAGGTTCCCGTCGCCGTTGAAGTCCCCTAGCACAACATCGTTTGCTTCGAGATTCGTTGCAAGGAAGACCTCCGGCTGGAATGTCCCGTCGCCATTGCCCAGCGCTACGGCGACATGAAACACATTCATATAATTCACGAAGGTGGTGGAAAAGAGTATCAGGTCAAGCTTGCCGTCATTGTTGAAGTCGGCGGCGGTTAGAAAATAAACGTTGCCAAATCCATCGAGTGGCAGGCCCGTCACAACAACGTCGCTGGCTGGACTCGTGACTTCCAAATAGGCGACATTCGATGTGCCGCCGCCTGGGGCAGGGTTCGACACTGTAATTCTGGCCGTGCTTGCAGTCGCAATGTCGGACACAAGAATGGCCGCGCTAACCTGCCCTGCGCTAACGAAAGTCGTGGCCCGCGGACTTCCGTTCCAGTTCACCACCGACCCGCTGACGAAACCTGCACCGTTGACGGTCAGCGTAAATCCCGCTCCGCCCGGAACCGTCGCCGTGGGCACAATGGGGAGATCAATAAAGGGGACGGGGTTATTGGCAGCGAAAGCCGGGCAACACGCCATAACAAGAAAGGCCGCCGAAATGACAGGCAGCCTACGGAGAACACCCGACAGGCGCTCAAGACCGCTACGAGCATTGAACATACGGGCCCCTCCGCGGTTTAGCTTACGCTTCCGCAAACCCGGGCCAAGGGTAGAAGTTCCGTTCCTTGGCGGCGCCTCGGCCTGTGGGCAGCAATCATACTCCCAAAATATCAATTTAGGCAGGCACACGTCTGCTCTGCTGGGAACTTCAAGGAAGGCAGATCAGGTGAGAACTGGCGGGGGCTGAGCGGGACTTAGATGGTGCGGGCTGGTTGCGGTAAGCGAAGTGAGACTGGAGATCGTTCTTGCAGACGGGATTCTCTCTAGCCAGTACCCGCGGCTACAACTTCGGCAATGCGCTCGCCAGCGTGCCCGTCCCACAAGGGAGGTATGGCTCCGCGCTTTGCCTGTCCGTTCAGGATCTTTGATATCTCGTGGCGCAGTTTGCTTTCATCCTGCCCCACCAGAATGTTGGTCCCTACGGAAACCGTTACCGGGCGCTCGGTGTTGTCTCTGAGCGTAAGGCATGGGACGCCGAGATAGGTCGTTTCTTCCTGAATGCCGCCGGAATCTGTAATTACCACGCGGGCATTACGTTGTAGGGCCAGGAATTCAACATAGGGAAGCGGGTCAATGAGCTGGAGCTGATCGGACTGCAAACCAAATTCAGCGATGCGGCGGCGGGTCCGCGGATGCACAGGAAAAACCAGAGGCAGTTGCTGGCTTATTTCGAGCAAGGAACGAAGAAGTCTTTGCAGCACCTCGCCATCATCCACGTTGGACGGGCGATGCAACGTGATTAAGGCGTAGGCCTTCGGGAAACCATTGGTGCCGCACCTGCCGGCCTCAGGCAACAGCCGCACCAGAGAATCGATCATGACATTGCCGACACGGTGTATCTTCTCGCGTGCAATACCCTCCCGCAGCAGATTGGCATCGCCGTCTTCTGACGGCGTGAACAGCAGGTCTGCAAGTTGGTCGGTAACCAGGCGGTTGATTTCCTCGGGCATCGACCGGTCGAAAGAGCGAAGTCCTGCCTCCACATGCCCAACCGGCAGACGCAGCTTGGCACACACCAGGGCCGCCGCAACCGTAGAGTTCACATCTCCGTAAACCAACACCAGGTCAGGCTTGCGCTCCAGCACGACCGGCTCGAGGCGGGTCATGATCTCGGCTGTCTGCCTGGCATGCGATCCCGCGCCGACGGCAAGGTTCACATCCGGAGAGGGGATTCCGAGTTGCTGGAAAAATACGTCGGACATGTTTGGGTCATAGTGCTGTCCGGTGTGAACCAAGGTCTGCTCCACGGCGGGACGCTTTTCGAAGGCCCTCATCACCGGAGCAACTTTCATGAAATTTGGGCGGGCTCCAACCACGTGGAGAACATGCGTCGCTGGACTAGAGAGAGGCATCAGAGTAGCTGGCCCGGCCGGCGACGGGCATTTATTAGCCTTGGAGCATCCATGATGATGGGCTAACCGAAAAAGCTTATCAGACGAGGAAGCGGACGCACCTTTCACCGCACACATGCACCGGCCTGGGTGGCTGGTGGTACCGGGCAAGACTTGTGGGATGTCGAAACGAAGGGTTGCAAGAAGGGGAATCTGATTAACAAAGCTGGAGGGTGGCTGCTTCCACTAGGATTAGTTAAGATGCAGAGGATTCGAACTTCAGTAGGTTGATGAGAATGAACTACGGTGTTTCCTGTGGTGTTTCGACGATGTATCGAGTTACGAAACGGCTCCTGATGTTGACCCCGACCCTGCTAATGAGCTGCTGCGGACCGGGAGTTCAGGACGGCCCGTTTCTCACTCAAAGTAACACAATCGTGGCCGAGCTGGCTAAACCAAGCACTCCGTACGTAGCAACCGATGTCAGCACGCAGACCCACCATATGCCTTTTTTTGAGGATTCGTACGGAGTCCGCGCGCTGTGCGAAGCGTATCGCGCCAGCCGCAATCCCTCGTACCTCGCCGCTGTCCAGGCATGGACGAACCGGATAGTGGCTGACCAGGCACGGATGATCCCGCACGGAGCCTATTATATGAACTACAGCGAGTTCCGGCAGCCGGGCGAAACCCAAGGTGATTGGTATGTCGCCGACAGCAGCAGCATCGCCCAGGCCGTGCTTTGTACCGAGCAGCTTAGCAATAACTCGGATGGAGCTCGTTACCGAGCCTCGGCTCAGCAGTTCTTCTCCCTGGTAGAGGGCGCCTACACCAACCCAGACGGTGGGACGAGTAACGGCATCTGGGGTAGCTATCAAGCAAGCTGGTGGGCGTCCACAGCGATATTCGGGGCCTTCGCATTTGAGATGTATAAGGAAACGGGGGCTCCTGTTTATCTGGAGCGCGGTCTAAAATCGTTCGACTGGCTATCAACCACCGGCACAATAAACTTCGTGCGCCCCTCATTCGCGCAAGCGGCGCCCGGCATTATCCTCTACACGGGCGAGTTCTACGTTCAAGCTTGGCCTTATGTGCAAGGTACTGCAAGGGAAGCCATAGCTTCGAAACAATTGCAGTTCGTGTTCGCCTGGATGGCAGCCAATCAAAAAAGCCAAAATCCGAATTCCCCCATAAATTACATTGCGCATGGCCAGACCTACATGGCGGGCCTGCCCGCCTTAACCTATAGCATGCAAGTCGGGAACGCTGATGCTGAACTTAACTACTTACGCACAATAATGGCCAACGAGACTGATCTGGCCAACGCCGACGTCTGGGCACTGACAACCTGGTTAGCATGGTCAGAGTCTGCGCAGCTGCGGAGCATAAGCCGGTAGCATATTTGATTTCCGCTCCACAACAGATGCACGGGTAAACTCGCCCGTTGGGGGATGCTTGTAGGGATTGACCCGCGACCGCCGAACGGGGTGGACTAGAGAGGCGCTATTTTTTCATGGTCGCGAGGGGTCGCAAGTTACCTGAGTCGTGATCAGCCTTGAGCGGCATTACAAGCTCCTTCAAGCGGCCCAGGGTTAACCCGACAAAATCCTGGATAACACTGTTTGCCCCCGCTCGCCGGAGGACTTCGCATCTGGAATCACCCGCGAGGGCCAGACACTTCATGCCAGCGGACTTCGCCGCCCTCACTCCAGAAACCGAATCTTCGATCACCACGACATTCTCCGGACGCACCCCCATTTGTTCTGCCGCCAGATGGTAAATAGCGGGATCCGGCTTGCCATTAAGGACGTCATTGGCAGTGACAATCGCAGCAAAGTGCCGAGTAAGCTGCAGTCGATCCAGGGTGAACCTTGTGCGCCTCTCGCTCGCCGAAGTAGCAACCGCTTTGGGAATACCCAACTGTTCGAGATGATCGAGGAATTCGCACAGACCCGGAACCGGTTTTATTGGAACTCCGACTTGCTGGAAGAATTGATCTTTCCGATTTCCGTACTCCACAACTTCAGCTTTCGTAAGATCGCCGAGAAAATGACGCAGTATGTCCTCACGTCTCCAGCCTTCCAAAATGCAGTCCAAGTCTGTCTCCGAGACGTGCTTGCCCAGCGTCAAGAGAAATTTCTGCCACGCCTGTCGGTGAACGGGATGACTATCGATGATCACCCCATCCATGTCAAAGATGATTGCTTGCAGCATAGGGTTTCTCGCCATCCTCCAGAAGCCCCGGCCAACTGGTCTGGGCTGAGCGATAGTTTTCCATAGTCCCTACATCCAAAAGATAGTCGTGCACTGGATAGGCAAACATTTGGCCTGCCAGATGGGGCAGCACATCTAATCCGAGATCCGCGGGCTGCGAACTGGGGATCGCGTCAAGCAATTCAGGAGTGCCGATCATGAGTCCCGAAAAAACCCAATGGCTCGCGGGATGCGCTGGTTTCTCGACGAACTCCCGGATAACGCCAGCTTCATCGAATTGGACCACTCCGCAACGTTGCGGATCGGGAACGCGGCACAACCCCAGCGTTGCAATTGGCCTTCGAAGTTGGTGGAACTCAAGCATTCGCTCCAGATTGGCCGTGGTCAGAACGTCCGCGTACAACACCCAGAAACACGGTTCGCCAACCACCCAATCACGGTTAGCGCGGAGCGTCCCCGCACTGCCCAGCAGCACCGCCTCGTGCGACAGATGCACTTTTACCTCCGAGCTGTTGTTCCGGACGTACTCCTGGACCATTTCGGCATGGGAATGAAGATTGATTAGGATTTCGTCAATCCCGAACCGGCGGCAGAGTTCCAACCAGATGCCTAGAACCGGCACATTGCGAATCGGGACGAGACACTTGGGAACTTTGTCGGTGAGGGGTCGTAAACGCGTGCCCTGTCCAGCCGCGAGCAGAAAGGCCTTCACCCGATCCTCGCGTATTGCCGCATGAGGTTTGATGACCACTTCAACGGGACATCTCCGGAGAACCAACCGGAACGAACGTCCAACGCGAACCGCCCTTCTCATCGCCGTCAATAAACGGATCGTTCACGATTGCTTGAGCACCTTGGAAGTCGAAGCCCAGAGTCATCTCGTGAATGCCTTCGGCGGCCATCGCGTTTCGCACCGCTTCCTGACACGACGGCTCGCAATAGAGCAGCAAGAACCCGCCCCCTCCGGCACCAGTGATCTTGCCACCCGATGCGCCATGATGCCTAGCCAGGGCGTAGAGCTGGTCGATACGCGGATTCGAGATCTTGGTGGAGAATTTCTTCTTGGCATGCCAGGCTTCATCCAGCAGCCCTCCGAACCTGGACAAATCGCCTTTGAGCAGCGCCTCACTCATATGCTCCGCCAGCAAGTGTACTTCATGTAAGGCATCAATCGTCGAGCCGGAGTGCTTCCGAGTAAACTGCTCCTGTTCTTCCAGGATTGTCCAGGAGTGGTGAGAAGACCCTGTAAAAAACAGCCTGAGATTAGCCTGGAGTTCGCGCATGACCTGGGGGTCGAGGTCCATGGGCTCTACGTGCACGGAACCATCGCGGTCGAAGGTAATGTAGTTTAGCCCTCCAAAAGCTGCGGCATATTCGTCTTGTTTCCCGACGTGACGTCCCAGAGTACTGCGGGCGATTTGAAAGGCGCGCTCGGCCAGCTCGTACTTGGAGATCGGCATTTGCAAGTAAGAGGTCAAGGTTTTTAGAATGTTGACGCAGACGCTGGCTGAGGAACCCAAGCCTGTGCCGGGAGGAATCTCCGAGGCCAAGAAGAGATCGACGGAGATTCGGAGCCCCAGATCCTTCAGAGTGGCCAGCGGGATTTCGAGCCCGCTTCCCTTGACTTCCATCGCGGCGATGTCTGACCAGTTTTCGAAAATCCGCAAGTCGGAAGAAATAACCTGAATACGGCCGTCGGTACGCTTACCCAGAATGGTGTAGAAGTACTTATTGATGGCAGCGCTGAGGACAGCCCCACCGAATTGTTGATAGTAGGCCGGAAGATCTGTACCTCCACCGGCAAAACTAATCCGCACTGGACTGCGAACGATGAGCACCTTGCAAAGTCTCCTGCAGGAACGGCGATGTAAGTTCGTTGAATCCCGCCTCGGTCGACGCCGTGATAGCGGGAGAGAGCCGGGGGTAGCGTATGAGCCGGATGGCCAGAGTCCACAGAGTTTGCAGCAGCAGAGAAACGTCGGTGAGCGGCGACGGGTTCAGCAGATACTGGAGGTCAAAACGGGCTTTCTCCTCCGAAGAGTGTTGTTCGCGTAGACCATGTACCTGGGCGAGCCCGGTGATCCCAGGCTTGACGATAAGCCGTTGCCGCTGCCACTCCGAATAACACTGTACCCGCTGCGGAGATTCCGGACGTGGTCCGACGAGAGCCATATCGCCACGCACGACATTCCACAACTGGGGCAATTCCGTCAGGCTCAGCTTCTCCAACATACGTTCGAATCTGGAGGCATGGTTGGCTGGACGGTCCACGTTCAGGCGCAGCATCGAGAAAAGTCCGCCATTCTGGCCACACCGCGTCTCCTCTCGGACCGCTCTGCCCTTGATCCAGTGAAGTCGGATCACCGCCGGCAATAATGCTGGCATCGCAATAACCAGCAACAGTGAGCCCAATCCGATGTCCATCCCCCGCTTCCAGTAGCTCCAAAACGCATAGGATACCGCCGGATCTTGCAGTTGCAGCAAAGGAAGGCCATCCACATCAATCAGATCGAGCTTGGAAAGATACAGCTCGTAGGGCTCGGGCACAAAGCTGACGTGTATTCCGTGCTCGCGACACTGCCCGGTCAAGTTGAGTATCTCAGGCCATGCCGGCTTATCCAAAGCCAATATGAGTTCATCCGTCTGTTGAGCACGAAGCAGTTCGATCACTCCCAAGGTCGGGACAGTCGTACTGGCTTTCGCGCTTTCGGGTGTCACATTTAAATGCACGCCATCGTCTGCCGGGAAAAGAAAACCGACCACCTTACACAACATTTCAGGGTGGCGCTCAATCTTGAGTGCCAGTTCGCGGGCTACCCTGCCGGTTCCCACAATTGTCACCTTCCGAACTGCCCCAGCGAGAAATCGCGATCGAAGCATTGACCGGGCGGCATAACGGATACCCAGGAAACCCAGATATAACAGAACTCCAAAGTAAGCCAAGGCTAAGCGGGACACGAAGCGTTGCGCCAGGTAGCCTGCTCCCAGGAGCAGGCCCATTAAACCACCAGTCGCCAGAAAAACATGTGACATCACCGCCGGAAAGCGCCAACCCCCGCTGAAACAATCCAGCTTCATCCAGGAAGAAAAGACCGTCCAGAGAATCCAGGTTGCCGCGAGAAACGGCAACAAACGGTGAATTGCGATGCGATCCGCCCGGTTCCAGGTCATGCCATAGCGGAGCACATCAGAGCAAAACAATGCGGCTGCCGCCCAGCAGAGATCTGCCAGTAAAATCCAGCGACTCAGGTGACGTGGTTTCATGAATGTTTGGGTGAAGAGATTCTATCTCATCTTGGAGGAAATCAGGCAAAGGCTCCCGTCGCATGACAAATCTTCGCCTTTATCGAGGTGAATAGAGCGTGCGCCGCACACACGTGCAAATCCTCGATGATCTGCATGTTATCAGAAGGAACCACCATGCACACATCGCAGAGTCCCTTCATCTTACCGCCCTGAAAGCCACTGAGTCCTACCGTGGTCGCCCCTGCTTCACGAGCGACTGCCAGAGCACGCAGGACATTCGGCGAATTTCCGCTTCCACTGATGGCGAAGGCGACATCCTCTGGGCGGACCAAGTTTGCCAACTGTTCGGCAAAGATGTCCTCGTAGCCGGAGTCGTTGGCCCACGCTGTCATCAGAGGAATGTTGTCGGTAAGCGCCAGTACCCGAAAGCGCTTGCCACTGCCGTTTAACGTCCCTTTGCCGAGATCACAGGCGAAGTGCGAAGCCAGAGCCGCACTTCCCCCGTTGCCGAAGATGTAAACCATGCGACCGGCATCATAGGCTCCCAGAAGAATGCCGGCGATTTGGTCAATGCTCGCAAACGGAAGCCTCTTCACCGTCTGCGAGAGACACCCAAAGTAGCTGTTGACATCATAGATTCCTGTCATGTCGATTTCCTTGCACTGAACTGGTGATGAGCCATAAGACCTCAGCTCACACTTAACACCACACCGGCGTTCCGCATATGCGCATCCGCATCGGCAATTTGTTCGGGGACCCCGCCAATGCTCTCAATCCAGGCCAGAAAGTCGTCCATGATCGTGGACAGGTCCCGGCGGGCTCGCCACCCCAATTGAGTCAGCTTGTGAATGCTGGATACACTGTGGCGGTTGTCGCCACGGCGATACTCCCCGGTGATCTGAACCCCTGCAGCCGAGGGCAATTTGCGGAGAACAGCATTGGCATAATCAATCACGGTTGTCGGATTGCCGCTTCCAACATTGAAGGTGTGAAAATTGGCTGCGTCCTTCTCAAGAACCAACATGTTGGCATCCACAACATCCTGTACGTGAACAAAGTCCCGGGTCTGCCGCCCGTCCTCATAGATGATGAGCGGACGGCGCTGCATAGCGCGGCTGAAGAATATCCGGCATATCCCGGAATAGTGGTTGTAAAGGGATTGTCGTACACCTTGGGTGATGGAGTAGCGGAGCGCCACAGTGGGAATTCCATGCAGCCAGCCCAGACCAAGGGCCGCCTTTTCCCCGGCCAGCTTGGAAACGGCATACTGGTTGTAGGGGTTATTGTGTTCTTCCTGCAGAGGAACAGGGGTTGCCTTTCGTCCACACTGGGGGCAGCTTACTTCCCAGTCTCCCCATGCGAGTTGTTGCTGCGACCGGGGTTGCGGCAAAATAAAACCATCTTGTGGGCACGCGTACTGGCCTTCCCCGTATACCGCTTGTGAGGACGCCACGATTACCTTCTTCACCGGAAGCTGATACTGCACGATAAGTTCATAGATCAGCGCTGTGCTTACCGCATTCACCTGAAGGAAATGAGAAAACTCCGGCATGTAATCCTGGTAGGCTGCCTGGTGCGAAACCACATCAACACCCTGCAGAGCTTTCCGTAGAGTCTCCCGGTCGGTAACATCGCCGTGAATGAATTCAATGCCAGCCGGTAGATACGCGGGCCGTCCATGGGGATGGACCTTGCGGAGTAGACTGTCCAGCACTCGGACCTGAAATCCCTCCTGCAAGAAACGATCTACGAGGTGAGACCCAATAAAGCCGGCCCCCCCGGTTACGAGCACTCGCATGATTAGAAAAACTCCTGAAAGAAGTGGATGCCTGCTGCTGCCAGCGCCGTCCTCGAGCCCGGTACTCGCGCGCAAGAGAACATCCTAGAACCGCTACTTACCAGATCCACTCAGAACCTCCTTCGCTGTCCTCAGCAGTATCTTAAAGTCCAGATAAAGAGACCAGTTGCGGATGTACTCTAGATCGAGCCGTACCCATTCGTCAAAGTCGCTCACCCGGTTTCGGCCCCCAACCTGCCAGAGACATGTCATACCGGGCTTCACGGCAAGCTTCTGTTTCTGAAAATCGGAGAATTCCTCGTATTCGGTGACCAAAGGAGGACGCGGGCCTACCAGGCTCATGTCGCCCTTCAGGACGCTGTAAAGCTGAGGTAGTTCGTCCAGACTGTATCGCCGCATCCAGGACCCAACTTCAGTAACGCGCGGATCATCGGTCATCTTAAAGACCGGTCCACTCATTTCGTTGAGCGCAGTCAACTGCGAACGAAGTGTCTCGGCATTGGCCACCATCGAACGAAATTTGTAGCTCACGAACGGCCGGCCAGATTGCCCAACCACTCTCCATCGATAGAAGGCGGGACCGGGAGAAGTGGCCCTGACCGCGATTGCCAAAACCAGAAAAACTGGGGACAGAAGCAGCAACAGAAAGGCCGAACCTACAGCGTCAATGCCGCGTTTAGCGGCCAAATAGATCGGGCTGTCCCAGGCGGGCGACAAAACCAACTGCTGCAACGAACTTGGCTGAGCGATCACAGTAACCAGACGGTGGATAACTCTACATCCCCACTGCAACCTCAGGAGCATCTGATGTTAGCCGATAACGAGCCCGGTCGAACCATGAAATCCAAAACTGCTGACGCATCAAAGAACCTAATTCGACAACGGCCGATTCCGGGACGCTCCTGATGCGAGCTTCAATAACTCCCGCTCAAAGCTTCGCAACACTATATTCCTCTCCAGGTCCGACACTGCACAGGTACGTGCGTTCCGCCCCAGTTTTTCGCGCAGTGCCGGGTGGCTGGCTAACTGATCGATGGCCCACGCGAACCCGGAAGCGTCCCCGGGAGGCACCACGATGCCACGGCCTTCCACCACCTGGGAAAGTTGTGTACCACTTGCCGCACTCACGACTACCGGACGACCGCTGGCCAACATCCCCGTCAACTTGGAGGGCATTACCAAGTCAGCCGCATCCGCCCGTTGCGGCAGCAGGTGGATGTCGGCAACATTGAGCAAATCATTCAAACGCTCGAAAGGCTGGAGAGGCAGGAAGTGAACATTCTTCATTTGCGCTGCCAAACTTGCAAGCGCCGGCTTGGCGGGACCATCGCCGCAAAATACGAAGTGCAGTTCAGGTCGCGACCCCAGCTTGCGGACGGCCTCCGCCAGCACGTCTAGTCCTTGTTTCTGTGCCATCGTCCCCGAGTATAGGGACACGATCGCTTCAGGGGGAATGCGCAACTCGCTTCGCAGCGGACTAGGATTCTGTAACGGGAAAATGGCTTCCGTATCCACCCAATTCGGAAACAGCACATACTTGGACGATTCGACTCCCTTTTCCGCCAAACGCAGACCCATCTTCTGCGAGATGGTTGAAACCCGGTCAAACCCCTGCATGCACTTTTGTTCTGCCGCCGTCACGAACCGCCGCAGGTGCGAAGAAGTCAACATTCCCATTTCGAAGGCAGCGTCAGCCTCCAGGTCCTGAACATGGAACCAGCTTTTCGCTCCGGAGAGGCGAGCTGTGAGCCATGCATTGGGCGCACATAGCAGCGTCGGTTCGATAACTAGCACTACCTCAGGCCGCCAGGAAACCTGGCGCAGCATGCTCCAGAAGCTGCTAAACGCAAAGCTCGCCAAGTGCAAGGCACGCTTTCCAGCCGAAGGAGTTCGCGGAACCCACACCGGACAACGGAAGACGGAGAGACAGCCTACTTGCACCTCTACACTCTTCGACCGCGCTTCTGAAACGAGCAGACCCGCCGAAGGCCCAGACCCTGCCGATGTATGAGAGGCCGCAGCTTGGCTGTAGCCCTCGATCCCCCCCTGTTCACAAACATCTGAAGTTCCGTGATAAGCCCAATTTTCCCGTCGATAACGCCAAGGCGAGTACCCCGGAGCTACTCTCGATGCCGGATTGAACGGTGGCGCAGTTACCGCACGAACCTCATGGCCCTTCTCGGCCAACCATTCCGCCATTTCCCCGGTGAACTTGCCAACTCCCACCAGTTCTGGGGCGAAATTGAGGCCATGGATAAGGATACGCACCGGTCAATCTCTCTATGTTCCAACTTCCAAAGTAGAAGGGCTTTCCGCAATATGAGAACAGAAATCCTTATAGGCCTGTACCAGGCCTTCGCGCAAACCAATTCGCGGTTGCCATCCCAGGGACTTCAGGCGGTTAGTCTCCAATAGCTTGCGGGGTGTGCCGTCCGGCTTTGTTGAATCAAATGCAAGGGCCTGGTCAAGCCCGACTATTTCGGCAACGAGTTCGGCGACTTCCCGAACCGTCATGTCCTTTCCCCAGCCAACATTTACCAAAGGCGGGTTCTCGGCATCGCCCGCCAGTTCGGCAAACCGTTCCTCGGGCAAATTGAGGAGAAAAATGCAGGCATCGGCTGCATCGTCGCTGTAAAGAAATTCCCGGCGGGGGGTTCCCGTGCCCCAGACCACGGCTTGCTCCGTACCGCTCATCTTGGCTTCATGCATCTTGCGGATGAGGGCTGGGATGAGATGAGAATTGCTGGGATGGTAGTTGTCCCCGGGACCGTAAAGGTTCGTCAACATGGCGGCCAGGAACTGGGTTTTGTATTGGCGGTTATATGCCCAGCACATCTCAATGCCCGAGATCTTGGCCACCGCATAAGGACGATTCGTGGATTCCAAGGGACCAGTGAGTAAAGAATCCTCGCGCAAAGGCTGGGGGGCAAGTCTCGGGTAGATGCAGCTGGAACCCGCAAACAGCAGTCGTTGCACGCGGCTCCGATAAGCTTCGTGAATGACGTTGGTCTGGATGCGAATGTTCTCGAAGATGAAATTCGCCGGGAAGGAGCTATTTGCGAGAATCCCTCCGACTCTTGCAGCCGCCAGGAATACGTATTGCGGGCGTTCCCGCGCAAAGAACTTTTGTACGGCCGCGGAGTCAGTGAGGTCCAAGTCGCGGTGGGTTGCGAGCACCAGGTTGCTGTACCCCATTGCCCGCAAGCGGCGGACCAAGGCCGAGCCGAGTAGGCCGGTATGACCGGCCACGTAAATGGCGTCAGATGTGCGCATGTTTCAATCGCGGTACTCGTAAACTTTGTAACCCGAGGCTTTGACTAGTTGATCGCGCTCGGCGCCTTGCAGATCGGAGGCCACCATTTCCCGTACCAGTTGCTTGAAATTGACCCGGGGCTGCCAGCCTAGTTTCACCCTGGCCTTGGTTGCATCTCCCATCAACGAATCGACCTCCGCAGGGCGGAAATAGCGGGAGTCGACCTGCACGACGCATTTTCCCCTGACATCGTAGGCTTTTTCGTCGACTCCCGACCCCCCCCAGGACAATGAAAGGCCCAGTTCCGTGGCAGCGGTATCTACGAACTCCCGCACCGAATGTTGTTCACCAGTGGCAATTACAAAGTCTTCGGCCTCGTCTTGCTGCAGCATAAGCCATTGCGCTTCGACGTAATCTCGCGCATGGCCCCAGTCTCTCTTGGCGTCAAGGTTGCCGAGGTAGAGACAATCTTGAAGGCCAACCTTCACGCGGGCCAAATCACGGGTGATCTTGCGAGTGACGAAGGTTTCTCCGCGGACCGGTGACTCGTGATTGAAAAGGATGCCGTTGCTGCAATGCATCCCGTAAGCCTCGCGGTAGTTTACGGTAATCCAAAAAGCGTAGAGCTTGGCCACCGCGTAGGGGGAACGAGGGTGGAATGGAGTGTCTTCGTTTTGCGGACTCTGGTGAATCAAGCCATAGAGTTCGGAACTGGATGCCTGGTAGAAACGCACCCGCTTCTGCATACCTAGGATGCGGATGCCCTCGAGCAGACGAAGTGTACCCAGTGCATCGGTGTTGGCGGTAAACTCCGGCTGTTCGAACGAGACCGCTACGTGGCTCTGGGCGGCCAAGTTGTACACCTCGTCGGGTTGCACTTTTTGCAGCACCCGGATGAGGCTGTTTGAATCTGTCATGTCACCGTAATGCAGGTGGAATCGGTGACCGGGCACATGCGGATCCTGATAGAGATGGTCCACGCGTTCAGTATTGAGCAACGAGGTGCGCCGCTTAATGCCATGGACTTCGTAGTCCTTGGCGAGCAGAAATTCAGCGAGGTAAGCGCCGTCTTGTCCGGTGACACCGGTGATCAGTGCTTTCTTCATTCGACGATCAAGCATCCCTGGTTCACTGTTACAACTCACCCTCGGGAAGCCAATGGCATATTCGCGACGGCAACCAGGCAATCCCCCCGCCCCAGGCGATTTCCAACATAGAGCATCGGAAATAGTATCCCTCTGGCGAAACCGATGAGTGTCAGAATCAGCAAAGGATTCCTGAGCTGTCGGGTCGGCCTGCCGCTACGGGCAAACATTCCCGTGATTATGGATGAGGCCACCCACAAGGCCGGCGTGATCTGGCCAAGTTCAACGGCTGAGAACCCGGTCTCGACCAGCAGCCCTCGCAACGTCGTGGGGGAGAAGTGAACAATATGAAACGGCACGTGCCAGTTGATCCAGGCACGGCCAAAGAGCCTGCGCAGCCAGCTCTGGCTGTTAGGGCAAGTGATCCAAACCTGGCCCCCCGGCCTAAGAATGCGGGCGATATCCAGCAGCATGCTTTTGGGATCAAGCGAGTGCTCCAGTACGTTGGAGAGCACCACTACATCGTAGGGACTGGCTGGGTGGAAATCTGCCAGCAGCGTTTCGTACACAGTAAATCCTGCGGACCTTGCCACCGAGGCTGCTCTTGGATTCAACTCCAGCCCTTCCGGAGTGAAACCGTTCCGTCTATGGATATGGAGTCCACGACCTTCATTACACCCAATGTCGAGCAATCTACCGTTACCCTCCCGAGCGTGGAATGAACCGTCTCCGTCCAACACCAGCCACAGCCGATAGAGCCATGACGCGAAAAACCATTCCCGCCAACGGGTGTATGTAGTACCCCGTTCCCCCCCGAAGTTGTAATAGGTTTCATAGAGTCGCTTCAGATCACCCGGCTCGGGACGCGGCAGGGTTTGTTCTAAGCCGCATACTGAACATCGGCGAATGACGTACTCTCCGGGGACGCCGAAGCGGCTGTCCGTGACCTGGGGCAGCACATCGTTGGTTTCGCCGCCGCAGATGATGCAGCCTCGTTCGTCGTCCTGCACCGTCAGCGACGTCGCAACCGCTGATGTTCCGTGGGTCTGGTATGGCATATCAATTCGAATTTCTACCGTTTTGCGGCCCAGTCAGAGAAGGCTCGGTCCCACAGGTCAATTCATTCAGAAGAGCGACAAGACTGTCCCTCGACTTGTCATGCTGCTCGCTAAAGTCCTTCGCACTAGCATTCGACTTTGCAGCAACGACTGCGGGATCGCGCTGCCACTCCAGCAAGCGCTCCACTGCAACCGCAACAAAATCCTCGTCCGGCGGCACCAGTACACCCGAATCTGCCGTCACCATATCGGACAGACATCCGCGCGCCCAGGCGATTACCGGTATTCCGTGCGCCATGGCCTCGTGGACGACCAAAGGCGCAGCCTCGTTTGAATACTGCGACGGGAAAAGCAGTATGTCGATGAGATCCCAAAAAGACTCTTTCTCCGGTCCGTAGCGCGGGCCTACATACTTTACCGAGTGCAGCCGAGCTGCCGTTTCCTGGACCGCCTTTTCGACCGTAGCATTTTCGAAGGGACCGGCGATATACACGTCAAAATCGGCGCCCCGACTCCTGAGTCGCTCAGCAATTGCAAGAACCTCCAGGATGCCTTTTTCGCGCGAGATATTCCCGAGAAATCCAATGCTCCGGATGGAGGTGCGGGTCCGATGTTTTGCCTCTTCGGGGTGATCCATGATCGCTGCATTCGACACCACTTTTGTTCGCGAGGCCATCGGATAGCATTGTCTGAGTTTCTGGCCCTGCGTTTCGCATATCACAATGTGTGTGGCAGATGGTCCCGCCAATCGCACCAGCAAACGTGTCGGAAATTTTCTCCGATCCAGATATGCGAAGCTATGATGATGAAGGAAGACACGGGCACCCCTAAGGCGGGCGGTAGCCACAAATAGTGCCTCATACAACTGACCCCATCCCCCCGAGAGTCCAACGTACAGAGTGCTTCCGAGCTTGCCGACAGGTTCCCGCAAGTATCGTATGAACGCTCTTGCAATCTTGCGAATGCGGCCTAATCGGCTAAACCAATCCCTTTTTAACGACGCTGGGGCCAAGTCCAACACCACTGGCAAGGTTCCACGCCTCGCGAGATGCCCATACATCCCGGCATTAACCATCGCCATACCATGTACCGGCGGAGGAAAGGCTCCTAGCATACAGACGCCGGACTCGCGTTGTTGCAGCCGCCTCCCGCCCCGCCGATCAGAACGAGACCTGGTGGCAACGTTGTTTACGGGGGTTTCGATGGCCAAGGTGCTCAATACATACGAACGTGGGCCAGAATTTTCCGCCCGATCCGCACCGGGCATCCTCTGGAGCATTGACGGTATCTGTCTTAAACTCGCAGATCGGAATCGGGCAACCGAGCTTGGGCCTGTCAGACAGCTGCCGGAGCGCCTATTGCGGACACGCCATTCGACGCAGCGAGCATGTTCCTCGTAAACGAAATACCGATTCCAGCACCGGGATACCAATGGTCTTTCGGCTGTTCCCGAAAAAAAATGAACTGCCGCCCCCGCTCCGCAGAGAACCTCGCCAAGACATCAGTGCAATGGGAATTGTCTCCGAGAATGAGACCGTTAGAACCTAGTTTGGGTGCGACAAGCTCATACTCGCGTCGCTCGTATTCTGCAGAATGATCGCTGTCGTTGATAAAAATGTCAATCTCGGGAATGGATCGGAGCGATTGGATCGAGTCACCGTAGAGAATCTCCCCGACGCTACGATACGGCTGGGTGAGCAGAAAGCCTGCGTCCGGGTCCTTATCTGTGCCGAAATATCGGCCCGGAAAACCCTCCGTCGCGTTGCGTAGCAGAGCGGCACAGAGGGTCACAGCTCCCAGGCCTTTGTCCACTCCTGTTTCGACGACCACATGTGGCTTTAATATGCGCACGAAAGCGTACCACCCCAGTCGCCTTCCAAACGCGCACCTTTCGTCCGCGCAATGTCGCATGCGGCTCTTGCGGGTTTCCTCAATAACGTGCCGCTTCAGCGCGTCGTCCCCCTGAAGCTCGTTGACATAGCCCATGGCTGCGGAATACGACACGCCCGTAATCGCGGAGACGGTGTGCGCCAGGTACTCGCAATTTTCATGAGTTATCTCAAACGTGAAATTTGTAGCCTCGCGCGATGAAACCGCCCATGTTACCGTACGCTTCAATTGCGGGGTGTAGTAGCCAAGAGCCATACTCAATCGAACGGGTATCAGCACAACCCGTCCGAGATTCGCCTTCAACAGAAAGGGTCTTACCTTCTTCTTCAGGAAAGACGTGATTGGACCGTCATGAGGCATTGTCTTAGAAACCTAGAAGTCGATGCTACTCAGAAACCCCAGCGCAAAGCAGCGAGCAATGATAAGTAAACAGACCGCAGGCCAGCGGCTCGGCTGTCCGAAGAAGGCATTCCTTTAACAAATACTTCAGAGTCCCTTTGCGGCCAAATTGGTACTTATACATCGCCAGCGATGGGTTGCTCACGACTTGAGACAGAACCCGCAAGTCGCAGGTTTGAACTAGCCGCCTGATGGTCTTCCGGGAGTAGAAGTTGATGTGCCCCACCGGGTCGAAAACAAAATCGGGCTTCAACATCATGGTGTCTTCGAGTGGCACTTCGACGAAAACGTAATCGGCCACTCGCGCAGCCTCATACAGCAACTTCCGAGGATATTCTGCATGCTCGACAACATGGCTCAAAATCGCGAGATCAAACTGGCGAGACTTGTAGGGGATGGAATATCCGTCGAAAAGCTGGCATTCATGCAAGCGCGAAATATTCCTTCGAAGTATTGCAGTAACGGCGCTTCGAGAGATTTCTAGAGAATATAATTCCTCCCCGAAATTCCCGTCAGAAAGGCGCTGCAGAAGCGCCCCTTCACCAGAGCCGATATCGAGGATTCTGCCATGAGGAGTGGCGGCGCAAAGATCGACGACATTCTTGACTTTGCCGATCGCTCCCAGGGCTCGCCAATCCGACTCTCCGTCATAGTACGCGTCGTAGTTTTGGCTGAGTTTCGCACTGACTGCGACGGTACGCGAAACTTCCGGTTGGATATTTACTTTCAAAGAAGACATATTCCCGCTATCCCTCTCGAAGTCAACCTTCAGCGCAGACCAATCGGGAGATCGAAAGACTGCCCTCGCCGGCGCCAGAAACGTCGCCTCTTCTAGGTCATTTCCTGAGAACGTAGAAGACGGAGGTGGCACGAAGTTTTTCGAAAGCCGTCGTGGCATGATACTTGACGGGCAAGGGCAGTGCGCTCAAGACTTTATCAAGTCGCACCAGGAGCGTTGAATTGTAGGGTCTGAGGTCCAGTTTCCTGGCAACATAATTAATCGGCGCAAAACCACACTGGTTCTCCGCGACGATCTCGAATCCCGCGCTCTCGATAAACGAGCGGAAAAGCTGCGGAGGGATTCCTCTTTCGTGCTTCGACAAACCAGCTCTTGGGGCCATCCAACCGCCCATCGATGTGATCGGCTCTGTTATTAGGGCGATTCCGCCTTGGTTGGTACAGCGGTACAACTCCCTTATTACCGTTGAAACGTTTGGGATGTGGTGAAGTACGCCGATACAAGTGACAAGATCAAAAGTATCATCCGGAAACAACATCGAGCCATCGACGTTCGGGGTGGCATAACTGGCTTGGATGACGGCCTTGAAATTGCTGGAAGACTCAAGAATCGTGACCTCCCCTAAACGGTCGGCAATGGGAAGAAGCTCAACCCCGGTCCCGCCCCCAAAGCAAAGCACCTTCGCAAACTTCTTACGGGGTAGTTTTCTGTATCCGTAGAACCAGTTCCTAGCATGATAGGGATATTTCTTCATGCCAGCGCGGATCTCGAAGCACGCCTCCTTTTCATCCGCGAACCACTGGGCGATCTCTTCAGCCGTAAAATCGTCACCGATGAGCGCCTCGCCGGAAAGATAGCGACCCAAATCGGAGTGCTGCTTCGCCGGGCCTTGGCCTTCCGAGCCCCGCCGACGGTCGCCCCCGCGAACGGGTGCCGTATCCTCCCACCGTATGTCTCGGTTACTCTCCATGATTAACTCCCGGCCTGACACTGGTTACTGCGCTTGCGCGCGGTCTCGGGGCTCTTCGTCAATGTTAGGGTCTTGCTGGCCGGCACAAAACCTCTGCTCTGTCCTGCGAGGCCTGTCCAACGACGCTCAGCTCATAGTTCCATGACCGAAGAAGATCGCAGCACTCTTTGTGAATCTCCCTGCCATGAGTGGCTAAGAACAAAACCGGCTTGAATCTCTGAAAGCACAACATTGCCCCGGCCAGCGCCTTGGCCTCTGCTCCTTCGATGTCCATCTTGATGTAGTCGGGGGGAGCCAGCTTTTGCTCCTGAAGCAGTGAATCCAGTGTGGCCGTGGCCACGCGCAGACTCCCCTGGTCTTGAAGACGGCCCATCGCCCCCGTTCCTTCCTGCTCGAAGAACGCGGTGCCAACCTGATCACAAATTGCCAACTCGAACACCTCGACGTTCTTGGCGGCGTTCAAGGCAAGATGTTTGTAAACATAGGCAACGTTAGCTGGCAGAGGTTCGAAGGCAAATACCTTTCCCTTGCCAACGAGCATAGATGCAAGCAGCGAATAAAACCCCACATTAGCCCCAACATCGTAGAATACGGCATCCGGCTTCACCTCGCGTGCGATCAGCTTCTGCATGGAGGCTTCATAGCTGCCCAGCCAGAACGCGTGGCGTTGGGATCCGACAATCCACTTCCTCCCTCTCAGGGGACCTTGCAGGATTGGCACCGTCATCGTTCCCGGCAGGATTCTGAGGGGATAGCGGGAAATTTTTCCTAACAAGTTCGTGTTAGGCAGCGCCGAGAAATCTATCACGGTTCTATCCTCTTCTCGAACTGCGGATCAACCCCTCCGAAGAATTCTCTCGAAACACCGTTCTTTCTCGATGAGGGTTCCCCATTCAAAGCGGCCTGATAATCCTCGATTCGCCGCTTGGCTTGGGACTCCCAACTGAACTCCTTCTCCATCTTCCGTGCGCCGGAAGACCCCATCTGCTGCCTGACGTGCGGGTCGCGGAGCTGCAGCAACGTTCGAACCAAGTCCGCTCCATCATTCAGCAGATAAAACAAACCGTTTCCCTCAATGCGTTCCTTCGCCGTCATCGTGTGGTTGGCAATAATCGGGAGACCACAAGCAGCAGCATCTAACATAGATAGGGATTCCTGCGCAGGCCAGACTGCAACATCGGCAGCGCGAAAGAAGTCGCCCAACTCCTGGACCGGCACAAAAGCATGGGTCGTGCACCTGGCGCACGATTCGATAGCGCGGCCTTGTGTTCCTTTTCCTACAAAGAGCCCGTGGAACGGCTCACCCTTGCTGGCAAGATGCGCGATAGCTTGTGCTAACAGCAATGGGTTCTTGTCCTCCCCGAACCGGCCGGTATAGATGCAGACGATGTCGGAGTCAGCAAAACCCAGTCGTTCCCGCAATGCAACCCTTGCCTTTCTATCTTTCTCGCTGCAAGCGGGCCTGAACAGTTCAGTGTCCACACCTAGCGAACGAACTTCTACTTTCTTTCGCGGAATGCCAAAGAACCTCACGGCTACATCGGCGCAGTCCGGAGCGATCGCATAGCACTTCTCGGTCAACAGACTGACCGACCATCCGGGCAGAGTTCTGGTGATGGCGCAGCGCACACGCTCGGCGTTCCACCAAGGCAAGGACTTGCTTGCCAGGGGGAAAACAGACGCATGGTAGTGATTGCCAGAGAATAACTTGTACCCGAGATAACTTTTGTATAGGGCTGCATCCAGCGGGGTCCACCCAAGGACGGTCGAGCACTGCACGATATCAGGACGGATGGTGGATAGCTTTTCTCGCAAACCCACCATCCGCATGTAACCCGCGATTTTCTTATGACCGAGGATGTGCAGGGTATAGCCATCCAGGTTTTCAACCGTGCCAGCCTGGTTCTGCCCCAAGAAGTCTCCGTAGGTTTCTTGGGACTCTGGCATCCAGTAGTAGGGCGGGAGGTCCATGGTCACCACATGGGTTTCGATTCCTGCACGCGCAAGATATCGGGGCAACATATTCTCCAAATACCCCATGTTCCTGCAAAACACTGGGGCCAGCAAAACTAATCGCATTCGAATACCCTTGGAATTTCAACGCTCACTGAGCGGACCCTTAGCGGTGGTCACAACTATCCGTTCGCAACCGGCCTTCGCAAGCGTAGGGGGTAGCGAAGCCCTGCACTTTGTTGTTAAGAATTCGGTTGCCCTCGCTGTACATGGGCGCTGCAAGATTAGGGGCATCGGCTACATCAATGCCTCTCGCTGCGGCGGTCGTCCCTCCCATACAAGTATTCTCAACGATCGTCAAACGATAACCACCTCTGGAAAAAATGCAACTTGCGCCGCTGCCAAAGGTCACCACTCCACAGGTGTTTCCCTTGACGAGCGTGTCATGCACACCAGGAGAGACGTTAATACACACTTGCTTACTAGCACCGATAATATTGTCCGTCACGCTGCTGAAGCCTGTGCCAAAATCCACCTCCAACCCGCCGCTGGTCGGAGGCCCCGGAAGGAGCAGAGCGCTTGTGTTTTCGTTGATGTGGTTTCCAGCGATGACCGCATCGACAGTTGCAGCAATTTCGGAGTAAACCGCTTCATTGAAATTGCTGTTTTGGATGGTCAGATTTTGGTCCATATACCCGGCAAAACAATTTCCCGAAGCATCTTGACAGGTGATGTGGTTAATTAACGTCCCCCGTGTATCGCGGGTTGCGATTCCGACGATCACATGAGTGTCTTTGATCTTCGGAATGATAATTGTGATGTCATGAACCTCAATATTCGAGGTTGCCGGGCCGACCTTACGGAAGCTCAGGCCCCAGTAGCTGGGCGGACCGGCCCAGGGGCGCGCGTTTGGAAAGGCAATGCGAAACGGCTTCGCCGTATGGACCACGCTTCCGCTAACACTCGAAACTTCCATCCAATCCGCGTACACATGATCCCTAACTATGGAGTCCCTCTCGGTGACAATCACCCAGTCACCTGGCGACAGTTTGGCCGCGTCGGCGGAGTCTTGGGCAGAGAAAGAAGTTGCTCCTTTGGCGATCGCCCCGACGATCCGCATGGGATATGTTTCCTGGGATGAAATGTAAAATAGTCGGTCGTTACTTACTAAGCTTCCCTGCGGGGCAAAGATGATCCTGCCGCGGCCATTGATCGTGCCTTTCTGGATCGGATTGTTTCCCGCACCGAACGGGGCTATCGTGCTTGCCGTATTGCTCACCATGAATGTTACCCCGTCGCTGATGTTGCATACTCCTCCTTTGGTTGTGCCCTTGTATACGCAGGAGCGGATTGCGGCTGTGTCGTCCGTTCCATAGTAGGTGAGCGTATCCGTTGCGGTTGTGCTTGCGTTGGCTGCCAACGTGACTTGATTGGGGGACGTAAAAGCCTGAATCTTGGTCACTAAAGCGCCGCCGCCTATTCCCGCACCGGTGACGACAATGGCTTTGCCTACGTCGGTTGCGGCAAAAACCGCGGAGCGAGAGCGAAAGGAAGCAGTGCCGGCCCCGATGGCACCGTCTCGCAATGTAACCACGTCCCCCTTGCCCCCGAAATCCTGGGGGGTCACCGCATACGCCAGCGTACTTCCTGTCTCCGCGAGAACTACGGCGATCATGATCAATTTCACGAGCAGCGTTGCCATGGAAAACAGTCTCATTGTTCCTCCTCCTGTCTGTGCCGCGACGATGATGCTGAATGGCCTATGAGATTAGGATTTGCGAACATGGGTGGAAAATTCAGGCCTGCAATTCACAACGACCTGACTAGTTTGCCGTCGGTTTACGCGCGCAGACAAGAACGTGGGCAGAAAGGCTTTCCAAACCCAGGAGACTAATCGCCCATTCGTAGATGAGAATGGCCAGCGCCAGCGGCAAGAAAAAGTTGAAATAACTCGATTGTGAATACGCGACTTTCACATCCACCGAAGTAAAGCCCTCCGCTTCAAGCACCCGGCGAAAAGCAGCGGGCGAACAATGCTCATAATAAGCTGGGAAAATCCCGAACTCTGCGGCCTGTTCTTTCAGTGCATACGCAACCCGGTGAGCGACCGATACTGGAAGGAGCCGGTTGATGAGGCTAAAGGGAGCATACTTGTTGGGAAAAAGAGTAATGAAGACTCCGCCCGGTTTCAAGACCCGGTAGGCCTCCCTGACAAAGCGATCCACACCTCTCAAATGCTCGAGCACGTATCTTGATGAGACGATATCGGAAGAATTGTCCGGCACTGGAATCTCCTGCGTAACGTCCGCAACTTTTCGGTCGGAAACATCAAGATTCTTTTCCAGTTCCGAGGCGGAAATGTCCACCGCAATAATGTCAGACCCCAAACACTCGTTCGCAAACGCACACCTGGCTCCTCCACCCACATCGACAATTACGCCGCCGCCTCTTGCGAACGTTCCGACGACAGATGGGTAAGCGGCAGCCACATTGCACTTCACATGGGGAAAGTGCTGCCGCAAACGGTAATACAGACGGCGATTGACATTGATCATCCACATCATGGTTGTCCGCCAGTCTCGAGACTGACTTAGCTCAATCCGTTCTGGAGTTACGGTACCCATTCGGTGGCTGCCTCCCCGTGCCGCAATTAGGAATCGTTGCGGTTGTTCCTGAAACTGTACTCTTCGCCACTGGGCGAAATGTTGAATATCCGATAACCGGCCTGGTTAAGCCTCTCGATCGCTTCACGCGTCTTTCCGGGCCCTATCTCCGGCCAGCGGTGATGAAATTCCACCAGGATCTGTTGGGGCCTGATTTTGCAGGCCAGCAAGTCCGCAAGCACCCCGTATTCCGCACCCTCGATATCCATCTTCAGAAGATCGATCTGAGTGTGTCCCAGCATCTTCATGATCGTAGACAGGCGGTAAACCGGCACTTCGATGGCCGGCCGAGGGCTGTCTCGCGGCAACATCGTGTGCGAGACATGACTAGGATCCTTGGGAGGAAGAAACTTGCAAACACCGTCGAAATCTGCAACACCATATCCGTGAAACACAAACTGGTCCGGAAGGGTTTGCGATTGCACCCATTGAATCGAGCGAGGTGTGGGGTCGAACGCCTGCACCTCGATACCAAATCTCCCTATCAGCTCCAAATCGAATGAGATCTCTTCCCCCACTCCCAGGCAATAAACCACGCTCTTGTTTGACAATCCGTCGGGACACAGACACCACGACGCACCCTTGTTCCCCAAGGAAATCTTGGTGCACCTCTGTTGCGCAATCCGCCAAAGATCCAAACCGCAGAGCACGTGAACCATTCGCCGGATGTGCTGGTAAGAATCGCGCAAGCCACCCATGGTCACATTATAGTTAGTTCCAGACACGGCTATCCCGTCCCGTACGAAGCGGCGGTGCGTGCAGCGGCAAGAACTCTCCTCTTCGAACGCGTCGGAGCGGAGTCCATGCCCGGCCGGGGCGGCAGGAGGTAAAGAAACAGAATCAGAAGGCTCAGTCCCCCCGAAAACAAAGTCGTAAAAATAGAAATGTTGGCGAAGTTGTACGCAGCGTATGTGGCAATCAAAGCGGACAGTCGCGGATCGTGGCGTCTTGCCGCCGAATCAAGAACCCAAAATACCAGCCCACAAAAGACAGAAATCAGCAGTACTCCGGACAGGCCCATCGCTTCCAAACCGTCCGTGGCCCAGAAGTGCGCGGTGGCATCGAGGTCAGAACCGTTCTGGTAGAAAGATCCTATTTCAAGACCTATGAAGTTTGCGTAAGGATAGTGCACAAACCAATTCACCCCGGTGACATGGGAATAGTAGGTGAAAGGGTTTTGCTGAAAGAAATTGTAATACCATGCAGTCACCAGTCCACCCATGGGCAGAGTGCGCATTAATATCACGAATAGCACAGCGAAATGGATTGGACTAGGATCGTAGCCTACGTAAACGAAAGAAAGACATAATCCGGCCAGCACCGCAAGAAATCCGAACGTGACCTTCAGACCAAAAGGACTCCGACCTACTCGTAACACTGCGTAGACACCGGGAATGAATAATATCGACAGGATCGAGCCTTTCGTGCCGAGGGCGCTGTAGACCAGAAGTTGACCCAGAATCCCGGTCAGCAACAACCAGGAGCGACGGTAATAAAGACCGAAGCCCATGAGAAAGGGATTGACCGCACCAGTTAGCCCCATGAGAGCATAACTAACCGCAGTTCCCTCGCTCACATCCTTGGCAGTGTTGCGCTGGTCGTATATGTCTGCGAACGACACGATGTGCAGATGCTTGTGAAGAACAACTAGCACCCAGATAACCAAGCCAGTTCCCATGCATCCAAAGATCGCCCAGAATATTTTTTGAGAGATTCTCACAGGGCGAAGTGGGAGCAAAGGAAAAAGGTAGCTTAGCCCCACTAAAGCAAAAGCCGTGAAGAATACAATCATGAGCACGCTAACCTCGGTTGGCGGGTTGATGCCCGCAAACAGAGGAACAAACATTGAAGGAATGATCACGGTGATATAAAGCACCCAATAAGCCAAGTGCGACGGCCGGGTCAAGTGGATTGGCATCCAGAGACTGGGTACCAAACTCAGGACCCAGGCCAGCACCTCGTATTTCGTGGAGGGCTGAAAGTAGTCAAACCCAAAGTATGCCCAAGTAGGATCCAGATAATGGATATACATCCACTGAAAGCAGGCGACGTAGGCGGCCATGCCGCCAACCAGCAGAAGACGCTGCGAGCCCGTGCTTCTCGGTTTAGTCATTTTCGCTACCGACAAACGTGACATTTTCGGGCGGAGCTGTGCTCACTGGGCCAAACCAGTCAGACACCACTTTCATTCCGTTCACCGCCGGTCCGCACGCCACATTCATCTGAGTATGGAAGGACAGAAACCCGACACCTAACGTGGCGGCGTAAACACCCGCCGACACCAGCATGCCGTACACGGCGCCTCGCACTCCAAAATGAATCACCAAGGGGATCCCAGCGGCGAACGTGGCAGCGCCGCTGGCCAGATATGCGTACAGGACCATATTGGGTCGTTCCCCAGATTTCATGGCGGCGTTCATGGTATTGCCGATTGCCATCAGGAGAGGAACCACAGTCAGAGTACCCAACAGCGTGGCAACGTCGTCGAACTTGCCGCCATAAACGCGATGCACCAGTGGGTTCCCGAAGAACACCGCTAATAGGACAAAGCTTCCACTGACCAGGACGAAACCCAGCAAATACATTCTCCAGAGAGAGAAAAACTCCCTTACTTGTTTCGAGGCGTAGCGGTGCGCCAGCATTGGTAAAACCAAGAAGGTAATTGCAGTCAAGACTTGGTCGACTGGCGACACCAACATGTAGATTGCTCGCAGCTCCCCGACCTCTTTCAAGGAAAGGAACGCCGCTACGACCCAATAGTATCCTTGGTTTGTAAGCTGAAAGACAAAAGCAGTTGCCAGTATCCAACGGGCGTATTGCCAGTGCTCTGAGCGATGGTTCGGCTGTGCGTCGGTAAAAGCTTCCATTGGTATTTTTCGAGGCAGTTCACGGAAAATGGACAGTGCTCCAATGATCCAGCCGACGGCACAAATCAGAAACACCGAAAGGCCATTCAGGAGTCCAGCTCTCATCGTAATCCCCAATAGAATCAGGAGCGTCAAGAAGAAGACGAGTGACAACTTTGCCGCAGTCCGCGGCTTTCTTTGCACATACAGCATCCGACGGATGAGAGCTGCGGTCAAAAGGACGCCACTGCTGAGGGCCAGACCCAACAGGGAGCGGGATGCTAGCGCCGGCGCGATCCATGAAAGCACCCGCCAAGTCAGGAGCAGCAATACGGTGAGGGCGACTCCAAGCACGGCATTATTGCGCCAAAGCAGCCAGCGATACTCCGGACCATGATTCCGATATCGGCCGGCACCGTAGACGGTATAAGTTTCCAGGATTGCGGCATTGTGCAATCCATTCAGGAAGGTGAAGCCGGAATACACCAACGCAAACATCCCATACTCGTCTTTGCTAACGGTACGCGCAAGCGCGACGTTGGCAACGAACATTCCTCCGACCGAAAAGGCCTGGTCTGCGATACTAAAAATGATCTGGTGGAGTCTGGTCCAGGAAAACGAAAGCAATGTGGGTGAATTCGGCCGGGAGTTACGTTGAATCATTCTGAGGACTCATGCGCCTCATCAGCATTACCGTTCGTACGTTCCCGAGATGAGCGCCGGACTAGCCGGATCCAAGCCATATGCGTCATCGCATGCAGGCGCGAACCGTTCGGGGTACTCCAGGGCATCTTGGCGTTGACGGATTGAAAGACTTCCAGTGCCAGTACCTTTCTGGGATCGTTCGAGTCGGTGCGCTGCCACTGCTTTGCCAAGAACACCCAGCACACGCCTCCCGCCAGGGTAACCAACGTGAACAAGGCAGTAACCAGCGCACGCGGAGGGAAGGATTTTTTTTCTGGCAGGTTGGCCGGATCCAGAATTTTTACACTCGGGGTATCCTTAACTTCCTCGACCTTTTCCATTTCGTACTGTGCTGTCAAAGTTTCGTAAACCGCCTCCTGAACCTTGACGTTGCGATAAAGATCGTAGTAGGTAACCCCGAGAACGGGGAGTTGGCGGATCGAAGGAGAAAACTCCCCGTTTTGAACCGACTTCCCAGGTTCGCCACCTCCGAGCTTTTCCAGTTGGGCGCGTAACTCCGCGATACTACTCTTGGTGGACTGCACACGCGGGTTGTTGTCTGTATAAACCTGCTCCAACCCCTTCAAATCCGATTCCATGCCGATCAACTGCCCCTGAACAGCTGCGGCCGCTTCCACCATCGCCTTACCCTGCTCCTCGATGTCAATCGCCGTGTTCTTACTGGCGAATTGGCTGAACGCCAAGGAGGCGTTGTCCAGTTGTTGCTTGACAGCCTGCAGACGCCCTTCAAGAAAGATGCGCTGGCGATGGGCCGCCGAGGTGTCGATTTCTTTCATCAGGCGGTTCAATTCATCGACGTAGCCCTGACCGATTGCGGCAGCCCGTTGTCGGTTCTTGTCCGTAATTTCAATTGTGATGATCCCGCTTTTTCGATCCTCTGAAATCCCACTGTTGTCCGAGAGGTCCTTGCAAGCGTCCTCCTTATACTTATCCCCGTACACCTTCTGGAGGTCGAATCGATCCACCAATCTCTCCTGGATGGTATGGCTTTTCAAAACACCGACGTACTCCGCACCCACGTTTTTAAGACCCAGGAGATCACCCGCAATAGCTCCGAGCCCACCACCGCCGCCGCCACCACCCCCGCCACCGCCTTTTGACTTGCCTCCTCCCGTTCCCCCTCCGGTCATCATCGCTGCCATCATCCCCATGGCCGAGCCTTCTGATTCCGGAGGCATCAGTTGTACGGTGGATGCATAGTGGTTTGGAAGCAAGATTGACAGCAAAAGGCCGAGGACGATTCCTATGCCTGTAACCTTCCCGAGGAAGCGGCGCTCTTCCCAGACCAGGCGCCAACGTTCGATGGACTTATCGCGCGGAGTAACGACGTCGTCCGGGACTCCGACTTCCAGGTGCCCCGTAACGTCTTCGTCTCGCTGCGTTGGAGTCATCTGCGGCATATCTCTCATTTCTTTAAGCGCCAGTTTGGATACAACGTCAGCTGGACCGATGCAATGAAATTCGATTGCCCGGTGGACGAGAGCACCGGAAACTTCCACTGCTCTTGTTGGAGCAACCCGGAGACGGAAATGTTATGCCCGACCATGAATTCACCGCGAGCCGAATAGTCAGCCAGCCGGCCGCCCCCAATAAAAGCGGGGGATACGGTCTGCAGGCGATAGCCTAGCTGTAGCTTATTGCGTGGAGTAAACGAATACGTCAACCAACCTTGCGCACCTCGGCCCTCCCGCCCGATCCAACTCGCCATCAAAGTGCCGTCATTGGTATAACCGGAACGATACCGATCACCGTTATAGTATATTGTCCCACGCAACACATGGTTTCGCGATTCGTTTATTCCCTCAGCGCGAAACTCCATCTTGGGGACTTTCGGTATTTGGGGCATGTAGATGCCAGGATTTACGTTGGCACGCGCGGAACCAATGGGTGAAATCTCGTCCCAGACCATGGAGTCCATGTAAAGCGTCAACCAGTTTCTCAGGCCTGGTATGCGATAGCTGAAGTCGGCGGCCGAGACCCGCTTCCCGGGATTTTTCGCCAGATTCGCGGTGTGCACAAAATAAGAATCAAAGAAATTGCCGAACGTAACCGGCAAACCCGGGCCCCCGAACATTGAGGTGATTGCCATGCCGAATTCGAAATTGGGGGTAGGCTGAAAACTGATCTTTTCTCCATGAATGAACGGCTGGGGCGAGATGTCAGGACCAACCACTCCGGGATGTCCGGGAAAAGACTGGCAGCTCTGCACCACACATCGTTCCCAGTGTTGGCCCGAGAGTTGCCCAATAAAGAACTCCGAACGGAAGGGGCCCAGCACGCGTGACAAACCCGGTATCTCATGCGGCATAACATCGTCAATCTTGACCATCGGAAACGGGGCCGCATTATCGCTCATCAATAGCGGCCCCGACTCCCCGGGACCGAGCCAGAGGCTTTGGACTCCAGCAGAGATCTGCACGTTATTGATGCTGACCGAAGCCATGCTATTGAGTAGATTGACTTGGTTCATTTCGCTGGTTCCGTTGGCCAAGGGAGGATTGGCATCGGTCACCGCGATAGCTGCCAGGACCTGGGGGGAACTGGTGGGCATGGCAGGCGCGTGCTGGTATTCCCCCTGGAAGGAAAAGGCCATCGGTCCCAGCTCGGCATCGGCAGTCACTCCCGTGATGTTATTAAACCCAGTCCAGTAGGGCCGGCCATAATCATTGACCACAGTTTGTCCGAAGTGAAATGCGTCACGCAGAGGTGTACCAGAGATCCCCATCGATCGCGTGTACAAGGACTCCACGCGCGCTGCGACATTGGATGCACCGTTCAGCCTGCCGATCTCCGGGGCGAATTCCTGGACCAAGGCTTGATACAGTCTGCCCCCTCGGCCCTCAGCAATCCCCTCGTCCGGAAGTTTGTCGGCCGCGTCGTCCAGAAGACGGGCGCACTGCATTCGCGTCCAGGGGCGCATCCCAAGAACCGCTGACTTCAGGTACCCCATGGCAATCAGACGTTCGAGCCCGGGATATATCCAACTGTCCAGCGGAACGTAGGGGGAGGCCATGTAATTCGGATTACGGGCCTTCTCTCCTGTGCTTTCGTCGCGCAAGCTTCCCCAGCCAGATCCGCCGACTTCGGGGTCATGATGGGCCCGATAAACCTGGCGTCCGAAGTACCAGCCCAAGGCGCTGCCGACGATGACATCCGACGGAAAGTGTTGCTGGGCGGTGACGCGGGTAACCGTTATGGCCGATGCCAGGCTGTAAGCCGCTATCTGGCTCAGGGTACCGGGGTATTCGTGGGCCCATACGCTGGCGATTGACCATGCGATGGCAGAATGTTCGGACGGAAAAGAGGCGCCTCCCTGAAAGAAATTCCCGTGCTCATTGCCATCCAGAGGACGTTGCCTTTGGGTGATCGCCTTGAACAAGTATGTGACCGCAGTGCTGTTGATAGCGGCCTCCCCGCTGAGCAACCCGGCTTCCTGCAAATGATCGTCATGCGTCATGTGGCCGAGCACAAACGAGGCGCCACCAAACCCAATCATGGAGTACAAACCGTAGTCCGAGATGTGTAGACTGGTTTGCATGTGATTCGGATTTACCTGCTTCGCCCACCAACTATCGCTCGCAATGAAAGCGCTCACCAGAGCGGTTGAGGGGGCAATCCATTTGAGGTCCTTCACCTGGAGCCGGGTTGGCGCCGTCCAGAACTCCTTCTGGTCGCCGGCAAGATGTTTAAGGAACGGCCGGAGCAAGCGGTTCTCCGGTTCTTCGCCAGGCTGCAACCAACCGCGATTCTCCTGAGTTGAAGCTGGGTGAACCGGATCTACTCGCGGGGCCACACCCGCGTCCGGATTGGTCGCAGCGACATTCCCTTGCGTCTGGCCAGTTAAAGTCACGGCAGTAAGCAAAAGAACTCCCAGGAAACAACGTCCCATCAGAAAGAGCATCAGACCCCAAAAATCAGAACTTGGCGAAATAGTAGGTCGCGATGCCTGCTGAAGCCGCGAGTTGGGCGGTTTGTAAGACTGTCTTGAACTTGTTGCCGAAAGAATAGGTTTGTTCGGGCACAACGATCATGTCCCCCGGCCGCAGTTCCGCGCTTTGAACACCCCCGCCGAACACTCCCCCCGGCCCGCCCGCGACTGAACCGTCCGCTCGAACCACGAACGTACCCCGCTTATCCGCCAGCTCCGTTGGACCGCCTGCTTGTTTAAGGTACCAACCAGCGTTTCTGCCTGGCTTGTAAGTGATGGCAGTCGGGTTGTAAACGGCGCCATCCACCAACACGATGCCAGGCCTCTTGGGAATACGTATTACGTCTCCAGCGCGCACCTGGATATCGGCTGAGGTGTTGGCCCAACGCTTGACATCGGAAGAGATGTGAATAACCAGGCGCCCCACAGGCGGAGTATTCTGCAACTGCTCGATGACCTTCTGATACTGCAGAACTGCGGCTTTGGCTTGAACTTGTTGATCCAGATCCGCTCCGGGGGGAGGCTTCACCAGCCCGACCTCAGCCTGGACTCGTTGGAGCAAGTCGGCCCGGTTCTTCTCCTCCAATTCCCGAACCTGGACCCGTTCGAACACTGCTCCGTAAGGATAGGAGTTGGGCAAAAAGCCGCCGGCGCGAGCAATGACGGAACTGAGGCGCTCACCCGGCTGAATACCATAACCACCCGGATGTGCGACCTCGCCCTTGACCTGTATAACTGCACCCAAGTCATCCCAACCAGACAACTGACGAATGGTGAGAACGTCGCCGTCGTGCAGACGGACGTCGGTATCGGGTTCGCCAGCGAGAGCTTTGCCAATTTCCACAGTTTGATGATCCGAGACGACTTTACTGCCGTGCTCGACCATGTAACTTGTAAGGTCGGCCTCTTCCTTATAGGCACCACGCTTAAGGCCGCCGGCAAATTGAACCAAATCGGCAGCGGACATCCCAGAGCCCAAGGGATACTTGCCCGGACGCCCGACTTCGCCCTCGATAGTTACTGTGGCGGGATCGACTTTGTTCAGATCACGGTGGATGAAGACGCGGTCTTTGGGGGCGAGGAGAATATTGTCCTTGGGGTCGCCATCCATTGCCCGCCGCAAGTTGACACTGAATACACGGAGCTTTCCGTCGTCGGTTTTGCGGAAGACCTGGGCATCTCCGATCAATGCGTCCGAAGTAGTGCCCCCCGCCAGATAGACGGCGTCAAGCAGGTAAGCCGCGCCGTTGGTGATGTGGTCACCAGGATCTCTCACCTCTCCGGTGACCGTGATGACCGGGGCATCCTCGAAATCGAAGCGTCCGAACACCCGCACCGTGTCGAAGGGCTGCAGAGCCAATTCCTGGTCTTTGCCGTCAAGAGCATCCCCGAGATTGAAAGCCAGTACCTCGGGAGTGTTATCAGGCTTTTTGAGACGAATAATCTCGGCGTGCTGCTTGTAGGGCTCGGGCAAGAGATCTTTGTAGGACTTAATCAAATCCGTGACCTTCATGCCATCACGGTAGGCAAATTTCCCCGGCCGGAAAACGTGACCCTCCAGATAAACCGTCTTATCGGCGTAGGGCAAGATGGGGGAAACCTTGATCTTGTCGCCATCTTGGATCTGGAAGTCTTGCAGCCCCTTGGTCACGTCGGCGGCGTTGTTGTTTTCCGGAATGTCCAGTCGCAACATCGAGCGGGAGTCGTGCGCGACCAAGCGTTCCACATCGACGTGTCGAAGGGTGCCGGAAGGCAGCACGCCGCCAGCAATCTCCAGCATTTCAGCCAGGCTCTTTTCTTGGTTCAATTCGTAGATTGCTGGCCGGCGAACCATGCCCTCAATAGTGACCTGAGGACCCAGCGGAGGCACCAAAATGGTGTCACCCGCTTCCAATCGGTGCATGCCAGTAGGAACGCCGTGCAACAACAGGTTGTACACATCGACGGTTTCGACTAGCTCTTGGCCACGATAGTGCTTGAAAATGCGCAAGCTGCCGCCCGACGTTGGTCCTCCAGCTTGGTAGACGGCATTTAGCGGCGTAGACAGGGCAAGCACGTCATACGGCCCGGGATGTTCCACGTCGCCCACAACATATACCCGCACGCTACGGACGCGGGCGAGGGAGATGTCTGCTCTTACATCTCGATACTGGGTACGCATCGCCGTCTGAACAACTTGCTGTGCTTCACCCAGAGTCTTACCTGAAACCTGTATCCCCCCAGCCTCTGGCAAAACCAGCCGACCCGTACGATCCACGGCTCTGGTCAAGTGGTCGGTGAGACTACCGGTGAAATCTACATTCACGTCATCCCCCGGCCCGAGGACGTACTCAGGCCCGACGGGCATGTCCATGGGAAGATCATCAAAATTACCTGTGCCGTTTTGAAACAAGTCAATACCAAAACGATCCAGGATCGGCGAACGGCGCGCATACTGCTGATAGAGATCGTAAAGGGAAGGAACATCGGCGTACGGGTTGGCCTGATGCTTGATCGGCGGCTGACGGTCAATGTCGAGCGGCGAAAATTGGGACGGATTGCTTGAAGAAGGCCCGGAAAAACCTGGGAAAGAGTTTACTCCCGGATTCAGGCTAGCCTGTTGGGGCAAAGAAGTGTTTGCACCAAATGGATTGGAACCTCCGCCCATTCCGCCTGGTCCGGAGCCTTGACCGCCGAAGAGCGATGGCAAGCCGAAGTTCCCACCTCCCCCTGCTCCAGATCCAAAGAGCGAACCTTGCCCGCCCATCCCCGAATTGCCAAAGCCTCCGCCCGAAGCCCCGCCGAAACCGCCGGAGGAACTGGTGCCGCCAAAGTGGCTGGCCGAGCCACCGCTCGAACCATTCAAGCGCGCTGCGATCAGCGATTGCACGGAGCCAGATCCCATCGCGGATAGTCCGTTCGCATCGCCCGAGTCGTAGTAGTCAGCAAATGCCCCTGACGACTGTGCCTGCAGCAACGTACGACGCGGATCATATATTGGTTGCGGCCATTGCTGGTTGGGTCCAGGACCCATCGGGCCGGAAGAGGGGAGGGAGTTGAGGCTTGGAGCTGACGGAGGCTTCAAACCCTGGACGGTCCCAGCCGGGTTCGCCTGAGGAGTACCGGAGGGCTCGGCGAAGTTGGGGTTGGGGGTCCGTTGGAGATCATCCTCGTGACGTAACCAATATAGATCTTCCTGCCCCGGGGACTTGAGGTTGGCGATTTGCCCAGCCAACGAGGTGCTCGTCTGACTTGAGGGCGTTGGCACCGGACCGGTGGTCACGGGAGTCAGTCCCGCCAGCCAACTCCGCTCAAGCTCTTCCTGGGTGGGTTTGGCACGGATGTAGTAGCGATCCTCGATTTCCCGGGTGAACTGGCTCCGAACCTTCTGGTCGTCCCGAACCAATTGGAACACCGCATCGTCAGTCAACTCTTCCTGACCGATCACTCGTCCTTGCTCGAACGCAGTGCGCACCAACAGTTTCTTGCATTTCAACAGGAGTCCAGGCTCAGCGGTAAGAAGTGAAATAATCTTGTCCGATGATAGCGAAACCAGTTGGTCAGCCTGCGCTTCGGCGCGAGATTGCTCGAGAGGAACCGCTCGAGTCCGATCGTAATCTTGGTTGCCGGACGACTTATCGTATGACTTGGTAAACGGCCGATCCTGCTGGGCGGACAGCGACGCCGCTCCTAGCATGAACAGCAACCCCACTGCCACCAAGAAACCAAGCTCGCGGATCTTTGACAATCGAACTCTCATAACATCTCTCCCCACTGCAATCGAACACAGCCCAAGTAGACTATGGAACCATCTGGAATTTGTTCGCAGCGCACCAGTATCTTCGGACTTCAGCGCCACGTTAGAGTCAGGGTCTCTGTAGCTCCGCCCTCTCACTTACAGGGCGTTTGTGAGTTAACCCATGACATTTCAGTAATTTCCAAACAAAACGTCGACAGCCTAAAACGACAATCGCGACACGGGCTGGAGCTATTTCTGTCCCAAACCCGAACACCGACTCAAAGTCGCGCTCCGCACCATGCCCCGGGTTTTGAAATGGAATCGCCACACGCGGACTTCACGTGCTCACCAACTCCGGTTTGTTTCGCAACACGCTCAGGATGCCTTGTTCCGATGACTCCACGCGCATGGAACGAATATCGACAAAAGCCCAATAAAAAATGCCGCTATTACGTTCTGGAGCAACCGCGAGAATCTTCATCTGCGGATACCGCCCCAGCAGAAAACCGCGCAAACCCGGACGCCCCTCCGGCTCCTCGAGCGCGATGATCAGATAGTCAGGCCGGGTGCGTTCCACCAGTTCGGTGAGTTCAGCATCGTCCTCAGTTTCGCCCACGATCTCGATATCGGGCTGATCCCCAACGGTGGCCAGGACTAGGTCCTTCATCAAACGTGGCCGGTTTGCAACCAACACTTTGACCTTTTGCACGATATTCTCCGTGCCGCGCAGTTTCTCCCAGAATCGGAGAAAAAGTAAGACTCAAATCCGGTCCAGAGAACCTAACTGTGTAGTACCAAGAAGTTTACGTTGACCGACGGCACTCTGTCCGTTCTTTGGACAAACAAGTACCCAAAAAGTACCGGGGCTGTTTTCGGATTTTGACTCATGCAAACGCGCCGGGCACGCGGCAACGCTCCACGGCTCCGAGGCGATCGCTGGCACCGAGCTTGCGCAGCATACGGTGGACGTGGTTTTTTACCGTTTGCTCGGAAAGATTGAGTTGCGCCGCGATCTCCTTGTTGGTAAGGCCGCGGCTGATCATTTGCACCAATTGCTGCTCCCGGCGGGTGAGTCCCAGGTCGTGCTTGAGTACGAAGCCCGCGGATTGGGGCGTGGGGTTGGCCAATTGCTGGAACAGCACCATGCACAAGCTAGGCGGACACACCGCGTCGTCATTGGCCACCGAGCGCACGCAGGCGGCCACTTCCATGGCTGAGGCCTCCTTCAGCACGTAGCCTACGATCCCGTCACGCACCGCTCTCAGGAAAGTTCCCGGCTCGGCTTCCATGCCCACCATAACCACCTTGAGACCGGGCATGGCAGCGCGAACCTCAGAAACCAGCCGCAACTCGGAAAGTGCAACCGTGGCGGAATCGCAAAGCAAGACATGCGGAGCGGCGGTGGTGATTTGCTGCACAATGTCGGGCGCGAACGCGGATGCGCCCACCACTCGTATGTCGCTCTTCTTGTTGAGAATGCGTGCTAGGGCCTCGCGCAACAGACGGTTCTCGGCCAAAATAAAGACCTGCACGACGGCGATGTCACCAGACATAACAAACCTCTGTACCTCGCATGCGTGCCCCCACACGCCGTGCTTGAGGTGTGATCGGAATCGAACAAGCTTTGGAACTAGTTGTCGGATAAGCATATCCGCTTTCGCCGAAAAATGCGAGAGGAACAGAGCAAAACTGGAACGGGCACTCGGGTCTGGAAGGCGAAGGATCAGAGGGGAAACAAGGAAGCAGGCCTCCGGCAGATGCGGGGCGACCGACAGCTAACCTGGGTGCTACCATGAACGGTTTAGCCGCAATCATGGGATTCCGCAACCAAGCAGCGGTTCCGGTTATCTAATCGACTTTGTTAAGGCGGGCCGGAGCGGCCAAAATCTCCACTGGAAGCTGAGACGGGGGCATGGCAAAACCAATTCTGTTGAGTGTGGACGACGACTCCGATGTGTTGCGCGCCATTGAGCGCGATTTGCGATCGCACTACGGGGGCGCATATCGTGTGATCGGAAGTGATTCTCCCCAGGGTGCGCTGGATCTGCTGCAGCAACTGAAGCTGCGGAACGACAGTGTGGCCTTGTTGCTGGCGGACCAGCGCATGCCGCAGATGGATGGAATCGGGTTCCTGCAGGAAGCGATGCAGATCTATCCCGACGCAAAACGCGCCCTGCTCACCGCCTACGCGGACACCAACGCTGCCATCGGCGCGATCAACCAAGCTAGCATCAACTATTTTTTCATGAAGCCGTGGGACCCTCCCAGCGAGCATTTGTATCCGCAGCTGGATGATCTGCTCGATGACTGGCAAGCTTCCTACCATCCGGTATTTGAAGGTATTCGGGTGCTGGGCACGCGCTGGTCGCCACGATCCTACGAACTGCGGGATTTTCTGGCGCGCAATCGTGTTCCCTACCAGTGGATCGACGTTGAGCAAACTGTCAACGATCCGGAGACCAAGCGTCTCCTGGATGCCCTCGGCCCGGATGCACCCAGTTTGCCGGTCGTGCTCTTCCCAGATGGTACGAAGCTGCTGAACAGTGTGCCGGCGGATGTTGCACAAAAAGTTGGACTGCGTACGCGCGCGCAAACTGACTTCTACGATCTGGCGATCGTGGGCGGAGGTCCGGCGGGATTGGCGGCTGCGGTATATGGGGCATCGGAAGGTCTGCACACAGTGATCATCGAACGGGAGGCACCCGGCGGTCAGGCGGGGATGAGTTCGCGGATTGAGAACTATCTGGGATTTCCGACTGGGCTGAGCGGCGGAGATCTGGCGCGACGTGCGGTTGCGCAGGCGATGCGTTTTGGGGTGGAGATATTGTCCCCACAGGAAGCAGTGGGGGCGCGAACCGAGGGCCCGTACCGCATTCTGAAACTAACGGACGGCAGCGAGATTTCCTGCCACGCGTTGATGATCGCCAGTGGAGTGCAGTGGCGGAAGCTGGACGCGCCGGGAATCGACCGGTTGCAGGGGGCTGGCGTTTACTATGGCGGCGGGGCGACCGAAGCAATGGCCTGCAAAAACGAGATCGTCTATGTGGTCGGCGGCGCGAACTCGGCGGGGCAGGCAGCCATGAACTTTGCCCGCTACGCCGAGCGGGTGGTTATTCTGGTGCGCGGAGAGTCGCTCTCGAGCACCATGTCCCAGTACTTGATCGACCAGATCAAGGCGACTCCCAACATTCAGCTCTGGACCCACGCCAGCGTTGCGGAGGCGCACGGCGAAACCCATTTGGAAGAGATGTCTGTACTGTGCTCGGACACAAATACCACGGAACGCGTGCCAGCCAGCTCGATGTTCATTTTTATTGGAGCCTTGCCGCGCACCGACTGGCTGGGAGACCTGGTGAAGCGCGACGAACGCGGCTTCTTGATGACCGGGCCGGATCTTATGCAGGACAGGCAGCGGCCCCAGGGCTGGACCCTGGACAGAGATCCGTTTCTGCTGGAGACCAACGTCCCCGGAATTTTTGCCGTGGGCGACGTGCGGCACGGTTCAGTGAAGCGTGTGGCTTCGGGCGTGGGCGAAGGATCGGTAGCTGTTCAGTTCATCCATCAATATTTGAGCAAGGTATAAATGGCGGAAAAATCCGAACTACTTCGCGTGCCGGTATTTGCCGATCTGCCGGACGACCAGATTGACTGGTTCCTCAGCCAATCGCAAGAACTCCATCTCAAGGCCGGTGAAACGTACGCGCGCCAGGGAGATCCTGCCGACGCGATGTTTGTGCTGTTGGAAGGAGTACTTCAGGGACGAGGCGAACTTGGCGGCGAAACCTTCATCTTTAACCTGGAGCGGGGCGCAGTCACCGGACTGCTGCCTTTTTCGAGGATGAAAGAGTTTACGGTGAGTGGGCGGGCGGAGACGGACAGCCGCGCGCTGCGATTTCCTGCCTCGCTATTTCCGGATCTCGTGCAAAAGATGCCGGAGCTGACCAAGCGTCTGGTGGGTCTGATGTCCGACCGTATCCGCGAAACCACGCGGATGGAACAGCAGCGGGACCGGTTGGCTGGCTTGGGGAAACTTTCCGCCGGGCTGGCACATGAACTCAACAATCCTGCCTCGGCCGCTACCCGTGCCGCCAGCCAGTTGCGCGGGATTCTGCTACGCATTCGGGACGCCAGTCAAGAGTTGGGGCGGCGCAACTTAACTCCTGAACAAAAAGATGAAATTGCGAGAATTGAAAATTCCGTGGCGGAATCGAACGATCCCCCGCCCGACGCGTTGACCATCAGCGATTTGGAAGAGCGGCTGGATTCTCTGCTGCGCAGCCATGGCCAGGAAGATTTATGGCAGTTGGCGGCTGATTTAGCGCACAAGAATTTCAAGCCTGAAATTCTGGAGCATGTGTTCGCTACTCTCGACGGGCCCACCGCGCGTGCGGCGCTGGTACGAATTGCGGCTTGGACCGAGATTCTCAACTTACTGCACGAGCTTGAAAGCGCCACTTCGCGAATCTCAGACCTGGTGCGGGCGATCAAGGAATACACCTACATGGACCAGTCGCCAATCCAGAACGTTGATATCGTGAAGGGTCTGGAGACTACGCTCACCATTCTCAACCACAAATTGAAACGTGGAGTCGTGGTGAAGCGCGACTATCAGCACCTGCCGTTTCTGGTGAATTCGTTTGGGAGCGAACTCAACCAGGTTTGGACCAACATTATCGACAATGCCATCGATGCCATGGGCGGCAAGGGCGAGTTGCGGGTGCGGACCTACCGCGATGACAAGTGCGTAGTGGTGGAGATCGCCGACAACGGTCCGGGGATTCCGCCGGAGGTGCTCCCACACATCTTTGAGCCGTTCTTCACCACCAAGGGAGTCGGACAAGGAACCGGTCTCGGCCTCGACACGGTGCAGCGCATCGTGAAAAAACATGCCGGCAACATTCAGGTGAAGTCGAAACCCGGCGACACCTGCTTTCAAGTGTGGCTTCCGCTGGCGGACGCAGCGGCACGAATCTGAGCGGGCATTATTGAATCCGAGGCTCAGCAGTGCTGTAGAATTCGGCTGTTGCCGGTCTTGGCCCGGGTGGCGAAATTGGCAGACGCACGGGACTTAAAATCGCACATTACACCTTGCTAATATTCATTATGTTATTGCTATACAACAACTTATTGACATAATGTCCGTCCGCGATATACTTACACATGTCTTTCACACTTTCGTATTTTGAAAGACTGCGGAGGTATCCGCGATGGCGGAACAATACGACATCCTGGGCGGCAAGGTTCACGTCTACAAACGCCCGAACAGCAGCCACTGGCAGTGCTCCAGCTATTTCGCCGGCAAGAACCGCCGGACGAGCACAAAGGAAGACAGCATCTCCAAAGCAAAAGAGATCGCCGAGGATTGGTATCTGCAACTGCGTGGAAAACTCCGCAGCGGAGAAATCAAAACAGAAAAAACCTTCCGCGAAGCATCAGAACTATTCCTTCGTGAATACGACATCATCACGCAGGGCCAGCGAAGTAAAGTCTACGTGGAAGGCCAACAGCGGCGCTCGCAGGGGCACCTTGTGCCGTTCTTCGGCCACTTCGGCCTTTCAGAAATCACCGCAGGCAAGATCCAGGACTACCGCATTCATCGCCACGAAGAGGCTGTAGCCAAACACGGCAAACCGCCGGCACACAACACCATGCATCAGGAGATAGTGGCTCTTCGACAGACCCTGAAGACCGCCATCCGCCACGGATGGATCGATCACCTTCCCGATCTTTCCGAGCCGTACAGATCATCGCCAAAAATCTCGCACCGGGCGTGGTTTTCTCCCGAGGAGTACAAGAAACTCTACGAGGCTACAAGAAAACGCGCGCATGAACCCAAGCAGGCGCGGTTCAAATGGGAATGCGAACAGCTTCACGATTACGTACTGTTCTCGGCCAACACGGGCCTCCGTCCTGATGAAGCGCGGCGCCTTCAATTCCGGGACGTGACAATCGTTGAGGACGACGCGAGCGGTCAGACGATCCTTGAAATCGAAGTGCGCGGTAAGCGTGGAGTTGGTTACTGCAAAAGCATGAACGGCGCTGTGCGCCCGTTTGAGAGACTGAAAGCCAGATTACGTCCGCCACGCGCCTACGAAGACGGCAGGGGCGAGAAGGGGCCGAACACCATGAACAACGGCTCCGAAAAATGGTGCCTTCCGCAACCGACAGACCTCATTTTTCCGAAATGGCAGCGCGAGCTTTTCAAGACGATTCTGGACGAAGAAAATCTCAGGTTCGACCGCGAAGGCCGGCCGCGAACGGCCTACAGCCTGCGGCATACGTACATCTGTCTGCGCCTGATGGAAGGTGCCGATATCTACCAGATCGCCAAGAACTGCCGCACCAGTGTCGAGATGATCGAGAAATATTACGCGTCGCACATCAAGACGAATCTTGACGCCGCCGCGATCAACATCATGAGAGCAAAACCAAAAAAGAAGCAAAAACCATCCGATCATTCCAGATCGACCAGAACCTCCGACACCGGAGACTAACGTGTAAATTCACCCTGCCTGCTCTATGATAGAAAACTGTAAACCGCGCGGGCGTGGCGGAATGGCATACGCAGCGGACTTAAGGAAAACTTGAGTGCTCGCCTGGGAAACCGGCGATGCAGAACTGCTCAAAGTCGGGGAACCCTGAAATGGCAATCCCGAGCCAAGCCCGGAGAAACACTCCAGCCGGGAAGGTGTAGAGACTAGACGGGCAGCACCTAAGCCCCGGATTCTTCCGGGGGAGGGTGAAGGGATAGTCCAGACCGCAAACCTGGCGCGCGCCCTTAAAGGCCGCGTCCGGGCGGCGAAAGCCGTAGACGGCATGAAAATCCGCAGGGCTTCGGCCTGTGTGGGTTCGACTCCCACCGCCCGCACCACCGTTCATTGGTCCGTACCGGACAGACAAGCATGAGCCTTTTTCCTGACAGTCGCGCGATTGTAGTCGGGCTGCCGAAGTCGTTTGACCTTCTCTCAGAACTCGCCTCGGCAGACAGGATTCGCCTCGGCACGGCGTTCGCACACTGGTCAGGATGGGAGATCCTCGAAACTGCTATCTCCGGTTCAAAAGCGGAGATCTTCTTGCTCACGGGCACGAGTTTTTTCCAGACGGAGCCGAGGGTTCTGCGGGAATGGCAGAAGCTTTCCAGGTCAAATAGCGTGAAGGCTGCCCTGCACGCTGAAAAAGGAGTTACGTTTCACCCCAAGGTTTTGATCGTCGAAGGCCGAAGGAACTTCGCGATTGTCGGCTCCGGCAATCTCTCGCGGGGCGGCCTCCAAGGAAACGTTGAGTGCGCCGCTTTTGTTGAGTCGGGCGCAGTGTTGAGTGAATTGGTGCTGTGGTTTGATGGCGTTTTTGACGCTGCGGCCGAGCTGAGAGATGGCGTAATTTCAGATTACGAGCGGAAATGGAAATCGCTTCGCAAACGCGCCAAAGAGCTGCGCGACGAACAGCGAAAACTTCAAGATGACTTTGCAGCAAAAACTGCTGCGGTCATGCAGCGTTGGGACGATGCCGTCGCCGCTGCCAAGAAATACTTAAAATCGTCGGACTTCGAGGCGACCTACGAAAGCCGAAAAGCCGGAGGCAAGCGCATCAAGCAATTCCTCGATTACCCGGCGTTCGACTTTGATGTGGACGGGTGGAAGGGGTTCTACACGGTCCAGGCGCTCGGCCATCTCATAGCCATTCGCAGGGATCGGGTTTTTCGAAAGAAGGACAAGCTTCAAGACGGTCTGAAAAAGCTCATCGGCGCGGACGGCCAGGTACCGAAGGTTCTGAACGAATTCCTGGCACCGCGAGGCAAGTATCGGATTGACGGCCTCGGATTGAATGCGATCAGCAAAGTCCTTGCTGTGCATGCTCCGCAAAAATGGACTGTCCATAACAAGCCCGTCGCGAAAGCCTTGAAGAAGTTCGGCTACATCCCTCCTCGGGGCGCTTCCGAAGCCGAAAAGTTCATGGCCTTTACGCAGATGATGGATACGTTCAAGGCAGCCACTGGCTTGCCCGACGCGTATGCTCTCGATGCCTTTTTCTATGATGTCTACTCGAAATTGAAATCAGACTAACGGCTTTGGGACCTATCTTTCCGGCCTCATAGCGAGGCAGGCCCACATCACACTGGAATTCCCGACTTTAAGGCTGGAGCCGGTTCCAGGGTTCCTGCTGCTCAGGCGGCAGTTCGCCAATCGATTTTATTCTTGTGACCTTTGCAATGTCGTCTGCAAACCGCGTTTCTATTTTCCGCATGAAGGACTCCGTGCAACAGACGCTGACGGCGGGTCTGGATAGAATGTGGTCGATGCATTGCACGTCCGGCAGACAGCCGGTCTCGGAGCCGACCCATTGTTCGAGCGCCCGTTTGAAACCGCCGGATATGGTCATTTGCTCAAATATCCCGGCATTCTCAGCGCAGGCGAGTTCTATGTGATAGTTGCCCAGTTGTTCCACGGAATGCGGACCTTTTAAGTTTTAAGCCAATCTGCCCATGATGGAAAAGCGGGGCAGGGGATGACCACAGACAATTACAGCGCTTTCTTTGGCAGGCCGGTGGTTTCATACACTACTCTGACGCCCTGATGGCGGTCAGGAAGATTTATCTTTTCTTCCGGCGTCGGGGCATGATCGAGGTTAACTTTGATGCCCCATTCAGCAGTATTGATGCGGGTCAGGCCGATGCCGACGACGGGGCTGGCGACATCAGCAAAATCCCTGGCCAGTTTTCCCTTGAGATCTTCCTTGGCTGCACGTGCCTGATCGAGAGTAACCGCTGAAAACTGGGACATGGTTTCTTCCTTTTGTTCCTACCTGTAGGTGAACACTTCTTTGGGTTCGAGTTTCGGCAACTTATGACACCGCTATAACCCAGTCAACAGGTATTCGCACGTTGCAGCAGTGGATGGTCCACCGCGACATCGCCTCAATCACTGTTCGCTTGAATCAATCTCAGCGGGACACGCGGCCCACGACCGAAATCTTCAGAGCCATTGATCCCGTTGGCTCAAAAGTGACAATCAGGCCCGCCTCGGGCGTGATTGTCGAAGAACCCCAGTCTGCCTTGGAGAAGTGATACTTCTTCCCGTCGTGGGTTTTTATAACACCCATCTCCATATCGACAGCGTAGGCAAAAACTGTTCCATCGCTCATCTTTCAATCATGAAAACAAAAAGCCTGCCCCGCAAGACCTTTTCCGGGCCATCTTTATATTGGAGGGCAGGGGCGGGTACCACCATCCTTCAGATAGTCCATCGTCGATGAAATCCTTGTCGAATTACCGCACCGCACAAACGAATCTGTTTGACGTTATTCCGAGAATCTTCGAATAAGAATCATGAACGTCTTTGACATTCTGGCAAACTACTACCCCGCCTTCCTCAAAGGCCTCTCCGTCACTCTACAACTCTGCGCGGTCATCTGGGGCAGCGGGCTAATCCTCGGCAGCCTGCTCGGCCTCGCTGGCGCGAAAATCGCGCCTGTGGCCTTCGCCAGCCGCAGCATATCCTTCGTCCTCGGCTCTGTCCCGCTGCTGGTCTTCTTGTTCTGGCTGCATTATCCGGCGCAGGCGATGTTCGATGTGGTCATCGACCCGTTCTATACTGCGGCCTTTACATTTTCCGTCGTCAACATTTTCGGGGTCGCCGATGTTGTGCGCGGCGCGCTGTTCGATTTTCCCCGCCAGTACCTGACGGCCGCGAAAGTCACCGGCCTTACTCCGCGCCAGACCGTCTTCAAAATCCAGCTACCGTTGATCCTGCGCGAAATCCTGCCGACCCTGATGCTGCTGCAGGTCAGCATGCTGCACGTGACGCTGTTTGCCAGCTTGATCTCGGTAGAGGAGATCTTCCGCGTCGCCCAGCGTATCAACGCCCAGATATATCGTCCGGTAGAGATTTACACGGCGCTCGGCGTCTTTTTCCTCGCCGTATGCCTGCCGGTCAACGGATTCGCCTACTGGCTGAAAAAACGCTATACACGGAATTTATCGGAGCATTAGCAGGGGATTTTATGAAAAGAAGATTCATTCTGACGGCACTTCTAACCCTGACGGCCCTGCCCGCGTTCGCGGCCGGACCTGCTATCGACCGTGTGAATGGTAGCAATTCCTTGCGCTGCGGCTATGTCGAATATGAACCCGCCTTGACCAAGGACCTGAAGACCGGCCAGTGGCACGGCTTTGACTACGACATCGTTCAGGCGATCACCAATCGTCTGGACCTCAAGACCGAGTACGCGGCCGCGACCGGTTGGGGCACGGTCGCAGCGGACCTGAATGCCGGAAAATTCGACATGCTGTGCTCGACTTTCTGGGTGCATCCGAACGTGGCCAAGTTCGCGCTGTTTTCACGGCCCGCCTATTTCCAGCCAGTCTTTCTTGTCGCGCGGACGAACGATTCGCGGTTTGACGGGACGCACCTCCTCAACGATCCGACGCTGACGATGGTCGCGGTCGATGGGGATAATCCGGTCGCCATCGCCAAGGCGGATTTTCCGCAGGCAAAAATTTCCACCCTACCGAACATGACAGATCCATCCCAGGTGCTCCTCGCCATCGCAGATGGCAAGGGTGATTTTACGATTACGGACGCCATGACGTTCGGCGATTACGCGGAGCATAATCCGGGCAAACTTCACATAGTCAATCCGGACCGGCCCGTCCGCGTCTATCCGTCAAGCTACGTCTTCCGTTCCGACGACGGCCAGTTGCGCGACGCCGTCAACGCCGCCCTGGACGAGTTGATTCTCGACGGCACGATCGACCGCATCATGAATAAATACGATACCCATCCGAATGGCTATTACCGCGCGACCGTGCCGTATCGGAATCCTTATAAGCAGGAAAAATAATGCCATGAGATGCTGCTGCCCGCGTGATTATCAGCCGGAATAAAAACGGAGAACCCGATGAAAACATTCCTGAACAAATGGGTGCCTGCACTTGTGCTACTGCTTCTGCTGCCTGGCATTGCCCGAGCGGCCGACGTGGGGAAAGAATCCGTCTATGACCGCGTCATGCGCATCGGCACGATCCGTTGCGGCTATTTTCTGTGGCCGCCGTTTCTGGAGAAAGATGTCAATACAGGCAAGATGAGCGGCGCGTCCTACGACATTATGGAGGAAATCGGCAAGCAGTTGAGCCTGAAAATCGACTGGGCCGAGGAAATCAATTTTGCCTCGATGTTCGAAGGCTTCGCGAGCGGCCGCTATGACATGATCTGCGGCCCGATGTCGCCGACGCCGGCTCGGGCGCGGGCTTCGGATTTTACTATCCCGCTGTTCTACACGACCTATGACTTGTACGTCGGAGGCAAGGACACCCGCTTCGATAAGAACCGTGCGGCGCTGAACGATCCAGCGCATAAGTTTGCCGGGCTCGACGGCGAATTCACGTCGATCATCGCGCAGGAGGATTACCCGCGCGCGACCTATTTTTCTGTGCCGCAGCTTTCGGACGCCAGCCAGCTACTGATGACGCTGGCGACCGGCAAGGCCGACGTGACCGTGACCGACCCGATGACCGCCAATAAATTCATGGAGCAGAACCCAGGGAAAATCCGCCGCCTGCCTGGCCCGTCGGCGCGCGTCCTGGCGGTAACCTTCGCCATCCCACTGGGCGAGGAGCGGTTTAAGACCATGCTCAACCTGGCCAGCCAGAGCCTGCTCGACAGCGGTTTTGTCGAGCGCATCTTGGAAAAATATCCGACCGCTGACAAAACCATGCTCCGCGTGGCGAAACCCTATGAGGTACAAAAATGAAAAAAGTTCTTCTGATTGCTTTCCTTTCCCTGATCGCCGTCCCGGCCTTCGCCGCCGACGCGCCGAAGGAATCCGCCTTTGACCGCGTCATGAGGACGCAGACCCTGCGCTGCGGCATGATGCTGTGGCCACCCTATTTCGAGAAGGACCCGAACACGGGCGCGATTCATGGCTATGCCAAGGATTTATCGGACGGTGTTGCCAGCCTGCTCGGTGTCAAGATCGAGTATGTCGAGATCGTGCCGGGACAGCAGGTCGAGGAACTGAAGGATGGCCGTGTCGACGCCGTCTGCGATGATGGGCCGTATGTCTTTTCGGAGATGAAGTTCCTTGATTACACCAGTCCGCTCTATTACGTGCCGGTCTTCGCCTACGGCCGCGCCGATGAACAGCGGTTCAAGTCGCAGGGCGATCTCAACCACAAGGATGTGCATTTCATCGGAATGGACGGCGATCTGAGCGTTGCGCTGGTACAGCGGCGGTTTCCGCAGGCGACGCTGTCTACATTGCCCAGCACAACGGATTCCGGCCAGTTGATGCTGAACGTGAAGGATAAAAAGGCCGACATCACGATCATCGATCCGCCATCGGTTGCGACCTTCAACGCCAGCAACCCGCCCGGCGTTAAAGCGGTCGCGGGCGGCGAACCCGTCGCCATCTACCCGGTCGGATTCTCCGTGAAGAAGGGGGATGCGGAATTAGCGCTGATGATCAATTCCGGAATCGCGGCGCTGTGGAATACCGGTGAGGCTGCGTCCATCCTCCATAAATACGATCCCAGAGGGACGATGTTCTATGGCGTCGCCAACGGCTACCGGCCGATGAAATAGATGCTCACTGCCCGTGCCATCCACAAGGCTTTCGGCGAAAAGCAGATCCTGCGAGGCGTCGATGTGGCGGTGGCACCGGGGCAGATCACTTGCGTGATCGGGCCGTCCGGCACGGGCAAAACGACGCTGCTACGTGCATTGGCGTTTCTCGATTATCCGGATGAGGGGACCGTGACGCTTGATGACCGGACCTATGATTTTCCTCGCCAACCCAGACAAGCTATCACGCCACCGCCCTGGCCGCAGGTGACGGCGGTTTTCCAGTCCTTGTTCCTGTGGCCGCACCTCACCTTGCGCGAAAACATCATGCTACCGGCGCGCAATCATAGCCCGGAACGAGCGGAAAAGGATATCGAAGGTCTGGCTGCGTTTTTCGAGATGGGCGGTTTTATCGACCGCTATCCTAACGAAGCGTCGGTCGGCCAGCGGCAACGGGCAGCGTTGGCTCGCGCGTTGATCCTCAACCCGCGCTATCTTCTGCTCGACGAAATCACGTCCGCCCTCGATATTGAACAGACAGCACGCATTCTGACGAAGCTGGAGCACCTGAAAGACCGCAATATCGGCATGTTGTTGATCACCCATGCAATCGGCTTTGCTCGCCATGCCGCCAACCACATCGTTTTCATGGACGGAGGACAGGTAATGGAACGGGGCCCGCCCGGCATTCTCGACGCGCCGAAAACGGAACGGCTAAACAATTTTCTTTCCCTTGTCCGCGCAGCACAATGAAAATCATCGCCGCATTAGAACGAGAGGATAATTCGCCACTTTGTTAATCATGTGATCGGAAAAGAATGGTTGAAAATGTTTCAGGACACTCCTGTCTGACCCGGCAGGCCGCGCTGCTTTCTTCCCTGAAGGATGTAACCCCGTTTGAACTCGGAGAAGCGGCAACGCACTTGCGTCGTTTCTTTTCATCGATGCAGTTCCGGGAGATGGTTCTTCACCCTTTCGACGCCTACCCCATGGATTATCAGGATGCAGTGTTAGACGTGCCGAGCATCGGACAGCTACGCTTCAACACAGAGCCAGAAATATGGGGTGGAGGCAAGCTGCCCGAGCGTTTTTACTCCATTAGCAGTTTGTTCCGAAAAGAAAAAGAGAAAAATCTGTTACGTCGTTCGGCTTTTTTTATTGTGGATTTTTACCAGCCTGGTCCACCCGACTCCATGCTGCCTATTTTTCACGCATTGCTCCAACAATTGGCAGAAGCGGGGTTCGGGGAGCATTTGCATCGCCTGCCATTTGATTATGCCGAATACGATCCTGTTGCCGACTGTCCGCGACTTTCCTCTTTTGAGACACGATGGGTGGTGACGAAAGGGTATGATGCCGCACATTCTTTCTTTGAAGTCGATGAAAGGGGGGCGTCCACCCGGAATGAAGTATTCTTGGTGACTCCTTTGGGATACTTGGAAATCGGCGCTTTCGGGATAACCGGCTTGAATAAAAACCCGCGTTATATTTTTCGCACAGGGGCCGCCAGCTTGCCCATGCCTCCTGTGCATCGCAGTGGCATGGGTTTGGGCTTTGAGCGCTTGCTGCTTGCCGATCGGATTCTCTCCATATTATTGGGGTAAACCCAACATTTTTGTCACCAGGGGCCATCTTATTTAGGAAAATTAACCCAAATCAGTGCCGTTCCGCCGAGCCCGGTATCAACCCATACAGACGGAAGGAGCCCCTTCCAGTCAGTTCATATATTTATTACGTCGTTGACTGCTTGACTGTTTTGTTTAGGTTAGTTCCTTGAGGGCGAGAGAAAGAGCGCATGGACGATTACTTACAGCCGCATCGGGCAGCATCCTGGTGCAAAGCAAGAAAACTTCCTGTCATAGAAAACTCACTGCAACGTGAGTTGGTCCGAATCGTGACAGTGCTGCAAAAGGCCATCTACGCCGACGAGGAATCCATCCCGCGTGAAGTCAGGGTGTACTACCAGGCGCTCAAGTACATCGCCTCTGTTGCGGGCGCTCCCGAGGGCCGAGAGTGGTATGGGAACTGATGCATCCGGTCGGTTCGCTACTTTCACATGATGCCCCTCACCCGCACGATATGTAAATAAAACCGCGAACCCGCTCTGAAAACTAGGAATAAATTCCCATAAGATACATTATCACTCTGTGGTTGCGTTATGGATAAGGTGCAATCTTGAGTTGTAACCTAGCCCCGCTTCTTCCTTAAAAACGCCACGTAATCCTGAACCGCTTGTTTCTGTGGCTCCGGCAACGCATTGTATTTGTTCACAAGGGTAAGTTGTTCCGGTGCCAGCTTCAGGGCGTCATTGCGAACCGCGCCCTCGATGCCATCATAAAAATCATCAACGTCAATTTTCAGAATTTTCGAGAATTGCCAGAGCCGGGATGCACTGATGCGGTTCGTGCTCTTCTCGTATTTTTGAATCTGCTGGAACGTCACGCCCACGGCCTCCGCCAGTTGTACCTGACTCATGCCGCGCAATAGCCGGAACTTGCAGAGATTTTCCCCTACCTTTTTATCGATGTCAGTCGCTGCACGCATGACCCTTCCCGTTTGTTGTTTCTTCCTAACATACGGGGCGGCCCTTTGGTGCCGAGAGGTTTGTACCGCCAGTAACCGGCGAACGACGTATTTCCCTTGCGGGTGTTGCATTCCGCCGTCCTCTCGACCCAAGGGTGCGAGAGGAGCAAAGCGTAAATACGCGCTCCAAAACGTATGGTTACGAGGGGTACAAATCCCCGTTACAGGGAAAGATTATCAGCAGGATCAGGAAGGGCCAAACGCTATATTCATATCAGGAAAGGCCGACGAGTTCCTAAAGCAAGTAGCCCTGAACGTGGACATAATCATCCAGGAACTGATTTCTTCAAGCTGTCGTTAGCCCCTATGAGCGACGGCCTGAAGTGCACCTCCAAGCCGTAGTTAACAATCTCGACCATGGGTTTGCGGAGGGCCTCCATTACGACCGTGCCGGACAGCTTCGCCGCGCCCCCGTGGATGAGAATGCCTCTCGGGGTCTGCCCGGTCTCCTCTTGGAGAAGCTTCATGTAGTGCCGAAGCTGCGAGATATCTTGGATCGTTGGCGCGCTTTGCTTGCACTCAACGATGACTGGCATGTTCGCCTTGTCGATGAGCAGCACGTCTAGCCGAGTCCGATCCTTGAACACCCGCTCACGGATCTTAGAGTTCGGGTGAGGAAGGAGGCCATCCTCAAGCCGGTTTGGGTAGTTAGCAATGTAGTCAGACAGTGCCTTCTCGTACCTGAAACTCCCGAGCAGGCTCACCCAGTTCGTCGGGTCGTTCATGTCGGTGCGCACGGCTTCAAGAGTCTGGGACTGAACACGTGACACCGTTGGTCGCAGTTCGCCGTTGGAAAACGTTCTCCCAGGTGGTAGCTGGACCACCAGATCTTGACTCTCCGGCCCTGTCGTCAGGTCCCATCGAACAAGAATCCTCCTTCCCATTTCACCGTCAGGCAAGCCGGGACCAGGGGGGACCAAGGGGTTCCAGTCGGTGTCCTCAATGGCCTTCGCCGTAATCTCGCCGAGGCGGCCAACCTTGTGACCTCGTAGTGCCACGACAACGTAGTCGCCGGGCCGCATTTCCTGGATTGCATTCCGTGCGGCACTCCAACCGCGTCCGCCATCAGTCTTGCCCTGGAGTTTGAAGCCCCACTGCGCCGCCCACCCGACAGCAACACACTGGTTCTTGTACCAGCGCTGCCACATGCCTGGGTACACGTCCTCTTGGCACGCCACCTTCCACAGGACTGGTATCGTCATCGGCTAACCTCCCTGCTGCCGGGTCTTCAGGCGCGGCGTTTTTTTGCGCCGCCTGTTAACCGGCTTTGAGAACCACGGTTCGTGTTGCAACGCAGACCGTACTGCCGTCTGCACGAACTCGGGTGCTCTCCACACGTACTCCGCAGCCTTCGCTTTTCCGGCAGGGCTCAGGGTCTTTACGTAGGCGACGACCGCCTTCACGGAGAATGTTTTTTTAACCTTCTCCTTGAAGTTGCTCTTTAGTGCTGTCCAAACGACGGCGTCGAGCTTCCTTTCCCTCGCCCACGCGACAATTGGGTCTTCTTTTTCGATAGTATTCGGCAGCGCAGGTTTGTCGTCAACGCGAACGTAACCTATGTTCGCCTTCGTCGTACCCTCACGGCATTGGAGGTCCGCGACTGCATCCTCAAGCTTCGCCCGCTTGCTGAGGCACCAAGCCACTGGCGTGGAGAATCCATGCTCAGTATCGATCACGAGAGTCAAGGCGCCGAACCGTTTTTCGGAAACTCTGGAGAATTCAATCTTGAAGGTGGGTCCATCGTATTGCCACGGTTCGATCCAATTGTCGAACTCCGGGCCGCCCTCCCACAGAAGGGAACCCCAACCGAGGATGGCGATTTTCATTTTTTTCTTTTTCACGTTTTCTGCCGGTTTTCGTTGCGCATAGTCGCTACGCCTTGTGGGGCTCACGCGCCTTGAGAACTATTTCGTAGTCAGCCTTCAGTTCATCGAGTGTAGGCCGAATGCCCTGTGTTTCGGGGGGCTGAGAATGGGACGCTATGTAACGACAGCTCTTCTCGAAAACAGGCATTATCGCGGCCATGCTTTCCTGCAGCTTGCCCACATTTATCTTGTCCAGCTTCGTCATCATCACGTTCGGCGCGTATCTTTGGACGACGCCCTTGAGCATTTCGTGCTCCACTACGATTTCGGAAAGTCCTCGGAGTTCTTCATATCCTTTCTCGACCAAGGCTGCTTTGATTTCGCCCTCCTGTTTCTCAGCGCCATCAATCATCTTCTTAACCCTGGCGCTGACCTGCGCGATGGTGTCCACGCGGGGATGGGACGCCGCCGTCACCACGCCGGCATCGCCGCCTTCCAGTCTGATGTCGTAGTACTTCCAGTTCTTCTTGTCGGCTTTACCGAGCAACTCGGCTGCGAACCAGATATTGTGGGTGAAGACGATAATCTGATGGTCTTCGGCAAGAGCGACGATGCGGTCGCAGACCTCATGAATGCGTCGATAATCCATGCTCGTTATTGGGTCATCAAAGACCACCGGCGAGGACGCAGGCACTGACGTGACTTCTGCCAGAAAATCAGCTAACGCAAGAGCCTTCTGCTCGCCTTCCGAGAGAACCTCACTCGGTTTGTATGAGGCGACCAGCTTCCGCCGTGTCACTTGCCCCTGACGGCCGGGGAAGTTCAATGTCACGTTCGGCGCGCGCAGCCGCTTGCACTCGTCTTCAAAGCGTCTCCCGAAGTCCTTATTAAGAAGTTCCTCGCTCGCCTCCTTGGCGGCGTCAGTCAGGGACCGGAGAACACCTGTCAGATTGCTTTTGACAATTGTCGCCCTGCCGACCCATTTGGCATCCGACACCCGCTTCTCGATTTGCGGCAGCAGAGTATTTGCCGTCTTCTTCCCCTGCAACTCGGTCAATTCCGTCTGTTTCGCCTTCAGGGCTGCCTGCCGCTCTTCAACAGATCTCTGAAGACCGGTAATAAGCGCGGTCAGCCTGGTCTCCTCCCCGGACACGACGGTTTCAGCCGCAGCGAGGGAGGGATCTTTGTCCTTCCAGTCAATCGCTGAGCGAGCTGCAACAGTGAGGTTGAGCCTCTTCATCTGGTCTACAACGGCTTTGACCGGGTCCAGAATATCCGCTCCGCCGTTCGTTTCAGCGGTAAGCTGCTGCTGAAGCGTGTCCGCCTCGATGTCGACGACGGGCGCGACGTAGTCGCGAAGCTGACGTTCAGCGGTATCGAGAGCCGCCTTGATCTCGTTATTTGAGAAATCGCGATACTTCTTGATCAGTTCCACGGCCTTGGCGGTCAGCGGTTGCTGGCAGTAGGCGCAGGGATCGTCTGTGCCTGGATATTTTCCGGTCGTGTTTTTCTTGAGATATTCCTCGCCGGCTTGTATGAACTGTCGCCATTCCCCGCTCAGAATGCCGGGGATTCCAAGCCCCTCGAAAGCCTTGTTGCCCGCCTCATCGTGCCGCCGGGATGCCTGATCCCGTGCCTGCACGCGAGAGGCGTATGTCGTGATATCAAATGCCTTCGCTGTCTCGATCGCTGACTTGAGCGCTTTCACAACGACCGCCCGGTCGCGCGAACGCTTCAATTCGTTCTGTCTGTTCGACGACTTGAGGGCGTCGACCTCGATTGCCAAGGATTCAATGGCAGCGTCGATCTTCTCGGGCAGAGCGGCGTATTTCCTTATCTCGTCCAGGTCAGTCGCCGCTCCCAGAGTCTCGATGATGGGGTAGATGGAACAAGAGCGGTCGAACGAGACCAGAATCGTATTCGGTCCTGGAGTCCTGGCTATTATTGCTGCCTCAAAAGCCGTACGCACCCGCTCTATTCCGTTCTGGACCAAAGGGAAGAGCGTAAGCTCGCCAGGAGTGTAGACGTATGTGAGATCGTCCTCTACATGAAGGCGCGCGCCCCTCGCATCGAAGATGCTCATACGATTGAGTGGCGTAATGCCAAATTCGTTTTTCCACGGAATCGTCTGGCCCGTGCTCCCAACCATGACCGTAAAACCCGCACTCGGCGTCGGCCGCTTGTCAGCACGAACATTGTGAAGAATGTCCTCGGCGGTTCTGAGGCCAGCCGCGCGTTTCAAAACACGGACGAAACCGGACTTTCCGGAACCATTCTCTCCAAAGATCACTGTCACGCCCGGAGCGAAATCAATTTGCGCGCCGGGCTTGAGCGCATTCACGCCGTCGCCAACCTTTAGCGAATCCAAGCGGACCGCGTCGAGCGGGTTCCCAGCGAGTTGCTTTTCCTCAATTTTCGGAACGGCTTGGAAAGGCTCTGGCGAGAGCTTTTTCTCCGATAGCAGCAGTTTTAGATAGCGGTCAACGTCGAGATCGGACGGCTGGAGCCTGTTCTTGAGAACATCGCCCGCAATTGCGCGGGACCATCCATCTTGGTCGTTTGCCCACCGGGGCAGGAGCGCGCGCGACGCCTGGGCGCCAGCCTGTTCTTGTTGATTTGGCATTAACCAGATCCTTCCAAAGGGACATCGTACTCTGTTAGAAACTCCCTGACCTGTCCACTCAGATCGCGCCCGTTCCGTGCGGGGGCCGCGTACTTTCGCCTTATATTCGCCTCATGGTATACAATTCTACTGATGCCGGATCGTTGGTGCACAGTCACAGTCACGGAGGCCGCGGGGCGACGCTATAGTCTTGACCTCCTCGCCTCCAGCACCTACGACGCGGCGCATCTGTACGTGGCCCACGTTAAGGAACAACCGCGCGGGCGCTCGTCATTTCCGATCCCCACCGTCGCGACGGTTTTCGAGGTCGCCACAAATGGCGCCGTCTACCGCGTCACGGGAAAGGCCCTGCAGCAATGGATCGAGCGCCGCCGCCATGCATGGAATGGCCCAAAGGGTGCCATCTTTCGTAAACGTCCAGGTCTGGAGTAGCCGATCATGTCACGATTGCACCATTTATTGTCTATTGCTTCCGTGCAGCACGGTGGTGTAACGTGGTGCAACACACAAAACCGGGGTTTGTTTCCATGCCTGGACCAAAACGCAAGCCGCAGAAAACCAGGATATCCCGTTCTCCCCGGACATCTGTTACGTTCCCCCCTGATATTTACCAGACCCTTGAAGATCTGGCCAAGAAAAAGAAGGTTTCCGTCGCCTGGGTTGTCCGTGACGCAGCCGAAAAATACATTGCCGAGCAATGGCCGTTGTTTGCGGGGTCGAAAAATGGCTAGAAACCGTCAGGTATCCGCAGGAAAATTCTACGAATTCTTCGCAGGCGGCGGCATGGCCCGCGCCGGCCTTGGCTCCTCCTGGACCTGCCTTGTCTCAAACGACATTGACGAGAAGAAAGGCGCCGCCTACAAGCAGAACTGGGGCGCCAAGGAACTCAAGATCGAGGACGTGGCCCGCCTCTCGACAAGTGATTTGCCCGGCATCGCCGATCTGGCTTGGGCTTCATTCCCGTGCCAGGACCTTTCTCTCGCCGGCAATGGCGCGGGCCTGAAGGGGGCCAGGTCCGGCACATTCTGGCCGTTCTGGCGCCTTATGAAAGACCTCGGTCAACAGGGGCGTGCGCCTGCGCTTATTGTTCTTGAGAATGTGTGCGGCGCTATAACCTCGCACCGGGGCAAGGATTTTGCGGCGCTCACCAGCGCACTGGCGGACGAAGGCTATAATTTTGGCGCCCTTGTGATCGATGCCGTCCATTTCGTTCCGCAGTCCCGGCCCCGTCTGTTCATCGTCGCCGTAAAAGAAGACATCGCCATTCCGCCAGATCTTGTGCGCAAGGCGCCAGACCCGCGATGGACAACGGCTACTCTTGTCCAGTCGCAAAAAGACCTTAATAAAGAATTGCGAGACCGCTGGGTTTGGTGGAGTCTCCCCGCACCCGCTGCACGCACGGTTGCGTTCTCCGACCTCATCGAAGATGATCCCGAAGGAGTGTCCTGGCATACAAAGGCCGAAACCAAGAAATTGCTCGACATGATGAGCCCGCTCAATCGCAAGAAGGTTCTGAATGCGCGCAAGGCAGGCAAAAGAATAATAGGAACGATATACAAACGCACGCGCCCGGATGAGACGGGCCGCCGTGTTCAGAGGGCTGAAATTCGATTTGACGACATTGCCGGCTGTCTGCGCACGCCCGTCGGCGGCTCCAGCCGTCAGGTTCTCATGTTTGTGGAGGGCGACCGGGTCCGCTCGCGCTTGCTCTCACCCCGCGAGGCCGCTCGTCTCATGGGGCTTTCAGATAATTACAAGCTTCCAAAGAACTACAACGAAGCCTATCATCTGGCTGGCGACGGGCTTGTCGTGCCAGCGGTACGCCACCTCGCTCAGCACATTCTTGAACCCGCCCTTGCAGCCGTCCGGGCCGAGGGTAAGGCAACGGCGGCCTGACATGGACCCGCGCCTCCGCGAAACGCTGATTGCGTTCACAGCCGAAAAGAAATTCAGAGGCAAAGGCCCGCTTTCAGTCGCGCTCATCGTCACCGATCACGCGCGAAAGCGAGGTCTGCCGCTCAGTGCAGACGAACTGATAACCGAAGGCGGCGGCCAAGTGCTCGGACTTGGAAAAGGCGCGATCCAAAAAATTCTGGCAAAGCACGACATTACCCGCGTTCTCGCCGCCGAAGGCGGCCGAACCAGCCGTGGAAGCCTGAACAACATGCGCCAGTGCGTCGCGCTGCTGAACAGTCTTCACGAACAAGGCCTCTCCGATCTCGACGCTATCGAGCAATTCTGGATTGAAAAAATCCAGGAATTTTTCGCCGGGAAACCGTTCAAAATCAAACTTGACGCTTCGCGCAGTCTGCGGACTGTCGTGCGTGATGTCATCGCCCAGGCCGAAGAACGGCAGAGGACATCTCAAGGCACTAATTATGCGGGCGCCGTCCTGCAGTATCTTGTCGGCGCCAAGCTGGATTGCGCACTCGGAAAGGGGCACATCGAGCACAACAGCTTTTCCACCGCCGATGCGCCCGGTGAGCGCGCCGGTGATTTCTTCATCGGCGACGTTGCGATCCACGTCACCACGTCCCCAGGCGAGTCGGTGATTGAAAGATGCCGCGAAAATCTCAATGACGGCTACCGGCCCATTCTGGTGACATTGCAGCGCGGCCTCACGGTCGCCGAAGAACTTGCGCGCAATGTCCACCTGGCCGAACGTATCGACTTCTTTGAGATTGAACAATTCGTGGCGTTAAACCTGTACGAATTGGGCAAGTTCGCAGCCGAGGGCCGGAAAGTCGCAGTCAACGACCTTGTGGCCCGCTACAATGAGGTTGTCGAAGAAATCGATACTGACCCCAGCCTCAAGATCGAGCTAAAGCGGTGAAGGAAGCAGCAGAAGACCGCAGCCGCATTATGCGCGCGGTCAAGAGCCGCGATACGTACCCAGAGTTGGTAGTACGACGTTTGCTCCACGCAATGGGCTACCGCTTCCGCTTGCACCGCTCTGATCTGCCCGGAAAACCCGACATCGTGCTACCAGGGCGCCAAAAAGTTATATTTGTCCACGGCTGTTTCTGGCACGGTCATCCCTGTGCTCGCGGTGCACGCGAGCCAAAAAACAACGCTCGCTACTGGCGCGACAAAATTGCCAGGAATCGAGCGCGAGATTCCTCTTGCCTCCGGCAGCTTCAAACTGTCGGATGGAAGACACTGGTCATCTGGGAATGCCAGCTAAAAGGCGAAACGCGCCTAACAACGCGTCTCCGCCGTTTTCTGAGATAACGTGGAATGAGCAGCAACTATAAAACGACTTCGGGCAAGACTCTCGATCAGCGGCGAATACCAACGCGATCCGTCAAGTCGCCCTGTCGCTCTGGCATGAATCGTGATAATACAAGAAGATTCACAAGGGAGATCATTGATGGATGGCGCTGATCAGCTTGGGCAACTAAACATTGAGCTCGTCGGAATAGGCAAACTAATTGGAAGCAAGCATGCCGTTCCTAAAAACCAGCGTGAGTTCGCCTGGGAAGATAAACACGTCAACGAATTCATTAATGACGTAACTGCCGCCCAAGCTGAGGATAAGAGCGAGTATTTTTTGGGAACTATTGTGTTAACGGATGCCGGAAAAGGCGCTGAAGTGGTTGATGGCCAGCAGCGCATGGCCACCGCCTGCATCCTTGTTGCCGCAGCGCGCGACTATCTAATCAACACGAAAGATGCGGATAATATTGAAAGCGGTAGCTTGCTCAGCCGTGAGTATCTACTTCACAAAGATCCCAAGACCCTGGAGATCAATCCGTTTTTTGAATTGAATGAGATCGATAACGAGTATTTCAGGAAACACATAATTGAAGAGCCAAAGGATAAAAGCGCGACTTCCTTTCAAAAGGGCATTCCTTCGCATGTCCGGCTGAAAAAAGCATATGAAATAGCATACGAGGCGGTCAAGAGAATCGCCGAAGCGCCTCCCAGCAAGCCCCGTGACCAGTTAAACGATCTCATAGCGTATCTCAAGAAAAATGTAAAAGTTATCGCCCTCGTCGCACGCGACGAAGCCAGCGCCTTTACCCTCTTTGAGACGTTGAATGACAGAGGGTTAGAACTCGCCATTTCCGACCTCTTGAAAAACTTCCTTCTAGGCAGGTCGAAAACACGACTCGACGAGGTGCGGGCCAAATGGTTGTCAATGAAAACAACTTTGGAGAGCGCAGACGCCGGCGATAAAGTTGTCATGTACATACGCCAGCTCTGGTGTTCTCAAAATGGCTTGGTGCGAGATAAAGACCTCTACAGCACGATCAAAAAGACGATCGGCAATCCCGCTAAAGCCGTTGCGTTTGCTGACACCTTGGCGAAAAATGCCAAGACTTATTCTGCTCTATTGAATGCCGATCAGGATTTTTGGAAACAATACGGTTTCAATACGTACAAAAGCATCAGAGCTCTCAATATTTTGGCCCATACGCAGCCCCGCCCTCTCTTGCTCGCGATACTGGGTAACTTTGCCAATGCCGAAATCACCAAGGCGATAAAAGTCATTGAGTCATGGTCGTTTCGTTTCTCGATTACCAACAGGCTTGGTGGGGAAGGAATGGAACGAGAATACTCGAAACTCGCAAAAGAGATACATGAAGGAACAATAAAAAACACGAAGCAATTAGTTGCCACCATGAAACTGGTTCCCAACGATGCGGACTTTAAAGACGCGTTTCAGAAATACGCGCTGAAGAAATCTGTTCTTGCTCGCTATGTTCTCATCGAGCTCGAAAGAACCAGAAACGGAGATCAGAAGCTTGAGTACATCCCGAATGATAACCCCGAGGACGTTAACCTGGAGCACGTCTTGCCCCAGACCTTCCCGACAGCCGGCTGGGGAAGCTTTGACCAAGAGACGCACGCTGCATACGCGAGCAGACTGGGAAATCTAACGATAATGAACAGTGACGACAACGTTGCTGCCGATCAAGCAGAATTTGCCGAGAAGAAAAAGTTCTACGCTAAATCTGAAATCAAAATTACAAAGGAAATAAATACTTTTAAGCAGTGGACGACCACGGAGATCGAGAAAAGACAAGACAGTCTCGCCAATCTCGCTGTCACGAGATGGCCCTAGCTATATATAAGCCGGTTAACATAGCCCGCAAAAGCTCGCGACGGGCATTCCCTCAGCCCGCCGAGCGCGCATTCTGTCCCACGGCGCGCAGCGTCGGTTAGCAGCCCTCATCACATCCGGCGGACGGGGCCGATCTTGGCCCACGCTCACCTGCTGGTAATTTCGCGTTACCTCATCGGTCCTTTATCCGGTTGCCCTCAACAATCATGGGACCCTGACCGTGCGCGCCGGGAAGTCAACGGCCAGCCCGCTCCGAGATTCCGTGTAAGCCGTGTGACTTTCCGGCTTTTCCGCCCGGTCCTGTCGACTCCCATGTTGAGGACAACCCAAGCAGAAAAGGACTAAAGACCATGACAAACACAAACTGCCTAGCGGGCTTTGAATGCCCGAAATGTAAATCGGACGGCCCCTTCAGAATCACGGTGCAGCACATCGTCCTTATGTACGACGACGGCACCGATATCGACGAGGCCCCCGACTGCTCGGCCGAATTTGGTAATCATGACCCTTGCGAGTGCCCCAAGTGCGGCCATCATTGCACCGTTATCGACTTCAAACCCGAGGAGCGCGGGAACGGCCAGGATTTCGAGATCGAGGACCGCAGCACGGCGGACCTGGTTTACATGATCCTCGACACCCTCGGGGACGCTGATATGACCACTGACGACATTATCGATAACACCAGGTTTTATGCCGAGGAACTGCAAAGGCGTTTTCCGGTGCGGGACCCCATGATCGAGACCCTCATGGCCGCGCTGGCAAAGATCAAGGAAGAACAAACCATTTAACCGCGTTGACTGTGCCGCCGGACAAACTGGACATGCCGTCCGGCGGCCTTTAAAAGAAGAGGGCATGACGAAGCAGAAATTCCGAATTCTTATCCCTGTGCCCCCGTGATCCTTAAGGGCAACCGGCGCGACGGCGGGCAAGAGCTCGCCACCCAACTCCTCAACGAGGACAACAATCAACGCATCGATATCCTCGAAGTGCGGGGCGCCATCGCGGACGACCTGCACGGCGCCTTTGAGGAATGGGAGGCGCAGTCGATGGCGACGAAATGCATCAAATATCTCTACAGCCTGTCCATCAATCCCGATCCCTCGCAGCGCAGCCTCACCCCCGCGCAATATTTCGATTTGATCGAGCGCGCCGGGGAAAAACTGGGACTTTCCGCGCAGCCGCGCGCTGTCGTCTTTCACGTCCACAGCGACGGTCGCGAGCACTGCCATGTCGTCTGGTCGCGTATCGATTTGAGCGGCGCCAGGATCAAGGCCGTTGACATTGCCCACGATCGGCTCAAGCTGCGCGCGGTCGCCCAGGAATTCGCCCGCGATCACGGCATCACCCTGCCCGCCGGCATGAAGAACATGAAATCTGACTTCTGACCGAGCTTGCCCGGCTTTGCCCCATCTGGTTGCTACACGGTCCCCACTGGGATTTCCCTGATGGATACGCGCTGAAAAGGGTCCGCGCCCGCACTGCGTCCAAACGATTGCCAGTTTGCGCCTGACCCGCAAACCGATCTTTTCTGCCCAATCGCGAAGCCCGTCCGCTGCCCTCAGCAGCGCGGAGGTTCAGCCCCGAACACTGCGCCGCGATTCCTCCTTTGCCCCTTCCCTTGGCTTGTTGTCAGTTTCAGGCTCATCTTGCCGGGCCTGCCGCCGTCATCAACGGGCGCCCGCGCCAGTGACCGTGTAACCCGTTGACCCCGGCGTCATACCGGCCCGCCCTTTCCTCGCCATCGACAACAACCAAGGGAAGGAAAAGCCATGACCACTACGGAACCTCTACCGTTCATCGATTACTGGGATGCACTTGATGCTGCGATGCTCAAATTCTTCGGGATAGACACCGGCGATGCAGGCATCGAGGCTGACCTCATCGCCGCAGCGCAGGAGGAAGGCGACACGCCCGAGGACTTCGCCCTCTGGTTCGGCGAAAAATACGGCCTCACCCTCATTTCACAGTGGGGATACTGACCATGAGCAACAGATTATTCGCACAGATGCTGAACAGCGTCACCTGCGGGGACTGCATCGATGTCATGGCCCACATGCCCGCACGCAGCGTCGATTTCGTGCTGACCGATCCGCCCTATCTGGTCCGCTATCACGACCGTTCCGGCCGCCGTATCATCAACGATGACAATGACGCCTGGCTCAAGCCCGCCTTCGCGCAGATCCACCGCGTCCTGAAACCGGATACGTTATGTGCGAGTTTCTATGGTTGGAATAAAACCGATATATTCATTACCGCGTGGCGCGAAGCCGGTTTCCGCATCGTCGGTCACATCGTCTTTCGCAAGCCCTACGCGTCAAAGGCCCGGCATCTGTCCTACACGCACGAATCCGCCTATCTACTGGCCAAGGGGTTTCCGCCCGTTCCCGAACGCGCGCCGCCCGATGTCATTGACTGGCACTATTCCGGCAACCGCCTGCACCCGACGCAAAAGCCGGTGCAATCCCTCAAACCGCTGATCTCCGCCTTCACGAAGCCGGGAGAAATTGTGCTCGATTGCTTCGCAGGCTCCGGTTCCACCCTTGTCGCCGCGTACGAGCTGGGGCGTCGGTTCATCGGCATCGATCTCGATTCCGATCATCACCGCACCGCCCGCCAGCGCCTGTCTGAGCTGATCGCGTCGTCCGCCTGACGCGCCCTGTCAACCTACGAAAGTTCGTAGGGTACTTTCGGTACTTTCCCATCCCCTTGCTACCGCAGGGCTATTCGGGCACACTGGCGCGATGGCCGCGATTCAAGCCAGCCTTTACCACGTTTTCAAGCAACTGAGGAACCGATGACGCCCAAATAGAAAACCCGCCGGAGGCGGGCTTAGTAAAAACAAAAACTGCGGGTGTGGCGATGTGAACAATCCCACCCTCGCAGAATTCAGAACCGGATGCAAGCGCTTTTTGCATGCGGTTGCATGCGCCTTTTTTCCGGCTGGTTTTCCCGTAATAATTATGGAGGAAACCATGCACGACAAAGACCTTGCCCGGCAATTGCGTTCGCTGCGCTGCTGCCACCTTCCCGCTGAGCAAAAACCTCAGCACGCAAAGCCGCGTGACAGCGGCGCCTACGTGCCGGAGATGGCCGCGCGGATCGAGGATGACCCCAACCTCACGGACGGCGCCCGCCGCTGCGCGCGCAAGCTGGCGGAATACATCTATTGCCGCAACCGCGAAACCCGCAGTGCCGAAATCACCGTCACCTACCTGATGCGCGCCTTGCGACGAGATCGGCGCTCTGTGCAGCGTTACCTCCGGCAGCTCGAACACGCAGGCTACATCAGCGTCGAAGTCATCCACGCGGCGACGCGCATGTGCGCCGGATTGCTGGTCGAGCTGCTCGCCCCGCTGTTTGCAAGGCATCACCGCCGCCAATGGCCGCAGAAGCTAATAAAGAAGGATGCGGCACGAAAGTCACAGAACCATAGACTCAGGATTAAATACAGCCGTGAGTCCTGGGCGCTACGCTGCATGGACGGTGTTTTCCGAGCCCTTATGAAAACGCGCCCGCCTCTACCCGCTATCGTCTGACCATAAATCGAGCCCGGACGTTCCGAGAATTGCTTGGCGAGGGGAGCCAATGGGACGGTCTGTGCCCAACGTCCCGCAATCATGCTTGAAGCAGCCAGCTTCTTAAGTCTCCCCCCTCACCTCTAATTCTCCCCTGCGGTGTTCTTGGCCGAAGCCGTTTTTCTTTCTCCATTTTTTTCCCCACTTCACCCGCGCCTTTCAAAGACGGCGTTATTCCAGCGGTGCTCCCCGTCAAGGGTCTCCGATGAACGCGGACGTACCGCGCCCTTGACTGGTCCGCGCCGCTGAACGCCCGGCAAACCGTCGCGGGTTTCGCGAAGAAAAAAATTGTTATTAAAGGAGAAAATGAAATGAAAAACGAAACAACCAACACCAGCCGTCAGGACGTTTATAGTCGTATCACCGCGCAAATCGTGGCCGAACTCGAAAAGGGTGTCCGCCCTTGGGTCAAGCCGTGGAATGCCGAACATGCCGCCGGACGCATTACGCGCCCGCTGCGTCACAATGGCCAGCCCTATTCCGGAATCAATGTCTTGTCCCTGTGGATGTCAGCAACCGCGCAGAATTTCGCCGCCCCTATCTGGATGACCTACCGTCAGGCCAGCGAATTGAAAGCGCACGTCCGCAAGGACGAAAAAGGCTCTCTGGTCGTCTATGCCAACGCGCTCACGCGCAAGGAAACCGACGAAAAGACCGGCGACCAGATCGACCGCGAAATCCCTTACATGCGGGCCTATTCCGTTTTCAACGTCGAGCAGATTGAAGGCTTGCCGGAAATCTACTACGCGAAAGTTGCGCCGGCACTGGACCCTGTCGCCCGAATCGAGATCGCGGAAAGGTTCTTCGCAGCCACCGGCGCGAACATCGGCCACGGCGGAAACCGCGCCTTCTACAGCCACAGCGCCGACGCTGTGCAGATGCCACCGTTTGAATCTTTCCGCGATGCTGATTCTTATTACGGCACTCTGGCGCATGAGCTGACGCACTGGACGAGCGCAAAGCACCGCCTTGACCGCAACTTCGGCGGACACCGTTTCGGCAGCAATGCTTACGCCCAGGAGGAACTGGTCGCCGAGCTTGGCTCTGCATTTCTCTGCGCTGATCTGGAAATTGCGCTTGAGCCGCGCGAGGAGAACGCTGCCTATCTCGCCAACTGGCTTGAGGTTTTGCAGAATGACAGCCGCGCGATTTTCACGGCAGCCGCGCACGCGCAACGAGCCGCCGACTTCATTCATAAATTCAGCGCCGCCGCGCAGGTCACCCAGACCTGCGCGGCGTAGATGCGCGAGCGATCATATGCAACCGTGTCTGTCTGAAAGGTTCTATGCGGGACAGCGGAGGAATGCCGCATCGAGAGTCTGAGCGGTAGGAATTGAAATGAATTTCGTTACCCGTTTTCCCGTGCCGTACAATGTAGAAACCATGCCGGAAGACGACGTTGATAGATTCCTCACCGAGCAGAAGGCCGTCGAGAGCAAACGCCACGAATTGATCAAGGAAGTGCTGCGGCAGAAGGAAGCCGCGATCAAGGCGTTTGATGAGAAGCTGGCGAAGCTGGGCTACGATCCCGACCACGCGAAGCGCAGCCATCACAAGCCCGAGGACAAGAAATCCGCATAGCCCGGTGACACAGGCGGAACCCTCGCAGCGGCCACGATCACGACTTCCCGGTGATAATCCAAACCCTTGCCCCCGATAAACTGGTTGGCATAAGCACCCGGACGATCACAGAAAGTGGCTTGGCGAGGGGAGATGACGGGACCACTGCGCCCGGTTTTCGGCCGGAAACCATTCGTTAACCGGCGTATCCTATCTTCATTTGTATGATCCCCAAGGGCAATCAACGGGGCGGCGGTCGTCAGCTCGCCACACATCTGATGAACCAGTTCGACAACGACAATGTCGAAATCGCCGACCTGCGCGGCGCTGTCGCGCAAGACCTGCACGGCGCCTTTCATGAATGGTTCGCGCAGTCGAAGGCGACGAAGTGCACTAAATATCTCTATTCCCTATCCGTCAACCCGGACCTGGCCAAGTACGACCTGACCCGCGAACAGTACCTCGATTTTGTGGCGCGGACAGAGCGCAGCCTGGAATTGGTCGGCCAGCCCCGCGCCGTCGTGTTCCACGTCAAGAACGGACGGCAGCACTGCCATGCCGTATGGTCCCGCATCATCCCCGACGCCAGCAGAGCCGTCCACATGGATCATGACAGGTTAAAGCTGCAGGACGTGGCGCGGGAATTCGCCCGCGATCACGGCCTGCCGCTGCCGCCCGGCATGGAGAAGAAGGGCAGCAACAGGCAAAAGCAGTCGGACCATAAGGAGAAACAGCAGCAGGAACGCTCCGGCATATCGAAGGAAGAACGCATGGCGGCGATCACCGCCGTCTGGTACGAACACAGCGAAGACCCGCACGCCTTCGTCAAGGCTCTTGAGAAAGCGGGCTATCACCTCGCCCGCAGCGCGTCCGAGCGGTATGAAGGCGATAAAGGCCGCTATGTCGTCATCGACCATGCGGGCGAGGTTCACCCCCTTGCCCGCCAGATAGAAGGCGTGCGGACAAAACAGATCAAGGCGTTTCTCGGCGCTGATTATCCCCTCGAAAAATTGCGCGACATTGAAACCGCGCGCGCAGCGGCGCAGCAAGCCCGGAACGAGCGGGCGGCAGAAAAAGAAGCGGCGAAGGCGCGGCCCGAAGATGCACCGGCCCGGCGGGAACAGGATGCGAAGGAAAGACGCGAGGAGCTTTCCCGCCATCATGCGGACCGCCGATTACAGCTTGACGTAAAAAGCACGGAGCTGGAAAAACGCATTGACACCGAGCGCCGGGCCTTGCTCGATCTTCAGACGGCGGAGAAAGACGGCGTGCTGCACGCCCGCGCGGCAAAACAGCCGCGCGGGATGCTCGCGTTTCTCGCCCGCATCACCGGCATCCAGGCCTACGTGGCCGCGCGGCACATCCGGCAGGACGCCGCACGCGAAAAGACGCACAAGGCCGAACAGGAAGCCCTTGACCGCCGGCATGGCCGCGAGCGTCACGAAATGGGGCGCCGGTATGCGGGCCTTGCCGCCGTTGAAACCCGCGAGCGCCAGTCCCTGGAGATCGCGCTCAAGCGGCGCGAATTCCAGATTCTTGCACCGAAGAAACCGCCGCAGCGTGTCCTCAAGCCTGAATTCGACCGCGCCGTCAACCTCGCCGTGGCCATGCAGGGAGGCGGCGACAGCATGGCCGCTAAGAAAGAACAGCTCATGCGCGACTTCGCCAACGCCACCGATCCGCACAGGACCGCCCAAAAAGGCGACACCGGAAAATCGCCCACGTTCACAAAAGCCGACCTGCAGCGTGCTTTCGAGTTGGCGAAAGATCCCGCGCGCAAGCCCGCCACCAGCACCGGCCAGCAGGAACACACGGAGGAAATCCATCCGGAGAAGCTGGAGCAGGCCCGCGAGAAGAAGGACGATCTGGAAAAGCGCCAGCGCGGCCATGAAAAGGACCGCGATCCCGACCGGGAGCGCTGAGGTCTAGGCCCCTCACGGCCCGCATGCCATGCGTACGGCGCGCGCCCGGCTGATATTTTCAAGAGAAGCGAGAGCGTTTCTGCGCTCGGGCGATTCTCTCCTTGTGCGAACCAGACCTTTCGACACCGTGCAGAACAACGCGGACAATTCGCTGTCACTCCGTTTCAACAGTTCGTGATTTGATATCAGTCTCATGTATTCCCTCCTGTGTTGCGGCCCCGCCATGGGGTTTTTCATGGCAAGCGACCGCCGGACGAATAGCCTGCGCGTGTCCCAAGCTTGTCTGTCGTTCAGGGTCCATGAACGCAACAAGCTCTGGACGGGACACGAAAGGCGCGTCCGGCAGCGTCCATTTTGAAAAACAAATGCGGGGCAAGACACTGGAAGAAAACGATTTTACTGATTATTAACGCAAAGGTTGTAGGCTGGAAAAATCACGCGGAGTGAAACAGGGGGATGGGCATGACGATCCAGCTTGTACGGAAACCGCCGATAGGCATCACCAGAAGCGACCGCCTGAAGATCACGCTCGGCGGCAATCACACCCTCAAGCAGAAAACCTGCATGCTGCTGCAGGTCAAATTCTGGCTTTGCCACGAGCAGGGCATCGAGACCGCCGGTCCCAGCGATATTTATCTTTCCCTGCTCGATCCGAACGGCTACCCGCTGACCGCCTTCCGCGATGGCAAGGCCATCTCCGACTACAACCTCCTTATCGAAAGCCCCTACCACAGTGCCGCCGACGAATACGACAGGCGTCAGACTCCGCCTCCGCCTGTCCCCCGCCCCTTCTGACCGACAATCCACACAACTGAGTGTACCGATCCGGGGTGGGCATTTTCACCGCGTTTTCAGGCCAGCGCGCTCAACCAATATTCCCTCACGCAAGAAAGAAAACAGCCGCCAGCCTGCCGGGCTTAGAATGTCTCCATAACAGGAGGCCGCCATGAGCAGCCCCGGCAGCAAGCCCGACCCCGGCCCCAGAAAGTTTTTCGAGGGCGCGGAGCATCGCCCCGCCCCGAAAACAAAAGAGGAAGCCGGACAGCTCGCCATCGACTTACGCCATGACGAGCTCGACAGGATCGCTGACCCCAAGCAGCGCGAGAGGGCAGAGAATGACCTGCGTTCGCACGCCGAAAAGACATTCGGCACCACGGGCAAGGTTATTGAAAGAGCCAAGGCCACTCAGGCCCGATGGGAACAGAAGATCAACTCGATGAGCGAGAAAAATCCGCTCAGGGCCGCCGCCGCGCCTGTCTTGCGCGCCGTCCAGAACCAGCAGCGCCAGAAGATCAGCCGCATGGTCTTGAAGGACGCCAGGAAAGATGCCACGATCATCACCCGAGCGCAAAAGGCTTCCGCGACGTTCCGCCAGCGTCAGGCGCAGAACCAGCCCGGCAAGGACATCGACCGCGAGCGTTAAAGGACGAAATATCACATAAACGGGGGCGACCATGACGGACAACACCTTAAAGCCGGCAGACAACCCGATGAAATTCTTTGAAGGATCACGGGGCTTGCAGGCAAGCGAAGCTCCCAAAACAAAAGAGGAAGCCGCACAGCGAACCGTCGAGGCGTACCGCGAGGATTTGGCCAAAATCGCAGACCCGCAGCAGCGTGGCAAGGCCGAAGCCGCCCTGCGCGCCTACGCCCAAGAAACTTTCGGCGCGACCGATAAATACGTTGACAAAATCAAGGCTAGTCAAGAGCGTTGGCAAAAGACCCTGAATTCACTGGGTGAAAAAAACCCAATCCGAATTGCCGGTGAACACGCTTATTCTGCCCTGCAACGCCGTAACCGGGGAAAGCTCGGGGGCATGATTCTCAGTGAGGGCCAGAAACCTGCCAATATCATAGCGAGCGCCCAGAAAGCCTCCGCTGCCTATAAGCAGCGTCAGCACAGCCAGCGCCAGCCAGAAAAGGATAACGACCGCGAGCGGTAATTCAATGTCTCGATTTCCAGATATCGCCGACTACAGCGTCCTCATCCGGAACTCACATCACTGCGCGGCGGACGAACACGAGGCCTGATCACTTTTCTGGTTTCCGCGTCCCCGGTGTCGCCTTGCATCCCCCGCCGCCCTGCATTTCAACGCCTTGTCCCGCGCGTTCTCGAAGGCGGGGCCATGTACGCCCGCCTTCACTTCGGCCTCAAGTTTCATCCCCGCGTCGTAGGCTGTGCGTCCGACCACCACCGGCCCCGGCGCCTCGTCATCGTCGTCGAAGCGTGACACAGCAGGTTCCTTTTCCGGTTTTCCGAATGCGCGTTATTTTGACCGAAGCGCGCAGGCGACCGGCTTTCTGTAATCGTTGCGGCCTTTCATCCGCGTTCATTCGTTTCCTTCGTCGCCCCGGATCGATATTGCCAGCCTTTATTGTGAATTTGACGTGAAGCCGTCCCTCGATGGACGTGCGCGCTATGCGCCAAGTAAAAAAACGGCTGTCCCCGGCGGGCGCATCCCCTCCGTTTTGTTTTCTTGCGTCCCGGTCCGGCCCCACTCCCTGCGGGCCATTTCACAAGGCTGGCAATGATGCCGGGCCGAACAGAAAAGGAAAACGAAAATGACGAACACGAATCAAGCCGCAGAAACCAAAAAGCCGGTCGCCAAAGTCCGCGTCGATCTGATCAACGCCAGCATCTGGAAAAACCAGACGGACAAGGGCACCTTCTACAACGTCACCTTCGAGAGTCGCTACCGCGACGGCGAAGGCAACTGGAAGTCATCGCACAGCTACTCGGCGGGCGACCTCCTGGCACTGGCCAAGGCCGCCGACCTGGCCCACACGAAAATCATCGAGCTGCGCAACGGCGAGACGGAATAACCCCGAGGCGGCGGCTCGCAAGGGTCGCCGCCTTCAACCCTCAACCAATGGAGAACAAATCAATGACAACAACGGACACGATCCGCTGCATCGTCATCATGACGGACGAGGACGAAAACATGGTCCCGCACTTCGTCGAGCTGCATGAAGCCATCGCCGGTTAATCAGCCAGGGAAACAGCCTCACCAGGGCTGTTTTCCGCTTTTCCGTCCCGCCCACCCGCTCGGAATTTCATCCTCGCACCCTGAAGCGCGGCGCACAGCGCCGTGTCTTGTGAGCAGGGATATAATTCATAACGCATGGCGGATCGGCCCACATCCATCGCCAAGAGCGTCGATGGCCTGCACCACGAGGAATCGGCTCTCGACCGCGCCCGCGCCCTGCGGGACCAGTTCGTTCACGCTCAGGAACAGAACAACGAAAAGCAGAAACCGCGCGAAGCCGAAAAGCCCCACGGCGAAAGCGAAAAATCCGGCTCGCAGATGGTGAAGGACGATGCGCCGGTCCTGCGGCCCACGCCCAGCGGCCCGATGCGACAGGCGCCCGACCGGCAGATCGCCTCAGCGAAGCTGGCCAAGGAACACAACGACGCCGCCGAGAAACTTCAGCAGGCGGAAAAAATGCGGGAAGCCTTCAAGGCCCAGCAGCAGCGCACCCACGATCACGAGCGCGACAGGGAACGCTAGCTTTTCTCACCAACTTACCCGGATCCAGTTACATCCGTAACCCGGCTTTAAGTTTAGTACGAGAGCCTTGTGCGCCCAGGGGTCCGAGCCATCACGGCCATCCTTCTTGACGACGGACGGGAAAGACCAGTAGACGAGATTCCTGTCTTCACTCGAATCCCGCCCGGTCGGCGCACCAAGGACGGCCACAGCGTCGGCTTCGGAGCGGCCGAACAGGTCAAGCAAGGGATCATTGCCGACATGTGATCGCACACACTCCAGCGCACCGATCATAAGTGCCACCGATTCCACTCTGCTGTCTTCGTAACTCACCACCATCACGCTCGCGCCTCGCACGCAAAAGCCCTGCGAGCCGTTGCTGCTAGTCAGAGCGCTCGCAGATGGTCCATACAAAGAGACAACCTGCGCCACTGTGTCACCGGCTTTCAGCCCGGCGAAGTGCGAGACATCGATGCTGCCGATCGTCAGCGGCGCCGGAGCGCGCTGCGCCGCCCCTGGCGGCGTGATGAAGCCGCCGCCGCCGATGGGGTCGTCATCGGGCGCTGGCGTAGGTCCGGCGGTGGCGGAATTGGAGCCATTCTTCGTATCGGTCGCATTAGCGCCCGTGTTTCCCGGTGGCTTCCCCGGATCGCGGTTTTGCCGGTAGTATGCGTCCCATGCAGCCTGCGTACGGGCTTCTTTCTCCGCCTTGTCCCTCAGCGTGCTTCTGATCGCGGCACCGATGGCGATAACGACAACCAGCAGCAGGCAGGCAATTGCAAAAATGATTGCGCGCCTCTTGCTTTTGCCTTTCTGGTCAGCGGCCCGCTGTCCGGCTTCCACCGAGGCTTTCACCCGTTCGCAAAACGCCCTCAGTTCCGCAAACGGGTCCGCCGGTTGCGCGCCGTCTTCGTAGTACAGCAGAGAAAAGAGCCGGCCCTCCGGAACGTCGCCGCCGGTAGCCCCCTCAACCGCTGTTATCTTCCCGCCACGGGGAACCCGGATCGGCGCCGCCGCCGTTCCGTTCGCCGTGACGACCAGCGCGCTTTCATCCCCCGGCCTCGCGATCTCTCCCGCCGTGATCGACCAGGAGCCGAGGTGCAACCCGAAAGCGGCCAGAGAAAAACCGAGTGTCCGCCCCTCGACCGTCAGTTCCTTCGGCGCCGCGTAAGGATAGTCCGGGTGGGGATCGAACAGCCCCATGAACTGAAAATCCTCGTAGTAATGGACGCGGCGCAGCAGGACAGGACGCGCCCCGGAGATTACGGCAAGCGCCAGCCCCGGATAGGCGACACGCGCCCTGTCATCGATGCGCGCGAAGACCTGGCCGATTTCATCGGGCGTGATCAGGGCGCGCTTCTGAATGGTCTCACTCGTCCCCGCCGTGCGTGACTTCGAGGTGCCGCGCGTTGTCCCTTCTGTCTCGCTCGTGCCCGTAGTGCGGCTTTCGGACGTGCCGTCCGTGCGCGAGCGCGATGTGCCGTGCGACACCCCATGCGAACTCCCCTCGCTCCAGCCCTTCGATTTTCCCTCCGATTGGCTCCGGCCCTCCGAGATGTGGTCCCAATCGTACGTGTTCCAAAAAAAACCCTGCGCATAGTTGTAAGTTTTCGAACGGCTTTGGCTACTGTTCACGCCCCATGAGCGGCCCTTGTTAACAGAACTGTTCGTCCCCTCCGTCTCCGACGTTCCCGTCGACGACGACCGCCCGCTCGTTTCAGACTCGGACCGCGAGACGCTGTGCGAAACGCTTTCGGATTCGGATGTGCTGTCGCTCGCCGAATGCACTTCACGGATCACTTCGGTATCGCCGATCAGCTTGGACACATATTCGCGCGAGAAATTATCCTCAAGATTGAAAAACACCTTGAGGCCGGAGTTGGCGAGGAAGGTTTCCCAGTTGTCCTTGTAGACCGCCTTGAGCTGCTCAAGACTTTGCAGAACGAAGAACAGTTTTACCCCGTAACCGGCGATCTGGGCGACGGCGGATTCAATAATCTCCATCCGTTTTAGCCCCGCGAATTCGTCGAGCACCATCAGCACCGGAAAGCCCGCAGCGGGTTGCCCCCTCACCTTTTCCATCTCTGTCACCGTGAGAGAGATCATCATCCGCAGCCACCGGTAATGTGTGCTCATGAACCTTTGCGGAAGGCACAGATAAACACTCAGCCCCTCGGGGCGGGTCTTCAGTTCGGAAAGCTGGAAATCGGACGCCTCCAGGCACCGCTGCATCGCCGGGGAATCGATGAACTCGGTGTTCCGGTTTGCCACCTGCAGAACGCTTTCAAACTGCTTCGGGGAATTCAGCAGCATGTTGGTGAAGGAATCGCCCATGCCGGCAACCAGACCGTCGAAAACCGGGTTGTTGGCCAGCCCCGTCCACAGCAGTCCATGAGCCGGGGGAATATCGTTTTCTCCGGCAGCCTTCAGCGCCTCGACCGATTCCCAGTCGCCCCGCGTGATGAGTTTCCGCAACGTGATCAGGTTTCTTCGGCCTTCGTATCCCGGCGCTGTCAGGATGTGGAGGATGAGCCCCTTGACCATGGCGCGGGCTGATTCATCCCAGAAAGGATCGTTGCCCTCATGGATGACCACGAGCGCGTCGGCAATCCGCCCCGCTTCGTCGATGGTCTCTTCGTCTTCAGGGTTGAGGGCATCGAGGGGATTGAACCGCCCGCGCAGGGAATCATCCACCTGGGAGGCCTTGAAAGGGTCGAGAACCCTGACCGCCTGTCCCATGCCTTTGGCGTACTGGGAGCCCCCTCCCCGTCTGGCGGCAGTAACGGTCGCGTTCTCGCCTTTGGGATCGACGACGCAGAGTGAACCCGGCCACAGGACCAAATTATTAACGATTGAACAGGCGCCCTTGCCTCCCCTCGATCCGCTGACAAGGCAGACATGACGGTCATCACGGTAGCCGACCGCAACCTGGTTCTCACTGGCAGAACGCCCCAGCCACACGGTTCCGTCACGGTAGGCATACGTCTCCTCAACAAGCGACGGATCGGCCCATTCGGCGGTGGCAATGCGCATGGCCATAACTCGCCATCCATCGCCGATCATACGCGCGGGAACAAAGACGGAACAATGGCCTTCCCATAAACAGGGCCGTCCGCTCTCCCCTCTTGCCTTTTCCTCTGCTCCGGTTTAAGGCTTTTTGACCGGCCCCGACTGGCAGGTACTTGTCGCATTCGGGAATCAAATTGGCTATTATCCGGGGCAAGGTTCTATGGTAAGAAAAGTAAATGTGCCGGGCTCCTCCGGCGGTAAAAAAGGAACTTCGCTGCGCTCGCAAGTTGTGCGCGTGTTCCACGCGCCACCGTTCGCTGACGCTCTCTCAACTTGGCAGGGGGCTCTTCCGGCCCCCCTTGCATTCCCCCCGGTTCAAGGGCTCCGCCCTATGAAAATCCCGCCACCCTCAACGCGGGGTGGACGCGCGCATAGCCCCTTGGCCGGGGCTGGCACCTTGGCCGGTGCCTTATGCGTATCTGGGGATACGCCCGCTGCCTGGAGCAGCTCCCGGCTGACCTTGGCCGGTCAGCCAGCGCGCCCTCTGGACGAGGCGCTTGCGGAGGCCCTGACGGTCTGGCGACCTCGGCTTGCGCCCATGGCCCCCGCTTTCACCCGCCCGGTGTGTCCGGCCTGGACGGCCCGCCCTTGGGAGGCGCACACATGGGCAAGGTGAAAAGCCGCAGCGGCAGTCAACGGCGCAGGACCACGAAGCGGATCAATGTCAACTGTACGCCCGAACGCTATGCCGCCATCAGCAAGCTGACCGAAGCGTACGGCCAGTCCCCATCCGCCCTCACCCTCCATACCCTGCTTGGCATTCCCCTGCCCCGCGTCCGCCGTCCGCGCGTCGATGACGAGCTGATGCGGCAATTCTTCACCGAAATCGCCCGCGCCCGTGACGCCGTGAAGGCCGCAGAGGCCGAGCTGGGAAAGTCCGGGTCCAACCTCAACCAGATCACTCATGTTCTCAATACCGACCGCGCCCCGGAGAGCGTCATGAATATTCTGGAAAGCACCCTGCAAGATCACCGTGAAGTGCTCCAACACGTTGCCCAGGTCATCAGGGATCTGGAGGAACTACGCCTCGCCGGCATGAATACCATGGGGCTGGAGCTGAGGCCCGGCACCGACGACGGCGACAAATAATCTTTCTTCCGCAAATCCCGATGCCCCGCAAGTAGTCCTTCCATCCTGACACGCCGTCATGACAGTTCATACTGACAGCCCATCAGGGCAACACATCACCACCCCTTGACCTTTCGCCCCGTCATGCCATAGTGACATCACGTCCTGCCCTTCCAACCACACCAGGCTTACCCATGATCATCACAGTAGCTTCCTACAAAGGCGGCGTCGGCAAGACCACCACAGCCATTCACATTGCCGCCTACCTGCAGAAAAAAGCGCCCACGTTGCTGATCGACGGCGACATTATCCGCGCATCGACTCACTGGATGCAGCGCTCGGAAGGGCGGGGGCTCCCCTTCAAAGTCGTCGATGAAACGCAGGGTATCAAGGCCGCCCGCGAATACATCAAGGGTCACGTTGTCATCGACACGGAGGCCAACCCGTCCCGCGTCGATTTCAAGGCTGTAGCCGAAGGATGCGACCTTCTCATCATCCCCACCGTTGCCGAAACCACCGCCACCGACGGGCTTATTTACACCCTGAAAGCGCTCCGCGATATCGGCACAGCGCGCTACAAAATCCTCATCAACAAGGTGCGCCCGAAGCCCAATCGTGACGCCCACAAGCTCCGCAGCGAACTGGAGAACACCGGCATCTCCGCTGTCTTCGACACCGAAATCCCGAACCTGATCGCGTTTGACAAGGCGTCTGCGGCGGGTGTGCCTGTTTATGACGTGAAGGACGACGACAACGCGATGCGGGCATGGGCTGCGTACCAAGCCGCCGGAAAGGAAATCCTCAAATGAATGAATCGAAGTTCGCAGGTCTGAAGGATCTGAAAAGCGAGAAAGGGCAGGGGGCGAAAGCTCCACGGCCAGCCCCCGCCAAAGCCGTGTCCACTGCCGTTCTCACGCCCAAGGAGCGCAATCTTACCGGCAAGCGCAGTCACCCCGACTGGAAACAGCGCAGCGTTCTGCTGAAGAACGGCAGCTTCGATGAAGCCCACGACATTCTCAAACGCAAATACAACGGGCGTGATTTCTCGGAACTGATGCAGGCGTTGCTCGATCAGTGGTTACATACTGAAAGGGCGCAATGACAGGGCGTAATGACGGTATATAAGGACAACTCGAAATCGCGCCGAAGCTTTCGCCCGCTGTCCGTTCAGAGTAAACTTTTCTTCGCGGCAGGTGGTCAGGCAGCCGAAGAGCGACATTTCCTAAGACTTACACAGAAGCTTACACACTTTCACATTTGTTGAAAATAAGCACCATACTATCAATAACTTACAATCAAACGCATAGCACTTAAAATCCCGAGTTCCGAAAGGGACGTGCCGGTTCAATTCCGGCCCCGGGCACCACGAATACTTTAGATCCCTCGACTGCGCTCGGGATTTCGCCTGCGGGCTCAGACGCCCGCAAAGCGGCTCAACTTAAAATCCCGAGTTCCGAAAGGGGCGTGCCGGTTCAATTCCGGCCCCGGGCACAATCCAACCTATTCACGAAGGACAGCGGTACGCGCCGGGCCTGCACCGTAATTCGTTGCGCGGGTCGAGCCGAATCGAGTCATGACCTATTGCTGCCGTTGACTTCTCAGCGTGGCTTCACCACGCCCGTGGCTGCACGGTGCAACTCCACTTCTACCTTGTCTTCTTCTTCCAGCGTGTCGTAGTACTGCTTCAGAACCGCGATCACTTCGGGCTTGGAGAACTCCGCGGGAACCGGCTTGCCTTCGCTCATCAGCTTGCGAAGCAGTGAACCGGAAAGCAGGAGTCTGGCGCCGCCCTTGTAGTTACCATTGTCGTCAATCACCGCGTTGCTCTCATGGGGACAGGTCTTCATCGAAGCCATACGACCGCACTCATAGCAGTAGAAGGTCCAGTCCATGCAAAGCGGCTGGACGGCCAGCGCCCCCCGCGGGATTTCGTTGAAGATCTTCTGCGAATCAAACGGTCCGTAATAATCGCCCACGCCGGCGTGGTCGCGTCCTACGATCAGGTGCGAACAACCGTAGTTCTGGCGGAACGTGGCGTGGAGCAAGGCTTCGCGCGGGCCTGCGTAGCGCATCTCCAGCGGGTGGCCGCCTTGGATTACGCGTTCCTTGCGGAAGTAGTTGGTGACCAGCGCATCGATTGCTTTCACCCGGACATCGGCGGGAATGTCGCCGGGCTTGAGTTTGCCCAACGATTGATGCACGTAAACTCCGTTGCAGATTTCGATCGCAATCCATGCCAGATAAGCGTGTGAGTTGTGCATCGGGTTACGGAGTTGCAGAACCGCCACCGTGCTCCAGCCGCGATCGTCAAACAGCCTGCGGGCTTCCGCAGGCCGCTGATAAATCCCTTTGAACTCCTCCGGGAAATACGACTCTGACAGCGCTTTCACCGGGCCGGCCAGATTCACGGGCCCTTGTTGCATGATCTTCTGCACGCCGGGATGTTTCGGGTCGTTGGTGCGGAACACCTGCTTGCACTCATGCTCCTTATCGATCATGTACTTCTCGTTCACTTTCATAGTGCCCACAAGCGCGTCGGTGCCTGCGTCCCACAGGGCCACTTGTTCGCCTGGGCGGATGGATTTCGCCAGGGCCTCGGCGGCCGAGAGCGTGATCGGGATGGGCCAGAACAGGCCGTTCTTGCTGGGGAGTTGGTAGTCGTCGCAGCAGCTTTTCCAATCGTCCCTGCCCATGAAGCCATCGAGCGGAGTGAAAGCGCCGATGCCCATCATGATCAGATCGCCGGTCTCGCGGCTGGTCAGGGAAATCTTCTTCAGCTCTTGGGCTTTCCTGGTCTCTTCGCGGTTGGCTTGGCCTTCCAGCAAGAGCGGTTTCAGTTCAGAACTGCCGTGCGGTGGAAGGAGTTTGCTCATATCGGTTCAAAGTGTAAAAGATGGTTCCTGTGATCCTAGTCGTCTTCGGCGGGTGTATTTACTTCCCTTGCCAACGAGCAATGATTCGTCTCTCCAGGGCGTCGGGTGAGTTCTGCTTCGTATAGAGCGGTTCCCACATGCTTCCCATGAATTTCTGTGCTGCGTCCAGCCATCTTTCGACTTGCGGTACGTCGATAGGCTGGAGTTTGTAGGAATCTGAGTCGGGGGACTTAACCCAGTCAGCTCGATGGACGATGTCATGCCTTCGTGCCATCATCTCCCCTAACGCTGGAAACCACTCGCTGTGGTCCTCAATTTTGCACCTAAGTCTTTTCAGCACGGCCTCGAATTGGCCGACCTTGCTAAAAGTGGCACGGCCCATTTCCTCACGTACTGACTCAGCGAGAACCTCATTGACCGTCTTACCCCTGTGTTTAGCAAGATGCCCAAGGGAAAATTTGTCGGACGGCTTCTCCATATCGGCAAGCGGAGTTCCGCTCAAACTCTCGCTGTCGGCCAGGGGAAGAAGTGCCACCACGACAGTCCGAATGAACTCTTCGAGATAGGCGTGCTGTAGAACGACAACCGACCTCAGAATGTCTGCTGCAACATCTCGGTCCTCAAGTTCGGAGGCGAGCCTTATAAGTGGGAGCAGCCTCTGAAAGTTTTCGACCATGCGTTCATGCCACGGCCGCAACTCTAGCATCACCTCTGTCAAAAACCGGTTTTGGGCATCCAGTTCGACTGTCGAGAGTTCGGGTGGTGCATCTTCATTGTCCACAGCGTGATTATAGGCCCGAAGGCGGGCCAACCCCCGGGTGCGGGCGTTAAGGGAAAAGTGGCGAGGGACCAGAATTCGTCTGCACGACGACGCTGCCGATTAGACACCTTGCATCCGAATCGCGGCCATTCCGGGGGCACATCTATTGTCTTTTTCCGTGAGCGCCGCGTGGTATTCCCTGAAACATGCCGCGATGGACGCCCACGACGTCCAGTCAGGATCTGGGTGCACCCATTTGAGATCGTAGCTGGTTTGAAGATGGGGGTCGGCGAGGACACCAGGTTCTTTTCTTTTATCCCAAAGAGACTTCAACTCTTCTAGGTCAGCCTCGCTTGGCCACCCACTCTTCTTTTTCGCTGTATCCGCCCAAAGCCCCACTACGGAACGCAAACTATGTGCCATCCCCGAATCTTACACCCGACGCGGGGTCAACGCTTGCCCGCTGCGTCTTCCTCCTCAAACTGCTTCCACAGTTGATGCCGCTGAATGAACTTGCTTAATCGCGCCGCCATTGCTGCAGAGGCCTCCGACATAGTGCCGTAATATTTTCGTTGATTGGGCGGGTCAACTTCGTAACACTTATCCATCTCACCTGCCATTTGACGGAGAACGTCGAACGACAGCTTTGAATTGTCCCCCTCGATTTGAGAAAGCCAGAGGCGTTGGTCGGCTTGGCACTCGTCAGCTGTCGGCGCGTGCGTGACCTGACCAGCCACCGAAGCCGTAAGGATCAAACAGCCGAGAAACAGACAATGCTTCATCACTCGCCTCCTGCCGAAATCGGCTCAATGCATCCCATCCAATAGATGCGCATCCTATGATGCTAATACTCGCTTATCGTTTGGTGTATCCCAGTCGATGATTCTGAGTTGCGATGCAACGATCTTGTATTCGAGGCTATAGGCCTTGAAAGAGAACGAATCGAGAAATGTGCAAAACGCCGCGATCTTTTCACTTTCTTGCTCGATACAGCGCATGGAATAGCCAAATTCAGATTGCAGCTGCAAATGGCTGAGTGCCGATTTCTGGGGAAGATGAACATGCTCAATTGCGTATGGCCAACCCCAGGAATATCGTGATGCCCTTACATAGGGAAACGCAAAATCATCAGAATACGTCTCCAGCAGTCGAGGGCTGCCTCGCCACAGTTGTTCAACCAGTTGGGTTCTTCCAGTGTTGGCCGCGCTGAAGACGATGCGGCCGGCAACACTGAAGATTTCAGAATCAATACGAGTACGGCAATACCACGCTTCGACGTAATTCACTCCGCGGTGAGCCGTTAGAAACGCAACCAGCTGTTTCAACTGAGAACTCCGTTCGACCCTGAAGTTAGGAAGCTGACCCTGGAGATCAGCCGGCACCAACTTCACCACGTACAGGCTACGGCGAGCTCGCCGGGACTCGTGCCGAATGTCGGACCTGATATCACTGACTAAACGATGCACTTTGTTTCTTGGATAGCGCCGAATCTCCGCGGCTAGCTCGTCCGCGGACTGGAAACCAAAATCTACAAGCGCAAGATACTTCCTCCATTTCACTGGCACTACCGGGGCGAGGTCTGGCCTGCTCATCCGAGGCGAGATTTCTCCTGCATGTGGCCCGCAACCAATTGCAACGCGTCCTCGTGATCGCGCATGCGCCCCTGTCTAAAAGATGACAGGAATTCGCTGCAGTAGAACTCATGCTGCTTTTGTTTCGCTGAGGAATTGCTGCGGGCAAGAGTAGTCATCAGACGTTGAGGAAGCGATTCTAGGTAGCGTACATAATCCATGGTGAAGCCGCTAAGGTCGGGCGTTCGTTCGCGGCACAGAGGGTCGGTTGGATGACACAGTGGCCTTCCGATCCAGACACCATACTGGAGTGTCATTCGTATTCCGGTGAAACCGAGCCGGTCGAGAGTATCACTATCACGGACACAGGCTGCCTCCATCGGCAGCGGAGCCGGGAAGGCAATCTCCGCCTCGTGGTAGCGAATCGCAGTGAAGAGAAGATCCCGGACGCTGGCCAGTTCCGGCATCTCCTCGCATAATGCCGAGGCCATCTGCAAAGATCGCTCGATGTGTCCTTCTCTGCCGACATCGGGACGCATTCCGGCGTCATGGATGTAACAGGCGGCGCCTACGACGAGGGGGTCAGCTCCTTCCGCCGCAGCAAGCTGGAGTCCCATCGAATATACGCGCAAAGCGTGATCGGGACCGTGGCCATGAATCTTGTTGGGCTCCCAATGGTGACAGACTGCCTGCCAGACGCGCTGATGAACGGCCTCAACTTCAGCAGCTAGCATAGCTCTTCCAATTCGCGCGTCTTAGCGTCTCTACGGTTGAACGAAGATTGTCGCTCAGGATGTGACGGCGCCAATCCCAAAGCGGATCAGGAAGTCCGACCCGTTTCGCTACTTCAGACCTGATGAATAGTCTTGGAATATTGACAATTCGATCGGCAACAACGCGTTCGCCAGCGCAACTCTCGAAGTAGACGTACTCTTCATCGCGAGCGGCCCAGTAGGAGAGATCGGAGAGACCCGCAATCGTGGTTGTGTTGAAGTTCAGGAGGGAGTCACGAATGTCGATAGTGGCGGGGACGATGTGCAAGTGCGCATGTGTTACATGATCAGCGACAGGAGCGAGCGAACTGGTGCCATGCTCAAGCATGACGGATGGGCCATAGTGCTCACTTAGGATCGCGCGCGTGGCATTCACAATGCCTGAAAACTCGTCCCGTGCGGTGTCTTCAACCGCGCCGTAGCAGAGAATGTGGGCTTTGGGCACGATCATCACATGGCCAGGCACAAGCGGGCTGATATCTGCCATAACGACGAATCGGTTGGTTTCATGCAAGATGCGGGAATCGATATCCGCATCAACAAAGTCGGGCAGCCTGCCAGTCTGGAGTTCTCGACAAAATGGGCAATTTACCATTGGAATCTTCGCCGACTGCTAGCGCGATCAGTTCGGAAAGCAGCGATCCATTCAGGGTTTCAAGCGCCCACGGCAGGTGCTCAATAACATCCAGTTTTAGGTCGCGTCCCAGCAGCAGCACTGTCCTCATCCATTTGTGCCGTTCCGACTACCTTCGGGTGCAGCGACTGCGAGACGCTTATATTCACTCTTGAACCGTTGAAGAACGTCTCGCAGCGGCTTGTCGCGCCAATCCCACAACTCAGGCTCACCCAACGCTTCACAAGCAATTCGCCTCAACAGCTGGCTGGGCACATCCTCGGCTAGTTGGACAGCGTGACTTCGGAGCCCTTCCCTCTGGTAGTAGAGATAGGGAACCTGTGCGTCTCTGAAGCGTCGCACGGCGCTGATGGACCCCAACTCACCGAACGAGAATCTCTCGCTTAAAACAGGGTATAAATCTGGGGCAAGGGGCATCAGGTGCAGGTGAGCATGATCGATGCATGAACCCCCTCGCTGACAACGATCCAGGGCACCATGTTCCATTATGGTAATCGGGTGCTGGCAAAAGTTGTGCAGTTTGTCGAGGACACTGTCTCTGAAGGCTTCCAGTTCGGGGAATAGGTGCTCGGGCACGTACGCAAAGCTGAGAAAGTGTTCTTTGGGGATAATCAGCGTGTACCCAAAGACAAAGTGGCCCAAAGCTGCCTTGGCGTAGAAATTTTCGGATTCATCGATGATTTCGTCCTCCGGATTAGAAGGGTTAGACATCTCTGGTATAGAACAAAACAAACAATCCATTCCGAAATCTCCTTCTTGACCGCAAAAACCGCACTATCATACACCCATCTCGCGCGATCCCGACATTTGCGAAGCGCTCATAGTACGTTGTCTTTGCGTCGACGAATCACGGGTATGGAACCAACGGCATCTTGAGGTTTCGAATTCCACCTCGCGGTTCCAACACGTCTCCCACATAACGAGGAATCACGTGTAGATGAAGATGAAAGATCGTCTGGCCAGCTGCTTGTCCATCGTTGACACCGAGGTTGTACCCGGCAGGATGAAATCGATCGTCGAGAACCACCTTCACTGTCAGCAACATGCGGTGAAGATCAATCCATTCAGACACCGTCAGCTCAAATACACTAGACACATGTCTCCTGGGGGCGATAAGAGTATGGCCGGGGTTAACAGGAAACTTGTCAAGCAACGCCACAAAAGTGTTGTCAGACGTCAGAATTTCGGAATCGGGGCTCTGTAATACACGACACAATACGCAACCTAAGAAAGTCTGCGCGAGTGAAGCTGCATCTTCTTTTTGCGTCAGCAAATCTTCGCTCCTTGGGGAATGGTCACCCTGTGAATAGCATTACTTCCGCATAGCCAGCATCCGTTCAGAACTCGCTTACTCCTGCACATTGGACTCACCCCCCGAGCGAAAAAAGCCGCCCCCGAAGGGCGGCTTCCACACATTTCCGAAATACTTCTACTCGGAGAACTTGTAGACGACACCGTCTCCCCGCTTGCCGCCCAATGCAGTGCCATAGAGCCAGTTGCCGATGGAAATCAAGTTGCCCTCGGGTACGCACCCATCCGCTGCGCAGGTGAAGTTGTAGGTAACAGTTTCAGTCCAGGGATCGCCTTGTCCTGCAGGAGAAAGTTTGAAGAGTTGGCCACCGCCCATGGTACCGAAGAAGTTGGTCCCGTATAGGTTGCCTGCTTTGTCGAACACGACGCCAGAATCAGGCCGGAACCCGCCGATGTTGCGATCAAACTGAAACAAAGTAGCTTCGGTCCAACCCTTGCCCGGCTTGGGCGGGGTAAGTGAAAACACGGTCCCATCTCCCAGGTCATTCCCTCCGTACGCGGTCGTCCCGTAGAGCACGCCTCCGTGAATGATCAGCCCCGCCTGGGGAATGCCACCGTCTCCGTTGAGTCCGGTGAAGTTGTACAAAACCTTCTCGGTCCATGCGCCTGCCGAAGCTGGCTTGACTAGCTCGAACACGAGACCGCACGGGTCGCCGCCGCACCCCCCGCCGTTGCCGGTGCCCCCGCCAGCGGTCGTTCCATATAGATTCCCCTGCGCGTCGGACACCAGTCCGCCCGACGGATCCAAGCCATGGATTCCATCGAAAGCGAGGAGTTGCGAGTAGGTCCAAGCGCCGCCCTGCACTGCGGGTGGGCTCAATTCATACACTGAACCATCGCCATTGGGATACCCATCAGACTCGCCATAAAGATTGCCTTGCGCATCGATAACGAAACTGCTGGATCCCACGGCAGAAGGGGTAAAGTTGTAGAGAACAGATTCGGTCCAGGGACCGGTCCCTTGCGGCGGACTCAACTCGAAGGCCACGCCCACGTCCGACGTGCCTCCGCCAGAGGTTACGCCGTAAAGATTGCCAGAGGCGTCGAAAACCAGCGATGTCGAGGGAAAGGATCCACTCGACCCGCCCGGAAAGACATACAGCATGGTTTCGGTCGCGTGTCCGCCGACCAAAGGCGGTCCCAGTTCGAACACTGTACCGCAACCTGTGATTCCCCTACTAGTGCGGCCGCAGGCCGGATTGCCTCCACCGTCCGAGGTTGTGCCGAACAGATGTCCCTTGCCGTCGGTTATCAGACCGGCAACGGGATTGGAGCCGTCGGCGCCAGCTTCGAAGCCGTAAATTACCACTTCCTGCTGGGCCGCAGCGAGACCGCTGCTGGCTAGCATCATCAGCACCACGATAATTGCCATCGGCCAATTCCCCGCAAGCGAGGAATTCTTTGAACGAGCTCCTGACAGCAGCCGAGAGACAAACGATTCACTAATTCTTGATCTGGTCATGGGGAACAACTCCTGATTTGCGGCCTGAAAGCGAACCCCATGCTACTCCCGTTTCGTCTGCCTGAGAAGAGTGAAAATGTTTTCATCTTTAGCCGGCCGCGGCCTCGGTTGAGCGACCTGGGTCCTGACCGGGGAGTCCAAATCGCTGGCAGGGAAAACCCCACTCTAAGGGGTGCAGCGGCAGGCCAGCGCGCTCACTCGTCCGCAGATGGACGAACCCGAAAATAGTCTTATAATCTGTCTTCTCAATTCACTATGGAGGAATCAAATGGCTGAAACCAAATCCACGGCAAACGAAAACGGCATTTCCCGCGACCGCCTGGCGGAACTGTTGAACGAAGACCTTTCGCGCGAATATCAAGCCATCATCGCCTACGTAGTCTATTCCCAGGTGCTCAGCGGCGCCCAATACATGGACATCGCGGCCCAGCTCGAGATCCACGCCAAGCAGGAGCTCGATCATGCCCTGATCCTCTCGCGGCAGATCGACTATCTCGGAAAAATGCCGGTGGTCACTCCGCAACCGGTACGCACCTCGAAAAATGCGAAAGACATGCTGCGCTACGATCTGGAGAATGAAAACGAGACCATCCGCAATTACCGCGACCGCATCCGGCAATGTGAAACGCTGGGGGAATATGCGATGGCGGAACAGATTCGCCAGATCCTCATGCAGGAGCAGGACCATCAAATCGATTTAGCCACTGCCCTGGGCGAAAAAGTTCCAGACATTAGCGGTGGCCCCAAAGTTCGCAGCCTGCGCAAGCGCCGCTAACCTGCTGGCATGTCCGGCAAGGAGACTGCAGGGGGATTCGCCGCGCAGTCCGACGCGAGTGTGGAGACAGACAAATGGACGCTTCGGCAGGAGCCGGACAGAGGGCTGCGCTCAGCGATTATCTGGCGGCGGAGCGGACTCTGCTGGCATGGATTCGAACCGGTCTGGCCCTCATGGGATTCGGCTTTGTGGTGGCGCGCTTTGGCCTCTTCCTGCAACAACTGCAGCTCATGCAGCACACCCCTGCTGCGCATTCTTACGGATTGTCGCTTTGGTTCGGCACGGTGCTGATCGCAGTTGGAGTGATCGTGAATGGATTTGCCGGATGGCATCACCTCCGATTGGTCCGGGAGTTGGATCGTGGCGAAACCGAACACTCACGCCCCGCGAGGCAAGCGGTCGCGATTGCTTTCTTCCTGGCACTGGTGGGGCTGGCAATGGCGATATATCTCTTGTTGGTACCACGCTCGGTGCATTCACAGTTTGAACAAAACGAGGAGACATCCATGACGACAACCACAGATAGTGGGATCATCGACACGCCCAGCAGTCACTCAGTCGATGAAACCGTAGAGAAGCTCAAGAGCATTCTGCGAGACAAGGGGATCAGCCTGTTCGTCCTGGTTGACCATAGCGGTGAAGCGGAGAAAGCTGGGATGAAAATGCCTCCCACCAAGCTGTTAGTGTTTGGCAATCCCAAGGGCGGAACTCCGGTGATGCTGGCAGCTCCGAGCATCGCCATCGATCTGCCGCTCAAGGTTCTGGTCTGGGAGGATGGCCGGGGAAAGACGTGGCTTTCCTACAACAGCCCCGAGTACTTGCAGAAACGGCATGGTGTCCCGGATGACTTGGTAAAGAACATCGCCGTAGTCGGGGCTCTGGTGCAAAAGGTCGCGGAATAGCTGCTCGTCGACTACCGCGCGGGTGTCAGGAGGAGTTCGGGCTCTATACGGACGAAAGTCCCTAGCCGCAGTAAGGACGAACGATGCCTCGGTGAAATGGTCGTCCAGAATTTACAAATCCATGACACAATGGCGGCCGAGAAACAGGAGAATGCCGGGGGTTCGGGATCAGAGGTCGATTTGGTTCTGAGCCGCGCTGAAGTTTCGCATTTCACGGCATACGACATTACCTTCACTCTTGTACAGGATAAGGAGAAGCACCAATGCTTGCTCAAAGTAGGATGGGCCGGATCATGGTATTCGTAGCCCTGCTAGTGGCCGCGCTGGGTATGATTTCGAACTCCGCTTTCGCGCAGTATACCGTCACCAATCTAGTCTCCGACCTGCCGGGAAAGGCCCAGCATCAGGACACTTCGCTGATCAACGCCTGGGGAATCTCTTACGCTCCCGGCGGCTACTTCTGGGTCAGTGACAATGGAACCGGCTTGTCCACCCTCTACAACTCCACGGGCCTGAAGCAAGCGCTGGTGGTGACGATTCCTTCGTCCTCCGGCAGCGGCACCGGATCACCCACCGGGCAGGCTTACAACGGCACGACAGATTTTGTAGTCTCGCAGAACGGGCACTCCGGAGCGGCCCAGTTTATCTTTGCCACATTTGACGGCACCATCAGCGGCTGGAACCCGGGAGTCAATGCGAACACTGCCGTTATTGCGGTCAACAATACTGGCGCATGGTATACCGGTCTGACCATGGGAGTCAGCAACAGCGCCAACTTCCTCTTTGCCGCCGACAACCTCAACGGCAAAGTGGACATCTATGACGGCACTTTCAAACTAGTGTCATCCTTCACCGACACCAGCCTTCCGGCGGGATCGGCCCCGTACAACGTGCGCAACATCAACGGCCAGCTCTATGTAACCTTCACCAACAGCACGGGTGGGGGCGTGGTAGACATTTTTGACACTGCCGGGAACAAGATCAAGACCCTGATTTCAGGCGGCAATTTGCATTCCCCGTGGGGATTGGCGATGGCGCCGGCAAACTTCGGCAAGGCGAGCAACACGCTTCTGGTTGGGAACCTGGGCGATGGCTTCATCAATGCCTTCAATCCCAGCACTGGGAAATTGGTCGGAAAATCGGCGATCTCCTTCCCCGACCTGTGGTCGCTCATCTATGGCGATGGAAGGGGATTCAACGGGAAAACCAACCAACTCTTCCTGACCTCAGGGCCGGGAGGGTACTCGGAAGGTCTGTTCAGTGTAGTCAACGTGAAGTAGAAGATCGCAAGAGAAACTTAGGAATCGGGCTCCGGGCAAGCGGGGGCCTGATTTCATGACCGCCGCTGCTGGACTTCGGGCCGACTTATCGGGGCAACGTTGTTTAGAAGAAGTCCCTCCGCAGGAGACTTGCTCGGGGAAAAATCAGACCACAGCCGACATAGCCTGTGCGGACGAGGCGGCGCGGCGTTGCGCGCGCAACTCTTCGCGGAAGGATTCGCCGGTGAATTCCGCGCTGCGAGCGAACAGGCTCAACAACGGGTCTTTGATCTCCGATGGTGGTTCCACCGCAGTGTCTGACCCATCTTCATCGTCCATACCTTCGGGCAGGACGGTGAATTCCAGCGGCGTCTTTCCTGCCTTCACTGCCTGAACGAACTTCTCAGTTTGGGCACGCTGTTCGTCAGTGGGTTGAGTAAATTCGACTCCCATGCCGGCTTCGGGATGCATGACGCGGACTACGCCCTCGACCGGGATGCGCACGCCGCCGGCTTGCGTGGTCAGTACCACTCTGGTGCGAGCGGGGAAAGGTGAACTCGTCTCCAGGTAGCAAGCGGCAGCGCTTGCGTCGGTAAGCTTGCAACTGATGGGAGGATCATCCGGCTCGATTTCGGGGGAATGCCGGGCCAGCCATATCTTGAGCTGTTGACGAGGTTCGCGTGAGAGTTCGAGGAAGCGCACTCCGGTATGTGAGCCCGGGTTCTTCCACGCCACTTCGGCCGCGCAGTTTATAACGTAATCAACACCGGGCAGGGTGAACTGGATGCGCACGCCACGACTCCTGGGGACAAAGCGGGGAACCCGGACCGCCATTCCTCCCTCGCTGATGTCCAGGGTTGTAATCCGCTGCTGGTCGGCCCCGGCGATGAGCGTGACGGGAAACTCGATAGGTACGCGGACGTTGCGGCGGCGTTCGCACTTCATCAGCGCCCGGGCGGCGCGGAAACTGCTCCGGGCACGCTCGAAGTTGACCGGTTTATAGAGGACAAAGTGCGCGCCCAGAGCGAAGGCACTTCGTACCGTCGTCTGGCCGTCGATCATGGCGACGGCAATGGCGCGTTTGTTGCATGGAGCGGATCGAACGCTGCTCAGAACCCTGGCCGCCAGGTCCTCATCGGCGCAGTCCACCACGACGGCTTCGAATCTGGAGCGAGTCAAGCGGCGGACGGCAGAGTCGGCATCGGTACAGGTTTCAATGTCGACTTCAAGATCGCTCAGCACGCGGCGTAATACCCGCATGATCTTGTCGTCGGTACAAAGAACCAGTGCCTTCAAGTCCATACGGTGGCAGCCTGGTGGGGACTAATCAACCCCGCCGGCTTCTCGCTCTCCTTCTTCTTCGTTCAGCAGGTGGGCAACGCCGCGAATCTGTTCCGCCGCGGCCTGCAGAGCTTCGATCTGTTTGCCCAGTTGCGCCTGCTGGGCCTGCTTCTGGCGCAGCACTTCATGGATGTCCTTCACGTTAAACCCCCTAAAGGCAATGTAGGTTCCGCCAGCGGTGTGGTCAATGAAGCGCGGCTGCAGCGGGTTACGGGCGTAATCCAGCCCTGACTAGACAACTCGACCTCAACTGGGACGGGAACCCGTTTGTGCAGGGCGGTTCCAATGTGGGAACAGGTTTGTTCTCATGTGTTTACCAATAGATCATTCAATTTAAGGTGTGGATTATTGTTGACTTTGATGGCAAACGCCCATAGAATCATTGACTTCCGGCCAGCTTTAGGGTTGCGGGATCACCCTGAGTTCCAGGGTGACAGGAATTGTACGAAACCACGGCAACGCCGGAGGAATCTAAGGCTTATAGTTCGCACTTAAACAGTAAAGGACGTCATCCTCTATGGCTAAACGACGCGGAAATCCCAACTGGGGGAAACCAGAGCCGATTGGCCCTATTGTCCCCACCATCACTGAGTTTGAGCAGGTCGTAAAGGAATACAAGCTCTCCCCCGATCAATACCTGCGTTCCACCCGGCTGCGCGAGTGGGCGCGACGCAACAAGAACTCAAAGTACATCCCGGAACCGCTGCTTGAGGCGTGGGGATTTGAAATCGAATCCACGCTGTAAGGCAAGCACGAGCTAGATTGAAGGGTCGCCTCACGGCGACCCTTTTGCTTTCGAGCTCCAGGCTTCTAGCTAGTCAAACTGTGGTTTGGGGGCTAGAAGCCAGGAGCTAGCGGCTGGAAGCCCTTTTGCTACAATTTCGAGATATGGCTCCCCAATCCTCATTCACCGACGTGCCCACCGCGGTTGAGGAAATTCGCACCGGACGCATGATCGTGGTGGTGGACGACGAAGATCGCGAGAACGAAGGCGATCTGACCCTGGCCGCTGAAAAGGTCACCCCCGAAGCAATCAACTTCATGGCCAAGTACGGCCGCGGACTGGTTTGTCTGGCCATGACCGAAGAGCGGCTGGACCACCTGCGCCTCGGCCCCATGACCGCTGAGAATACTTCGAACTACGGCACTGCATTCTGCGAAGCGATTGACGCTCGCGATGGAGTCACCACCGGCATTTCTGCCTACGATCGCGCTCGGACGATTCAGGTTGCGATTGACCCGGCCACACGGCCTTCGGACTTGGCACGTCCCGGACATGTCTTTCCGCTGCGCGCCCGCAAGGGTGGAGTTCTGGTGCGGGCCGGCCAGACGGAAGCTTCGGTGGATCTTGCCCGGCTGGCGGGATTGGTCCCTGCGGGCGTGATCTGCGAAATCATGCGCGATGACGGCACCATGGCCCGCGTTCCCGACCTGGTGGGGTTCTGCAAAGAGCACGACTTGAAAATGTTGACGGTGGCGGAACTCATCCGCTACCGCATGCAGCACGAGCGCTATGTGAATCGAGTGGGAGAGGCGCTGATCGGGACACGCTATGGAGAATTTCGCTTGATCGCTTATGAGAGTGCGATTGACGGCGGCGAATCACACGTGGCTCTGGTGCGCGGCGACGTCGAAAGTGGAGGCGAGCCGGTGCTGGTACGCATGCATTCGCACTGCGTCATGGGCGATGTTTTCGGCTCGACTGCCTGCGACTGTCACGCTACCGTCGAAGGTTCGATGCAAGCCATCGCGCGTGAAGGCAGGGGCGCGCTGATTTACTTGCATCAGAGTTCGAAGGGATTTTCCGTCGAACGCACGGGAGAGCGTAATGCTCTAATGTTTCATCGTGACAAGCGTCTGCCTTCGCTTCCGGAGAGCGAGCGCAAGACCCAGCGCGAGATCGGCATTGGCGCGCAAATTCTTTCTGACTTGAATCTGCGGCGCATCCGGCTGCTGACCAATCATCCCCGAAAAGTCGCGGCACTCGAAGGATTCGATATCGAGATTGTGGAGCAGGTGCCGGTGGTCCTGGAAAAGGCGTCGTTGTAGCGCCGACAGTCTGCTGGCCATTCACCGAGTTGACGAACTGCGTTGGCGATAAAGTGACGAGTCAACCTGCCCCGCCATGGCGTCGAGGTCGAGAGTGTGTCCCAAGAAGGTCTGTACCCTCTCTGAGCTCAAGCGTGCGTTTTCTAGCACCTCATGGTATGGCACGCGGCATACCGAGAGGCCGGTCTTATCGCGGAGCCAGGCGTTCACTTGGTTCAAGTGAGCTTGCAATCCTGCGATCAACGCTGCATCACTTAACTTTGGACCTGAAGTGCCACGGCGGCGAATCATCTCCGCCTGGGACGCGACTACTTCCGCCAATGGACGCTCCATGAAGATGATTCGATAGTCGCGTCCGGGCGGGAGCGCGAAGAGTAATTGCGAGATGACCTTCACCGCCTTGTCTTCGGCTTCCGCGATGCATTCCGGCTCTCGCGGCAGCAACTTGATCCGCTCCCACTCGCAGTATCCGCGGGGATTGTCGGTGTCGGCGGCGCGTTCGCCGTCGGTCAGGACGGGCATTCCCCCGGCGGCGAGCATCTGCATCATGAGCGAGGTGCCGGAACGCGGCAGCCCGGAAACAATGGTGATCACTTGCCGGCAGCGGACGCAGCATTTTGCGCGACCGCCTGACTGACGCGCCATGCCGCCAGACCCGTTGCCCCCTGCGCCAGCCGGCCTAAGCTCGCGGCATCGCGGGCCGGCGCCTCGCTGAGCGCTGCCGTATCCATTTCCGCAGAAGCGTCAAACGTGCCGTGGGTTAAGCCGGTGATAATCGGACGATTGGGTATGGTCTCGTAGGCGTAGCCCGTCAACGTGGCCTTAATATCTGTTCCGTTAGCATGGACGGTCAAACGGGCCCAGCCGTAGTGTACTTCGCCGCCAACCGTGAACTTCAATCCCAGATAAGGACCCGCAATCTGCCGGCCTTTGCCCCACGCACCAATCGAGGTGGTGGAGAAGTGGTTACTGTAGCTAAAGTGGAAGTTATAGGAATCCAGAAGCAGGGCGGCAGAATCGAGCTTTCGTTCGGGCCCCACGATTGCGCCCCAGAACACCGGGGCGGCCACGTCCTTGACGCTGTTCTTTTTCTTTTGGTTCTTCTGGCGTGCTTGTCCCGGATGGTGGGTAGCGGAGTGGAAGGCCCAGATCGCATTTCCTGCCTGCGCTGGCTTTGCCACCAGTGAAGCATGCCGGAAGGAGCTACACACAGTGCAGGACCTGGGTAAATCGGCCTGATAGTTATTGCTCAACTGGAAATCAACCGTGCCATCGTTGTTAAGATCCAACCCAACTGGAATGTTAGTCAGAATCGGCGTGTTCGCAGGCGTGTAAACCACTTCGGCGTCGGCAGGCTGTGTCCCAGCCAGCATTGCCACTCCGGCGGCACTGGCCGCGGCCACGTACGACACAAGACCCTTGTTTAGCTGTGCGCTGAGCGTCGTAGGTTTTCTTGCCGGATTTCCCTTTTGCTCTTCTGGACGCATCATTTCTTTCCTCCCTCACTGCGTTAGGTTGAAAGGGGCCTGGGAGCGTTGGTCGCGATGGTCGGGGAGCATATCGCTCTCGCCACAGCTTGTCAATGTGGACGAAAGTCTGTAGCGGCGGAAACGGGATTTCTTGCGGGACGCCTGGTGATTGCGTTCCAGAACAAGGAGTGCGCGTTCACGCTTGCGCTCTCTGCTGCCGCCTTCGCATCATTTGCAGGTAGATGCCGCGGTGCCGCGCGCCTTTTTCTGGGTCGCCTCCGGGCTGCGTACACAGCGCTGCCAGGTAACGGTGGGCCGCGAGCAATCCCGGCAACATGCTGGCAGCGGTTTCGAAGGCCACGATCGCTCGTTCGCGATGTCCCAAACGCGCCAACGCAACCCCGAGGTAGAAGTGTCCCATGGGCAGAAAATGTTGCAGCCCGACCGCCAACAACGCTTCCTCAGCGGCTTCTTCATTGCGCCGCTGGCGCAACCGAACCAGCGACAGACCCAGATGTGCTTCAGGACTGTCCCCATCGATATCGAGGGCGCGCTGGAAAGCGCGTTCGGCATCGTCGGTTCGCTTCTGCCGCAAATATGTTTGGCCAATGCGCAGATGCAGGTCGGGGAGGCGCGGATCGGACTGTTCCGCTTTAAGCAGCGAGGCCAGGGCGTCATCCATGTTGCCTTCCTCAAAATGAATGATGCCCATCAGTAAGTCTGCCCAAGGCCGTGGCTTGGGAGTTTGATCCGCCGGCTCGGCAGCGACATCGGCAGGTGGCAACTCTTCAGCGGCTGCCACCGCTTTCTCGGAATCTTTGTCTTCCGGGGTCGCGGGCGGCTTGGGCTCGTACACTATCAGGCGCTGCAGAATGCTCTTCGCCTCCTCCCGGCGTCGCAACAGCAAGTAGCACTGGGCCAAATGTTGGGCGAAGCGAATTTCGTCCGGCCATTTTTGGACCAGTTCTTCAAGAA